>Ga0306920_100014357_pt1 | contig 10815 bp, 9 predicted proteins | sample flu12Cox44000170_FD_204666 | JGI IMG/M metagenome (GOLD analysis project Ga0306920, IMG submission 204666) | Lab enrichment of tropical soil microbial communities from Luquillo Experimental Forest, Puerto Rico - flux4day.12C.oxic.44.000.170 (v2)... | ecosystem: Environmental > Terrestrial >... | reverse complement strand
GTCCTCTTCCTGCCAGCGCAGCTTGGTTGACTCCTTGAGTTCCGGCAGAGCGACGGTGTACTTGAATCAATTTTACTGTTATGATCAGTTCGGAGCGCCTTTGACTCGCATCGCCGTCCGCTAACAACTCCTCCATCGCCAATCCCAAGTTGACAGTGTGTCTTTGTGTCTGAAGGAGGAGAATTATGCCATTTCGTTGGCAAGACGGCTTTTTTAAAGATATTGCGGTGGAGATGTGGAAGCGGGCGATCCCGCCGCAGCAAACAATGTTGGAAGTCGAGTATTTGGAAAAGACGCTTCGTCCGCCGAAAGAAGGCTGCTTGCTGGATATCTGCTGCGGCCACGGCCGGCATGCAGTCCCGCTGGCCGGGCGCGGCTATCGAGTAACCGGCGCCGACTCTAGCGAGGATGCGCTGGAAGAGGCACGCAAGGCCGGCGCAGGCAGCATCACGTGGGAATTGCGCGACATGGTGGATCTTCCATGGGCGGCCGAATTCGATGGAGCCTATTGCTTCGGCAACAGCTTCGGGTATTTGGATCGGGACAGCGCGCATCGGTTTCTCGGCGCGGTTTCACGGGCGCTCAAGCCTGGCGCGAGATTCGCAATGGATACGGGCATGACGGCGGAATCGATTCTATCCCTCGGTCCGGGCCAGCGCTGGTTTCGAACGGGCGATATTCTCACGCTGAGCGAGCGGCGCTTCGACGTCGCCGCCGGAAGGATGGACGTGGACTATACGTTCCTCCGCGGCGCCGAGGCCGACACGCGGCCCACGTCGAGCTACTACTTCACAGTCTCAGAGTTGATCTGGATGCACCTCCAGGCGGGGCTGAAGCTGGTGGAGGCGATTGGGTCGGTGCAGGGCGAGCCCTACTCGCTGGGCTCGAGGGGGCTGATCCTGGTTACGGAGCGGGCGGTATGATCTTGAGGTGACCCGGAGAGCATTTGCAGCGGCGCTGACTGGGGCAGCCGCAGCCGTGGAGGGCAGCCACATCATTCTCGAAGCCGTTTACGGCGCGCGGCTGCCCACGCGCCTGCGCGTTCCCCGCGCGCTGGCTTCGAACGCCCGCTACTTCGAATTGCGGGCATACGCTGGATCGGTCGATTTGCAGGGGATTTTCGCCCGCGCGGGGCTCCGGCCACACGCGCTAGGTCCAATGCGATTTCTGATTCCGTTCGATTCGCTGGAGCAGAGAAGCCAAGCCTGGGACCGTTTCAACTCGGATCCGGAATGGGCGCGCGTCCGCGCTCAATTGCGGCTGGTGGAAACTACGATTTTCCGTCAGCCCGGCGGCAGGATCTTCGAGATGTCGTTATAAATCGCGAAGACCAGCACCACCATTAGAAATACGAAGCCGACCTTAATGACCGCTTCCTTGACCTTCAAATCCAGGTCGCGGCGCAATAGCATCTCGATCAGCAGCATCAGGATCACGCCGCCGTCCATGATCGGAATAGGCATCATGTTCACGACGGCTAGATTGAGGCTAACCGCGGCCATCAGGCCGATGAACGTTGCCGGTCCCTCACGCGCGGCCTGCCCGGACATTTGAGCGATGCGCACAGGACCGGCGAAGGACCGGGGAGACATGCGCCGCTCCACTACGCCCTCGATCACGTTGAAAATCAGCTTGGCATTCTGAACGCTCGTCCTGGAGGCTTCCACCACCGCCTGCGGGAAAGGAAGCTTCACCACCTCGTATCTGGCTTGCATCTCCACGCCGATCATCCAGCGCTGCTGCCCTTCTACTTCCTTGCGGACGGGGATAACCGTGACTTCGCGTTGTTGGCCTTTGCGGGAGATGACCAGGCGTACCGGAGCGCCGTTGGCTTGGTCGATCAGTTCCCGCATCCTGGAAGTGCTGCGAATGGGGCTGCCATTCACGCCGATCAGCACATCGCCCTTCTGCAATCCCGCGTTTTGGGCGGTGTCGATGCCCGGGACAAAATCCGAAATCTGTACTTCGCTCTCCTGAAGCCAGCCGGCGTAACCGACATCCTGCTTTTCGTCATAACCGGGGGTGACCGTCAAATGGAGCCGCTCCCCGGCGCGCCTCACCCAGACATCCATGACCCGATGAGCGCTGGTGGCTTCAGTCAACGCGATGTCTTCCCATGTCGGGTCTACGGTATTGTTCACCTGCACGACCTGGTCTCCTGCGCGGATCCCAGCTTTGGCGGCCGCTCCGTCCGGCGCCACAAAACCCACCAACGGATCGCGCGGCATAGGGATTTTGGGGTACTCCACCATGAATAACCCGGTCAAGAGCACCACAGCCAGGACCATGTTGATGGCCGGCCCGGCAAAGGCGATAATGGTGCGCTGCCAGCGCGGCTTAGCGAAAAGGGAGCGCGGATCGGAAGCGGCTTCGTCGCCGGGCTGATCGCCCAGGAACTTGACATAGCCTCCAAAAAGGATGGCCGAGAACCGGAAATCCGTCTCGCCCTTGCGGAACCCGAACAATCGCGGGCCGAAGCCGAAGCTGAACGTCTCCACCTTCACGTCGAAGAAACGAGCCGCCCAGTAATGGCCCAGCTCATGGATCAGGATCATCACTCCGATGAGGACCAGATACCACCAGATGTTTTGGAAAAAAAGACCCATCTCTTTGATTCTCTTCTATGCTTTCGCGGCCGCCTCGCTGCTTTGCCTTGCCCCGCTACCCCAGCGCAAGACGATCACGTCCCGAGCCGCCATTCGGGAGGCCCGATCTATTTCTAACACATCCGGGATAGAGCGTGGGCCGGGGCTGGCGAGGGACACCCGCTCTAACGTTTCAGCCACTGTCTCGGCGATGCCGGTAAACGGAATGCGGCCCTCCAGGAAGGCTTCCACGGCAATCTCATCGGCGGCGTTGAGAATGGCCGTCGCGCCCCCGCCTGCCTCCTGCGCCGAATAAGCGAGCTTCAGAGCCGGGAATCTGTCCATGTCAGGCGGGTGGAACGTCCACTGTGCGGCGTGGGACCAATCCAGCCGCGGAACCGGCGCTTCGGCGCGCTCCGGATAAGTCAGGGCGTATTGGATCGGCATCCGCATGTCTGTGGCGGAAATCTGGGCCATAACGCTCCCATCGGTGAACTCGACCATCGCATGTACCTTAGACTGCGGGTGCACCACGACGTGAACGTCTTTGGGATCGAAATCGAACAGCCAGCAGGCTTCGATGATTTCAAACCCCTTATTCATCAAGGTTGCGGAATCGACGGTGATCCGCCGGCCCATCTTCCACGTGGGATGATGCAGAGCCTGTTCCGGCGTTACGCGGGCTAGATCGGCGGCGGGCGTCTCGCGGAAGGGACCTCCGGAAGCGGTCAGGAACAGCCGCGCCGCCTCCTGGCGGCGGCCGCAGCGCAGGCATTGATGGGCGCCGTTGTGCTCGCTGTCAACCGGGATCAACTCGGCGCCGGACTCCCGCATGGCGTCCGTGACCAGCTTGCCCGCGGCCACAAGGACTTCCTTGTTGGCAAGCCCTACGCGCTTCCCTAGGCGCACCGCTTCATAGGTCGCCTCTAGTCCTTCCACTCCGACGATGGCCGACATGACAAAGCCCGATTCCGCGGCTGTCGCGGCCGCGACCTTGGCTTGGGCCCCCGAGGCAAGATCGGGAACCTTCTTCCCCTTGGCCTTTAGCAAGCATGCCAGCTCGTCTAGGGCACGAGAATCCGCAACGACTACAAATTTCGGGCTGAACTCGGCAACTTGATCGGCCAGCAACTCTATGTTGCGGCCTGCTACTAGCGCGTGGATTCCGAAGCGGTCCGAACTCCGCCTTACAACATCAAGAGTGCTGGTTCCGATAGAGCCTGTTGATCCGAGGAGAGTGAGGAGGGTCACCGCCGCTAGCCCAATCATACCACCCTGGATGAAAAACCAACCCAGCGTCGTTTATCTTCTATCTTCTTTGGGAACAACCCCCTAAGAACTTCTTGGAAATCACCCCTAAGGGGCGCCGGGGAGGGTTGCTTCAGGGGTCTTTATGAGGTTAGTCTCGCTTTGGTGGGAGTTTCCTCCCCGGCTTAATTCCAATATTAGAATACTCGGAGGAGGAATGCAACAGTTTTTTGTAGGATTCTTAAAAATTTTTTTTGATGGCTCCGATCACCTTTTTAAATCAGCAACATCTGCCTTTCGGCCTACGGTGGATTACGGAAAGATGAAACATTTTCCAGGGTTGCACCTAAGGTTTCTTTACCTGCACGCCTGCCCATTCTTCTAAAACTTGTATCGAGGCAGCGAAGTCTTCGTCTCCCCAGCCTTTGGCGATGGCGGCACGAAGCATCTGCGCGGTAAGGGCGGTGAGGGGCAGAGGAATATCCATTGCTTCCGCGGATTCGAGCGCCAAGCCAATGTCCTTGTGCAGCCACTTGGTGGAAAAATTGGTGCGGAAGTCGCGCGCCAGCACGAAGGGAGCCTTGAACGAAATCAGCCCGCTCTTGGCTGCGCTGTTTTCGAGGATCTCCAGCATCAGGTCCGGCGCGACGCCACCTTTCACCGCCAGAACCATTCCCTCCGCGAACGCCTGATACAAGTTCCCGAGGATAAGATTCTGCGTCAGCTTGGCCTGCAACCCGCGGCCGGGCCCGCCGCAATAGTAGAACAGTTTACCCATGATCTCGAAGTGCGGCTTGGCTTTTTCGAAGGCGGCTTTGTCGCCGCCGATCATGAAGGTCAGAGTGGCCTTCTCGGCCCCGGGTTTGGAGCCGGTGCAGGGGGCATCGAGGAAGTGGGCGCCTTTGGGGGCGAAAGCCTGGCCGATCTCCTGGCTCACCGCCGGGGAAATGGTGCTACAGTCAGCCACTACCGTTCCAGGCCGCACACCTTCGACCAGGCCGCCTTTCCCAATCGCCACCTCGCGGGACATGGCGCTATCGCCGACGCAGTAAAAGACGTGATCCGCGCGTTCGGCAACCTCCTTTGGGGAGGCGCACGCCGTACCTTTGCCCTCCTTTGCCAGTTCGCTCGCCTTTGCGGACGTGTTGGACCACAGCGCGACCTCATGACCTGCCTGAACGAGATGGCGGGCCATGGGATATCCCATGATGCCGAGACCGAGGAATCCGAGTTTTGCCAAGCGCAGCCTCCGTGAAGAGAACAATTCAGAAGAAAGTCAGAAGACAGAATAGTATCACGAGCGGCGAAGCAAACGAACATTTTTCGCTTGACGCGGACGGGGAAATAGGACAGTATTGCTCTGGTAGTCCTGCTTTAAAGTCAACAAATTAACCTGTAACATCGCTGGCGGAGCAACCATGTTCGTGATCGGCCATTTGAAGGAGGATCAATGGCAGACGGCGAGCGAACGAAGGTCAGGTTGGATGCATTTACCGCGAAGGTAGTTCCGGACCCCAAAAATCCCGGCGAATCCCTGCTGCTGACAGGATTTTTGGGAGCTTCTACCGAGTCTAAGCAAACCAGAATTTATTGGGACCCTTCGCTTAGCTCCTACGTCGATGTCGATAACGCCGACATCATTCACTCCGAACCGTTACCTAAGGAGCAGTCCCCTCTGGGAGGCTCCTACATCTGGGTAAAGCGCAGCGCGGAAGTGTCGACTATGCGGCATTCCCGGCGCCGGCGAGACATCGTGCCTGATGCTCGGAGCCGCGGGAGTCGGATACTTTTATTTGCGTCTGGCGAACCCCGAAACCCCGAGCGTGCTCATGATCGGATGATCGTCGAGGTTCGTCGTCAAACGCTCCCTGACGGTCGCGGCTCAGAATGGGCGCTCGCGTTACAGCCACTTGCAGAGCCGCGACCGGCAGGGAGCGGTCAACTACTGAACCCGGCTAGAAGCAACCGCAGCAGCAAGACATCGGAGCGTTGAAAGACGGTGGTGGAAAGGCGCTCCGTATCATCATCCTCTTGAAGAACGTGGATGCGAACCAACGCCCGGAACTGGTGTACGGATATGCCCAATTCCTTCGCCGCCTCCGTCTCTGTATATTCCGACTTAGCGAATCGCATCCCTTTGTAGCATTGTAGGCACGTTGTAGCATTGTAGGCACGCGAACCGGCCCCACCCAATCGGGGAGCCGCCTATTCTTCGACAGTTATCGTCTAATGCCGTGGAACTTGGAGTGCGCGGGTACTACTGAACCACTTGATGCGCCGGGGCATCGGATGCAACATTACAATAGCCCAAAGGTTCAAAATATTGGCTATGCGCATCTTCCCTGCCTTGCTCGTCCTCACCTTGCCGGGGGCCGGAGCCGCTCTTGCCCAGCAGAATCCCGGATTCGATGTGAAATATCTCGACCGGTCCGTGGACCCTTGCGTGAACTTCTACAAGTTTTCCTGCGGCGGCTGGATGGCGGCAAACCCCCTGCCGCCGGACCAGGCGCGCTTCGGACGCTTTGACGCGCTTCAGGATCGCAACCGCGAGATTCTGCGGAATTTCCTCGAGGCGGCGATGGTCGACAAGGCTGGGCGGACCGCGCTCGAGCAAAAGATCGGCGATATGTACGCCGCATGCATGGACGAGAAGACGATCGCGGCCAAAGGCATCGCGCCGCTGAAGCCGGATTTGGATCGCATTGCCGCGCTCATGGACAGGAAACAGCTCGCCGAGTTGGCCGCAAGCCTGTTTCGTATGGGAACGCCGGTCTTTTTCACTTTTTCTTCCGAGCAGGACGCCAAGGATTCCACCAAAGAAATCGCCGGTCTGGATCAAGGGGGGCTCGGGCTGCCGGACCGCGACTACTACTTCAAGACGGACCCAACTTCGGTGATGCTGCGGAAGCAATATGTGGAGCACGTGACAAGGATGTTCGAGTTGCTGGGGACGCCGTCCGCCGAGGCGGCCCCAAAAGCGCAGGCCGTCATGGCCATTGAAACAGCATTGGCCGACGGGTCTTTCGACCGCATCACGCGCCGCGATCCGGAAAAGGTCTATCACAAGATGACGGTGAAGGAATTGACGGCGATGGCGCCGGCCTTCGACTGGAATGCGTTTTTCAAAAGCGTGGGCGCGCCGTCGATTCAAAGCCTGGATGTTTCCGTCCCTCCATTCGTGAAGGCGTTCAATACCGTGATTGAGAAAACCAGCCTGGACGATTTGAGAGCGTATCTCACCTGGCGCCTGGTCCGAGCCAACGCGCCGCTTCTGCCCGAGGCTTTTGTACAGGAGAATTTCAATTTCTACGCCAAGATTTTACGCGGCCAGAAAGAGATGCGGCCGCGCTGGAAGCGCTGCGTGGACCTGGTGGACGGTCAGCTTCCGGATGCTTTGGGCAAAATCTTCGTGCAGAAGACCCTGGGCGAGCAGGGCAAGCAGCGCACGCAAAAAATGGTGGCCGAAATCGAGAGGGCGTTGGCGGCCGACATTATGTCGCTCGACTGGATGTCTCCAAAAACCAAACACGAGGCGATGGTGAAGCTGCACGCCATCGCCAACAAGATCGGAGACAAGGCTCACTGGCTGGACTATGCGAACGTGAAAATCGCGCGCGATGACGCTTTGGGCGATTCCGCGCGCGCCAGCGCCTTCGAGTTGGCGCGGCAGCTTGGAAAAATCGGCAAGCCTGTGGACAAGACGGATTGGCAGATGTCCCAACCCACGGTGAACGCCTATTACGACGCTCAGGAAAACGACGTCAACTTTCCCGCGGGAATTCTTCAGCCTCCGTTTTATGACAACAAGATGGATGACGCCGTCAATTACGGCGCCATCGGCGCGGTGATTGGCCACGAACTGACCCACGGCTTCGACGATCAGGGCCGGCAGTTCGACGCCAAGGGCAACCTTCGCGATTGGTGGACCGAGGCCGACGCCAAGGCGTTCAAAGAGCGCGCCGACTGCCTGGTGAAGCAATACGACGGCTACGTCGCGGTGGACGAGGTGCACGTGAGCGGAAAGCTGACGCTCGGCGAAAACACGGCAGATAATGGCGGACTGCGCCTGGCCTATAGGGCGCTAATGGATTCGCTGGCCGGCAAAGAGCCCGCTCCGATCGACGGATTCACGGCCCAGCAGCGCTTCTTCCTCGGGTTCGCCCAAATCTGGTGTGAGAATGAAACGCCCGAATCCAAGCGCCAACTCGCGCTTATAAATCCGCACGCGCCCGCCGAGTATCGCGTGAACGGCGCCATATCGAATATGCCGGAGTTTCGCGGAGCGTTCGGGTGTAAAGAGGGCCAGCCCATGGCGCCTGTGCTTTCCTGCCGGGTGTGGTAAAAAAGCTTTAAGCTGTATGCTCTAAGCTCTAAGCTAGCTTACAGCCAACAGCTTACAGCCTACAGCTAGGGGGCCCATGAAGACACATCATTGGATCGGACCTGCTATCGCCGCGCTTGCGGCTGCGTTCGCGGGGTTGACTCTATTCGCCCAACAACCTGCCGGCGAGCAAGGAAAAGGTGGTGGCAAGGGAAAGAATCCGACGGCTCCTCCGGCCATCAACTGGCCGTCGCCGCCTCTCGCGGATGGACCCATCCTCGCCGAAACCGGCATCGAGCGTCATCTGCGCCTGGTGATCACCAAGGGATTGAACCAGCCCTTTAGCATGGCCTTTCTGCCCGATGGCGGCATCCTGGTCGCCGAGCGTCCGGGCCGTTTGCGGATGGTGCGGAACGGCGTGCTCGACCCGAAACCGATAGAAGGGACGCCGCAAGTGCAGGCGGGGGGATTGAGCGGTTTGATGGATCTGGCTCTGCATCCCCGCTTCGGGGAGAATCACTTGGTCTACCTTACCTATCACAAGCCTTCCGGCGAAGCCGCAACGGGCGGAGCGAAGGGAGGCGGCCAAGGCGTTATAACGCTTGCCCGCGCACGATGGGATGGGACAGCGCTGACCGACGTTCGCGACATTTTTTCCGCGATTCCCAGTGGTAACGCCTCACGCATTATCTTTGGCCGCGACGGGATGTTGTACATGACCGTTGGCGTCGCTGACCCGCCTGCAGCGGCGCGCGCACAGGATCCAAACGACCTCGCGGGCAAGGTGCTGCGTCTGCGCGACGACGGAACAGTCCCGCCGGACAATCCATTCGTTGGCCGTGCCGGTTACCGGCCGGAGATCTACACGCTCGGCCACCGCAATGCTCTCGGCTTGGCCATACAGCCAGACACCGGCGCCGTGTGGGAGTGCGAAGACGGACCGAACGGCGGCGACGAAGTGAATATCCTTCAACCCGGCAAGAATTATGGATGGCCGGTGGTTAGCTACGGCCGCTTCTATCTCGGTCCGCGCGTATCGGAAAATCCATGGCGCGAAGGCATGGAACCGCCCCTGATCTTCTGGGTTCCGGCCATCGCCGTTTCCGGCCTGACTTTCTATACAGGCGATAAGTTCCCAAACTGGAAGAACAACCTATTCGTCGGCGGCATGCGCCAGGGCGAGGTTCCACGATCCGGCCATTTGGAGCGCTTGGATTTCAACGGCAAGTGGGAGGAACTGCATCGCGAATCGATGTTCGGCGATTTGCACCAGCGAGTTCGCGATATCCGGCAGGGCCCCGACGGCTTGCTGTATCTGTTGACGGCGGAGAATGAGGGAGCCCTAATCAGGATCGAGCCCGCGCCGTGACTCGCGTTGTAAAAAAATCGTGAAAAAGCCTGCTGCAAGGCGCGATGCAGTCTATTCGGTATTGACCCTTTCGAGTCATCCGTAGTAACATCTTCCCAGGCTTTAGTTCTCTTCTATGGGTCGGGGCCTTGTCAGGCCCCAAAAATCGGCTGTTTAAGGGTCGGGGGAGAGGTGTGTCTATATGAGGCTGTTTTCGTTTTTTGTATTATTCGTATTACTTGTTTTAGTTTCCGTAGGGTTGTTTGGACAGGCCGGCACTGGAACGATTACCGGCACCGTCATGGACCCGAGCGGCGCGGTGGTATCCGGCGCGGCCGTTGAAGCCAAGAACACCCAGACCGGCATCGTGTATCCCGGCGTCAGCACTGACACCGGCAATTACACCGTGGCGCAATTGCCTCCGGGAACCTATGAGGTTTCCGTAACCTTCAGCGGATTCAAGAAGTACGTCCACAGCAACCTTGTAGTTCAGGCCGCGCAGGTTGTCCGGGAAGATCCTAAATTGGAAGTCGGCGCGACGGGCGAGTCGGTCGTCGTCACCGCGGAGGTAAGTCTGCTTAAGACCGAAACCGGAGACGTGGCGCACAATATCACCGCCGATAATCTCCGCGATCTGCCCATTCTCGGCATCGGCGGAGCCAATTCCGGCAGCTCGGGCGTCCGCAATCCGTACAATATGGCGGCGTTGATTCCGGGCGTCGATTATGCGGCCAATACCACGATGGTTGTCAATGGCGCGCCTGGCAACACCCAAAGCATGCGCATCGAGGGGCAGAACATGACAAATCACTTCGTCAATTTCGCCCTTCAGGAATTCCAGCCCAGCGCGGACGCCATTCAGGAAGTGGCGATCCAGACCAGCAATTACGCTCCGGAATATGGCACCGCCGGCGGCGGCCTGTTCAACATCACCATGAAGTCGGGAACGAATCAGTTCCATGGCACGGGCTACGATTACTTCGTCAATGAGGATCTAAACGCGGCGTATCCGTTCACCATCAATTCGGACGGCCACAAGATCCGCCCGCGCAACCGCCGCAACGACTATGGCGGCACGCTAGGCGGGCCCGTGGAGATCCCCAAGCTGTACAACGGCCGCGACCGCACGTTCTTCTTCTTTAATTGGGAGGAGTTTCTGGAGAGTTCTAACTTCAGCCCTACCCTCACGCTTCCCACGCAGGCTTACCGCAACGGTGATTTTTCGGCGATTTCGCCCAACGGCACTTGCAGCCTGTGCGCGGCTCTGGGCATTCCGACGGGCGCGCTCGCCAAGGACGGCGCCGGCAATCCGG
>Ga0306920_100014355_pt1 | contig 10815 bp, 9 predicted proteins | sample flu12Cox44000170_FD_204666 | JGI IMG/M metagenome (GOLD analysis project Ga0306920, IMG submission 204666) | Lab enrichment of tropical soil microbial communities from Luquillo Experimental Forest, Puerto Rico - flux4day.12C.oxic.44.000.170 (v2)... | ecosystem: Environmental > Terrestrial >... | reverse complement strand
CCGCCACCTCGGCGATGTCCACCGCCCGCTCGCCGATGACGTGGCAACCCAGTATCCTGCAGGTCTTGCGGTCGACAATCAGCTTGCAGAAGCCGAACTTGCGCCCGTCGATGACGTTGCGCGTGGTGCAGTCGAAATTTATCACCGCGGTGAGGATGTCATGGGTCGCGCGCGCCTTCGCTTCGGTGGGGCCGACCTGCGCATATTCCGGGTCGGTGAAGCTGCCGGCGGGATTCACCCGCTCGCCAACCGGCATGGTCGGGCCCTCTACGGCATTGGTCGCCGCGACGAAACCGTCCGGCAGCGCCTGCGAGACGAGCATCACGCGGCCGGTCACATCGCCGGCGGCAAAGATGTGGGGCGCGGAGGTCCGCAGATACTCATCGACCCTCACAAACTTTCGTGCATTGACCTCAACGCCGGCCGCGGCGAGGTTGAGCCCCGCCGTATCAGCCGCCCAGCCCACCGCCACGACCACCAGCGCCGCCTCGGCGCTCTCGCGGCGGCCATCCTTCGAGAAATTCATCCGAACCCCGGTCGGAGTTTTCTCAAACGACTCGATGGCGCCGAAATTCTCCCGCACCACCATGCCCGACTTGCGGAATGCGGCAGCGGCCGCCGCCGCGACATCCTCATCCTCGGTCGCGAGAATGCGCGGACCCGCCTCGAACAGCTCAACGCGCGTGCCGAAGGCATTGAAGATCGAGGCCACCTGCGCTCCAGTTGCGCCTGCGCCGACGACGAGCATCGAGGGCGGGACCGAGGTCAGCCTCCAGGCATCGCTGTGCGTGCTGGTGAGCTCAATGCCTCCAACAGGAGCAAGCGCTCTGAACCAAAGTCTAGATTTGTTGCGATTTTTCCTAGCGGATTTCTTCTTCGTCCAATCGACGCCTACCGTTCCTCCCGCTATCTCTCCGCGGAGTCGGGCGGACGCACAGCAGGAGGTAAGCCAATGACGAGAAAAATCGTGGTCACTTTCGAGGGCCGGGAGGACGGAGGCCTCAAGGCCTACAGCGATGATGTTCCTGGCTTCGTGTTGTCCCACTTTGCTCCAGACGCCGTTCTTAAAGATGTTAAGCCTGCGTTAGAGGGGATACTTTCTCGCTGGCTCAAAGAACCTGTGGTCGTAGAAGAGCTTCCGGTTCAAGATCATCAACTCATTCCGAGCAAACGTGTATATCTAACTCGCGCCGCCTAAATGGTCACCTGAGATTTATGTCGCTAGCTGCCCTACGAACTTGATGCGATGTGATTGAAAGCTGCGAGGGGGAGCTGATTAATCACAAGTCAAGGAGAGCCGTGTTATGACCAATCGCTTTATCGCAATGACGGTCATGCTGAGCTTTTTTGCTCTGATGTTATGGCAGGTATGTACGGGTGCGAAAGCAGAGGATGCCGCTGCCGCAACGCTCGCGCTGGTGTGCGAGGGCACAGTGGACGACAAAATAAAACGTGATGCCAAGCCGGAACCAATCTCAATGGGCATCATCGTTAACTTCACGTCCCGGACTGTTACCGGCTTCAGGGGCGCAAACTTTCCGGTCGCGATAACCACTATCGACGACGTGCACATATCGTTTAGGGGTCTTAATTCCAGCCCAACCTTGTTCGCCGCGGTTTACGGCTCCATAGACCGCGTAACTGGAGCCGTAGAGGCCACAATGGACGGTCTCCCAACTCTGCGCTCTCTCACTCGCTACTCGCTGAAATGTGATGAAGTCTGATCGCACGGCAGGCTGCCAGAACGCCGGAGGGCTCTCGCTCAAGGGCAAGCAGTGGGGACGGCCGGACGACACCTTCGCCATTGCCGGCATCGTCAACGGAATTTCAGGCGTGCATCAGGCCTACCTCGCCTGGGCATCCTGGTCGGTGACGTAATCCTCCCAAACGCCGGCCGCGAGAAGATCCTTGAGACCTATTACAGCGTCTGGCAGATGACAATCGATTATCAGTTCATTGCAGACCCGGCATATAATTGCGACCGCGGCCTCGTGTCAGTCATCGGAATACGCTTACACACACAGTTTTAGAGATGTTCGAGTTGCCCGCGCGATTCGAAATCAATCTCGCCCTGGCGACGTAAAACCTCAAACTGCTCTGCACTCAGGTTCCCCAGCGGCGGGCTAGTTCACGGCCATCTGAGCTGCATGACCCTCGGGCAAATCGACGATGCGTTGTCTTTGCATGTTGATCTTTCTGTACATCGGATCATTTGTCACTTCTTTACCGATCCAACCTGGTAGGTCGAGCTTTTGATCTGCGTGCAGCAGCTCAACCTCTGCAAGCACTACACCATTTAAAATGCCTTCATAGACATCAACGTGCCACACCGTGCTAGCATGCGGGATGACATGTCGAACTTTCTCTAGAACACGACCATCACACATGGTTCGCAACATTTCCATGGCATCGGAATAAGGAATCGCATATTCGAATTCAGTCCTGATTGGCCCGTTTCTGCGGCTCTTTAGCGCGATTGTTGCGTTGGAATCCGCGATGCGCACCCTCGCTTTGTTCCCACCGGTGCTCGCGATCAACCCATCATGAATACGGATTTGGCGAGTAACGATGCCTCTCCAACCGTCGTTAGCAACCAAAAATTTGCGCTCGATTTCTAGTGGCATTGAGCCTTTCCGTTTCTCATCTGGTGTCGAACTGGAACACAGCATTTTGAAGTGCCTGCCGCCGGGCGGTCTTGTTTCCGTCGCATGGGCCAGACGTGCTTTGGGCGCTGTGTGGAGTGCTAGGTAGTGGTTGTCGCCGCCACATGCAAGACGTTTTTACGACATCGCGTTTTGGCCGTTCCAATGCCGACGGACGAGTAACGGTAGCTTTGCATCCCAGCGGATCGTCGCCGGCACCCCCGAAATCTCCACCGACGCATCATTTATTGCGGCACTCTCCGCCTCCTTAGTTTGTCGACCTCTGTCCAAACCGCGACAGCAGCAAGGACCGCGAGCAGAATTATATCCAGGTGCATGATGCTCCTCCCCAGATTCCCAGCGAGATTCTTCCGCGATAAAAAGAAGGCCCGGTGAGAGCCGGGCCAATAGAATCTGACCGCAGGATAGCCATGAGAAGGCATTTAGCCACGGCCAGCACTATATATGTCGTCACCGCCATTCCGGGGCTTGCTTAACGCTGCCAATTCTTTGCTATTTTGAGCCAACGGATTGTAATGCCGCAGTTCAGTCGCGCTCGGAGGTGGAAATAGTCAGACGCGTGAAGGTTCCGACGACGACTCTGTTCCTCACCGCCGACGGTGTCGCGACCCGGCTGGCAATTTAGAGAATTGAAGAAGCATTTTCTTTTCTAGTCGCCCCTGCACCACAAGCCGCGTGCTGTTGGGCCGACGACCTTTATCGATCCAAGCCATGATTGGCCGCCATTTGTGCACCTTTAGACAGGCAGGGCAACGAAATGGTATTGCGATATCCGGAATAGATTCGAATTTGACAACTTCCGTAGTCACATCCGTCGGAACAACCGCCCCAACCGTTTAATGTCCGGCATTGTGATCTCCTAACCCCGCTCTCTGCGCTGCTCATCGTTCAGATTGAGCGCCGACACAGCGGCAGCTCTAACTTTTCCCGGTAGTTCCTGCACCACAAGTCGCCTGCGTTGTTTATGGCTGAGACCAAGTTCATCCACTACAGCGGATTCGGCTGCTTCCTGGTCTGTCGCCTCCACAAAGCCGAGGAACAGGACGCGCTTTCCGTTGAGAGAAAGGCCCCAAGCACGGAGCTTGGGTATCCTTCGGTTCTCGGACGGCGGACGCAACGACATGGCGGTCAGTAAGCCATTGCCCGCAGACCGCGCAACGTTGCGTGTGTCCAATACGGTCCAATACGGCAAAGTGTCCAAGACGGATCAATTCCAGTGGCCTCTCGTGGCGGCTAGCGGAGGGCTCCGCCAAATTATATAGAAATCCAACCGCCTATACCTCATTTATCAAAACGAGCCCGCTGAGATACGCTTCGGGTTCCTTCGTAGGAATAGATAGCTTCAGCGTCGGCAACGAAGCGACCGACATGGTTCTCGCCGACGCTTCATCTCGCGCCCAAATGACGTTGATGTCAGAAAATGTGGAGCGTTGCCAATCCACTTCTTCTAGCCGTTGAGGATCCAGGTATCGCCTTCGCGATGACAGGTAGTCAGCATTCCGCCTGACGTCGCAGAACCCCACAAGTGGCTTGGTTAATCCGAAACAACCAATCTTCTCCCAGCACATCATCGGCGGTAGCCAACGCTGCTTCTGTGCCTCATCGCCGCAAAAATAGATCGAGCCAGCCGAGAGGCCGAGGGGACAAAAAATCCGGGGGCCTTTTTCCAGGCGTCGAGGTCGACATGATGCTGGGCCACGCGTGTGGTGATGAGTTCCATCAATTCTGCAGCAACGCGGTGGTTCCGAGCCCACCGTCGGCGCATATGCTGACAATGGCGCGGCTCCCCTGCGGCATAACGGCAAGCTCCTTCACAGCTTGACTCAAGATACGCGCGCCGGTGGCTCCAAATGGATGGCCAAGGGCAACGCTGCCCCCATTGGGGTTCATGCGATCGCGCGGTTTAGGGTCAGTCATCGGGTCTTTATTTTCGTTCTGACGCCGATCTCTCCGGTATCGTCTTCAGTGAAGTGAATGCCCGCTTGCTCAAGGGCTTTTTGTATTTTGACGATGGTAGAGAAGTTTCCTTTTACGATTCCCTCGCTTTGTTCAATGCGCCGGAGAGTTGCCAAGCCAATTCCGGCCTTTCGGGCGAGCCTGTCTTGGCTCCAGCCTAGAAGCCCACGGGCCCCTCGGATTTGAGCTGAATATCTCATCTTTTCCACAATGTTTCCGATTCGATTGACAGTTGACAAGGGCTCTGTTATGAGCTATTTACGATCATAACGAAGATTTTATTAATAAGAATCGATCCTATAACGAGAAGGATTCGTTATTGGCGAGAGCGATGGAGGATGTCGTGTCAGGAAGCGCAAATCCAAAAGTAAGCTTAGTTCACCGCGGCTCTTACATTGGCGGGTCGGACGTTCGCATCGTTATGGGCAACGATGAAGCCGCCCTGCTCCGCCTCTGGCGGGAGAAACGCGGCGAAATCGAGCCGGAGGACCTCTCCGGCAACCTCATCGTCCAGCTCGGCATAGCGACTGAAACCCTCAACCGGCATTGGTACGAGCGCAATACCGGGCAAAACGTCGAATGCGTTCAATATCGGCTGCTACATCCTGTGCTCCGATGGATGGGGGCAACCCTCGACGGGATTGTGGCGGGCAGCAGGACAGTTTTCGAGGCCAAATTCATGCTGCCCTGGTCGTTCTCGGAGGAGGCGGCCGCCGAAAAGCATATGGCCCAGGTCCAGCACAACATGTGGGTCACCAATGCCCGAGGCGCCGCGCTCTCGATCATTACCGGCGGCGGCAAGTGGGTCGAAATCAAGATGGCCGCCGACTCCCTCTACCAGCACCTCCTGGTAACCGCGGAAAAGAAATTCTGGCGCTGTGTGGAGAGCGGCGAGCCCCCTCGCCTCTTCGGCGTCGACCCGCCGCGGGCCCGCATTGAGGCGGTGCGGATTATTGACATGAGTTCGTCCAATGCCTGGGCGGAGTTCTCCAGCGTCTTTAGGCGCACGCATGAGGCTCACCTCGAGCATGAGAATGCCAAGGCGGAGCTCAAAGGCCTCATGCCAGAGGACGCAAAAGAGGCGATTGGGCACGGGATCCGAGCCAAACGCTCAAAATCCGGCGCCGTGAGTATCGATGTCCTGAGCGTGGAGGGCGCCAGCCATGCACCGCTCCAGTGATCCAATCGGCAACATTTCGGCTGCCCTTGCCAAAGCCCAGGCGGAGCTGACCAATCCAGAGAAATCGCTCGTTGCCACCATCCGCTCCCCCTTCCCTCGCGAGCGCGACCGCGCCTTCCGCTATGCGCCACTGTCGAGCGGCCTGGACATTATCCGCAAGAGCCTTGGCCGGCATGAGATCGCAACCATCCAGTCGACGGACATCGACCGGGAAGCAGGGCTCCTTCGCCTGACAACCATTCTGGCGCATTCGTCCGGTGAATGGATCTCCTCGGAATGGCCTGTTTGCCCGATTACCGATATGGCCTCGGCGCAGCGCATGGGAGCCGCCCTCACCTATGCCCGGCGGTACGCGCTCTTCACGCTCGTTGGCATTGCCGGGGAAGATGATCTCGACGCGCCGGATCTCGGTGCCGTCCCCAATCCCGCAGCCGAGCGATCGAACGGGGAGGCTGCGGCAGCGCGCCGAACGGCGCTTGGTGATGGGAGGCTCCCGGGGCCTTCAGCAAAGTCTGTGCTCGGAGAACAGCTCTCGGCGAGCCTTCGCGAAAGCCTGATCGAGCAAATGGCGGCCATCAATTCGGCGGACGAGGCGGCTGTCTGGGCGCGGCGGAGTCTGCCTGCCAAGAACACACTGACAGCGGCAGATGCGAAAGTTGTCGAGGAGCGGTTCCAAGCGAGGCTCTCTGAAATCGACCAACCGCTGACTGCAGGCGCGTCGCGTAATCGTCCTACCTCTCGCAGCACGCCTGACCTGCCGACCGTTGATGACCCCCCTCAGGCTGCCCCGAGCCAAACCGACCCATCTGCCGGCGGACCGCTCAACCAAGCCAGCCAGAAGGCTGTGGCCGTGGGCCGGAAGCGGTCTGCTAGCAACTCAGTCCAGGCCTTGGGAAAAACGATTCGCCTGCGGGATAAGGACCATCGGAGATTCGTGCTGCGCCAGGCTTGCCTCGTGTGCGGCCGTGTGCCGTCCGACCCGCATCACCTCACCTTTACCCAGCCGCGCGCCCTCGGACGCCGGGTGAGCGACGAGTTCATCGTTCCGGTTTGCCGGGTCCACCACCGCGAGCTTCATCGCTCGGGTAACGAAGCCGAATGGTGGCGTAGCCTCAACATCGACCCGCTTCCAGTCGCGCTTAGGCTCTGGCAGCAGACACGGGGCAATGGCGAACCGTCCTGCTCAAGCGAGGCCGTTAAGGCCGCAAACACGCCCGAGGCGTCAGCTCAACCAGTCGCGAGCCGTGATCGAAACGACCATTCGGACAATGCCGTCTAGTCCGGTCATTCCCGCGAATATCGAAATTCACCCCGTCAACAGACCGGCGACCGTAGCCGATATGCTCAGCGACATCGCCCAATGTAAGGAGCTGTTTCACACCGCCAGCGGCACCGCATTTGCCGACATTTTCATCGCCGGCCACCGAGAGACCTGGGCCATCCGCAGCAAGCGATTTTGCGCCCTTCTCAAGCGCAGCTATTACCACGCGACAGGGGAAGCAACGAGCGCAGCGGAGATCAGGTCGGCGCTCGACCTGCTGGAGGCACGAGCGCTATTCGACGGATCGAAGCGGACCGTCCACGTCCGTACAGCCGAGCACGACGGACATATCTACCTCGACCTCGCCGATGAGCACTGGCACGCCGTCGACATCGGACCCGATGGCTGGCGGGTGATCGGATGCCCGCCCGTGCGCTTCCGCCGCCCCGCCGGAATGCTGCCGCTGCCCGTCCCCGAGCAAGGCGGCTCCATTGAGACACTGTGGTCTTTCCTCAACCTTGCGAGCCGGAACGACTTTGTTCTGATCGTCTCCTGGCTGCTTGCGGCATTGCGGGCACGTGGTCCCTACCCGCTCCTTGCAATATCGGGGGAGCAGGGCTCGGCAAAGACCGTTCTCTCCAAGCTGCTCAAGGCACTGATCGATCCCAATGCCGCTCCGGTGCGGGCACTTTCGCGCGAACAACGTGAGCTGATGATTGCCGCCAACAATGGCTATCTGCTCGCATTCGATAATCTCTCCGGGTTACCCATCTGGCTCTCCGACGCCCTCTGCCGGCTGGCAACCGGCGGCAGTTTCGCCGTACGGCAGCTCTACACCGACGACGAAGAGATGCTGTTTGAAGCCGCGCGCCCGATCCTCCTGAACGGCATTGAGGAGGTGGTCAGCCGGCCGGATCTGGGCGACCGGGCGATTTTTCTGACCTTGGCGCCCATCGGAGATGCGCAACGGCGTCCGGAGAGCGAGCTGTGGCGCGCATTCGAAATTGAGCGGCCCCGCATCCTCGGCGCCCTCCTTGATGCGGTGGCGCATGGCCTGCGCTCGAGGGGACGGGTCCAGCTCAACCAGCTGCCGCGCATGGCCGATTTCACGCTCTGGGCCACGGCTTGCGAAACAGCGTTGTGGCCCGCCGGCGCTTTCGCTCGCGCCTATGCGGCAAATCGCAGTGCCGCCATCGAGAGCATCGTCGAAGCAGACCCCATAGCCGCTGCCGTCCGCGCAATCATGATCGACCGGAGCATCTGGGCGGGGAGCGCGTCAGAGCTTTTGCGTTTGTGTGCGGAGAATGTTCGCGTTGACATCTTGGGGAGCCCGTCATGGGCAAAAAATCCGCGAGTGCTCGCCGGTCGGGTGCGGCGGGCGCAGACGTTCCTCCGCGCCTTGGGCATCGAGATCACGTTCTCCCGTGAAGGCCAGATAGGTACAAGAATGATCAAGATGTGGAGGAATACTGCAAATACCGACATTACAGTCAGTACCGTCAGCACGGTCGGTGCTGCTCGTTGAGATACGGTACGCAGACGATGCTGACGCTACTGACGGTCCGGACGCAAACGCCGCGTTTCTAGACGCTGCCACTTGGCTTGGCAGCGGCATAACTTGGCTGGCTGGCACCGCAAACCGCACCTTTGCGCCGACCGCATCACCGCCCCACTCCATGGCGGTCGTAGAGGGTCTCGTATCGCTTGTAACCCTGCCGGCTGTACACGTTAAGCGTGCAATACGATTGCACACGCTAAGCGTGCATCCAGCTTACATTATTTTCCCATATTTTATTATTTGTGGGTGATTTTCCATCGTTTTGTCGTTTAACCCGAGGTTGCGGTCTGATCAACAAACGGACGGGTGCGACCAGCGACCCCCACCAAGTTTCGCTTCGCGCCTCACGCGTCCGGCGACCAAGCCTTGTAATCGCCGGTGGCCTTCGGGCGGCGGCCCTGACCGAGGATCGAGCCGGTGGGACGATGCGCGGCGGGCGTGCCGGTGAGATTGGGCCGGTGGGGCTTCCACCAGGGCCGCGGCGTCACCTTGTCCTGCGTCGGGGGGACATCGACGGTGTGATGCAGCCAGCCGTGCCAGGACGGCGGCACGGTCGAGGCTTCGGTGATCCCGTTGTAGATCACCCAGCGCCGCTCGAAGCCGAGCGCGGGATCGATCCTGCCGCCGCGGGTGCGGAAATAGCGGTTGCCGAATTCATCCTCGCCCACGAGCTCGCCGTGCTTCCAGGTCCAGAACTGTGTACCGAAGGTCTGGCTGTTCCACCACGTGAAGAACCGCAGAAGAAAGGTTTTCATGGCACTCGCGCCTCGCAGGCAATGCGAGGGGTGATGCCATTACGAGCGGGTCGAGTCTATAGTGCGCGGCAACCCGCGAACCCGGATGTCGCTTCGCTCCATCCGGGCTACAAGCCAGAGCCGTAGCCCGGATTGAGCAAAGCGAAATCCGGGGCCGCACAAAAAGGGAGGACAACATGAATTCACTGCGCATTGCGCCGGCTGCGCTGAGCGCCATGGTGCTGGCCGCCGCGGCCGCGGGCATGGCGCTTGCGCAGGCGCCGCTGCCGCAGCCGAGCGAGGCGCATCCGTGGGTGCAGGGCGCGCCGTTCCCCGACCCGTCGGAGGAAGTGCTCGGCGCGAGCGCAGGCGGCAAGCTCTACGTGTTCGCGGGTCTCGCGCCGGGCTGGAAGCCCAAGGCGATGGTGGTGGAATACGATCCGGGAACCAACGCCTGGACCAAGAAGCGCCCGATGCGGCTTCCCTCGCACCACGTCGCGTTCACAACCCTCAACGACAAGATCTACGCATTCGGCGGCTTCACCCTTCCGCAATCCGGCTCACCCGGCTGGACGGCATTGAACAATGCCTTCGAATACGACCCCGCGGCCGACGAGTGGAAGGAGCTCGCGCCCATGCCGACGAGCCGGGGCGCGGCGGCGGCCGGCGTCGCCAACGGCAAGATCTACGTGACCGGCGGCGTCAACTCGCTGCCCGGGGTAAACGAGAACGGCGTGCATCCCGCGCGGCCGCACAACGTGATGGCGACGGTTGAGGAATACGACCCCGCCGCCAACAGCTGGAAGAGCGTGCGGCCGATGCTGGTTGCGCGCAATCATCACATGGCCGTGGGCGCGGGCGGCAAGATCTATGTCATCGGCGGGCGCATCGGCGCAGGCTTCATCTCGAGCGCCAGCAACAACATCGATCTCGTCGAGATGTACGACCCGGCAGCCGACCTGTGGACGCCGCGCACGCGCATGCCGACCGCGCGCAGCGCAATTGCCGGCGGCCTCTACAACAATGCGCAGATCCTGGTCGCCGGCGGCGAAGGGCAGGATGCGCGCTTCCTTGCCGCCTTCAAGGCGGTAGAGGCCTATGACACCGCGCTCAACCGCTGGCAGATACTCCCCTCCATGCTGCACCCGCGTCACGGGCTGGCGGCGGGCGTCATCGGCAACCGCTTCTACGCCGTGAGCGGCGACGGCCAGTCCGCCGGCAACGGGATCGAGCACTCGGCGGTCGCCTTCAACGAGATTTTGCAGATCGACGCCGTGTTGAAGTGAAGGGCCTGGCCCCCCTCACCCGCTCGCTTCGCTCGCGACCTCTCCCCAACGTACCTGTTTAGCGCGATGCTGCCGCCCGCGCTTGGCTTGGTGCGAGGATGAGCCTCGGCACCAGGAAATCAGCGAAGGAAGAGCCTGTTTGGCGGCACGTTGCCGCGAGCGAGGCGAGCACTTCCC
>Ga0306920_100014352_pt1 | contig 10816 bp, 11 predicted proteins | sample flu12Cox44000170_FD_204666 | JGI IMG/M metagenome (GOLD analysis project Ga0306920, IMG submission 204666) | Lab enrichment of tropical soil microbial communities from Luquillo Experimental Forest, Puerto Rico - flux4day.12C.oxic.44.000.170 (v2)... | ecosystem: Environmental > Terrestrial >... | reverse complement strand
GGGATCGCGAGCGCAGGCTGCCGACGCTGGTATGGCCGCGCGAGCTGCCGATCGAAGGCGAGCCCGCCGACGTGGTCGAGCTGGTCGAGGCGAACGCCAAGTGGCTTGCCGCCAGCACGGGCCTGCCGAAGCTGTTCATCAATGGCGATCCGGGAACCACCATCAGCGGGCGCGTGCGCGACTTCTGCCGCACCCTGCCCAACCAGCGCGAGGTGACGGTCAGGGGCCTGCATCACCTGCAGGAGGATTCGCCTGATGAGATCGGCGCCGCGCTGCGCGATTTCGTTCTCGGCCTGCCGGGCTGAGCGGGGCGTAACCGCGGGCTTGGCGCGAGCGAATATTCTTTAAAGGATGGACAGCATGACAGTGACAAAAGCAGTTCGACCCACGGCTGGACTTTTGGCAGCTTTCTCGGCCCGCCTCTCGGCCCGCCTCTTGGCCCGTCTCTTGGCCCTGCTGGTTCTTGCTCTCGCGCCCGCGGCCGTGGCCTGGGCCGACGACCTGGGACCTGCGATAGGCACCACCGCGCCCGACATCGGCACGCGCCCCGATCAAACCGGCAAGCCGCATCGGCTGCCGGACCTGATGGGTAAGAACGGCCTGGTTCTCTTCTTCTTCCGCTCCGCAGACTGGTGTCCCTATTGCCAGGCGCAGCTCATCGACATCAATACCGGCGTCGCCGAGATCGAGAAGCGCGGCTACCACATCGCCGGGCTCTCCTACGACACGCCGGAAATCCTGCAGACCTTCACCCTCAAACGTCATCTGACCTACACTTTGCTCTCCGATCCCAGGTCCGAGATCATCGATCGCTACAATCTGCGCGATCCGCAATATCCGCCGGGCAGCCGCGCCTATGGGGTACCGCGGCCCATCATCTTCGTGCTCGATCCGCAGGGCGTGATCAAAGCCAAGCTCTACGAGGAAAGCTTCAAGAATCGTCCGCCGATCGGCGCGGTCATCTCCAGGCTCGACGAGCTCGCTGGAAAGAGCTGACTGGCTGAGGCCGATGAGCGCGTCTGCGAGGTACTCGGGTTTCCGGGCCGGTCGCCTGAGCCTCGCGGGCGCGCTCGCCGGCGCCGCCATCGTGACGTTGCCCCTTCCGGCCGCGAGCGGGGCAGAGCTAGGGCCGCCGTCGGCGGGCCGGCACGTAGCCGCGAGCCTGGTTGCCGAGACTCAAAGCGTCGTTCCGGGCCGGCCGCTGCAGGTGGCGCTGCGTCAGCAAATCGAGTCGGGCTGGCATACCTACTGGTCGAATCCAGGCGATTCCGGGCTGCCGACCACGATCGAATGGACCCTTCCGCCGGGTTTCGCGGCCGGTCCGATCGCTTGGCCCACGCCCAAGCGCATCAGCTACGGCCCGGTCGTGGATTACGGCTACGAGAACGAGATTCTGCTTCCCGTCACCATCGAGGTTCCGGCAAATCTTCAGTCGGGCGCCGAGGTCGTGCTCTCCGCGCATGCGAGCTGGCTTGTCTGCGCCGACACCTGCATTCCGGAGGATACGACCGTCAGCCTGACGCTGCCGGCCGGCATCGAGGCGGGCACCGACCCGTATTGGGCTGAGCGCTTCGCTTCGACGCGCGCCCACACACCGCTTCCCAATCCTTTCCCGACCACCGTCACGGTCGCGGGCGACGCGGTCACGCTTCATGTCGCAGCCGGCGATGCCGCGCGGCTGCGCGACGTCACGTTTTTTCCCGCAGCGCCCGACCTCATCGACGATGAGGCGCCGCAGGCGACCACCGCCGGGACGCAGGGCCTGACGCTGACACTGCACGCCAGCGCCGTGAAGGCACCGCCGCCTCGGCTCGACGGGATTCTGGTCTTTCGCGATTCCGCGGCTCAAACCGAAACCGAGCCGCAAGCGCTCGTGATTTCCGCCGCGGTCGAGCCGGCGGCGGGGCCGGCCGCCGACCTCGGATTCATCTGGGCGGCGCTCCTCGCCTTCGTGGGCGGTGTCCTGCTCAACCTCATGCCTTGTGTCCTGCCGGTCCTGTCGATCAAGGCATTCGGCCTGGTTCAGCACGCGCAGGCGGCGCCGCGGATGGTGCGGCTTCAAGGCCTGTCCTACACGGCCGGCGTCCTCCTCAGCTTTGCCGGCATCGCCGCCGCGCTGATCGCGTTTCGGGCCGCGGGGGCGGAGATCGGCTGGGGATTCCAGCTGCAGTCGCCTCTGTTCGTGGCGCTGATGCTCTATGTCCTGTTTGCCGTCGGTCTCAATCTGTCGGGCGTCTTCAGCCTGGGCGCGCGGACGGCGGCAGCGGACGGCGAGCTCGCGTCGCATCCGCGCTATGCGGGATCGTTTCTGACCGGGGCGCTGGCTACGCTGGTCGCCACCCCGTGCACCGCGCCCTTCATGGCGGCCGCGGTCGGCTATGCGATCGCGCAACCCTGGTATCAGTCGCTGGCGATCTTCGAAGCGCTCGCTCTGGGATTGGCGTCTCCATATCTGGCGATTGCCTTCAGCCCGCGGCTACGCCGCTTTCTCCCCAAGCCTGGCCTCTGGATGGTCCGCCTCAAGCAAGCGCTCGCCTTCCCGGTCTACGCCACGGCCGTATGGCTCTCGTTCGTCCTCGCACAGGAAGCGGGCGAGCTCGCGGCGGCCGCCGCGCTCGGAGGGCTCGTGCTGATCGCCTTCGCGGCCTGGCTCTACGAGGCAACGCGAGGCGATGCGCGACGCTGGCGCTCCATTGGCGGGGGCCTCGCGGTCGCTGCGATCGTCGGGGCGCTCGCGCTCCTCTACCCGACGCAAGCCCCCTATCAAGCCCCCTATCGGGCCGCCGCAGCCAGCGCCACGGACCAGACGGGCCTCGCCTGGCAACCCTTCTCTCCGGCCAGGATCGACGAGCTGCAGGCGCAGGGCCGCGCGGTCTTTGTCGACTTCACCGCCGACTGGTGCATCACCTGTAAGCTCAATGAACGGGTGGCTCTCGCGGACGGCGCGGTGCTCAAGGCGTTCGCGGACAACGAGGTAGCGCTGCTGCGCGCCGACTGGACCCGCCAGGATCCGCTCATCACGCGCCAGCTCGAGGCGAACGGGCGCGCCGGCGTGCCGCTCTATCTCTTCTACCCGCGGCCGGGCGCAAGCGGGCAGCGGCAGGCTCCGGTGGTGCTGCCGCAGATCCTGACCGCAGCGAGCGTACTGCGCGAGATTCGGTAGCGCATGTCCCGGAAAAGCATGCCCTTGCGAAGGCGAGGGTGGTCACCGGTTTTCCAATAAGGACATGCGCCACTCAAAATGAAGCGCTCTCTCTTTCTCTTACGCCGCGCTGGCGAACTGCTGCAGCACCGATTTCTCGAACCCCAATACCTTCTGGATGCTCGGCCGGCCCTGCATGCGCTCGAAATGCGCCACGCAGTGCTTGAACCCTGAAGCATCGACGCGGAGCTGCTGGCCACGCCGGAAGCACCAGAAGAAATGCGCGTCGGCCGCCGTGAAATGGTCGAAGAAATATTCGCGCCCCGCCAGCATCGTGTCGGCGATCTCGAAGCTTTCAAACAACAACCGCGTGGCGAGCCTGCGCACGCTCTCCTCGGCGCCCGGCAGGTCGCAGACCTTCGCGGTCGAGTTGATGCGCGACAGATAGGGATGCATGCCCGACGCGCACCACGCGAGGATCGAGACGGCCTGCAGCTCCTGCCAGGGATCGGCGGGCAGCAATCGCGCCTGCGGAAAGTTGCGCGCGATCCAGACCTGGATCGCGACGTTCTCGCTCAACGGCCGGCCGTCGACCACGAGCAGCGGCACCTTGTGCTTAGGATTGAGCTTCACATAGGCTGCCGACCGCTGCTCCTCCTTGCGCATATTGAGCGTGCGCACCTCGAACGCCGCTCCCGCCTCCGTCAGCGTCACATGGGGCACGAGCGAGCAGGCGTTGGGAGCGTAGTAGAGAACGATCTGCATCGGAAATCTCCAGGGGCGGGGATCAGGCGGCGGGCCTGACCGGCGCCCCGGCCCCCGCCGGCCGGACCGTGCCGGCAAAGAGCCACGCGATCAACGCGTCGAGCGAGAGCCGACCCGGCCCCAGCCCCATGACACCGAGCGCCATCGCGGCCCAGGTGGCGTGCACCGGCCAGCCGTCCGGAACCGTCAGCTCGACCACCAGCGTCATCAGCAGGAGCGCGGAAGCGGCGAGCCGCGTCGCCAGTCCCAGGACCAGCAGGATCGGCAGCATGATCTCGGCGCAGCCGGTCACGAAAGCAAAGACCTCGGGCGCCGGGTAGTCGTAAGGACCGCCCGGCAGATGCAACTTGAACTCCGAGCTGAAGAGATCCACGGCGACGTCGTTGAGCTGCAGGAAGCCGTCCCACTTGAGGATGCCGGAGCGCCAGAACGGGATGGCGAGGCCAACGCGCAGCGCCAGCTTGGCCAGCGAATGCTGTCCAATCCTCGCGATGATTGCGTTCACCTGCTCGACCATGTGCGCGATCGATCTCAATCCGCGCACGTGGCCAGTGGAGCGCTCAAGAGCCATCATCGTGCTCTCCCAAGCTTATCGCCGCGAATGCGCCCGCCTCGATTAACCCGGCGATATTCGCGGTCAGATCGAAGGACGGGCTCGCGGCGAGCGCCTGCGCGGCGGCGGCGCCGAGCGGATCGCCGGCAATGAGCCGCGCCAGAAAGGTTGCCCCACCCGGCGGAAGCCGTGTCGCCACGACCTCGAGGTTCGGCCGCGTCACCAGCGTGTCCTCGCTCTCGCCGCTGTCGATTTGCGGCGGCGGATTATCGCCTTTGTGGGCACTGAAAATGCTCAGCGCAGCAAAGCGCGAGCGCAGCACCTGCGTTGCCGGATGCGGGATCAAAACGGCGTCGGCCAGGTGCTCGGCCGGGATGCGGCCCAAGGCTTGCGGATCGAGAGGCTCGACATCGGGCGCGTGATAGGCGTCGAGCCAGGCCCGCTCGATGCGCGCCACGTCGGCCAGCCAGGGCAACGGACGCGCGTATTCGTACTGCTCGATGAAGGCCGGAAAGGCATGCCCGTATTCGAACAGGAGCGGCGACACAGGCGGGCGGGCCCGCAGATAGAAACGCGCCATGGCGCGGAAGAAGTCGTCGCCCGTGATCCGCTGTGTCGCCGGGAACACCGCCGCCAGAGCGTTGATCAGGCTGACGGTGACATTGTTGCGGTAGACGTTGTAGCGGTTCGTGACGCCCTTGCGGCGCGGCCCGCCGACGCATGCGGGCGGCGGCAGGCCGGGATCGAGCAGCGCGCCGGCGAAGTGCGCCGCGTAGGACACGGCGACCCCCGCGGTCGGGCTCCGATCAGGCGGCACCTCGTGCCGCATGTCAAGCCGCACGTCAGGCTGCATTTCAGGCCGCATGGGCCGCTCCTTCCGTGAGGCTGCGGCAAACCCGGTCGATGATCGCTCGCGCGGCGGCGGCTTCCGCCGCGAGTCGCGGCCATGGCGGGATGTCGCTGTCCCATTCGACGAGCGTGGGAGGCGCTCCCGCCCGGCCGATCACGATCTCGAAAAGCTCCCACACCGCGTCGGCGACCGGACGGTCGTGGCTGTCGATGAGCAGCGGCTCGCCCTCGTCGTCCGCCTGCGCGGAGTGCCCCGCGAGATGGATCTCGCCCACCCGATCGAGCGGAAAATCCGCCAGATAGTCGAGCGCCGCAAAGCCCTGATTGGTCGCCGAAACGAACACGTTGTTGACGTCGAGCAGCAGACCGCATCCGCTGCGCCGGGCAAGCTCGCGGATGAACTGCGTCTCGCTCATGGTCGATTCCGGAAACACCAGATAGGTCGAGGGATTTTCGAGCAGGATCGCACGCCCGATGGCGGTCTGCACCTCGTCGATGTGATCGGCGACGCGCGCGAGCGTCGCGTCCGTATAGGGTAGCGGCAACAAATCGTTGAAGTAGGTCGTGGCGTGGGTCGACCAGGCGAGATGCTCGGAAACCAGCGCCGGCTCGTAGCGGTCGACCAGGGCCTTGAAGCGCCCGAGATGCGTCTTGTCGAGAGGTTGCGGCCCCCCGATCGACATGCACACGCCATGCAGCGAAACCGGGTAGTCCTGGCGGATTTGCGTGAGCACCGCATGCGGAGGTCCGCCGCTCCCCATATAGTTTTCTGCATGCACCTCGAAGAAACCCTGGCAGCGGGCCTCGTCTCGAATTGCCGACAAGTGCTCGTGCTTGAGACTTGTGCCCGCGAGGCGGTCGAGGGAATGCGCCGGAAAGCGGGAGGACCCTCGATGGCCGAACGCAACGTCGCTCATCACGGTCTCCCTCTTTCCGGCAAGCCGCCCGCGTCTCGGCCGCAGCGCCACCGCATATGGGCGGGCTGAATGGCATTCTGCACCTCTCCCCGCTTAGGGGAGAAGCGCAGAACACTTAACCCGCGCCCAAGTAGCGATCAAATGCGGTAGCCTCGCGCCTAGGCCGGGTCTCCGCTCTCCGCCAGTTGCTGGCCTCAAGTCGGGGTCAGCGAGCCGTGCTTGCCGCCCGGAACCACGATGTCCGTGCAGGTGCCGCCACGGACGAACTTCCAGGCATTGCCCTGGAAATCGACGGTCGAGGTGCCCTGACAGGTGGTGCCGGGACCGGCGGCGCAGTCATTCTGGCCCTTGAGGGCAACGCCATAGCATTTCACCTTGCCGGCCTTGGTGGCGGCTTCGCCTTCGGCCTTGGTCAGCGGCGCAGCGCCAGCGACGGATGCAATCGCGGCTGCAACCGCGCCGGCGAGAATCGCGGTGGTGACGGACGATCTCATGCTAGATTTCCTCTCGTTTGCACAATGCGCCGCATTATTCGCGCGCACGCATGGGATTCGTCCCGGAGGAGCAGGCGTTACATCGGCGGCTGACACGAGTCCGTGATCGGTCAAGCCGTGCCTAGGTGGTCGATCAAATGCGATAGCCTCGAGCCTAGGTCGGAATGGTCCAGTCCGCTCTCCGCCAGTCGCCGGCTTTAAATCGGCGTCAGCGAGCCGTGCTTGCCACCCGGAACCGCGATGTCCGTGCAGGTGCCGCCACGGACGAACTTCCAGGCGTTGCCCTGGAAATCGACGGTCGAGGTGCCCTGGCACGTGGTGCCGGGTCCGGCGGCGCAGTCGTTCTGGCCCTTGAGGGCGACGCCGTAGCATTTCACCTTGCCGGCCGCAGTGGCGGCATCGGCTTCCGCCTTGGTCAGCGGCGCGGCGCTGGCGACGGACGCAATCGCGGCTGCGACCGCACCGGCGAGAACCGCGGTAGTCACGGATTTCATCGGCATGCTGGATTTCCTCTCGTTTGGAGAATGCGCCGCGCTACTCGCGCGCACGCACACGATTCGTCCGAGAGGAACAGAAGTTACACCGGCCGCCGACACGAGTCCGTGATCGGCGACACCGATTTTTATAATGTGAGAATTGGGCGAGCTTTTCACGATCGCAAGCGATCAATAGCCGATCAGGTCGGCCTTGGTCAGCGTCACCTGCTGCATGACCCGCTGCGTGTTGACGAGGTGCCAGGCCGTGTATTGCTCGGAGTAGAGGGTATCGCCCGACATCCCGTCGACCGGGACGACGACCTTGTAGCCGCGCAACGCCGCCTCCGCGGCGGTATGCAGGACCGCGGTCTGCACCTGCGTCCCCGTCGTGATGATGGTCTTGATCCCATGCTGGCTGAAGGTTCGATCGAGATCGAAATCCGGATACCGATGGAAGTCGAGATCGAACGGCAGGAACTTGTTGGGCCCATTCGGCGGGATGATCATTTCGCCGGGCAGCGGCGCGAGATCCGCCACGATGTAGTCGCCGGTGGGATTGCTGTAGGGCACGCTGTGCGCCACCAGGACCCCGTGGGCGCGCGCCTCCTCCAGCAGCTTCTTGACGTGCGGGATGGTCGCCACGCATCGCGGACGACGCTGGATGTTGCATGAGTCCTTGACGAACCCCATGACCATCAGGGCGGTCGATTTCGGATCGATCGTCACCCGCTTGAGTTCCGGCGGCGGGGGCACCTGCACCTTGGACCATTCGTCGATGATGCTTTGGGCGAAAGCGGGGGTCGCAACGACGCCAGCCGGGCCGACCAGCAGCGCGAGCAGGAGGGTCAGGGTCGGCAAGCCGCGATCGCACTTCATGCTGGACTCCCGATGCTGGTCTGTCCCGAGCGACCTGGCGGCGCACAGGCTCGTTCAAAAATGCGGACGCTGCTGGCGGCGGTTCGAGGTTTCCGGCGCGCGCCGTCGCAGGAGTTTTATATCGATCGTTACAAAATGTCTAGCATCGACCCGGGCGCTGGATCGAGCCCAACGAGCACGCGCGCGCACGCGCGCAAGCATGCTTGCGCGCGGGCGTTCAAGATCGGGCTTGGAGGCTCGGCGCTAGTTCAGCCGGTCCTTGATCTTGTCGAGGCCGGCTTGCGCGCAGGCTTCATCCTTGTCGCCGCCAGGCGCGCCGGCAGCCGAGATGGCGCCGATCGTGTCCTCGCCGATCTTGATCGGCACGGCGCCGGCGCCGGTCGAGAGCTGGCTATCGAACTGGCCGGGGTTGAAGGCGCCCGGCGTCGATACGCGCTTGGTATATTCGCCGGTCGATTGCCGCTGCACCGCCGCCGTATAGGCCTTGCGGCGGTTGACCTCCGGGCCGACGCCAGGCGGACCGTCGCGCACGATGACCACCTTCGGGGCGCCGAGGCGATCGGCGACCGTCACCGACACGTTGTAGCCCTGCGCCTTGCAGGCCGCGATCGCGGCTTGCGCGGCTTCGACCGCAAGCGCGGCGGTCAGCACCTTGTGGGTCTCGACCGGCAGCGGATCGGCCGCCCAGGCATTGAGGCTGGTGCAGACCGCAAGCGCTGTGGTGGCGAGGAGCACGTTGGATCGGATCATGTTATCCTCCCGGTGTTTGTTGGCGCCGATATTGGAGCACCGTCGCCGCACCAATGCAACGCGCAGACGCGTGATCACGCCGGTTCGAGCGCCTTAAGGAGGAATGCGTCCATGCTGACACGCCGCGCCCTTCTCGAGCGCACGCTCGCAACCGGATTGGGTTTGGCCATACCGGCGGTGCGCGGTGCGCCCGCGCAGGCGCGACGCATCATCGTCGACTCACAAATCCACATGTGGAAGGCGAACTCGCCGGATCGGCCCTGGGTGGCGGGCACCCGGCCGCAGCTGCCGGAGCCCATGACCATCGAGCGCGTGGTGCCGATGATCGATGCGGCCGGCGTCGACCATGTCGTCATCGTGCCGCCGACGCTCGAAGGCGATCGGGTCGACTACGGCCAGGAGGCGGCGCGACGCTATCCGGGTCGCTTCGCCACCATGGGCCACATCGCGCTCGACGATCCTGGCGCGGCGCGCCGCCTGCCTGGCTGGCGCGATCAGCCGGCCGTGCTCGGCGTGCGGCTCAACATTGCGGGCCCGCAGGCCAAATGGCTCACCGACGGCACCGCCGACTGGTTCTGGCCGGCGGCCGAGAAAGCGCGCGTTCCGGTGATGTTTCTCACCACCGGGCAGACCGCATTGTTCGGTCCCATCGCGGAGCGCCATCCCACTCTCACGCTCATCATCGATCATATGGGAATTTCCACCGAAACCTTGCGCAGCGGCGGCATGCGGGAGGCCATCGCGGCCTCGGCCGCGCTGGCGAAGTATCAGAACGTGTCGGTCAAGCTCTCGTCCATTCCGCTGTTCTCCGCGCAGCCCTATCCGTTCCGCGACATGACCGACCACATCCACCGCCTGTTCGACGCCTTCGGGCCGCAGCGCTCCCATTGGGGCACCGACGTCACCAACTCCTTCGCCAAGGCGAGCTACCGCGAGCGCGTCACCCACTTCACCGAGACGCTCGATTTTCTCTCCGAGGAGGACAAGGACTGGGTGATGGGGCGCTCGATCTTGCAGCGCCTGCGCTGGGCATGAGGCCACTCGACGCCGCAAGCCGCCGGAGCGGCGCGACAAGTTTAGTTGTCGCTTGGCCCTTCCTGACCGTCACCTTGGCTTAAGGGTTGATCGGATAGACCATCAGCATGCACGGCCAACGCTTCGTAACCCTGGGCCATTTGCATCAGAACGGACTTTTGCTTCTGGTCTCGGATCGCTTCAGCGGCCGCTACGAAGATCATGGACCTCTTTCGATAGGCAGATTTTCGAGCTGACATTGGTCATCCCCTGCACACGACGCCAACAAATGAGCCCGGCGACGGGAATGTAGTTGGGCCACCGACAGATTCAATCCCGCGCCTTGCGACCGGCAGTCGCGCCCCTGTTTGGCAGAACACTCTATGCCTCGATTGTTGTTTGATCGGTTGCTGGTCTACTGCAGCACAATTGCAGCGCTACATCGATCCAGATAATTGCGGTAGCGATCGGCCAACAATTTGCAACGGACCCGCCCGGATGGTGCCGCCATACCATCGGGGTTGCGCGGAGAAACGTTCAGCGGCCAGCCTTCACCAGCCCCCTTTCAATTTTGCTTGATGAGCTTTCGCAGTTCCGTCGCCGGAAGTAGGGTTCTGATGTTTTGTTGCGATGTGAAGTTCTCGGGGGGGCGGAAAAAACCATTACCGGGAGCTACATCATGGAAAAAATTTCTGAACAACTCGCGGCTCTGTCAGTTCGCGCCAAGCACGCCGAGGACGCTGCATCTGCCGCAGAGAGAGAAGCGCGTGACAAAGTGCTGGCACGCAGAGAGCAGGCGCGCGCCGCGGCCACGGCCGCGATCCAGAAGGTGGACCAGAGCATGAAGTCTGCGGGCGACAGCGTGAAATCCGCAGGCGATGCCGCCGCCAAGAAATGGACCGCATTGCAAGCAAAAATTGCCGACGATCTGCAATCTGTGAAATCAGCTGTCGCGCAAAAGAAGCATGATTTGGACGTTC
>Ga0306920_100014351_pt1 | contig 10817 bp, 8 predicted proteins | sample flu12Cox44000170_FD_204666 | JGI IMG/M metagenome (GOLD analysis project Ga0306920, IMG submission 204666) | Lab enrichment of tropical soil microbial communities from Luquillo Experimental Forest, Puerto Rico - flux4day.12C.oxic.44.000.170 (v2)... | ecosystem: Environmental > Terrestrial >... | reverse complement strand
CTCGCCCCCGTGATCGCGGCGACGCGGCCCTCGAAGCGGAGGCCCCTATCGCTCAGGACGGCACCGTGACCTTGAAGCCCAACAGCCCGCCGAGGGTGCCACCGAGCATCGCGGCCCGCTCGTCGCCGGGCACGCCGGCGAACTGCGTCTCGATCAGCTTCTGGCTGCCGCGGAACGTCCCCTCGGCGTGCGGGTAGTCGGAACCCCACACGACAGTCGAGAGGCCGGTGATGTGGCGGGCGGCGACGGCGACGGGGTCGTCCTGGAACGAGACGTGGAACTGGCGTTGCACGTACTCGCTCGGCTTGCGCGGATACGGCCACTTCTCGTTGACGTCGAACATGCGCGTCATCTGCGGCTGGTCGTTCGCGGGCCGGCCCTCGTCCCAGTAGCCGAGCCACCAGTCGGCGTCCTGGCCGATGCCGGTGACCCAGGCCTTGTCCATACCGCCGACGAGCGACACGAGCCAGTGCGCGTTGAACTCGATCAGACAGAAGTGGAGCTCGGGATACCGCTCCGGAACGCCTCCCGCGATGAGTTCGATGATGATCTGCTGCGGGTTGATCGTGTTCATCACCGCCTGTGTCTTCGTCCGCTTCGCCGCGAGTTGGGCATCCATGGGCAGGTTCAGCTCGTCGGCCATGGCCCGTACCTGCTTCAACGCCATCGATTCGGCGTCGCCGACCTTCACACCACCGGTCGCACAGTGGAAGAACACGTGCGCGCCCATCGCCCGCGTCGCCGCCCACAACGGCTCGAGCTCGGGTGACCAGTACGGCAGCGGCGCGTGCGCTGGCAGAAGGACGGCGCGGAACCCGGCGGCGCCGACACGCTCGATCTCGGCGACCGCGTCGCCGATGTCGGTGAGCGGGACCGGCGCAGTGGGGACGATGCGGTCGAAGTGCGGCGTGTAGCGTTCGACGACGTAGTCGTTGTAGACGCGGGCGTGGGCGATCGACAGTTCGTGGTCGTCGCTGTAGAGCGCGAACAGCGAACGGTTCGGGTGCATCAGCTGCGCGTCGATGCCGTCGAGATCCATGTCCTCGAGCATTCGCTCCGGGTCGCCCGTGTGCGGCGAACCGTCGTAGTGGCGGTAGCGCGACACCGCCCAGCCCTCGAAACCGGGCGTGCGGACACGCGCGAACTCACGTACGCCGCCTGGGACCAGCGGCTCGACCTCGAAGTCCTCCTCCCAGAAGCCGCGGTCCCGCAAGTGCTTGGGCAGACGGGTTCGGAAGAGGTCGCTCGGCTCGACGATGTGCCCGTCCGCCGAGAAGATGAAGTCGTTCTGGGTCATTGTGCCTCCTCCCCTGGGCGGGACGCGCTTGCTGATCCGGGATTGTACCGATCGGTCTAGTCTGTGTTCTAGTGGCGATCGTGGAGCGAAAGGGATCGGGCCTATCGGTGCCGTTCGCGATGGATCCTGAGTTCCCGGACCGCGTCCCCAAGGAGCGCTACTTCGACGCCGCGTTCTACGAACTCGAGGTCGAGCGCCTGTGGCCGAGGGTCTGGCAGATGGCCTGCCGGCTCGAGGAGATCCCGCAACCGCACGACGTCGTCGAGTACGAGTTCCACGACCAATCGGTCATGGTGCTGCGCACCGACGACCTCGGCGTGCGGGCGTTCCAGAACACATGCCGCCACCGCGGCGTGAAGCTGATCGATGGCCGAGGGACGTGCGCCGACGGGTTCACGTGCCCCTTCCATGGATGGTGCTACGGAACCGATGGCGCGAACACAGGTATCCCGCGCCGGAAGTCGTTTGCCCCGCACAACGTTGAGCCCGGCGACGTCGACCTTGTTCCGGTGCGGTGCGAGACGTGGGGCGGATGCGTCTGGATCAACTTCGACGGGCACGCACCACCAGTGCGCGAGTGCATGGAGCCCGCCGCCACTGTCCTCGACGCCTGGAACATTGAAGCGATGCGGACCGAGAAGTGGTTCGCGGCACGCCTCCCGGTGAACTGGAAGCTTGCGATCGAGGCATTCGTCGAGATGTACCACGTGGTGGTGACGCACCCACAGCTCGACATCCCCGGGATGCGCTACTCGCTGCGCCCCGGCGCGCCGTTCGACCCCCGCGCGTTCATCGACGCCGAGATCGAGTACCTCCGCGCTATGAGCGAAGGCATGGATGGGATGGTGCACGCCAACGACGTGATCGTCGCGGAGGAATTGCGCGGCATGGAGCTGCCCGCCGATCCGGCGCTCGCCATCTCGACATGGAACCGATCCCTCAACGACGCAGTCGTGAAATGGAACCGCGACAGACGCGCGGTCATGCCCGACCTCAACGAGCTGGACGACCATGGGTTCAACGAGACCTTCTACCAGTGCTTCCCGCACTACGTCGTGCTGCCGATGTACAGCGGCGCGTCGTCGTATCGCTTCCGGCCGTTGGAGCCCGAGGAGACCCTGATGGAGATCTGGTCGATGGCGCGGTTCCCGGAAGGCGAGGAGCCCGGCGTGCCCACTGCACCCGAGGTCTGGGAGGCGAACGACTCGCGGTGGCCACCCATCCCCGGGCAGGACTTCTCGAATCTGCCGCGCCAGCAGAAGGGCCTGCACGCCAAGGGGTTCGAGTACATGCGGTTGAACCAGCGGCTCGAAGGGCACATCTCCAACCTCCAGCGGACCGTCGACGGCTTCCTCGCCGGCCTTCCCTACGAGCAGCTCCTTCCCGCGCTGCAGAAGGTGAACGTTGCACCTTTCGACAAGCCGGTCCTCGACCTTGGCTTCTGAGCGCAGGGGCACACGGCCGTGAAGGGGCAGAAGGTGCTGTTCGTCGGCGGACAGGGACCGGTCAGCGCTCCAGCAGTGCGCCTGCTGACGCCCGACAACGACGTGTCCGTCATGGCGCGCTTCTCCAAGCCCGAGTCGCGCGAGACGCTCGAGTCACGCGGCGTCACGTGCATCCGACATGACCTGTTCGACCCCCTCGACGATCTCCCGAACGACTTCGACTACGTGTTCCATACGGCGCTGCCGCTGACTCGACTTGCCAACGGGCGCGTGGACGTTCCGCCCAGGGAGGCGTGGCCGAACTCGTTTGACCCGTACGCCGACGCCACTGGGCGCCTGATGGCCCATCTGCGGCCCGCGAAGGGCTTCCTGTTCGCCTCGACGATCTCAGTGTACGACCCACCTGGTGGTGACACGCCGGTGCCCGAAGCCCATCCGTACGGCATTCACACGACCAGCGCGTACTCGTTCACCAAGGTCGCGAACGAAGCCGTCGTCACCTATGTCTCGCGCAGTCTCGACATCCCGGCGACCATCATCCGCGTGGGCGGTGCGTCGGGCGTCGACGGCGGGCCGATGCGCGATCGCCTCGACCGGGTGGTGCGGGGCAAGCCGGTGCGGTTGCATCCCGACAAGCCCAATTACGTGCGGCCGATGTTCGAACCGGATTGCGCCCGGCTAGGCGTCGCCGCGCTGGAGGCGGGCCGAGTGCCCCCGCTGGTCGTGAACTGGTGCGGCGACGACATCGTCACCGTCGAGAGGTACTGCACGTACATGGGCGAGCTGATCGGGATCGAGCCGATCTTCGAGTACACGGACACGGCGTGGTGCTCGCTCGTGGCCGACACCACGTTCAGGCACGAAGTGCTCGGGCCTTGCGACGTGAGGTGGCGCGACGGCTGCCGCATGCTCGTCGAGCAGTGCTACCCCCACCTCGTCCGCCGCGACCGGAAGGAGCAGACGTCATGACTAAGCGGTGGAAGCAACGCCCGCCCGGGTCGACTTGGGGCGATTGGGGTGACGACGACGAGCTCGGTCGCGTCAATCTGCTCACGCGCGAGAAGGTGCTCGAGGGTGTGCGCGAGGTCGAGGCCGGCATCAGCTTCTGCCTGAGCCTGCCGCTCGACTATCCGGGCGGCTCGGCGCTGAACCAGCGGCGGTACCCGCCGGTGCTCGCGCCGACCGAGGACATGGACGGCACGCCCGACGTTTTCTTCAACGTCCACCAGAGCGAGATGAAGGACTGGGGCCACCCGAAGTTCGTCGACGTGTGGAACGACGACAAGGTGACCCTCTTCCTCCAGTACTCGACGCAGTGGGACTCCTTCGCCCACGCCGGCGCCGAGTTCGACGCCGACGGCGACGGCATCGAAGAGGCCGTGTACTACAACGGCTACCGCGCTGGCGTCGACCTCGTCGGTCCGCACGAGGACGCAGCCGGCGATGGTAGCCAGCACCGCTGCTTTGCGCACCACCTCGGCTTGGAGCACATGGCCTTCCACGGCGCCCAGGGCCGAGGGGTGCTCATCGACCTGGCGCATCACCTCGGGCACGAGTGGCGGGGGGTCGAGCGGGCGACGCTCGAGGAGATCATGAAGGCGGACAACGTCGTGGTCGAGCCAGGCGACATGGTGCTGTTCCATACCGGCTTCGCGACCAAGATCCTCGAGTGGGGCAAGAACCCAGATCCCAAGCAGCTGTTCACGACATGCACGTACCTTGACGCGCGCGACCCGGCGATGCTCGATTGGATCACCGAGTCGCAGATCTCGGCGCTGGTAGCCGACAACTACGCAGTCGAGGGGATGCTCGGACGCGATAAGGACGAGAGCCGGCACTCACTCCTGCCGATTCACCATCTGTGCCTGTTCAAGCTCGGCGTTCCACTTGGCGAGCTCTGGTACCTGCATGAGCTGGCGGCCTGGCTGCGGGAGCACAACCGCAGCCGCTTCCTGCTTACGGCTCCGCCGCTACGCCTTCCTGGGATCGTGGGCTCGCCGGCGACGCCTATAGCGACCGTATGAACGCCGTGTAGTCGGTGTCGCGGACGCGTTGGATTGTTTGAACAGCTTTGGCCGACTGCCGAAGTTCAGCAGAATCGGCGAGGTTCCCAGGCATCCTCGTGCCGTAGTAGTAGCTCTTCTCAGCCTTTAAGCGGCCGGCGTGCACGACCGAGCGCAACGAGCGGCGATCTGTTGTCGCGTGGCGGCTCGACGCAGGCAAAGACGGCGCGCGCGGCGGTTCAAGTCTGTTCAGAGGGACCATCACCACGCTGTGGGCACGGATTACCGACGACGGCGCGGGTCCGGGGTCCTCTGTTGCTCCAGCTCGCACAGGTTCTCGGCCATGGTGAACGCCCGGCGGATCAGCTCCATGAGGTCGCTTGACTCGTCCCGCAGCCATTCCTCGTACGCCACGGTCGCAGCTGCGTGCGCGACGTGGGCCACCAGCTGCGGCCCAAAGGCGTCGGCCGAGTCGTGCATACAGCGCGCCGAGTACGTCGCGACCACGGTGACCCACTCGGCATTCCGGAGGGCCGAGTTCGCCCGGAGCGCGGGTGTGTGCATGATGAGTTCCATACGCTCGCGGTGGGCGACAGGCCCGTCGCTGTGGAACCGGTTGAACCTCTGCACCGCCTCAACGATCACCTCGAACATGGGCCGGTCGTCGGACTGCGATGCAAGCCAAGCATCGAGGTCATGGAGCAGCTGGTCGAAGTGCCCGAACGGGATGTCGTTCTTGGACGCGAAGTAGCGGAAGAAGGTCCGGCGGGAGATCCCGGCGGCGGCGGCGATCTCCTCGACGGGCGTCTCCTCGAACCCGCGGTCAACAAAGAGTTCGAGCGCCACCTTCTCAATTGCCTCGATCGTCGTCAGCGGCGGTCGCCGAGCCCTGGGCGTTGCTCCCTGTGTCACCGGCCCCGTTCCTACCACTACCGGCTCAACTTCGGTGTTGTGGGGCGCTGGCCCGCGACGGGGGTGCTGCCTTCGCGCCGGCGAGCTGCGCCAGGATGGTGGCCGGGGTGAGCGGCAGCCGCGTCACGCCCACGCCGAACGGTGCCAACGCGTCGTTGACCGCGTTCACGACCGCGGGCGGGGCGCCGATGGCACCACCCTCGCCGACGCCCTTGTACCCGCCCGGCATCGGCCCGGGGGTCTCGAGGTGGCCGTACTCGATCTCCGGCACATCGGTGGCGGTGGGCAGCAGGTAGTCGACGAACGTCGTCGACAGCGGGTTGCCGTCCTCGTCATAGACCATGTGCTCCAGCAGGGCCCCGCCGATGCCCTGCACGGTGCCGCCTGCGATCTGGCCCTCCACGATGTTGGGGTTGATCATGGCGCCACAGTCCTCGCTGACGATGTAGCGGAGGACCGTCACTTGGCCTGTGAGGGCACTGACCTCGCAGATGCACGCGTGGGCGGCATTGGCCCAGTTGGACCGGGCGGTGGGGGCATACCGGTGGCTCGCCTCGAGCCCGGGTGGCACGCCAGGAGGGAGCGATTCAGGCGCGACGTACGCGAGCGCGGCGATCTCGGCGATGGACAGCCGCTTCGTCGGGGTGCCACGCACGCTCGCCCAACTGTGCGCGACCTCGATGTCAGGCTCCGCGGCTTCGAGCCGGTGGGCGGCGATCGCGGCGATCCGGGCCCGCAGCTCACCAGCCGTGACGCCGATGGCGCCGGCCAGCATCGCCCCGCTCCGGCTGCCCCCGGTGCCGGCACCGAACCCAGCGAGCGCAGTGTCGCCCTGCACGGCGTTGACGTCCCGGATGTCCACTCCGAGCGCGTCGGCAGTGAGCTGGACGACTGTGGTCTCCAGACTGTTGCCGCAGGCCCCGCCGGCGAAATACACATTGACTTTGCCACTGGGCTCGACGCGGATGGTGGCCGCCTCGGTCCCGAAAATGCCGAAGACCGGAGTCGTCGGCTCGATGTAGTTCGAGAAGCCGACGCCGAGGTACCGGCCTTCGTCGCGAGCCGCCGCCTGCTCGGACCGGAAGGTCGCGTAGTCGAGCATGGCCACCGCGTGCTCGAACGTCTCGAGGGGGCTCACATTGTCGTAGCGCATGCCGTTGGCATTGGTGTAGGGCATCTCGTCGAGCCTGAGGAGGTTGCGGCGGCGCAACTCGACGGGGTCGATGCCCATGCGGCGCGCGGCGATCTCGATCACGACCTCACGGGCGAGCGTCTCGTACTGCCACGGCCCGCGGTAGCCGGACCTTCCCGCCGTGTTGGTGTAGACCGAGCGCAGCCGGAAGCCTGCCGCGGGAACGCGGTACGGCCCCGGGAAGGCGGCGCCGACCATCGCCGCCGGCATCGCCGGCCAGGGCGTCGGGTACGACCCGGCGTTGGACACGAAGTCGATGTGCACGCCTTGGATCAGCCCGGCACCGTCGAAAGCCATGCGGATGTCCGCTGACTCGTGACGGGACCAACCGGCAGCCATGAGGTTCTCCCGCCGGTCCTCGATCCACTTGATGGGTGTCGGGACCTTGGCGGCGGCCAGCATGAGGGACATCTCCTCCCGCAACACGAGAATCTTCTGGCCGAAGCCGCCCCCGGTGTCGCGGGCGATCACGCGTACCCGGTGCTCGGGGACGGCGAGCAGCCGCGCACAGAACGCCCGGTGCTCATGAGGCGCCTGGGTGGCGACCCACATGGTGATCTCGCCGAGCCCCGGCTCGTACTCGATCACCATGCCCCGTGTCTCCATCGGCACGGCGGCGTACGCCTGCTGGTCGACCCGCTCCTCGATCACGTGCGCTGCTGCGGAGAAGACCTGCTCCATCGCTTCTGCGGGGGCGCCGTCGTCGTGGATGACGTTGCTTCCCCAGGCGTCGTGGACTAGGAGCTCTGCGTCCGCGGCGGTGACGTAGTCGACGATCGGCGGCAGGGGCTCGTACTCGACCACGATGAGCTCGCAGGCGTCCTCGGCGATGTACCGGGTCTCGGCGACGACGAGCGCGATCGGATCGCCAACGAAGCGGACCTCACCGTCGGCGAGGGGCGGTCGAGGGGTCTCCGGCGAGGCGGGGCCGAGCTGCGAGTGCCACTGCTCGTGGACGCCGGGATTGAGGTCCTGACCCAGGAACACGGCGTGCACACCGGGCACTGCTAGAGCGTCCGTAACGTCGATCGACACGATGCTGCCGCGGGCGAGGGGGCTCCGGAGGAAGCAGGCGTGCAACATGCCGGGCCGGGTGACGTCGTCGACGAACGTGCCGCGACCCCGGAGGAGGCGAGCGTCCTCGACTCGGTGCACCCGGTTGCCGGTGTAGCGGGTGAACCCGGCCGAAACCGTGGTCACGTCGCGCCAGCCTGTGCGCTCGCGCCCTCCTCGGCGCTGCGTGTGCCATGCGCAAAGGCGTCGAGCCCGGCATCGTGGGCAGATGCGTCCTCGGTAACCGCGGCCCAGTGGGCGATGAGATCCTCCGCCGTGGCGAGCCCAACGCGCTCCGCCCAGCCTTCGTTCAGTGTGATCCCGTAGCGGCCGTACCACCCGCCCCACGAGCACAGGATCTGGCCAGTTACCGGGCAGGTCCGATGGGTGAGCACCGTGACCATGGGGCTCACCCGTTCCGGCGTCATCAGCGCGGCGGCCTGCTCGTTGCGCACGAGATCGGCGTCGGCGTCGGCGTGGAAGGTCGCTGCCTCCACCATGGCCAGGTGCATCCTGGTGCCGAGGGCGCCGGGTGCCAGCACGTTGGCCTTGATGCCGCACGCCATCCCCTCCAGCGCCAGAGTGCGGGTGAGACCCACGATCCCGGACTTGGCCGCGGCGTAGTTCGCCTGGTGCTGCGCGCCGAGCATCCCGGAGCTCGACGTGACCGTCACGATCCGGCCACCGCCGGCCGCCTTCATCGCCTTGAAGGCCGGGTGCACGACCCGCATGACGCCCCGGAGGTTGACATCGATGACGTCGTCGAAGTCCTGAAGGGTCATCTCGTCGAACGGCTTGTCCCGCAGGATGGCGGCGTTCGCCACGATCGCGTCGAGCTTCCCCCACTCGTCCATCGCCTGCTCGGTGAGGCTGGCGGCACCGTCGGCGGTGGCGACCGACGCGGTGTTGGGGACCGCTTCACCTCCCGCCTGGCGGATCTCCTCGACGACCGCCGCCGCCAGGCTGGCGTCGCTGCCGCCGCCGAAGGGGTGCCCGCCGAGGTCGTTCACGACGACGCGGGCCCCTCGCCGGGCCAGCTCCAAGGCGTGGGAACGGCCCATGCCGCCCCCCGCCCCGGTCACCACGATGACGTCGCCGTCGAAGCTGAGCGTGCTCATGCGTCCCCTTCGTCGAGTTGATCCGGACCGCCGGTGCCCCGCCTGCTAGCGCAGCTCCAGATGGAGCGTCTCGAGGCCCCGCAGCATCCAGGAGGGCGAGTAGGTGTAGTGGCGGTCGCCGGCGGCCCCGTGCTCGTCCTCGGCGATCCGGATGCTCGCGAACCTGTCGAGGAAGCGCTCGAGGGTGACCCGGGCGTCCGCACGTACGAGCGAGCCCCCGGGGCAGGAATGGGGACCGCGCCCGAACGCGACGTGCTCGCGGGCGTTGGCGCGACCGATGTCGAACGTGGTGGGGTCCTCGAAGTGCTCCGGGTCCCGGTTGCCGGCTTGAACCATGAGCATGAGCGTGCTCCCCGCCGGGATGGTGACCCCGGCCAGGGTCGTCGACACGCGCGCCATGCGGAAGTTGACCTTGACGGGTGCCTTCATCCGGAGCGCCTCTTCGATGAAGCCCGGGATGCCGAGCCGGTCCTTCCGCAGACCGGCCTGGTGATCGCCGTCCTCGGCCAACAGCTGCATCATGTTGCCGAGGAAGCGGGCTGACGTGCCCTGGCCGCCGGCGAAGAGGAACGAGGCCGCCCGTACGACGTCGATCACCTCGGGCGTCGACCCATCGGGGAACGTGGCCAGTGCCATGTGGGTGAGCACGTCATCGCGGGGCTGGCGCCGCCGGTCCTCGACGTATGCGGTGAACCACTCCTCAATGAAGGCGAACGGATCGTTGGAGAAGACCTTGCCGACGGCGGCCGGCGGGCCGGCGGCGAGGAACTGCTCCCGGAGGGCCGGGTGGTCGGACTCGGGGATACCCAGGAGATCGGCGATCACGAGCAGCGAGAACGGCTGGGCGTACTCACCGAGGAACTCGCACCGGCCGTGGGCGGCGAACTCCTCGATCTGCCGATCGGCGAGCCGCCACATGAAGGCTTCGTTCTCCTGGAGACGCCGTGGGGTGAGGAGCCGCATCATCAGCCCCCGGTACGCAGTGTGGTCGGGAGGGTCGAGGGTCGACAACGTGTTCCCGCCCGGCAACCCGGAGCGGGCTTGCCTGATCAGCGCGGTCACGTCGTCGCCGTAGTCCTCCGGTCCACCGGGGAGCTTGGAGAAGGGGCCACCGAACGAGTTGATCGACGAAAAGGTGCCGGGGTCGCGGTAGATGGCGTGGAGCTCGTCGTAGCCGGTCACGACGAAGGCACCGTGGACCGGCTCCTGCCACAGCGGGCCGTGGGCCCGCGCCGCCTCGTAGTAGGGGTAGGGGTCCTCGATCAGCGACTCGTCGGTGAAGAAATCGATGTCGGTGCGGGCGGCCAAGTCCGTACTCCCGTGTATTTCGGCACCGTGTGCCATAATTTTTCTACCCTGCCGGGCGGGAGGTGTCAAGGACGGCCGCACCGGAATCGGTCATCGGCCCAGCCGCTCCCGCACCGCGGCGATCAGCCCCTCGTCCTTCACCTTCGTGCCGCTGCGGTTGAGGGGGATCCCACCGTCCGCGAAGAACAGCACCCGCGTGGGCACTTTGTAGCTGGCCAACCGGTCCCGCAGGAACGCCTGCACCTCCGCCTCGCTGGCGGTGGCGCCTTCCTTCAGCTCGACGCAGAGCACGACGATCTCGTCGCGCTCGTCGTCGGGGATGCCCACGGCCCGGGACAACTTGACCGGTTCGAAAGCCTGCAGTTGCACCTCGATCTCGGCGGGCGACACGTTCGCACCCCCGGTCTTGATCATCTCCGTACGACGCCCGCTCCAATAGACCAGGCCGTCGTCGTCGAAGTAGCCGACGTCGCCCGTGTGGTAGAAGCC
>Ga0306920_100014350_pt1 | contig 10817 bp, 9 predicted proteins | sample flu12Cox44000170_FD_204666 | JGI IMG/M metagenome (GOLD analysis project Ga0306920, IMG submission 204666) | Lab enrichment of tropical soil microbial communities from Luquillo Experimental Forest, Puerto Rico - flux4day.12C.oxic.44.000.170 (v2)... | ecosystem: Environmental > Terrestrial >... | reverse complement strand
CTCGGCAAAGGGGCGATTGATGATGATGCCGAATGCCCCCTCCTTGTCGTGTTTGACCATCAGGATGACGGCGTGGGCAAAGCGCGGATCGCCGATATCGGGCGAGGCGATCAAGAGCTGCCCGGTCAGCGATTCGCCAGCGGGGGGATCGGCTGCGGTGGGGGCGCCCAGCAACAGCACCGCGAGGAGGGCTGTCGCCGGAAATAAGCGGATGGTCGAGATAGGCGAGGAAGACATCGTGTCGCTCGTGCCAGGGATCCGGCACAGCTTACATCGCTGGTCGCCGGCTCGGAAAGCGATGCTAAGATCGCTCCGTGCAACCGAACGGGGGCCCTGATGCCAACTCAGTCCTGGATCATCACGACGGCGGTCGGCACCGGCGAGCGGGGCTTTTCCGGCGACGGCGGACCGGCCACAAGCGCCGTGTTGAACGGGCCCTTCGATGTCGGTTTCGACACCGACGGCAATCTCTATTTCTCCGACACCTTCAACCACCGCATCCGGCGGGTCGATGCGCGGACCGGCATCATCACCACTCGCGCCGGCTCGGGCGAGGCCGGCTATGCCGGTGATCGCGGCGCCGCCGCTGGTGCCCGGCTCAACGAACCCTACGGCATCGCGGTCGACCGGGCGGCAAATGTCTACATCGCCGACCGGCACAACCACTGTGTTCGCCGGATCGACGGCGCCTCCGGTGTGATCACGACCTTTGCCGGCACCGGTGCGGCCGGGTTCGGCGGCGACGGTGGTCCGGCCTCACGGGCTGGAATGGTCGAGCCCAACGGGCTGGCGCTCGATCCGGCGCAACGCCGGCTGTTTGTCGCCGATGTCGCCGACCACCGGGTGCGCGTCGTCGACCTCGCGACCGGGACGATCTCGACCTTTGCCGGCACCGGCGCGGCGGAGCACAGCGGCGACGGCGGCCCCGCCAGCCGCGCCGGCGTGTTTGGTGCCCGTGCGGTCAAAGTCGCGGCCGACGGGACCGTCTACATCCTCGAGCGCCAGGGCAGCACGTTGCGGGCGGTCGACCCCCGCACCGGCATCATCACCACCCTCGCCGGCACCGGCGCGCGCGGCTATGGCGGCGACGGTGGTCCGGCGCGGGAGGCGGTGTTCGATGCGCCAAAGGAATTCGCCCTCGACCCCGGCGGCGACATCCTGATCGTCGACACCGAGAACCATGCGATCCGCCGCATCTACGCCGCGAACGGGGTGGTTGAGACCATCGCCGGCGGCCGGAAGGGCAGCGAGGGCGACGGCGGCCCGCCTACCGCGGCGGGGCTCGGGCGCCCGCACGGCGCGGTCGTGGGCCCCGATGGCGCAATCTATATCGGCGACACCGAGAACCACCGGATCCGCAAGCTGGTCCGGCAGAATTAGGAGCCGGGCGCGGCTACTCTCTCAGCTGAGAAAATCGCGCAATGCGGCGGCGAGGTCCTTCGGGTTGTCGCCCTGCACGGTGTGGCCGGCCTTGGGGATCGTGACCCTGCGGCCATCGGGGAGGCCCGCCGCCAGCCGCTCGGCGTCCTCGTCGTGGAACACGTCGCTCTCGCCGCCGCGCACAACCAGGGTCGGGCAGGTGACCCGCGCAAGCCCATCCGCGAGGCCGCGCCGCTCGGCCGCGTGCTGGTCGCCGCCCATCTGCTGAAATCGCCGCCTATCGTATTTCCAGATCCAGGTTCCGTCGGACTGCTGTCGCAAATTGTGCATCAGGCTGCGCCGGAGGACCAACGGGTCACGGCGCGGGTTGAAGGCCAGGGCCCGCTCGATGATCGCTTCCAGGGTCTCGGGCTCGGCACCGCCATTGACAAAATCGCGGATCCGGCGCGAGCCGGGTCGGCGCACATTGGGGCCGGCGTCGATCAGCACCAGCGCCGACAGGGTTTCGGGATAGGCGATCGCGTAGGCGAGCCCATTGATGGCACCCAGCGACATGCCGACCAGCACAAATTGGTCGAGCCCGATAGCCTCGGCAAAGCCTTTGACATCCTCACGCTGGGCCGAGATCGAATAGTTCGCGTCGGGCGCCCAGTCGCTGTCGCCGTGGCCGCGCTGGTCGAGCGCCATGCAGTGGTAGTCGTCGCGTAGCGCCAGGCAGCAGAGATCCCAGGTATGCGCGGTCAACGCACCACCGTGCAGAAACAGGATCGGCCTTTGCCCCTTGGTACCCCAGTCGAGGTAGCGAAAGCCGAGGCCATTGACGGTGACGCGATGCTGCTCCGGCAGTACCACCTCGTCAAAGCTGAAGCCGGCGCGCACTGCCGTCGTCTTAAGGTGATCGTGATATTCCTCGGCGGACAAGGTCATGGCTTCAGAGGCTCCCGTGGGCGTTGCGGTGAGGCTTTAGCACGAACCGTCTCCCGGGCAACCATTGCCTCGCTTTGCGATTATCACCCCCGCGTCCTCGTCATGGCTCGATCCTCCCGCAGGGTGTGTCTGCGCTGCTGGAGGCGTTACACTCGCGGGTGAAACCACTCGTCTCGAGGAGATTGCCGATGGCGTATGATCTGCTGATCAAGAACGGGCTGATTGTCGACGGCTCGGGAATGCCGGCGTTTCGCGGCGATGTCGGCATCAAGAACGGCAAGATCGTCGAAATCGGCAAATTGAGCGGCACGGCGCAGCGCACGATCGACGCCGAGGGTCGCGCCGTCGCCCCCGGCTTTATTGACAATCATTGCCATTATGACGCGCAGGTCACCTGGGACCCGCTCTGCACCTTCTCGCCCGAGCACGGTGCGACCACCGTGATCTTTGGCAATTGCTCCTTGTCGTTGGCACCGGTGCGCAAAGGCAGCGAGGAGCGGCTTGCCGAGTTCCTATCCTATGTCGAAGCGATCCCGATGGATGTGCTTCGCACGGTGAACTTCGATTGGGAGACCACCGGCGAATACATGGACCGTCTCGACCAGTGCCTCGGCATCAATGTCGGCAATCTGATTGGCCACACCGCGGTGCGCCATTACGTGATGGGCGACGAGTGCCAAAAGCCCGGCGCCTCCGACAACCAGATCAAGGCGATGCAGGATGTCGTTCGCGACGGCATGAAGGCAGGCGCACTCGGCCTCTCGGTGTCGCGCGAGCAAGGCCACTACGACCCGCAAGGCATCCACATCCCCGCCCTATGGGCGGACGAGAAGGAGATCTTCGCGCTGGGCGATGTGTTGCGGGAAATGAGCACCGGCACGATCCAGGCGGGCGGCGGCCAGTATGTCGAGCTAAAGGACGGCATGATCCGGCGGCTCGCCGAGGCGACCGGGCGCACCGTCGTCTACAACAGCCTCTCGCAGACGATGCGCAAGCCCGACGAATGGAAAGTGCACATGAAGCGCGTCGAGGAGACCGCAGCACTCGGCATCCGCGCGTATCCGATGTGCAGCCCGAACCGGGTCACGCAGGACTTCACGATGAAGAATTGCCAGGTGTTCCGCGGCTTGCCGACCTGGCACCCGATCCTGCTGTCCTCGGACGAAGAGAAGATGAAGGCTTATGCCGACCCCGAGATCCGCGCCAAGCTGCACGAGGAGGCGGTGGTCAACAAGCCCGAGACCGCTGTCGGCTTTTCAAAGACCTGGTGGAACTACATGTGGGTCAACGAGCCGGTGCTCGAAAAAAACAAGTGGATGCAGTTCAAGTCGATCGGCCAGATCGCCGAGAAAGAGCGCAAGCGGGTCATCGACACGTTTCTCGACCTCGTCGTCGAGGAGAAGCTCGAAACGCGCTTCCTGCAGGCTGAGAACAACGTCGACGATGAGGCGCTGACGAAGATCCTGACCCACCCCAATGCGGTGATCGGGCTCGGCGACGGCGGCGCGCATGTGCAGTTTCACGGCGGCTACGGCTATCTGACCAAGCTGCTCGGCGAATGGGTGCGCGAGAAGCAGGTTATGACCCTGGAACAGGCGGTGCGCCGGCTGACCTTCGACTCGGCCGCGACCTTTGGGATTTACGACCGCGGGCTGCTGCACCCCGGCATGGCGGCCGATATCGTGATCTTTGATCCGGCCACCGTGAAGTGCGGCCACGAGGTTGTCGTCCGCGACTTCCCAAAGGGCGCCTGGCGCATCAAGGAGCCGGCCGAAGGCATCTTCGCCACCGTCGTCAACGGCCAGGTGCTGTACGAGGAGGGCAAGCACACCGGGGCGCTTCCTGGCCATGTGCTGCGCAACACCTACTGGCACGCCAACCACGCATAAGATCGCCAAACGCCTCTCACCCTCTCCCTCTCCCCGCCGAACGAGGAGAGGGAGAGGCTGAGAGGCAAATCAGGGTTCTGAACAGGAGGTAGAGAATGGCGGAAATCCTGGGATTGGGCTGCACCCATCGGCCGGTCATGCTGCGCCGGAACGAGGACTGGACCGGCATGATGAAGACCTCGCTCGACGACCCCGACATGCCGGCGGAAATGAAGGATCCGGCGCGCTGGCCGCCGCAATTGCGCGAGGAGCTCGGCAACGACTGGGGTGCGGGCACCGCAGGCCGGGCGCGCGAGGTTTATCGCCGGCACTTTGCCGAGACCCGGGCGGCACTCGACGACTTCAAGCCCGACGTGATCGTCATGTTCGGCGACGACCAGTATGAAAACTTCAAGGAGGATGTCGTCCCGCCTTTCGCCGTGCTTGCCTATGACGGGCACGAGATCGAGCCGTGGAAGAACCGGGGCTGGAACCCGTGGGACGAGCCGAACGACAAGCGCTTCAGCTTTAAGGGGCACCGTGCCGCCGGCAAGTACCTGGCATCGGGGCTGCTCGAGCACGGCATCGACGCGGCCTATGCCTACCAGCCGCTGCATCACCCACTCGGCCACGCCTTTGCCTACACCTTGCTGCTGCTCGACGACGAGCGGCGCGGGTTCGGCTATCCGGTCGTGCCGTTCTCGGTCAATTGCTACGGCCGCCGGGTCAATGCGGCGCGCGGGCTGCGCCTGCCGCTCAAGATGCGCGACAAGATCCGCGATCTAGACCCGCCGTCGCCGAGCCCCGCGCGCTGCATGGCGGTCGGTGCCGCCGCCGCGAAAGTCATGGCGAAGAGCCCGTGGCGCACCGCGATCATGGCCTCGTCGAGCTGGTCGCACTCGTTTTTGACCGAAAAGAATTACCAGCTATGGCCCGATGTCGCGGCCGACCGGCGCTTGTATGAGGCGCTGGAAAAAGGCGATTACGCGACCTGGCACGGCTACACGACCGACGAGATCGAGGACAGCGGCCAGCACGAAGTCTTGAACTGGTTCTGCTTGCTGGGCGCGATGGAGGAGCTCGGCCGGAAGCCCGACCGGTCGACGTTTATCGAGACTTGGGCCTTTGTCTCTCCGGTGGTCTTCGCCCGCTACCTGCCGTAAGGCGCCGCCTCGACCCCTTCGTCCAGCGCGAGCGGGGGAGGGTTAGGGTGGGGGAGGGACCTCCGCGAGCAGGCGGCCAAAGCCGGGGATCCGCTCGCCGGTGTCGAAGGCGCGCAGCATCGCCCAGAACGAAGCCTGGTTGGTGGTCACGACCGGCTTCTCAAATTCGCGCTCCCACCCCGCGATCGAATTCATCGTCGGGAAGTTGCCGCCCGGCACGACAAAAACCTCGATCTCGGGCCGGTCGATCCGCGCAAACGCGTTGCGCGCGTTCTCCGGGCCGAGCTGGCCGATCGCATAGGAATCGGTGGCGCCAAAGCCTTCGAGGGCGACCGCTTCGAGCCCGTGCTTGCCCGCGAAATACCGCCCGGCGCGCTGGTTGACCTCGTCCGAGTAGGGCGAGATGATCGCGATGCGCCGGGCGCCGAGCGCCCGCACGGCACGGCCGATTGCCTGCGCCGAGGTGATCGCCGGCACCCCGGCACCCGCACTCATCCGCCGGGTCGTGACCTCGTCGTAGTCGTCGGCGAACAGGCTCGCCGAGGTCTGCGCCAGGATCACGAGCTCGACCCGCGCCGTGCCGAGCAGCCGCGACTGGTAGTCGATGTCCTCGTCGCGGCTCGGTTGGAAGGTGCGGCCGGGGGCGCTCGTCATCAACCGCCCGACATGCGCCTGGTAGGTCGCCGGCAACAGCCGGCACTCGATCTCGACCGTCGTGTTCGTCGAGGGGATCAAAGCGCCAAAATGCCGGGTCATGCTGGGCCTCTCCGTTGAGTGCAAGCGGCGATCCTATCCGACCATGACCGTGCCAAATACAACGAAAATCGCGATTTTCGGCTTCTGACGCCTCGATCGTCGTCAACATTGGGGCGCCAGATCAAGGGGTTGGGGGCCAAATTCGTTACTCGAACGGAACAATGGAATTTTTGCCACCGATCAACGAATTTCGTGGCCCTAACAATCGAATAACAATCGAACGTGATGATCGTACGATCCGCGACGAGGTAGCTGGAAAATGACGGCATTCTGATAAGAGTACCCCATTGCGCTCGCGGCTTGACAATCGAGGACAATGTTCCCTCTATGTTCTGAAGTCCGAAAGCCTCTCAGTCCAAACTGAGGCTGTTTTTTCGAAGAGCATGCGGGGTGAACCGTCGAGATGGACGCGGCAGCCACTATCCTCCATGCAGACCTGGACGCCTTCTACGCCTCGGTCGAGCAGCTGCTCGACCCGTCATTACGTGCCAGGCCGATCGCCGTCAGTGGCGGGGTTGTGCTCGCCGCCTCTTATGAAGCCAAGGCCTTCGGCGTCCGCAGCGGGATGCCGGGGCGGCGGGCGCGCGAGCTCTGTCCGCAACTCACCTTTGTCAGCGGTCATTTTGACGACTACCAGCGGCTAGGCGACGCCGCCATCAAAGTGTTGGGTGACTTCACGCCCCTTGTCGAGCGGATGTCGATCGACGAGGCCTTTGCCGATGTCGCGGGCTGCACCCATCTCTTTGGTCCGCCGGCCGACATTGCCAAGGCGATTCGACGCCGCGTGCGGGAGGAGCTGGGCCTCCCGATCTCGGTCGGCGTGGCGCGTACCAAGCACCTCGCGAAGATCGCCTCGCAAGTGGCCAAGCCCGATGGGCTGGTGGTCGTCGATCCCGAGAGCGAGCTCGATTTCCTCCACGATCTGCCGGTCGAGCTGATGTGGGGAGTGGGCCCGGTTAGTCAGGCCCGGCTTGCCGAGACCGGCGTGTTCACGATTGGGCAGCTGGCGAGAACCTCGCCAGGGTCGCTGGAGCTTCTGCTGGGTCACGCTATGGGGCGGAAGTTGGCAGCGCTGGCGTGGAACCGTGACCCACGGGAAATCGAGACGGATCGTCGCGCCCGGTCGGCCGGGGCACAGTCAGCGCTCGGCAAGAAGCCTGCTGAAGAGCAAGTTTTCCGCCCGACGCTGCGTTATCTCGCGGACAGGGTCGGCACCCGGCTGCGGGCGAAATCCCGGCCTGGCCGGACCGTAACGGCACGGGTGCGCTTCGCCGATCTCCGCTCGGTCACTCGCTCTGTCACGTTGCCTGCGCCGATCGCGGCGACCGCAGCCCTTGCGGAGATCGCCGAGGATCTGGTGCGTGACGCCCTGGCAGATCACCCCGACGAACAGACCATCTCGCTGCTCGCGATCTCGGTGTCGAACCTGGAGAAACACCCGGTCGTGCAGCTCGAGCTCCCGCTTGGGCTGCTCGATGAGAAGCGGCGTCCCGGGAGCTACAAGGGCATGGCACGTTTGCGGGTCGACCGCGCTGTCGACACGATCCGCGGTCGCTTCGGATGGAGGGCGGTCGGATACGGGTCCGCCGCGCTGGGAGGCTCTCGTTCCGTTCCGGACGAGTTCCGCCAGCTCGCGGAAAAGGAGCTATGACGATCGCCGCGAGCGTTTGGGCCGCGGTTCGCAATCGCAGCCGGCTTTGGCGCCCCTGACAAAGGCGAAAGATGGCCAGGGACGGGGTCCGGTTGGGGGATACCAGATCCGTCCGCGGCACAGCGGATCAGCCTGAGTAAGCGGACCCCGGCCGAGATCGCGCTCCGAAGCGACGCCAGGCGCCTCCGGCGGGGATTTGCACGAGCGAGCGAGGTGGCTCGTCGTGCCGACGTCATGATCGGTTCAGCCGGCAGGCGAGGCCTCGGCCGGAACGGCGCTCTCGGCCAGCCCATAAACCCGTTCCTCCGAGATGTCGCGGTTGGTGAAATCCGGCAGTGGGATCGTCGCAGCGATGCTGACGATACAGCTCAACAGGACATACAGCGCGACCGAATATCCCGACCCGGTCCAGGCGAGGAGTGCCGTCGCGATCAGCGGCGCCGGGCCGCCGGCGATAATCGAGGCCAAATGGAAACCGAGCGAGGAGCCGCTATAGCGCAACCGCGCCGGGAAGCACTCGGCGATCAGCGCGGCCTGCGGCCCATAAGCCAGGTCGTGCGGAATAAAGGACAGGATGATAGCAACGAAGATCACGACAGGAATGGCGGTATTTAACAGCGCGAAGTAGACGAAAGTGTAAACCCCGATACCTGCGATGCCGATGATGTACATCCGCTTGCGGCCAAAGCGATCGGACAAGTGCCCGGCGAGCGGGGTGGTGATCGCCGACAGCGCCGTGGCGCACATCACCGCCGCCAGCAGCAGGTTGCGCGAGCTGTGCAACACCGTCGTGCCGTAGGTGAAGACAAAGGCGGCGAAGATGTAAAACGGGCCCTGTTGACCCGTCCGGACCAGGGCTGTCAGCGCGACGAGCTTGGGGTGCCGTTTCAGTACCTCGAGGACCGGCGTGCGCTCGACCCGCCTCTGCTCGATGATGCGGGTGAAGGTCGGCGTCTCGAGAATCCCGAGCCGGATGTAGAGTCCGATCCCGACCATGACGATGCTGAGCCAGAACGGCACGCGCCATCCCCAGTCGAGAAACTGGTCGCCGGAGATCCAGCTGAACAGCAGCACCATCACATTGGCGAGAAACAGCCCGGCCGGACCGCCCCATTGCGGCCATGAGGTAATGAAGCCGCGATGCGCGTTGGTTTTCGCCCATTCCATCGCGATCAACGTCGCCCCGCCCCACTCGCCACCAATGCCCATGCCCTGAATGAAGCGCACGATCGTCAGGATTACCGCGCCCCAGATCCCGATCGAGGCATAACCCGGGACGAAGCCGACCGCGAAAGTAGACAGGCCGGTCAGCAGCAGGGTCGCGATCAGCGTCACCTTGCGCCCTATGCGGTCGCCGTAATGGCCGAAGAGTGCCGCACCAAATGGCCGTGAGACGAAACCGACCGCATAGATGCCAAAGGCTTGGAGGGTTCCGACTAGCGGATCGGATGACGGGAAGTAGAGCTTGGCGAAAACCAGCGGCGCGACCTGCACGTAGAGCAGGAAATCATAGGCCTCGATGATTGTCCCGATGGTGCCGGCAACGACGGCGCGGCGCAGCTGCACGCGATGCTCGGCATCGGACAGGCGTGGGGCCGAGATTTCGGATGTCGTCATCACGTGACCTCCCTGGCTCTCTCGGCGGCTTGAGCCGCAGCGGCCGCTTTGGAAGCGGGGATGTTATCAGCCGGCGCGGCGCGCGAACAAGCCGCAGAGCCGATCCGGCTCTGCCGATCCGCCGGCCGATCAAATATTAGACCACATGTCCGCCTGAGGACGGGGTGACCCGTCTCGCAGTATGCAGGTGACGAGGGTTGCGCCGGATTGGCCGGTGCCGAGCCTCACGCATAGGAGACGGGTCATGGGGGATCGTATCACATATGTCGGGCTTGATGTTCACAAGGCGGAGATTGTGGTTGCGGCGGCCGCGGGTGGGCTGCGCGGCGAGGTGCGGGAGTATGGGCGGATCGCCAACACGCCGGCGGCCTTGGCGCGGCTGGCGCGCCAGCTCAGCCGTGACGGGGTGAGGCTGCGGTTCTGCTCCGAGCCTGGGCCGTGCGGCTACGGCATCCAACGCCAGTTGTCGGGACTGGGGCACGAGTGCGTGGTCGTGGCCCCGTCGCTGATCCCCAAGGTGCTGGCGTGGCTGTCCCGTCATCGGCGCTGGATCTTCCAATTCACCCCGACTGCGGCCTCCTGGCTCAATGCGGTCGAGAACTTCTTCTCTAAAATGACCCGGCAACGCATCCGCCGCGGCGTCTTCCGCTCGACCGTCGACCTGCCGAGCGCCATCAACGCTTACCTTGCAGAGTACAATGTTCACCCACAACCGTTTGTCTGGACCCAATCGGCAAATGCCTCCTCGCCAAACTCGACCGCGTGCCTGTACTCTCCGAATGCGTCTGAGCACTAGTTGTAATTGCTACAAAGGTTGTTCATCCGGGGGAACCCGGTCAGGCTGTTTGGGTTGCCAAGCTCACAGGCAGGATTGGGGAGGCCGCCCGGATGAACGTTCACCAGAATGCGCGGCTGACGCCGCAACGTCGACTCTTGTTGGTGGAACGCATCACACAGCAGGGATCCATGCTTGACGCCGTCAACAACGTCCTTGGCAACGACAACTAGTCGCAGACACCAATGAGGGGAAGATGCGCGAAGCTGGGGTTATCGGAGAGAAACTTGATAGCAGGATGCCTAGCGATGAACAGCGACGCTGGTGCCTTTTCACCAGTGCGGGAGACAACAGTGCGATTCGGCTTTGGCTAGCGGGCGATGCGCCTCGCCGCTGGGATCTAGTTGCTGCCTATTATGGCGAGAATGCTGATGAGTTTGCCGAAATCAGCAGGCTATGTTCTTTCGCATTCGCCACCAAAGGCTCAAAATTCCAGAATCTCAAAAAGCTAATTTTAGAGCATCCGCGATTTTTCGACCGCTACTCTAATGTCTGGGTTTGCGACAACGACATTCTGATGTCTAAGTCCCAAATCAATGAGGCATTCGACATCGCGGAAAGAGCGGGGTTCTGGGTTGCTCAACCCGCCGATCTCGCCGAAGGTAGGATCGCCCATTGGA
>Ga0306920_100014349_pt1 | contig 10818 bp, 7 predicted proteins | sample flu12Cox44000170_FD_204666 | JGI IMG/M metagenome (GOLD analysis project Ga0306920, IMG submission 204666) | Lab enrichment of tropical soil microbial communities from Luquillo Experimental Forest, Puerto Rico - flux4day.12C.oxic.44.000.170 (v2)... | ecosystem: Environmental > Terrestrial >... | reverse complement strand
CACTGTACGATGTTCTGCTGGCGGAGGAAGAAAAATTCGATCGAGAGAAAGCCATCCTGCGCCATGTGATTATCAAAGCCGACGTTCGCGATTCTTCCCGCGTGACTCGCTCGCTTCTCGAGCGGGGACTGAATCCTGCCTCCTACTTCAGCTTGAACTTCTACGATCCGGTTACCAAGCTCTTGGGAAAATACGGTGCTACGAAGGTGTTCGTCGAAGGCGACGCCATCATTCTTGCCATCCTCGAGCGGGAAGGCGATCCGGCGCTATCGGTTTCCCGAGCTTGTGTCTTGGCCCGGGAAATGGTTGAGATCGTGGGGGGATACAATCACCTGCTGCAGCGCTCTGGGCTGCCGGCGCTTGAACTGGGAATCGGGATCTCCTACCAAAACTCGCCGCCGACCTATCTCATTGACGGCGAGCATCGCATCATGATCTCCGACGCGCTCAATGAGAGCGATCGCCTATCTTCCTGCGATCGGCGCGTGCGGCAGACCATGGCGGGTCTAGCGGTTCCGTTCAACGCCTATGAATTTCGCGATGGCGCGAAACCCGAGAGCGAGCCCATTCGCTACAATGTCGGCGGCATCCGCATCAACGAGGCGGGCTTTAAGCGAATGTGTGAAGAGATTTCGATGAGCGCCTGTTCGATTCCCCACCTCCGGCTCTGGGGCAACGAGGAAGCCTGCTTTTACCGCGGACTGGTGCCGGTTGGTTCCGACGTGTTCCGCGGCGTAGTGGTTCGCGCCGTCCGAATTCCTCGCGTCGAGAGCACGAAATTCGAGTTCCTCGAATGGAGCGAGATGCTGCTCTATGAGGTGTGCACCAAGCCCGCGGTCTATAGTGCGATTGAAAAGAATGCGGGTGCGAGCAGCTAGTGCACGTGGCGGATTAAGGCCGGACGGGATGAACTTCGTGCCCCACACGAGCAGAAACGGCGACTTGCCGGGGCAGGAATTCATAGTGCTCGATCTTCACCGCTACTGCAGCCTTGCCGCCCTCCTGATCCTGCTGTAGGCGCAGCACTCGCGCTCGGCAGCAAACGCTCATGTCTTCGGCCATGGTGATCTCCGAAGGCATTACCAAACTCATCTCCAGAGTTTGGCCGAGAGTTAGCGGAAAATCCGTACGCAGTAGCGCGCCTCGGCAGCTTAGGTCCAAAGTAAAGCCTGTGCCGGTTGCGCCATCGAAGGCTCGCAACAGCACCGGTACTTGATACTGAGTAAAGCGATGGCTGGCGCGCCGCTCCACCTGGGTTTGGTCTGCGTTAGTCACGTTTCAAGTTGCGGCATTCAATTTACGCCAGGAAAACGGTTTCTGCTAGTCACCAGAAAGTGACTAGTGCCATGGCCGGGCGGTGGGTTTGCATCGGAAGCGGAAACCCCGCATCATAAAAGGACTGACGTGACCCGCATCGAGCCGCTTGACCGAGACAGGGAAGAAGGGCAAACTCCGGCTGGAGAAGCCAGGGCTCCTCGTTTGCCGGTTACCCTTCGCGCCCTGCGCCACCGCAATTTCCAATTGTTTTTTGGCGGACAACTCATATCCCTGATTGGCACCTGGATGCAGAACGTGGCGCAGGCTTGGCTGGTTTACCGCTTGACTGGGTCCTCACTGCTGCTCGGATCGGTCGGGTTTGCCGGCCAGATCCCCCTGCTGCTGGCCTCGCCAATCGGGGGAATCGTGGCCGACCGTTATAACCGGCAAAAAGTAGTGATTGGGACGCAGACGCTTTCGATGATCTTGGCCTTGGTACTGGCGATTTTGACCCTAAAAGGGTCGATTACGGTTCCTGACATCTTTGTCTTGGCCGTGCTGTTAGGCGTGGTCAACGCATTCGACATCCCTGGACGCCAGGCGTTTCTGGTCGAGATGGTGGGTAAGGAAGACCTGATGAACGCCATCGCCCTGAACTCATCGATGTTCAACGGTGCGCGCATCGTGGGTCCTGCCATTGCCGGCTTGCTGGTGGCCAATATTGGCGAGGGCTGGTGTTTTTTTGCCAACGCCGTCAGTTACGTTGCAGTTATTATCGGGCTGTTCATGATGCGGGTGCCCGACCGCCCGAAACGCCCCATTGGCTCCCCGCTGGCGCATTTGATCGAAGGATTTCGCTTCGTGCGCAACACAGCCTTAGTTCGCGCATTGTTGGTGCTGCTGGCCCTGGTCAGCCTGGTGGCCATGCCTTATACAGTGCTAATGCCCATCTTCGCCGACAAGATTCTGCACGGCGGGGCTCGCGGCCTGGGCATACTTATGGCGGCCACTGGCGTGGGGGCACTTCTCGGCGCGCTCACCTTGGCGACCCGCACCGGAGTGCATGGGCTCAGTCGCTGGGTTGCCATCTCGTGCGCCGGCTTCGGAGTGTGGCTAATTGCCTTTGCCAGCTCGCGAAACTTTTGGCTGTCGACAGCCCTTCTGGTTCCCGTCGGCTTCTGCATGATGCTGCAGATGTCTTCCTCAAATACCTTGATTCAGGCCATGGTTCCTGACCACCTGCGGGGCCGAGTTATGTCGGTCTATTCGATGATGTTCATGGGAGTTGCCCCATTCGGAGCTCTACTTGGGGGCGCACTGGCCGGCCGGTTGGGTGCTCCGACGATGGTCGCCATGGGAGGGGTGGCTGCGCTCGGAGGCGCATTGATCTTCTATTTGCGATTGCCCGGCATGCGGGGCGAAGCCCGCCGTCTTATCCTCGCCCAGCAGATGGTCGGCGGTGAGCCCGCGCAAGAGATGACGACGCCTGCCGTTCCAGATTAGACCGAAGTTCCCCAAAAACATTTCACCGAGGTTCTTGTTCTAACAATGAGCAGGGATGGGGGCGGATTTGAACTGCTTTTCGCCCCAGTGCCTACTTTCCTCTGCATGCAGACATCGGCTCGCCCGCTTCACTCAGCACTCAGCGAAGCTATTGCATCCCGAGTTGCGCTCCTAAGACTAGCCAGCTTTGGCGAAACCCTTAAGATGATAGTAAAGATGTGACTGCGATTGCGCCACTGTTGGACTGTGGGTTTCGCCCGGGCTTACGCAGGTTGTTCAGCTTCGCAAGGGTTAACTCAGAAGTCGAAGTCCCCGTCGATCCGCCACAGCCGCCCGACAGAGTTGTAGAAACGACCGTAATTCGGTGACCGTGTGTATTGCTGTACGTCGCGGGGATTGGCAAGATTGAGGACATTCAGAATGCTCAGACCGGCACGAAACTGAATGCGATGCCTGCGAAAGGTGAAGTCCACGGGGTACTGAAATTTGACGTCGGGACTAATGAAAGTCGGAAAGCGACCCGCTTGGTTGCGCTGACCTAGGTAGTTCCAGTTCTCGTCGAGTTTCGAGAACGGGAAGCCGGTGTGTACATCGAGGATGGGAATGAAATCCAGCTTGTGCGGCAGCCCGATAACGCCCCAAAAGAGGCCCCTGTCGGGAGCGTCGATGGGCATGGTTCCGAACTGGTTCGCGCGAATTAGCGGGTAGGGGAAGTTGCCGAAGAATTGATTGTAGTCGTTCAACTCGGCTTGAGCTTTCGAACGCGTGTAACTCCCGTACAGCGTCGTGCGCTCGCTCGTCCGCCAACGCACTAAGGTGAGGAACTCTCGATAGGTCTGCCGGCCCGAATTAAGCAGTTGTAAGTGTGCGCCCGCGCTCGAAGGCTCATACGGATCAACATACAGGTCACGATACCCTTCGCGCTGCTCGTAGGCCATGCGCAACAGAAGGTTGGGGCGCAGCTCGCGATCGAACTGCAAGTCCCACCCCCGACCGTAAGGCACGCGTAGCCGTCCATGCGGTGTTCGAACGACGTGAGCAAAGGTCGTTGGCTGGTCGATGACCGCAATCCCGTCATTCGCGTAGCGAGTGATGGTCTGGGCGGGAAACCTTGAGAAGAGCGCGGCATTGATGGGAATCTTGTCGAAGAACAAGCCAAAGCCACCGCGAATGGCGGTACGATTATCGTTGGTGGGAGCAAAGACGAATCCGATGCGCGGCGCAATATCGGCCGTCTCCGCGGCGAGACTATCGGTGTCGAATCGCAGACCGAAGTCCAGTGCCAGCCGCGGGTGTATCTGTAAGTTGTCTTGGGCAAAGAGCGCGAACTCGTTTTTTGCCGCGTCGCAAGCAACGATTGGGCCGTAGGTAATCCGGCTGCTGAGGGTTTTGTCTTCCCGCAGCACAATCACTGGGAAGTTGGTGATATAACCGCTGTACGTGGAATGGGCGTACGAATATCCAACTGTCAACAGATGGCGGCCGGCGGCTTCGAGCGGTCGCATATGCAGAGTCTGAGACCATTGGTACAGGCGCGTTCCCCGGTCCTCATCTTGAAAATAAGTGCCTGAGTTCTGCTCAGGGAACAGCGTCATCTCCCCAGGAGCAGGGCTAGCCGGGAAGACGTGGGCGTCCAGACGCTTGGCTGAGAACAACGACTGGACAAAGCCGCCGTCGGAGAGAATCCAGCGATGGGTTGCTGAGACGAAAAGGCCACGCTGGTGGTAGTCGGCAGTGACTGGCTGTGGATCGAAGGTGTCAATGTTGGCGAACTTGGTGTTCTGCGGGTCAATCGTGAGCACCGCGGTGAACTGTTGGTTCGGCTTCGGGTTCCAATCGAACTGCGTGTAGGAAGTAACTGTCTCCACTACGCGCACATTGTCAGGATTGGGCAGCGAGGGCACTCTGACCGTGTCATATCCGTAGCCCATAGACTGAAAGATGTAAAACGTGCCCGGTTTGATCGGCCCGGAAACCGTGAGATGCGGCGAAGCGCTTTCGACTCCATGGGTTTGATAGTTGATCCAGCGAAAACGGGGGACCGGATCTTCGAATAGCCATTTCCACTCGTCAGTTCCGCCGCGCGTATTCACATCGACCACACCACTGGCGAAGCGGCCGTATTCGGCTGAAAAAGGATTCGAGAGTACGCGGACCGAGCTGACGGCGATCGCTGGTATACGTATCGCCGCTTGCCCAGTGAATGGATCGAGCACGCTCGCCGTATTGACGAGCATGTTGCTCTGGTTAGCGCGGCCTCCTTTGATGTGGATGAGCCCGTCAAATCCGCGCACCACACCGGGGAGAAGCGGCAAGGCTTCCTGGAAATCTTGATTCAGCCAGATAAGGGACTTTAAGGTGCCCTGTGTAAGTTCGAGGGCTCCACCCGAACTCGAAGTCAAATCCACAGCGGAGGTCTCTGCCCGGACGGTGATCGTCTCCTTGTGCTGCTTCAGAATCAGTTGAAAATCGAGTGCCAGATCACCTCCCTCGAGCGTGAAGCGCTTCGCTTCCGGCTCGAAGCCTGCGAGTGTCACGGTAATCTCATACTTGCCGACTGGGACCCCAACGAATGCATATGCGCCAAGGTCATTGGATACCATGGAAATCACACGGTTGGTTTCGAGATTTTTCAGGCTCAGGCGAGCGTTTGGCCAGACTGTCTGAATCCGATTAGGCCCGGTCGTGAAGATAAGACCCCGCACCGTTCCAGTTTTGGCGGCTGTTGCCGGCAGCATGGAGACTGCAATCAGAAGGGCTACCAGGGAGGCGAACCATAAGGTGCTAATTCTCGAAGGTTGGGTGCGGTGCGTGGCTTCTGGGACATCCAAGGGACACCCGTCCAGCGAACTATTCTAGGACGTTTCGGAACGAAGAGTGTGTCCAAAGGATCGTGGTGCAGTTTGATTCAATTCTCCTCCACCCAGAACCGTCTTGAGCGCCTCGACGCAATACCTGGCGTCGATCGCCGTGCGGCGAACGCAGTTCTAGCACCCTCGCAGCTGTTGAGCTTGAGCATACCCTAAGTTTTATCGCCAAGCGTTCTAACCGCTGTTTGAAGTGACAGTTTCACCGACTCAGATCGTCGCTTTAAGGTCACCTCTTAGGGTCACCTCTCTTGTTGTTCTTGTCCCCATCCTTTGGCAATCCACCGATTCGTATTTCGATTGGAGAACCGGTCGCGGAGCAGCGGAATGAAAAGAATAATCCGCACAGCTTTCCTGCTGTTGCCTACCAGCGTTTTGCTGTCCGTGCTAGCAATCGCACAAAACGCAACCACGGGGCCGGAATCAACTGAGCCAACGGAAAAACCGACTGCCAGTGGAGCTGGAGACCTGCAGAAGCCAGTGCAGAATCTAGTGGCCAGGCTGGCCAGGGTTCCACTTCAGACCAACAGCAACTTCGGCATTGGTTCCTTTGACGGTACTCAAAATGCTCTGAATATCTTGCCCGTCCTCCCTATCCCAGTAAGCGAAAACTGGAACACGATCGTTCGCCGGATCACGCCTTCACCAGGGAGCACCAATGAGTCGATAGGCACAGACGGTGAATCGCAGGTCGTCTTCTCCGAGCTCGGCGTCCGGCATCATGAATTGCCTACGGGCGGGTTCCAGTGGAAGCCGGCCTTGGCGCAGTACTCTCTTGAGATTTCCATTCAACACGCTTGGCGCTTTGCGCACGAGTCCGGCACACGCGATGCCACAGAAAACGGACCCTGGTTCCAAGACTGGATCGCCTCAATTGGGGAAAGCCGAGGGTGGGATGATGGCGACGGCTGGCACGCCAGCTACGTTGGACACCCACTCAATGGTGGCATATACGGCTTCATCGAGCAGCAGAATGATCCGCTTTATCGCAAGGTGGAGTGGGGCGACGGGCGTATCTATTGGATGAGCCGGTTGCGCGCTTTCGCTTTCACCGCAATCGCCAGCACACAATGGACCCTGGGCCTCGCCAGTGAAGCCTCACTCGGCAACGAGCAGTTGCATTCCTCGCCCGGTTTTATAGACCTGGTGAATACGCCCGGGCTGGGCGTGATGGAGATGATGGGCGAGGACATGATCGACCGCTATTTCATTATCCCGCTCGAGAATCACACAGCTAATCCCTGGCTCATCCTGGCCGCGCGGAGTTTGGGCAATCCGGCGCGAAGTTTTGCGACCCTCATGTCCCTCCGTTCGGGCTGGAGAAGGGAAAACAGGCCAGGGCTTTTCGGTGAGAACCACCGCATGCGTGAAGAGCTGATAGCGGAATACAAGAGGGGTCTGATCAGTGCTCCCTTCGGTCCTCATACGGCCGCAGAAAAGGCGGCGTTGAACCGGGCAGTGGAAACACCTCATCCCCAAGAAGCCCCTATCGAGCTGCAGGCCTACGCTATTTACGAGAGCTTCCTGAATGGGCACAACTGCCTGGGTGGCGGCGGCCAGGGAGCGGTACGCGTCGGTCCCGCGTGGCAAGTCGTAAGTGAGGTGAACGGGTGCTTGGTGGTCCACACCCCCACGAATGAGAGTGCCGATTCGCTCACCTTCGCTGCGGGTCCGCGCTGGACGCCGCGCGCGACCCACCGCTTCTCCCCCTTCCTCCAGGTGCTCTTCGGCGGAAGACGACTGACTTACGAGGTGCAGAATCCGCAGCTCCGCGACAGCTTGCTACAGGCGTGGAATGACGGTCACGGAACGCTTCCTCACTATCCCAAGCGCAGCGACTACCTAGCCCAGTACCAGGCTCTTGGATTCAACCTGACGACGGGCGGCGGCTTCGACGCTGTCTTTGGTCGGGCGTTTGCCTGGCGCATGCTCGAGCTAAGCTACTCACATAGTTGGCTGCCGGAAGTCCACTCAATCAACGCGTCCAACAGTGTGCAACTACGCAGCGGGGTGGTGTTGCGCATAGGCAATTGGTAAGTGCCAAATTGCCGGGCGGGGAGCAATCTGCAGGACTCAGATGAGATTTTCGTTCTGCACCAGGATTTCTTTGCTAGCGGTGTCGCATTCGGGGACGACTGATAGGGTAGAACTCAATTTACAAGAGCGTTGACCTCTGTCCGAAGAGTATTGTTGGTCCACCGGAGGTACGTCTACGCCGAGAGTTCGATGGCGCCTTAATAGGGGAAATTTTAAGGCCGACCGCAGTGAAGCGCCGTGAACTCACGATAAAGAGTTATTTGAGCCCAAGAATTCCACCCAAGGTAAGTCTGTCTCTCGCATGCTCGTTACTGAGAAGGCGGCGACATCGCGGGCAATTCCACAACTTCGGAAGACTGACTGCTTTGATGGTAGAGCTCGAGATTGGCGCGATGCAGTGAATTGCGACGCAGGGCCTGGACGGTGTTTCGGGTCAGATCGAACCCACCGTAAAGGATGTTTGCACGCCAAAGGTCACTGCGAACGGTCAGAATCCACTTGCGCGCCATGCGAAAGAGTTTTGACCCGGGATGATAATTAACTCCAGTATGGAGGTCGGAGGGCTGCGGGTTGGCGGCACATGGTCTGAGGTAGACGACCGTGAGGGTGCCGTCGGTTCGGAAGATTTCTCCGGTTGCATTGAGAAGGATGTGGCCCATCTCAGGTCGAGCAATAGCTCCGACGGAATCCACACAATCGACGGCCAGGAGGTCCCGGACGACGATTTGTTGTTCATCCGTCAGGTTGGGTGAGACATGGTGGATGAAGCCCCGGTTCTTAATGGAAAGGGTGGCCCCGGTTTCGCGGACCGCGGCGCCGGCCCAGAGTGGTTCGCGGTACTGACCTGGAGGCAACGACCAAAGGCGGAGATGATCGCGCTTTTCGTAGCTGTCAAAGGTTTTTTCGAACGTCAACTCAGAGGCGCGATTCTCGAACTCTTGCGGGGACATGGGCGCCGTGGGATAGCTGTTCCTGACCAGGAAAGCGTGCAGCGAATGGCGCACGCTTCGACGTGAGACCCGGTCACTTTGCTTCCAGCCGGCCGCGGTGAACGCTTGTTCTAGCTGGGCGTCAGAACCTGAGAAGATGAAATTGACGACGTCGGCCTCCTTGCCTTTTGGCGTGAAAGTGCGCTCAGGCAACTCTGCCAATTTCTCGGCGAGTTCTTGAAGATCCCCTTTTGGCGGGGATGTCGCAGGCAAAGACAGATCGGTGGGAAGCGGGGCTGGCTGAGACAATTCGAGCTCGAGGTCAGTACCGGTCGGCAAGTAGATTTCCGGCTCGGGAAAAAGTGGGAAAAGCAATTTGTAGCCGAGCAGGACAGGATCAGGGTAGAGGTGAAGGCTCGGCATATATTTCAAACGGCTGCTGATGGTGCCCTGGGGCGTATCGGTGGCGCGAATGCCATGGATAACGCCTTTCTTGACTTCCTCCCGTGCGTTCTCAACCAGCAGCACGCGAGCATGGATCTCGATGGGCGGCGTCTCGGGGGGGAGGAGGCGGGTGAACTCCAGCTCAAGGCTGGCGCTCTCATGCCACAGGCCGAGCCCGACACGATGGGCGGAAATGACGTGCCCTTCGACCGGAATCTTGATGGGGAGGACAGGATTGTTCTCGCATCCCGGGGGATCGAGCAAAAAGCCGTTCACCGACATACCACGTCTCGCGCTATAGGAGGAGACTGGCGAAGTCAAGCGGACCCAAAAGTGAGTCCCGGCTGTCAGTTCCGTACAAGCCGACGCAGGGCGGGCTAAACAGATCAACAGCAGAAAAACAGCACACACTCGTCCTTGGTCATTTCGGGGTGAGTCCTGCCGATGAGGTCTTGGGCTTTTGAAAAGCAATTCCGCGTCGCAAGGGAACCTCTGCGATTACATCAGAAGCGAAGGCCAAACGTCCAGCAGGAACATAAGGGAATCACCTTCAGTCATCGCCTCTTCGGAGTCCGTACTGGTTGAGGGGGCGCTTGATAACCGACAGCGGCCACCGATGGCCCGAAATCTGGCTGGAGCCAGAGCGCGACGAAGGCACAGGGCTCGCATTCCGCGAGAACAGTGCGCGCGCCCAGAGGCTCGCCCGGATGGCTTTTTCAAGAATCCGTCGAGCTTCAGACCAGGATTTTCGCCGCAGCAGAACACGGATCTTAAAAAGTGAACTACGCGGCGATCTCGACCAGTCGTGGGGAATCCGCAGCTGACGACTCGACCAAAATGGAAGTCGTGTTCACTTCCCCTTCCACCGAGGCCCGCCCCATAGAAACTGAGCATGATTGAACGGGTTGCAATGCCTCGAAGCCGGATTTCCAGTGGCTTACATACGTTATCTAGAGCACACAGAGGGGAAGCGACTGCCCGGCCGTCCGCGGGAATCCGCCACCATGATCCACACTAGTTGGGAAGCCGTCTATCGCTCGCTGGAATGGGGATTGGCGCACCGCCAACTGCAAGGTGTGCGCCCGCTGGGCATTGAAGAACTGCATTGGAGGCGCGACACGCGGGCGGCGTATATCGACTTCGTTTTTAGGCGCATCTTAAATTTACTTTGAACATTCACTTTGCACGTTCAGTGTCTTTTTTCAAATAAATGCGGCGATACCGATTGGCCGCCCGATGTAGGGCTGCCTTCCATCTTGTCGTCGACAACCGTTAGCCGGAATACGCGGTCTCCATCTTCGTTGCTTAAGCTCCGCTTTTCCGGGTCGTGCTCCCACTCTCCGGTGCCCATGACAATCTCTTTGCCGTCACTACCTTGCTCGCCGTCACCGAGAACCGGCCAGGTTTACCAGGAAGTACGGAGATCCGGTAGCCATTTTGCTCGTCGTGGCATGGGCTGTCTTTGATCGTATAGACCGAGTTACCGCGCACACATGCCCGGAATAGCAACCTGGGCACCTGCGAGCGATGCTGTGAAACCAATTACGCTCAACGGGAAAACCAGGCCAAAGTTCAAGCGACGGCTTCCGAGCGTGTCTCGCATAGGTTTTCTTACTGGTTAGACTGAACGGGCAACTGAAATGGTTTCACAAGAAACAGAACTTTAGAGCGCAGATGTTAGTGACCCAAGTGGAATTGTCGGACGGCATCAAGGATGGATCGCAGCGAATCAATCACCGATTGCGGACCGATGGGCGCTGGGGCCAGGGTCAGGATCAACA
>Ga0306920_100014348_pt1 | contig 10818 bp, 6 predicted proteins | sample flu12Cox44000170_FD_204666 | JGI IMG/M metagenome (GOLD analysis project Ga0306920, IMG submission 204666) | Lab enrichment of tropical soil microbial communities from Luquillo Experimental Forest, Puerto Rico - flux4day.12C.oxic.44.000.170 (v2)... | ecosystem: Environmental > Terrestrial >... | reverse complement strand
TCGCCGCCGCGCGCCTCGAGCATGTCCGTTACGCCATCCGTGACATTGCGGTGCTGGCCGAAGAGGTGGTCCGCCAGGGGCACGAGATTCTTCCGCTCAACATCGGTGACCCATGCCAGTTCGATTTCGAGACCCCGCCCGCTCTCATCGAGGCCGTCGCCCGGGCGATGCGCGACGGGCACAACGGCTACGCGCCTTCACTGGGCGTTCCGGAGGCGCTCGAAGCCATCCGCGGCGAAGCTCACCGCAAGGGAATCCGCGATGTGCAAAGCGTTTTCGTCACCCAAGGGGTGAGCGAGGCCGTCGAGCTCTCGATGGCCGCCCTGGTAAATCCCGGCGAGAACGCGCTCACTCCGAGCCCCGAGTATCCGCTCTACTGGGCAGTGCTGGCCAAGCTCGGAGCCGAGCTGAATACTTATTCACTCGATGAGAGCTTGGGCTGGGAGCCCGACGTCGACGACATGGTCCGGCGCATTACCCCGGGCACGCGCGCGCTCGTGGTAATCAACCCGAATAATCCCACGGGCGCGGTCTACTCGCGGCGGAAGCTCGAGGCGATTGCCGAGCTCGTGCGCGAGCACAACCTGGTGGTGTTTGCCGACGAGATTTACGACAAGCTGACGTTCGAAGGCGAGCACCTCTCCTTCGCCGCCGTGGCTCCCGATGTGCCAGTTATCACTTTCGGCGGGCTTTCCAAGGCCTATCTCGCTCCGGGCTGGAGGGTGGGCTGGGTGATTGCAAGTGGCGACGGCGCGGCGCTCAAGCCGTATCTCGAAGGCATCCACAAGCTGTTAAGGGCCCGGCTGAGTGCCAACCACCCCGAGCAGTACGCCATCCGCCCGGCCCTCGAGGGTCCGCAGGACCACCTGCCCGGTGTGCTGCGCAAGCTGAAGGCGCGCGGCGACCTCACCGTCGAGTTCGCCAATTCCACGCCGCGGCTCGGTTGCGCGCCGCCACGCGGGGCTTTCTACGCCTTCCCACGTCTCGAGATTTCATCGGGTGACGAGGAATTTGTTCAGGGGCTTCTGCGGGAAAAGCACGTCCTGCTGGTCCATGGCAGCGGCTTCGGGCAGGCGCCGGGCACACGGCACTTTCGCATCGTCTTTCTTCCGGACGAGCCGACGCTGCGGCGCGCCTACCAGGCGATCGCCGAGTATTTGAAGGAGCACTACACCTGAGATGTAGGGCCGACCCTCGGGTCGGCCTTGGCCTGAGCACGGTTCGACGTTGCTCACCGTCCCCGAGCGAAGTCGAGGGGGAAGCCCCGGCGATACAGGACGCAAGGCGATCAATTTGCATGAGTCAACCCGGCGCCAAAGATCCTCCGTAGGCCCCCGCCGTTGAATTTCCCGCGCAGTTCTGCCCCGTCTGCTCCTCCGAGGTCGAGTCGCGGCATTGCAAGGTGGTGTGCCCGCGCTGCAGTTAGTTCATGTCGTGCTCTGAGTTTGAGTGAAGAAGGCGTCCGGAGACTTAGGAGGGTCCGCCCGCAGAAACCGCTTCGGCGCCTCCCGCGAGGCCGGCGTCTCCGGCGGGCTCCGGCAGCGGAGAAGATGGCAGCAGGGCCTTCACCGAAGGGAACCGGGAGGCGATGAAGCAGATGCCAAAGTCCTGGATCAACACTTGCGCCGGCATGCCCACGACGCTGAGCACGGCTAGCACCAGGCCGATGACCACAGCGAGGCCCGAGGCGCCGACCGCGATCGTCACCGGGTTCCAGATCCAGGCCAGGCCCATCAAGTGGAGCGTGAGCACCACCAATGTGCCGGTGATGATGGCTCCGGAAAAGAGTCCGACGAGCAGGGGAAACAGTAGGAACAGTATGGCCACGCTGGTGATTACGGCCACGCCGAAGCGGATGAAGACGTAAACGGTGAAGGGTCCGGGCTCCGCCTTGAACTTTGAAGTCAGTCTCCGCCAGGCGGCAAACACCGGCAACCCTTCCGCGTACATGATCGGCACCACTAAGTCATCGGTGAGGACGATGACCAAGCCTGCCGCAAGCCCGACCGCGACGTCCGCCAGCAGAATCGCCACCAGAATCACCCAGAAGGCCACCGACCGGAGTCCCGCCGCCGACGCGGCGCGCAGATAGGGGAAAGCCGCGGCGCCACCGGCGATCAGGGCCAGACTGATACCCATCACCGCCACGAGCAGCCAGCGGAAATACGAGCGCCCCAGGCGGCGCGTGTCCCGCAGGCTCGCGCGCAAGCGAACGTCGCGATGGAGAATGGCGTCCACCAGCACGAACCGGAATACCGAACGCAGGTAGAGCAGCCCCACGATCAGGCCCACAGCGAGCACACTCGCAATCACAATCAACCAGGGATGAGCGGCTAAGGTTTCGCGCAGCCGGGCCATAATTTCCCGGAACCCGATGTCGCCCGGCAACGAGCCCAGGCTCCAGTTGAACGCAGCCGAAGGCGTCCCGCCGCCGAGCAGCAGGCACACCAGGCTCAGTTTCAACCAGAGGGTGGCATCGAGAGGCCGGGCCAGTAGGTCCACCGTATCGTGAAAGGCGGCCGTCAAGGCGTGGGAGGGAGTGAGCGGCTGGCGTTGCGAGCGCTCGAAACGGAGGAAAGGAATCCGGGGAAAGGGGTGCGGCTTCAAAGGCGATGCTCCTGGCGGGACAGATTGCGTCCGCCGGCTCCTGTTCCCGCCTGCTTCTGTGAAGTAGCGGTGCGCTATCGGGGCAGCGTCACGCGGAAAGTGGTGCCCCGGTTCACCTCACTCGAAAAATCGATGGAGCCGTTATGGAGCTGAACGATGCGATAAGCCATGGCCAGCCCGACCCCGGTCCCCGATGGTTTCGTGGTATAGTAGAGCGAAAAAATCTTGGAACGGGCTTCGGGAGGAATGCCGGTCCCCTGATCTGCCACTTCAAGCTGCACCCCTTGGCTCGAAGCGTGAGACGAGACCCTAAGCTCACCGCCCGACGGCATGGCCTGGCAGCCGTTGAGCACCAGGTTCAGCAGCGCCTGCTTCATGAGGTCGCGGTCGACGCAAACCGTGGGAGAGCCGTTTCTCTCCAGCACCAGCTTCACCTGGCGGAGGGCGGCCTCGGGCTCGGCCATGCGAAACACGTCCTGAACGAGGCCCTCGAGGTCAGTCTCGGCAGGGTGCAGTTCCACCGGCCGGGCAAAATCGAGAAAGGTCCGGACCACGCGGTCGAGCCGCCGAATCTCGCTCGACAGAATCTCGACATGCGGCATCACCGAGTCGCCCTGTCCTTCGAGCTTCGCCTTCAGGATTTCGAGCTGCAGCACCATGGCGTTGAGCGGATTCTTAACCTCGTGGGCCACGCCCGAAGTGAGGCGGCCAATGGCCGCGAGCTTGGCGGCTGTATCGATCTGATCCTCGAGTTGGGCGCGCGTCTCGGCGTCGCGCAGCGTGACTAGGCTTGCGACCGGTGTCCCCTGCTCTTCGACGAAAGCCACGCTTACCGCCACCCGCCGCGTCTCGGAGCCGTCAGCGCCGTCGAGCGTGCGCCCGGAGACCGGCGCGCGCCTAGTGAAGGCTCCCCGCAGCAACTGGCTGAGCGGGTCAGCGGCGGAAAAAATCTGGGAAGGAATCTGGTATAACAACTCTCCCGATGGCTTGCCGAGGAAGCGGGCTACCGCTGGAGTCGCCAGCACCAGGCGGTCCTGCTGGTCAAAAAGCATCAGCCCATCAGCCAGGTTGGCCAACAACTGGTCTAGATTCTCCTTGAGGGCTACAAAGGCAGCCTTCTCGCCACGAATCCGTTCGCCGAGCAGATTCAACTTGGAGGTGAGGACGCCCCATTCATCGCTTCGCGAGACCGGCACCGGGGCGGGAAGCTCGCCGCGCGCCAGAAGGTCCATGTTGAGTGAGATTGATTCGAAGGGCCTGAGCAGCAGGAAGGAGAGGAGCCCGGCGGTGAGGGTGGAAAGCATCACGGCGGCCAGCGCCGCCCAGAAGGCGGCACTGAGTTCCGGCTTGACGCGCGCCGCGAGAAAGACCGTTGAAACCCCCACCCGCACCTCCATGGGCTCAGGGCCGAAGCTTAGAGGAAACACCACGTCGTAGATCCGGGGCGGTCCGTAGATCGCCTCGAGCTGGCGGCGCAGACTTGCCTTGGACAAGCTTGAAAAGGTATCGGCGGGTGTCAAGCGATGTCCGACCTCGCTCGGGTCATTGTGCAGAATCACCAGCCCCTGCGAATCGATAAGGGCCACGTACTCGAGGCTTTGCGAAAAAGTGGTGGCTGACTGGATGGAGGAAAGGAGACGAGGATCGGAGTTCAGGGTTTGCCGCGCAAAGGCCCTCAGGTCGGCCCGATTCTCGGGATCCATTCCTGCCGGCATCCGCGACTGCGCCAGGACCTCGCGCGACTGGTCATAGACCTGGCGGGCCACGTCCTGCGCACGCGCCGCCACATCATCGAGCGCGTGCCGGATGAGGGCTGTGCCGTAAAGGGCGGAGGTGACCGCCACCACCACCAGCACCAGCACGGAAATCAGCGCCGTGAGCTTAGCTTTGAGGCTTAGACTCATACTCCTTCAGCTTGTTGTGAAGGGTCTTAAGGCTGATGCCGAGCATCTCGGCCGCACGCGTCTTGTTGTTATGTGCGAAGGCCAGCGTTTCCAAAATCAGGCGGCGCTCCGCCTCGTCCACAGTGAGGCCGGGCCGGAGCCGCAGGCCGTCGTCCGCCGTGGCCACGGTACGGCCAAACTCCGCCGAGAGGTCTTTCTTTCGCAGCACGGTATTGGTGCACACGATCAGCCCGCGTTCCAGCGTGTTGCGGAGCTCCCGAACGTTGCCGGGCCAGGCGTACCGGCGGAACATCTCGAGCACTTCCGGCTCGAGCGACGTTACGCTGCGGCCGTGCTTTCGATTGAGGTTCTCCATCGTTGCGGCCACCAGGTCCTCCAGATCGTCCAAGTGCTCCCGCAGCGGAGGCATATCGATGTGGACGACGTTCAGACGGAAGTAGAGGTCCTGGCGCAGCATCCCCTTGGCAACTGCCTCCTCCGGAATCTTGTTTGTTGCCGCCAGCACCCGGACATCCACTGAGATCTCCTGCTTGCTGCCGAGGCGACGGACACGGGAGTCTTCGAGCACACGAAGGAGCTTGGCCTGCGTGCCCGTGGGCATCTCGCCGATCTCGTCGAGCAGCAGGGTCCCGGTGTCAGCCAGTTCGAAGCACCCGAAACGCCGTTCGGTGGCGCCGGTAAAGGCTCCCCTCTCGTGCCCGAAGATCTCGCTCTCCATGAGGGTCTCGGGAATTGCAGCGCAGTTCACTGCCACAAAAGGCCGGGACTTTCTGGGGCTGAGGTCGTGGATGGTGCGGGCGGCGAGCTCCTTGCCGGTTCCGCTTTCGCCTGTGATCAGCACGGACGCCGAGGAAGGCGCCACTTGCTGGATTAAGGACAGCACGCCCTGCATCTGCTGCGACCGCCCCACCAGACTGCCGAGAACCCCGGCGTCTCGCAAACGGCGATTGGCAATCTCGAGCTGCCGGACGCTGTCGTGACGTTCCAGGCAGTTGCGAAGTTCCACCTGAAGGCGCTTCGCATCGACGGGCTTTTCGAGAAAATTGAAGGCTCCGAGCTTGGTGGCTTCTACCGCCTCCTCAACCGTGGCCTGTCCCGTCAGCATGATGACGCTGGTCTCCGGAGCGAGGTCACGGACGCGCTTGAGCAGTTCCATGCCCGTCATCTGCGGCATGCGGAGGTCGGAGACCATCGCCTGGGGCTCGAACGACGTGAGCTTGGAGAGAGCCTCCTCGCCATCCACAGCAGCCTCGACCTCATACCCCCAAGCCCCTAACAGGTCTATCAAGCCACGGCGCTCGTTGATATCGTCCTCAACCACCAGAACGCGGGACTTTTTGCCGTTTCCCATTGCGGAACCCTCTCCCGACAATTATACCGGTTACACCCTGACCCGGGTCGAACGGCTCCCTCCGGCCTCGCGCGCCGGGCATGGTAACACCCCTCAGGATAAACGGAGTTTCCTCGTCATGGTACTTTCCCTGGCTAGAACGGCAAGCGGAACGGGAAGATGATGGCGTGATTACCTGCGAAACTTGGTGGCGGCTACCTGAAGGCGACGTCGGCGGTGAGGCCGAGCAGCTGCATGCTGCTGGCGATCTGGTGCGGAACTGGAAGGTGAGCACTGCACCAGCCCGCCTCCGGCCTTTAGGAGCGCGCTGTTCGGCGTTAGTTGGTGCGGGAGAAGGGGAAGCCCAGCCCGTTAAGTCGATCGGGTGTGGCAAGCTCGGCGTGCGCATTAGCGCAGGTGCCGTTTGGCAGTGTCCGCAGGCAAAATCGACACTCGAAGGGCTGCCGGCTCAAGATCCTAGCCACTTTCTCCAAGTCAAACTTTTCTGTTTCAGCGATTAGCTCTTCAACACTGGTTCGCTTGCAAAAAGGGCAAGGAAGACTGACGGATACGATGATGTACGCCATTGTTGCGCGCTCCTTCACACCGTGCATTCGGACAGTAATTACAGCGCCGCCCTCCCCGAAGGAACGGAACCACAGGGGCGCCCCGGCGATTTCTTGGAAAAAACGAGCCCTACTGTACCTGCACCACCTTGAGGGTTGTCACCTGGCGCACCGATCTTGCCATTCTCTTCTCGCCCGGGACGACAATACGGAAGAGACCGTCCTTGCTGTCCAGGGGATGACCGTCGGACCTATCCGCCAGCAGGATTACCCGGTCCGTGAATCCAGGATCAAGCTCGGGCAACGCGATCACGACGCGGTAGCCGTCAGCCGCTTCCACCAAAAGACAAGAAGAAAGTCGCTTACCACGCAAGGAATCGCCGAATGTCACACCCGCCTTTTCCAGTACCAGACGGAGCGGAACCCCTTCGAAGCTGACGGTCTTCCCGTGGTCGTCGACCGATACCTTCTGATGAGGCATGGCGGTGATTTCGGCTGCGCTGACCTTGACGGGCGCACCCGACTCATTCTGGATTTCGATTTCCTGTGCGTCAGCAGCGCTCAGGATAGCGGTCCAGGCCAGCACGATCAGCACTCCCGGACAACCCTTCCGAGTTACCCGTGAAAGCGGTGTCATGGGGATGAGGGGCTCCTATCCGAGTGCCTCACCAGAGCAGCTTCAGACCGAACTGCACCTGTCGGGCTGTCGTGGATGTGCTCGTAATGGCTCCTGCCGTACCCGAAAGACCGGTGGGGTGCTTGTCGGTGGGCGGCGTGAACACGATCAGGTTCGGAGTATTGAAATTGGCGCGATTCAGGAGATTGAAGATCTCGGCTCGAAACTGCAGACGTAGCCCCTCGCGAATAGAGGTGTCCTTCATCACAGAAAAATCCCACGTTGCGAGGCCTGGGCCCGTGAACGTGTCTCTTCCCAGATTGCCGTAGAATCCACCGGTCGAGGGCGGCGCGATGAGCGCATTCGGATTGAACCACTGCGCCGGTTTGCCGAGAATCACAGATCCGGTGAAATCAGGATTGACAAAGGGACGCACCGGATTCCGTGTATCTCCGTTGTTCGAGGGGTTGTAGCTAAGCTGCGGAGTGAACGGAAATCCAGACTGCAGCGTGACAATGCTGTTTACCGACCAACCGCTCACCACGCCATTGGCCCAGCTCCCTAAGCCGTTCGCGAAAGGCTTGCCCCTGCCAATCGGCAATTCGTAGATCGCGCTGATCACTCCCAGGTTGCGCACGTCATAAGTGGCCGGTCCCCAGTCCGCGCGCAGATCAGAAGGGTTCGAAGCCAGTCCCGGCGCATTGCCCGCAGTCGTCTGATTCAGGGAATCTCCGTCGTCCAGTGCCTTCGACCACGTGTACACTCCCCGTACCGAAAGACCACGACTCAAGCGATGGTTCACATCTACCTGTAAGGCGTTGTACGAGCTGACGCCGGCCGAAAACCAAGTCCACGTGTTCGCCAACGCAGGGTTTGCCTTGGGTGTTCGCACAAGAATGAAACTGCTCCCGGCAGGCACGGGTGCCCCCGCCAGAGGTGAGCCGGCAGGGAAACCCGTTGCAATGGTAACCGGAGGATTAGCGGTTGGGTCCACGGTCGGGTATACGGCCGGACACGGCGAGGCCGGACAGATTGTGGGGAACGGTTCGTTCCCGTCGATGCCGATGAGTTCGTGATAGCCGTGCGAACCTACGTAGCCGATGATCAAGGCTGTATCGTGACCCAGTTCCCGCTCCACCCGAAGCGACCACGACACGAGCGTAGGCGTCTTCATGTCCGGCTGAACGCCGCCTGGAACGAGCTTAGCCTTTGCAGGGACAGGAGCAGCGGGGTCGATGGGCAGGTTTGCCACTGGCAAGGCAGCAATGCTGTAAGTCGGGTTGAAGGGCGCATTCTGGTCGGCACGGTAGCCGAGCGCATCCTGCAAGTCGTTGTACATTCCGAAGCCTGCGCGAATCACGGTCTTCGCGCCGAATGGACTCCAAGCCAGTCCGATTCGAGGCTGCGGGAGGAACTTCGCATGGTTCACGGTGAAGAGCGTATCTCCGATGTGTGGCTCCGTGGAGATGACCCCATCCGTGAAGGTGTAATTGGCGGCGCGGCCGTGAGCCTCATTCCACCCGGTTGTGAATTCGTCGCGAAAGCCCAGGGACAGAGTGAACCTGGGCGTCAGCCGGATGACGTCTTCGACGTACCCCGCCCCCAGGAGCGAGCGCCAGTTCATCCCGGTGGGCGCGGGATCGAACAGAAAGGACGATGTCGTTCCCTGCAGGAAAGTCTGCAGGCTGGCAAATGTTGCCTGCCCATACTGGCTGAGGGCGAGGGTCTCGTTCGATTGAAATTGTTGGAACCATACCCCGAAATTGAATTGATGTCGCCCGCGCGCCCCGGTCAAGCGGTCTTCGTACGTAAACAGATTTCGAGCGATGCTCAGGTTGCTTCCATTGTTGCTGCCGGCGAGGCCTATCTGGGCCTGCGGGTTGGATGCCGCGCTACCTCCCACAACCACGGCGCCCACTGGCCGGCCAACCAGAAAACCCGGAACCGCGGCTGCCGGAGTGCCGGGGGTGGGCTCCCCGGTAAAGAAATAACCCGCGCGCGAGAAACCGAACCGGCCTGTGTTCAGCAAGCCGGACGAGAAAAGGTGTGTCTCTTCAAGACTCAACACCTGCTCGCGCAGGGTCACGATATCAGTACTGAATGGATTGACGGGCGTGGCCGTTACATCACCGCCATCATCGATGGTGTAGATCGCTGCAAGGGAATCCCGCGAAGAGAAGCGATGGTCGAACCGGACGGTCCCAAAGTCCTCCCGAACCGTCTGCGGAGGACTGCTGAAGACCTGAGCGATCCCGTCGAAGTCGGGAGCGCCGACAGGAGGTGCCGGCCACAGATTAAGTAGCGGCTGGACACTAGGCACGGCTGCAGCACGGGAGGCTGCGTCCGGCACAAAGGCCGCCGACGTCTGGTGTAGGCTCTGACGATAACCCTCGTAGTTGGCAAAGACGAAGGTTTGGTCTTTCTGGAGTGGTCCTCCGATCGAGGCACCGAACTGGTTGCGTTGAAAGGGCGGAGCGGAACCCTGGTCGAAGTAATTGGCAGCATCCAGGGCGTTGTTACGCAGGAATTCAAAGGCGGACCCGTGCCACTGATTGCTTCCCGATTGAGTCACGATAATCACCTGGCCTCCAGGTCGTTTGCCGTATTCGGCGCCGTAAGAGTCGCGCAAGACGTTGAATTCACGCACCGCATCCACCCCAAGCAGTTGCTGACTCGGGCCGCCCGGCGTCATGTTGTTCTCGGCGGCCCCGGTGTATTCCACTCCATCGAGCAGGAACAGGTTCTGCTGGGGCCGATTTCCGGAGATGGCGAAATTGTTTCCGGTGGTTGAGTTCGAAATTCCGATCCCGCCTGTCTTCTGCGAAGTGAAATTGACAATGCCGGGGTTCAGGGGCAAGAGCAAGTCGTAGCTGCGCCCGTTCAGCGGTAGATTCTTTATCTCTTGCTCCCCAACCAGGCCGAATACGTTTGCCGTGGTCAAGCTGACAAAGGGCGCGTCCGAATTTACCGTGATCTGCTGGCTCACCGATCCCAACCGAAGGGTCACGTCCACGCTGGCGTCCTGGTCAACCGTAAGGCGAATGCCAGTGCGAACCCCTTCCGCGAAACCGGGCTTGGCCACGCGCACTTGATATTGGCCGATGGGGAGCGCGAGGACCTCATACCGTCCTGACCCTGCGGTCGTCGTCGTGCGGACCGCTTCCGTTTCCAGGTTCCTTACGGTCACGGCGGCGCCGACGACCGCGCCGCCGGAGGGATCGGTGACCGTGCCGGAAAGAGTGGCCGAGATTTGCGCGAATGATCGTGGGGCGAGAAGCAGAAACAGAGCGATGGGCGCAGCCATGAAACAGCGCCGTCGATGGGCGTCCGAGCGCCTCAGCCATCGGGATCTGGTCGAAGGGGGCGAGAGAGCTGATGCCGGGAGATCGATGACGATCGGGGAATCTCCACGAAGTGGCGGCCGTACAGCGGGAATTGTCTTGCCAGGGTGGACGCGCAATTCAGACTCCATTCAAGTGCGGCATGCATGGCCTGCAACAATCGCAAGGGCCATGATCAGCCCTCGCAGCGAAAACCTACGAACGAGAACAGAAAATATAAACGATTCAACCCGATATGTCTAGCCGTCGCAATACGGTCTTTGCGAATCAAGGATGCGCTTCCCTTCCGCGTAAGTGTCGGCGATCATAAGCGAACAGGCGATAGCCACGCGTGCCTCGGCCGTCATACTATCGATCTATCGACCCGGTGGTCGGCTGAAGGATGCCCGGCAAGACTAGAGGAGGATTTATGGCGGTTAGTGCTCGAAACCAACTGAAAGGGAAGGTCACGGAG
>Ga0306920_100014347_pt1 | contig 10818 bp, 8 predicted proteins | sample flu12Cox44000170_FD_204666 | JGI IMG/M metagenome (GOLD analysis project Ga0306920, IMG submission 204666) | Lab enrichment of tropical soil microbial communities from Luquillo Experimental Forest, Puerto Rico - flux4day.12C.oxic.44.000.170 (v2)... | ecosystem: Environmental > Terrestrial >... | reverse complement strand
ATTGAGCAGGTCAAAGGAGCCAAGTTTAGTGAGAATGACAATCGGCGACGAGTCGGATACGACAGTCACGCTTTGAGGCGGCCCGCGGACCGGTGTTCTTCTTCTAGGTCTTCAAAACTGTATCGGAGCGGAGGGACACCGTGCTTCGCGGCAAAATCCATGAAAGCTGCCAGTGGTGTGTGGCACAGCTCAGCAGCGCGTCCTAGCGAGACCCTATCCTCGCGATAGAGTTCGAGCGCCAACAATCGAGCGGCCTCCTCGGAGAGACTGCTTTCCTCCAGATTCGCTGCCTGCAGCAGTGCCGACGGCAGTTTCACATCCACGGTTTCCATGGCTTCAAAATTACCGCGCAAGCGGGAGTTTGTCATGCCTTATTGAGTCCTTACTGGTGTACCCGCCGTGTACCTCACTTGGGCGATTGCGGTGTTTTTAGCGTTTTTCCCGTTTAGTAGAATCAATAAGTTCTGGCGCCTCAACGTCGTTGCTGGTTCGATTCCCACCCGCGCCTCCAGAATTCCAACTGTAAAATGAATCAGTTAGCGGCGGCGTATTCACCATGCAATCCCTCCCGGCCGAAGCGGCCAAAGAAGCCCCTCTGCTCGCGCGCTGACGGCCGGATTCCTTGTCGCTCGAAGCTCGCTCTGGCTACCTGACTTTTGTACGCATCTGCTCCATCATCTGGCGCATGGCCGCGCTCGAGCCCGGAGCACGCCTCTCGCGCCAGGCTTCTAAACGCTTGCAGGTTTCCTCGATGCCGGAAAACAGAGAGGGATTTTTGAAGGCCGCTCGCCATGTGGGCACAATGGAACGCATGCGGTCCCAAACCACCCAGATCTCTCCATTACTTTCGAAGAACAATTCATCATTGATTAAGCCGCGATTCACGATGCTGGCCACCATGTCCCAGTAGCTGATGACCATGCGAATGTAGGTATTTTCCTGGCTGCCCTGGGGATATTTCTGCATCACTTCTTCGGGCGTTCCCGCGTGGAAGTGCTCGACAAACCAGGCGCGAGCTTCGCGAAGCCGAGGTTCACGGCGAAGGTCGTATAAGCGGAGCATCAAATTCACTTCATCGTAGGTGATCTGAGACATGGTGCGATCTCCTTCACGGAATCAAGCGGAACGGGCAGGCGGCTTGGCGTCATCCAGTGCAGGACGATTCACCAGTTCAACACGTTGCACGTTTGACGAGGGAATCCCTTGCCGCTGAAACTCAAGTTGGATCCGCCGCCGCAACTCGCGGGCTACATCCTCCTGGCGAGCGGGAGCGGTGCGGACCTGGAGGCGAATGGTCGAAGCCAGATGGTCAAATGATTGCAGCCCAAGTATGCGCGGACCGTCCACCAAGGCCTGGGACCACGAGGGATCGCTGCGCAATTCCGCGACAACCGAGTCCAGCGTCTGCAGCGCGCGCTCCTGCGGCACCTGCGGCGAAACCGCCACATCCACGAAGGCCTGGGACCAGTCGCGGCTCAGATTCCCGACCGTGCGCATGTCTCCATTCGAAACAGTCACAAGAGCTCCGCGCGGGTCGCGTACCACAGTTCGGCGCAAGGTTAGATGCTCAACACGCCCCAAGGTGTTACCGACCTGAATCGTGTCGCCCACAGCATATTGATCTTCAAGGATGATGTAGAAACCCCCGATAACATCGCGTACGAGATTCTGGGCGCCGAAGCCGACAGCAAGGCTCCCGAGTCCCGCGACGACGGCAACGGGCAGCACATTCACGCCGAATTCGTGGACGGCGGTGAGCAGGGCCACGGCCCACACCACTGCGCTGCACGCACTGTAAGCCACTCCCGCGAGCGTGCGAGTCTGCTGCTCACGCGCCTGCGCGGCACGCGTTTGAGACGAAGCCGGTTCGACAATACGGTCCGCGACAGAGTGCAACAAGCGGTTCAGGATGATTGCGACGAGAAAGATACCGATGAGGTGGAGGAGATTCGAAACTGTGAAATTGGGTACATAGGCTAGGAGACTAGACATAGACTTTTCGCGGGGCGAGTATAGCATTGGTGGCGACTCGCTGTAGAGGGAGAGGGCCTTGCGCAAGCGGCCGAAGGAGGGAGAATCGCCATGAATACCAGACGAAACTTTCTCATGGGACTTGCATTAGTTGGCGGGACGGCAGCGGCATGGAAGGGTTTGCTGATGGGACAAAGTCAGAACCCTCCGCTGCCGCCTCTGCCGCAATCCCAGGATCGCCGGCCTCAAGAAGCGGCGCCGGACGCTCCGCCGATGCCGGGCGCGGAGAAAAAGATACTTGAGGAAAACGACAAAGACATGAAGAAAAAAGTGGACCGTCTCTACGAGCTGGCCACCCAACTGAAGAACGAGGTTGATAAGACAGATTCGAGTAAAGTGCTGAGCCTGAACCTGGTAAAAAAGGCTGAGGAAATTGAAAAGTTGGCGCGCGACATCAAGAACCGTTCGAAAGGCTGAGTTGGAGCCTCGGCACTGGCAAGCGTGGCCGAAGTGGCCGAAGAGTTCGCTGGCGAAGGCAGGTGAGACACGCTAAACTGTATCGGTCGTTTCCTGAATATTTCTCTGCGCGCCCGTAGCTCAGCTGGATAGAGCGTGTGCCTCCGGAGCACAAGGTCGGGCGTTCGAATCGCCCCGGGCGCGCCATTTTTCTCGCTATCCTTGAAGGAACTGACTCGCGAGGCATCCGACGAGATCGCTGCGCATCGCCGTCAGCGAAGTCTGACGATGTCGCGCTGTGTGTGCTCGAAATCTTCGGGCAACGATAAATGCATCCAAGAAACTGATCGGCGACATAGGACATAGAGGGTTGCTTAAAAGGGTTGTTCACCGCTGCCCGAGACGGTGCCGCGGTTGTCCACTGCGGTTTTGGGGTGTGACGAGTTGGATGCGCGTGCCGATTCCTCGAAATCAAACTGATGTTAGCAACTGAGTGTCAGCGGAAGCGGCGGATGACGAGGTTGTGGCGGTCGGAGCGGTAGAGGCCCAGGACGTAAAGCAGGACCGCGCCCTTCGTGGAGTAAATGACCTGCCGGATGCGCAGTAGCGGCTCACGGCGGGGAACACCGAGCAGTTCTGCGGTGCGCGGATCGGCGGCGGTGGCGTCCACTTCTTCATCCGCGTAGCCGAGTTCCACGTTGTAGTTGCGTTCCAATGTGGCGAACAACGATTCGCGATGCAAAGGCTCGGACAGCAGTCCGGAGAATTGCGCGGCGGAAAGATAGCAGGTTTCGAGCGCAAACGGTTCGCCCGCAGCGTGCCGCAAGCGTTCGAGTTTGATTACCTTGCTCTTCGGAGAAAGCGACAACCGCGCAGTGGCTTCCTGCTCGTTGTCGATAACTTTGGCGAAAAGAATTTTCGAGCCGGCGACGAGACTGCGGCTTCCCATCTGTTCGGTATAGCTCATCAATTTATTGAAGTGAATTTTGGGTGAGGCAACGAAAGTGCCGACGCCGCGCCGCCGCTCGACAACGCCTTCGCGCTCGAGAGTAGCGAGGGCGTGACGGGCCGTCATCAGGCTTACGTCGTGCATCTTGGCCAGTTCGCGCTCCGAGGGAACGGCATCGCCGGGACGCAAGGATCCGTTCTCGATGGTCCTGCGAATGGCCCCTTGAATCCTCTGGTAGGCAGGGATTCCATTGCCGCCTTTTACCGACATCTGTTTTCCTCGACGCCTTCCCGACCGACTGTGAACCCTGGTAAGAACGATATTCCCGGAGAGTTAGTTGCAACGCTCCATTTTGGCAAGCGAGCAAGGCCGAGTCTTTGTCCGGTCACAACCCGCTCGAACAGCCAAAAGTTGTGTCGCAACTTCTGCGGCGGATCTCGCATCCAACACCACAACAGGCAGGGCACCAACCTGCCCGCGGCTTCGCGTGATATAGCGCAGAAGCCAACAGCCGCTATAGCGCACTCAACCGATTTCTTTTATAAATTAAGATTTTCTGCTTGACAAGCTTTTCTTGGTGCTATATAGCTATCCGCACTGTCAGCTAGAGCGCTGACGTGGGGTGCTTGCTGTATCTATCCATTTAACCAGCTGGGGCGAGGCTGCTCGGGTGCAGACAGCCTGCATGGGAGGAGCGTTATGAGAAAGTTGCAGTCCATAGCGGTGGCATTTTTTTGTTTGACGCTAGTTGGGGTGATCTGCGGGGCGTGTGTCGGCTCCGCGCAAGAGGTCACCGCTACCATTACGGGATCGATCACGGACCAGAGCGGTGCGGCAGTAGCAGACGCAAACGTAACCGCAACGTCAGTCGAACGGGGAGCGGCGTATACGGCCACGAGTAATGATACGGGGATCTACCGCATCTCGAATCTCCCTGTGGGCAACTACGATTTGAAAGTGGAGAAGGCGGGATTCCAGACTGCTCTGCGTCCCGCGTTCACTCTGGTGCTGAATCAGGTTGCGCGCATCGATGTTGAAATGAAAGTCGGCAATGTCAGCCAGACGATCGAAGTCACAGGCGCCGCTCCCGTCCTGAAGACTGAGACAACTCAAGTCGACACCATCATCGATTCTGCCACCAACGAAGCCCTCCCACTCGCAACGCGAAATTACGTTGAACTAACACTGCTTGCGCCTGGCGCGGTGCATCCTGATCCGAGCACGTTTAATAACGGGGACAATGTAGCTGCCGGCGCGCGACCGTTCATCAACGGGAATCGCGAACAGTCCAACAACTTCCTGCTAGATGGACTGGACAACAACCAGGTGTCCGACAACCTGCTTGGCTATACGCCATCTCCGGACGCTATCCAGGAATTCAATCTCATCACCAACAACGCACCCGCGGAATTCGGCAATTTCCAGGGCGGAGTCGTCAGTGCCAGTCTGAAGTCCGGCACGAACAGTTTTCACGGCGACATATGGGAGTTTTTCCGCAACGACGTTCTGAACGCCAACGAGTGGGGCAACAAAATCAACCCTGCTAACCCGCCGACGGCTCGTCCGCCTTTGCGTTGGAACATGTTTGGTGGGACCCTGGGCGGCCCCGTAGTCAAAAACAAGCTCTTCTTCTTCGTCGATTATCAGGGGCAACGATTCGATCATCCCGCGGCCGTGGCACAACCGAACGGTGGGTCGGGTCTTTTCTCTGTTTTCACGCCGGCGGAACAAGGTGGTAACTTCGGCGCTCTTTGCGAGAATGGGTTTGGTGCGGGCGGCATATGTCTGGACAGAGCTGCCAGCACCGCGACCCCGAGCGGTTACAAGTGCGGTGTCGGCGACAATACGAACGGATGTGTAGTGGCCAACCAGCTCTATAACCCCTGTGCGGCCGGAACAGGCATCGGGGGGGTGGCTTGTGCAGCATCCTCCGCTGCCAACGTCACCCGACCTGCCTTCCCGAATAACCAAATACCTGTGGGTATGATCAGTCCGGTGGCGGCAGCGCTATTCGCCTCCTCACTTTATCCGAAGACGGTCAACAACGGACTTACCGCTAACGCCGTAAACATCTTCACACAGGCATTCAACGCCGATCAAGGCGACGCCAAGGTCGACTATCGCATTTCTGACAAGGACCAGATCTCCGGCCGCTTTACGCGGGCGTATCAGAACGATCCCTCCGAGAACTCCGTCCTATTGTACGGTAATGGCTTTACGACGGCACCCATCTGGAGCGCTGTAGGAGACTGGACCCGATCTATCAACACGAACCTCGTGAACGATATGCGCTTCGGGTGGAACCACGTCATCCTGAACACTGGTACGTCTTGGAGTCCTTCCGTTGGAACATTCGGTCAAAATATCGGCATCCAGAATTCGAATCCGGGATCGCTAATAGGCTTGTTGAACCTTGCATTTGGTGGCGGCACACCCACGAATTTTAATTGCGGGACGGTCAACTGCATAGGAAGCAGCATGGTCACGCAGAGCTTCAACAGCCAGGTTTGGCAATTTGATGACGGCATCACGTGGACTCACGGCCGTCACAGTTTCAAATTTGGCGGTCAGTACTGGTTCGACATCATCAAAGTGTTTTATTCCGGCAATAGCGGCGAACTCGGGGGGATGACCTTCGGCGCCAACTTCACGGCGTCATCCGCTACATGCACGGACAATACCAGTACGGCCACCTGCAAGGCCACGAGCCCATTCGCCGGAAATGGCATGGGCGACTTTTTCCTTGGTTTGCCGAGTTCTTTTGGACGCGGTCTGACCTCCGGCCCTTCCAGCACGTGGACTCAGACGACGAATGTCTATGCTGGCTATGCTCAGGATACGTGGCGTTTCAACGAGCACCTCACGCTCAACCTCGGTTTGCGTTATGAGGTCCATACGCCGTGGATCGAACGGAACGATCGCCAGGATAACTACAATACGGTCACACAGCAGATCCAGTACGCGAACCAGGGCGGAGCCAGCCGTTCGCTCTATAACGGCGTTTATGGCGGCAAGGCCCTGCAACCTCGATTGGGCTTCGCGTGGACTCCTGGATGGTCCGGCGGAAAAACTGTGTTCCGCGGTGCTTTCACGATCTCGGATTATCTGGAAGGAACCGGCACGAACCTGCGGCTGCCGATCAACCCGCCGTTCAGTCCGGCCGAATTCCAAACTTTGTACACTTCACAAGCACTTCCGGGTTCGACGGCCTCGGACGGCATTATTGCGCCGGCTTCATCAGGCGGCACATCGTGCCCGAACTACTCCTGCTTCAAGGGAGCGTTGCTTCGCATCTGGGATCCGAGCGTACAGCCGGCCATTTCCGACCAGTGGAACCTGACTGCCCAGCGTCAGTTCTGGGGGAATACAACCTTCCAGCTTGGCTATGTTGGTCAGCGCGGCACGCATCTGATGGTGCCGTTTGATTACGCGCAGCCGGTGGCATTGCCAAGCACAGCTTGCGCCAAGCCGCCCTGCACGGCTCCCAGCGCGTTCTTTGTGAACAATCCAACGCTCGCCGGCATCGCCTCGGACCAGGCCTCCGGCACGCAGTCGAATGGGACGATGTGGTACAACGCCTTGCAAGCCGTGCTGCAGAAAACCATGGGTAACGGGTTGGAATACCAGGTCGCGTACACGTTCTCACATTGCATGTCCAACAACACGGGCTACTACGGCACCTGGTCCACCAATAAGCAATCTTCGACAGCCTCTCCCTACTGGCAAAACATCTACAATCCCAAGTCCGAATGGGCGCCGTGCTATTACGACTCAGCAAGCGTCCTCTCAGGCTACGCGATCTACGAATTGCCGTTCGGGAAAGGGAAGAAGTTCGGCAGCGATATGAACAAGGTAGCGAATGCGATCGTGGGCGGCTGGACGGTCAGCCCGATCTTCTTCTGGCATACTGGCTTTCCCTTGGCTCTCTACAATAATGGCACGGATCACACCGGCACCGACTCGCGCGGACTCCGCCCCGATTGCAACGGAACCAATACAGTCTTCGGAAGGCGCGTGTTCACGGGTTCCGGCGGTGGTATCCTCTGGTTTGATCCCAGCAACTATTCCAACGCAGCCGGCTTCGGGACTTGCGCTCCGCAAATGGCCCAATTGCGCGGTCCCGGCTTCTACAACTGGGATATCAGCATCCAGAAGGACTTCCAGCTCACCGAACGCTTCAAGCTGCAATTCCGAAGCGACTTCCTGAACGCGTTCAACCACGTGAACCTCTGCGCGCCGAATACGACGGTCCAGCAAACGACCACTGGGCAAATTACCTGCGCTCAGCCGGCAAGAAACGTCCAGTTTGCGCTAAAACTCTACTACTAAGAACAAACCACGTATAATGAGGCAGGCGCTCACCCCCGCCTGCCTCATTTTTATTTTGGGGGAGGACTGTTCGGCTGCTGGTTTGCAGGACCCGGCGCTACGACGACATGCTCAAATATTCCGGTAAGATTACGCTCGCTCTTCTAGCGGCTGCACCTTTGTTCCCAAACGCCCGCCTGCTCGCACAAACAGTTAAACCTAGCGCGACAAAAACCGCGCCGGCAATGACTGCCGAGAAGGCCATCGATTTGGCGCAGCACGGGCGTTGCAAGGAAGCTCTTCCCACCTTGAGACGAAGCCTGAGCGGCAGTGCGGGTTCCACCGATATTCGGAAGAACGCCGGCATCGCAGGATTGCGTTGCGCCTTGGGCTTGGACGACAGGGAGGCTAGCCTTGATTTCCTGCGCCAGTTGCAAAAGCTGTTCCCCAAAGACCCCGACGTTCTCTTTGTCGTCGTGCACGCCTACTCCGACCTCTCCTCGCGCGCTGCGCAGGACCTGGGCCGGTTTGCCCCCGATTCGGTTGCCGCGCACAAATTGAACGGGGAGGCACTCGAGCTGCAAGGCAAGTGGGGCGAAGCCGAGCGTGAGTACCGAGACCTGATCGAGAAAGAACCGAATACCCCGGGCTTGCATTTTCTTCTGGGCCGCTTGCTGCTTTCGCGGCCGGACGCCGATGTCACCTCGGCTGAGCGTGCCAAACACGAGTTTTTGAAGGAACTCGAAATCGACCCCAACAACGCCGGTGCGGCATACATCCTGGGGGAGATGGCGCGCAAAGACGAAAACTGGGATGAAGCGATCGCGCGCTTCTCGCAGGCTGCGAAACTGGATCCCAACTTCGCGGACGCATTTCTCGGATGGGGCTCGTGCCTTGTGACCGTGAAACGCTACGACGAGGCGATTGCCCCGTTGCAGGCTGCCGAGCGCCTGATGGCCTGGAATCCCGCGGTCCACTACACGCTTGCTACGGCGCTGAGCCGTTCCGGGCGCAAGGAAGAAGCGGAGAAAGAGTTCGAAATTCACCGCAACCTGACTGCAAAGTCTCCGGCTACTCCGGGAGGCGATAAGCCGCAGTAAGACCACTCCGGTTTTGCGAGGAACGAAGAGGATGCGAAGCAGATGCCGGTGGTCGAGACTCACGCGGCGCGAATTTGTTTCAGGAATGGCGGCCGGTGCATTGCTCAGGCCGTTCCGGCCAGGACTTCCGCGTGCAGAGGCCGCGCCGTATCCCTTCGAAGAAACTCCACCGTCGAAAAGCGGCATTCGCTGGGTACATTCGAGCGCCAAATCGGCTGAAAAATACCTCCCGGAAACTACCGGCGCCGGCTGCGCGTTTTTCGATTATGACAATGATGGGTGGATGGACATCTACCTGGTGAACAGCGGGAAGTGCGATTTTTTCACGCCGGATCCGCCGCTGCGTAACGCCCTCTACAAAAACAATCGGGATGGATCCTTCACCGACGTCACGGAAAAGGCCGGTGTGGGCGCCGGCGGATTCGGACAGGGTGTAGCGGTAGGCGACTATGACGGCGATGGCTTTCCCGATCTGTACGTCGCGCAATATGGACGCAGCATCCTGTACCACAACAACGGTGACGGGACCTTTAGCGATGTTACCGAGAAGGCGGGCGTGGCGGCGCCCGGCTGGGCTTCGAGCGCTGTCTGGTTTGACTACGACAACGATGGGCGCCTGGATTTGTTTGTCTGCCGATTCGTGGATTTTTCGAAAGAGCTGAACAAACCCTGCGGTGTCCACGAAGACGGGCAAAAGCACTACTGCATCCCGCAGATCTATACGCCAATGGCGAGCTGGCTCTTCCACAACAACGGCGACGGCGCGTTCACCGATGTAAGCAAGGAGTCCGGCATCGCCAACCATCTTGGGAAAGCCTGGGGCGTGGTGGCGACCGATATAAACAATGACGGACTGATGGACCTGTTTGTCACAAATGATACGGTGGCGAATTTTCTGTTCGTGAATCGAGGCAAGGGCAAGTTCGAAGAAATCGGGACGGCTGCCGGGGTGGCCTACAGCAGCGAAGGCCGGTCGCGCTCCGGGATGGGGATCGATTCAGCGGACTTCAATGAGGACGGCTGGGTGGATCTTTTTGTAGCCAATCTCGACCGCGAGATGTTTGCTATCTATCAGAACAATCATGACGAGACCTTTGACGACATGGCCTTGCCGACGGGTATCGGCAAGGCCACGAAGCTGATGAGCGGCTGGGGGCTGAAGTTTTTCGACTACGACAACGACGGGAACCTGGATTTGTTCCTGGCGAATGGCAATCCGGATGACCTGATCAACTCGCTACACTGCGAAGTAACGTACGAAGAGCCTCTGATGCTTTTTCACCGCACGGCCAAGGGGTTCCAAGACGTAAGCGGAGCGAGTGGCCCGATTTTTGCCAAGAGATTGTGTTCCCGCGGGCTGGCCATCGGAGATTTTGACAACGATGGCGCGGTAGATGTGCTCATTTCGGTAAACAATGCGGCGCCAATGCTGCTGAAAAATACAGCCGCAACGGGCAATCATTGGCTTGGCATCCAGCTCATCGGACGGAAGTGCAACCCTGATGCCGTCGGCGCGCGCGTCAGCTATCAGGCAGGAGACCTGAAGCGAGGACGAATGAAAGTAGGCGGCGGGAGCTATCTGTCTTCACACGATCCACGCCTGGTTCTTGGCTTGGAGAAACGCGAAAAACTGGACTGGCTCGAAGTGAAGTGGCCACTGCCGAGCGGCCGGGTCGAGCGGTTCACGAATCTTCCAATCGATCGCTATATTACAATCGTCGAAGGGGAAGGGAAGTGGAAATAAACGCTCGCTGTATTCAAGAGTCCGCGCCGCCGCGGCATTTTACTTACACGGCGCCAAAACCTCCCGGGAGTCCCTCCGGATGAGTCGAGCGCAAACCGCCGGCAAGCCCACAGACGTTGCCTCCCAATAAGTGCACAAGCGACGTGCCAGCGATTGCCTCGCACCCTAGCCCGTCTTTCGCAATAAGCGCAGAGCGAGCAGCTTAACTCTTGGTTTTTCAACGAGCCGATCGAAAAGGTCGGCACTACAGGCAGAGAGCTTTTGAAGGGAATTCAGGGACTTGAGCTTTG
>Ga0306920_100014345_pt1 | contig 10820 bp, 4 predicted proteins | sample flu12Cox44000170_FD_204666 | JGI IMG/M metagenome (GOLD analysis project Ga0306920, IMG submission 204666) | Lab enrichment of tropical soil microbial communities from Luquillo Experimental Forest, Puerto Rico - flux4day.12C.oxic.44.000.170 (v2)... | ecosystem: Environmental > Terrestrial >... | reverse complement strand
CGTGACACCGTGCTGGCTTGCGACGTTGAGCGACAGCATTAGGCCGCCGACGTCGTACATCACACAGTCCTTGTAGCGTTCGACCGCACGCAGGCCGAGTCGACGCTCGTAGAACTCGCATGACACCGACAAGTCGTCGACGTAGAGCATCAGGTAGACAACCGGGGCCTGCCCTAGTATACTAGTTCCCGTCGTCTCGAGCGTTGCATTCGTTGACATCGTCATTACCTTTCGTTCCAGCAGCTGCGCGAATTATCAAGTTGGGCCGAGTTCCTGTCTTCTCGCCGCTTGCGCATTTTGAGCGGCGGCGACGACGACCGACCGTGAAAATCGCAACTCAGGAGAAGGAGCGCAGCGCGCCTCTGGGTAATGCTCGCGTGGAAATTGAATTGGCATGACTAATCAGCGACGCAAAGCCAGACGCCCCGAAACTCCGCGACAGCTCGTCCAGGTAACCGAGCACACGCGAGTAGGCAATTTAGGATGCATCCGGTTCCCGCTGTCGATTCGAAAAGCCTCCGGCATCAAACGCGGCGATCGCCTTGTCGCCAGGACCGGCAAAGACTCCTCGATCATCCTTTCCAAAGTGCTGTCTGGTATGCCCGAGGCGACGCTGTCGGTCGGCGAGTGCGCGTGTCAGAAGAAGCCGGCGGGATGCAGCGCGCCGAACAACTATCTCGAGGTTGGCTGGAGCTACGTGCAGTTCGATTCTGCTCGCGCGCTGGAGTTCGGATTGGTCCCTGACACACCGCTCAAGCTTGTGGCGGAACCGTTCCGGATCACCTTCTCGATCGACCGATCGCTCTCGCGCAGGCAAATCGACGCGATGCCGCCAGTGCGGTGCCCTCCGTGAGCAACTGACCCGGGCGCCGCGACGCCGTTGTCACTCACCAGCCATTCGACTGATCTGTTACGAATTGCCAGGTTACGGTGGATCGACAGCGTATCCAGGCCGGAGCGTCGCCAGCGCGGCCAATGATGTAGCCACAGGGCAAAGGAGCTCAGCCTGAAAACAAGGGTTTGTTTGGGGTGTGTCCGGCAGCGGACCACACCCTCTAGCCTATGCCGCGCATCCGAAACTTATCCTGCCCTTCCTCCTTGGGATATAACAGCAACTTACGCAGAGTCGTTCCCAATGCCCTGAGACCTGCCTTAGTTCCTTTCGTTTCCTGGTGGTCACCGCCGACTAGCTGTAAAAGGAAGGGCGGAACGCTGCAAGGGCCGCTCGTGGCGCCCTGGCTGGATAGACGAGACCTTCCGCGCTTGAAACGCTTCGCCGCAAAGGACCGATGCGCCAATTTAGGGCTTTTCAGCAATGCTTTTGAGACTTTCGTTCTTTCCGAGATCTTTTTTAAGGAACCTGCTTTCATGTTCCAACTCCTTATTCCGCTTAGCGATTTCTTGACGCTCTCTGCCGGTCTTGATCGCTTCCTCGATCTGCCGGACTAAATCCCCGCCCAAGGAATAAAAGTGCCTAAACGCTCTGGGTTCGAACTCAGGTTTGAAGAGATGGCAAAGCCATACCCACTCGGTTATGTTGTTAATGCACCGCTATCTGCTTCCGGCGCAGTCAGTCCCAATGGCTTGTTTCCCGTCCTCCACACTAACTGGAGCTACCGGTTCTGCAGGATCGTCGTTCGCGGATGAAACGATCGCCGTTTTAAAACGCTAGCAACTCGCATCGGGGGAAGGGAATCTTATCGGCTGGGATGACCCTTGGTCACCAGGGTTTTCCTTTGCCAGTTTTTCGTCATTGAAGCTCATAACCATCCTTAGTGTTTAACACGGGCAAACATGTTGCCACTAACTGTTGCCACTCAGAAAGAAACTTTCGCGGAACGCCTGATTTTACGGGGTGGCGACCCTAAGGGGAATCGAACCCCTGCTACCGCCGTGAAAGGGCGGTGTCCTAACCGCTAGACGATAGGGTCGTCAAACTGGGCGGGCGCAATATATTCAATGATTGAGCCCTGTCACGCCAAATCATACCGAATTGAACACTATTCCGCAACTCGGCTCGTGGCGGCGGACGTCTCGTCCGCCAGTGGTGCGGCATCTTTCCGTCCTTTCGGCCCACCAACCCGCGTTCCATCCACGCAGCGAGGCCCTGCGCCACTGGAAGGCCGGACACCTACCCCTGCCCTACAAACCGCCGGTATCCCGTGCCAGCCCGTACCCGCAGGCAGCACTTCCCCTTTCATCAGCAACGACAGATCATCCAGTGAGGAACCCTCCTCCATTCGCGTGTCATAAAGCACCAGCGAACCCGCGCCGACCTTGCATCGAGACCCAATCTCGATAGTCGATATCTTCATCACCCGGTCTTCAAACAGGTGGGTTTGGACCGTGCAATCGGAATTCAGTGCCGCCTCATCTCGGATGCGAACAAGGTCAAATTCGCTAAAATCGGTGGTTTCCATATACACCCGCCGGCCGATCCGTGCGCCCAGCAGGCGGAAATACCAACAGAGAAAAGGCGTGCCGGTCAAAGCCCCTACCAGGAAAGGCTCAGCCAAATGCTCGTGCAAGGCATTGACCAGTTCATTGCGCCACACGAAGCTGCACCAGAGCGGCTTTTCCCCTGCCTGGTAGCGCCCGACCAGCGTCCATTTCGCGATAATCGTGACCAGCACCGCCGCCAGCCCGCATCCGAGATAAAGAAGCGGAAAGAAGGCCAATGTGCTAACCAGGCTGTAGCTGTCCCGGAGCAGCAGTAACCCCGAGAACAGAAGACTTAACAGAATTATGAATCCGGTCGACGGAGCTATGACCCGGATGAACTCCACCGCAGCGCGCAATGCTCGCAGCCTGGCTGGGGGATCAAACGTCGCCGCCTCGCCAAAGCCCGTGCTTGATTGACGTTGGGGCAGAAACATGGCTGGGGAGCCAAGCCAGGCGGAATCCTCGCGCAGAGCGTCACGGGGCTTAGCCGGAGGGGCTGATAAACAACCGACCAAGACGCTGTCGCCGATAACCGTGCCAGGCGGCAACATCGCACTGTTCCCGATAAAGGAGCGCCGGCCAATCTGATTGCGGCCCAGTTTCATAAAACCATCCTTCACTCGGGGCGCGCCCAACGAAACACTATCGGCGATGAAGCTATCCTCCCCGATGGAAAGCAGGTCGGGCGATATGAACGAAGCGGTCGAGATCTCGGCTCCATTGCCGATTTTCGCGCCCAGCAGCTTGTACCACGGCGCGAGGTAAATGGACGCATACAGCGGCCCGAGGATGTCGAGGCTCAAATCCATGGTCTGGTCGACAAACCATTTTCGAAAATAAAAAAGACTGTTCAATCGATAACGACCCGCATGGACTTTTCCCAGGAGCAACCATTTCACCGCAGCAATTTCAAGGCAGAGTAAGACAACGAACGACAGAGCGACCATTGGCGACAGAAACAGGTACCAGTAATATTCGTCGGAGTAATTCAAGACGTTCATCACCACGATGCCGGGGAACAGCGGCAAAACGACCAGGACCGGGAAGAGCAGCAGGCCAACGGCTTGAAGCAAGCCCAACCCAAACCGAGCCAATCGACCACCGTGCTTACTTATGTTAAACCCGTCAGACTGTGGCTGGACCTGGGGTTTCGAGCCACATCGCTCTGCAGCAACCGAGACGCGGGTCGCGGGCGAACCGGACCAGGTCTCACCTCGCGGGACCGTCATCCCTCTGGGAAGGAGCGAGAGATCCTCCAAACCAGCGTCATCCTCAAGGGTTGTGTTCTCGCGCATGGCAGCCCTCGTGCCAACAAAACAGCGTTTGCCGATGGTGATCTTCCCTACTTTGAGATAGCCGTCTTCGACGGTGTAGCCGAGAAGTTTGGAATCGACGTTGATGCTTGAGTCCTCTCCAATCTCAAGAAGGTCGTAAATTGCGAATCCATCCGAGTCCAGGTGAGCGTTTCGACCGATTCGCGCTCCCATCATACGGAGATAAATATTCAGAAGCGGAGTGCCGGACATATAGCCCACCGGCACCGCCGTTTCAATGGTGGTCACCAGCCACCAACGAAAATAGTAAACTCCCCACAGTGGATATGCACCGGGTTTATAGCGCCCAATGACCAGCCATTTGATCACAATCGGGATGATGAGCATCAGGGGGTAAATCAGGATAAGGCTCGCAAGCGCGCACATGATCGCCGCCGGGACGTCAAACTCCTCCTCGATCAAGATCGTGTAAGCCAAATACGGCGCCAGCCATTGCAGCGCGAAGAAGCCCAGGATGAAAACCAGGCTCACGAGCTGTGCCATGCCGCACAGGAAATGGCGTAGAAACGGAACAGTGTCCGGCGCCGGCTCGGCAGCCTCCCCGTCTGGCGACGCCGCTGGCGGTGGTTCTGCATATTGCCCCTTGGTACCAGCATTCTCCAGGAGTTCGAAGCGAGCAGCCAGGGAAGAGATGGTTGGGTTTTGGTACACGTCCAGCATCGACAGAGCCGAGAAGGCCGATGTCTTGCGCAACCGCGAAACCATCCGTGCCGCCAGCAGCGAGTGCCCGCCCAGGTCGAGGAAAAAATCATCCCTTGGCGAAATCGGCACGCCTGGGAAAAGCGCCTGCCACTCTGCCATGAGCTGGCGCTCAAGTGCCGTGTGGGCTTCAGCAATGGGGACACCAGGTGCAGCGTCCGGTTCTCGCGGCGGTGGCAAAGCTTTCCGATCCACCTTGCCGCTTGGCAGAGTGGGAAGCGTGGCCAGGAGCTCCAACCTTGATGGAACCATGTAAGAGGGCAAACGGGCCTGCAAGCGCGCCCGTATTCCCGATTTATCCATCGCTTCGCCAGCACGGGGAACGACATAGGCCACCAGTTGCTGGACGCCCGGGAGCTCCTCCCTGACGTTAACCGCCGCTGCCTTCACCGTGGCTTCTTCCATCAGCACCGACTCGATTTCGGACAACTCGACTCGAAATCCACGGATTTTTACCTGTCCATCCAATCGTCCCAAAAACTCGAGTTCGCCTCCAGGCGTCCACCGCGCAAGGTCGCCGGTGCGATAGAAGCGTTCGCCCTTGACGTGAATGAATTTCTCGCGAGTCAACTCCGGCCGACCCAGGTAACCACGCGCGAGTCCTTCGCCTCCAAGGCACAGTTCCCCGGCCATCTCGCCTCGCACAAGCTCAAGTTTCTCGTCCAGCAAGATAGCGGAATATCCCGGGATAGGCTTGCCGATGGTAATCGGTTGGTTCGGTTTGCATTCTCCCGCCGTGGCGATAACCGTTGTCTCTGTGGGGCCGTAAGTATTGAAGATGCGCCGGCCGGGCTTGGACCATCGCTTCACCAGATCCGCAGGGCAAACCTCGCCTCCGAAGATCAGCAATTGAATGCTCGGGACGTCCTCATCCATCATTGCCAGCAACGTCGGCACGCATGAGAGCACGCTTACTTTCGCTTTAGACAGCATCCTTGAGAGCTCGGGCCCGGCGTGCACCATTTCTTGCGTCCCGGCGACCAACGTTGCCCCTGCACAGAAGGCGAGCCAGATTTCCTCAACCGACGCGTCGAATGCAGGGGAAAACCCTTGATAGACCCGATCGTGCGGTTGGACCTGAAACAGTTTCGCTTCGGTACGGACCAGGTGACAGACGCTGCGGTGTTCGATCTCGACTCCTTTGGGACGGCCCGTCGTGCCTGAGGTATAAATGATATAACACAGATCCGATGGCACTGAACCCATTTCCGCCGCTGAAAGGGGCTCGGCCGGAAAGCGGGAAAGGTCCAAACCGGGCTCATCGAGGCAAACGTGCGAAGGCAGGAATCTGGTCGCGCCATTGTTCAGAGTCGAATCACTTCGAGCAGGCTCCAGTCTCTCGCGGAAGACCTGGACTGTGACCAACGCCTTTGCCAAGCAATCCTGCAGAATGAACCGGATCCGTTCGGGAGGATAGGCCGGCTCCAATGGCACATAGGCCGCACCGGCTTTAAGGATTCCCAGAATGGCGACGTAAACATCCAACGAGCGCGGTAATAAAAAGGCCACACAATCTCCCCGGCCGATTCCCTGGCTGCGAAGATAGCGCGCCAATCGATTGGCTCGCTGGTCCAGTTCGGCATAGGTCAGTCGGGCTTCGCCGCAAACGACTGCGATTTGTCCGGGCCTGACGCGCGCCTGGTGCTCGAAAATTTCCTGCAGCAATTCGCTGTTGGACGCAGTCGAGCGCGCGCTCGGTTCATTCTGTCCACCTGAAAACACCGCAAAAAGATGAAAAGGCATTCTCGCAGTGTCGATACAAAACCAAACACTTTCGCTCCGCTTGACACCAAAGCCCCTTTGCCCAACTCTGGTTGAAGCCGATGAAGCCTGACAATCCGATCAAGCACTTTGTTTTGGCGTTTCTTTTGGCTTTGGGTTTTTATGCCCTTTTTTACAAGGCAATCGAGCATCGGCGCACACGGAAAGGACCTTGGGAGATAACTTTTACTACGACCGGCACCAATGTGCCCACTCTCATAATCAACCAGCACAAGCTGGCAATCACCAACGTGGAAATCGCTTTCCCGGAGCAACTGGCCCCCTCGACCAATGCCCTGGGCGACATGAAGTTCACCGTTCCGCAACCGGTGCCGTTTCCAGTCCCCTTCGGCCGGTGCGTGTTTATGGATACGACCTTCCTGCCGGGCTCAATTACGTTTCAACTCTATGGGCACACCGTGGAATTGCTGCCGCGTGTCATGGTCATCGACCACCAGGAACGCCCATGGCTTTCCGAGAGCGTCAACACCCTACACCCGCTTGAGACCCGGCCCGGTGGTTCCGCGCGCCAATGACGGGCACGCTGCCTCAATAAAGCAAATACTTCGCCCTGACTTTTTGGAACTCGTCGAGTTCCTTCTGCCATAGGGCGTGAATGTCTTCCAGCGGCCGCTCTTCCATAATCGCTTCCAGCGTCGGCGGGTGCAGCAGCAAATGACCCATCTTGTCGGCTGGAAACTCATTCGGATAAAGCTTGTGAAGCGTCTTGGCAATTTCGAGCCCCACATCCACCACGTCGCACGCATCGCGGTCCGTAAGCAGAATATAAACTCCACGGCAAAGCTTGTCCTTATGTACGCTGTAGGTGGGAGTGAATTGAATCGGCAGGAAACGCACACCGGCCAATCCGCTGCGGTTCAACTCTTCCGCCAGCTTCAGGTCGTCGACATAAGGCGCGCCAACCACTTCAAACGGGGTATCGGTGCCGCGGCCGACTGAAAGCGCGCTCTCGAGCAGTCCTATGCCTGGGTAAAGAATTGCCTCAGTCAGATTGCGCATGTTGGGAGAGGGATTGGTCCAGGGCAACCCCGTTTGGTCGAGCCAAAGGTCGCGATGCCAATTCTCCAGTGGTATGACTGTCAGGTCGGCGTCGCAGTGGCGCTCGGCTTTGAACATGCGCGCAAGTTCGCCAATCGTCATTCCGTAGCGCAAAGGCACCGAATGATAACCCACGAAGCTGGGTTTGCCCTGCAACACAGGGCCCTGGACGGCTACCCCGTTGATGGGATCCACCCGGTCGAGCACGAAATATTTCTTTCCGTGCTCCGCTGCGGCCTCCATCACCAGCGCCATCGTGGCCGTGTAAGTGTAGAAGCGGCAGCCGATATCCTGAATGTCGAAAACGAGCGCATCGATGTCTTTAAGCTCTTCGGCGGTCGGTTTGTAAGTTGCCCCGTAAAGACTGTAAACCGGCAGACCCGTTTTCTCGTCCCGGCTATCGCCGACCTTCTCGTCCTTCAGCCCACGAATGCCGTGCTCCGGACTGAACAGCGCCTTGAGTTCAACGCCCGGAGCCTCTTTGAGCAAGTCAATCGTCGGGTTTCGGTCACGGTCCTGACCGGTGTGATTGGTCACCAACCCGAGTCGCAGGCCTTTGAGTGGAGCAAACTTCTGGCGAACTAACACATCAATTCCATTAAGGGTCTTGAGGTTCGCAGACCTGCGCGAACCGTTCGCACCGGCGCTGGTGGGCGCGAGTTCCGCGCGCGCGGCCAAAGCGCCGGGCACATAAGCGAAATTAAAATCGCCAATGGCTTCGGCCGCCAGCGTACCCAGTTGTGCGCGCAAAGGACCCACGTTGCCGCTCTCATCCGGGTGATTGCGATTCGAGAGGAAGACGACGAAAGTTTGCGAGAACGGATCAATCCAAATCGAAGTGCCGGTCCACCCGGTGTGGCCGTAGGAACCGAGCGGGAAAAACTTTCCACGCGGACCGCTGTAACCGGAATCAATATCCCAGCCGAGGCCGCGGCGCACATTCAACTCTTCTGGCGTCTGGACGCTCGTCATCAGCCGCACGGTTTCGGGTTTGAAAATGCGCACCCCGCCCAATTGTCCTTCGTTGAGGAGCATACGGGCATAGCGCGCCAGGTCGGCGGCGGTCACGAATAGTCCGGCGTGCCCGGCCACTCCGCCCATCTTGCGCGCTGTCGGGTCATGCACGACGCCGCGAAAGGGTTTGGCATTCACAACCTCGGTCGGAGCGATACGTTCGAGCTTTTCCGCGGGAGGCAGGTAACCGGTATCGGCCATTCCTAGGGGCCGGTAAATCTCCCGCGCAACGAACTCCTCGAGCGGAACCTTCGCCACGCGCTGAACAATCTCGCCTAGCAGGAAAAAATTGATGTCGCTGTAGCGAAACACTGTCCCTGGCGGGCTGAGCAAAGCTTCCTGGCATGCCTTCTGGATAGCGGACGCCTGGCCCTCCCAATCGCTTCTCGTCTCAATGTCCCCGCGCAAACCGGAGATGTGCAGCATCAACTGGCGAACGGTGATCTCTTCTTTTCGCTTCCCCTTAAACTCAGGGATGTATGTCTGCACTTTTTCGTCCAGGTTGATCTGGCCGCGCTCGACCAGGAGCATCACCGCCGGAGTGCACGCGATGACTTTTGTGAGCGAGGCCGCGTCGAAAATCGTGTCCTCGGTCATCGGTTCTTGCGAAGGCACGAGCGCGCGATTGCCATAGGCTTTGTGATACGTCGTTCCGCGATGCTCCACCCATAACACGCCGCCGGGACAACGGTGCTCGGCGATAGCCTTGGTGATGGCGGCATCCATCTCCGCCAACTTTTCCGTGCGAAACTCAGCCCCGGCCCCTCTGAGGAAGGGAAACGACAGAAAAAGGAAAAGAATCGGAGCCAACTTTCGATTCACCGGCGCGAACATGTTCATCTGTTATGATTTAAAACCGGCTCGCATACCCGGGCAACGGAATTCGCGCAGTCACTAAGCCTCACGCAAAGAAAGCTTAAGTCGCAAAGAAGGCTGTAAGTAATAATTCCTTTGCGACCTCTGCGGCCTTTGCGTGAACTTCCGGAATTTGAGATTTGACTATGCAACGGCCCCACCTACGCTGGCCACATGAAGAGTGCCAGCCTGTTCGTCTCTCCCGGCTCGGCTTCGAAGCGGCAGTTTCTTTTGAGCGTTCGCTCACTTCTTGCCATTTGCGATTTGCGCTTGGCCATGATGCGAAGAGCTCAAATGTGTGCGGTCCTGGCCATTCTGGCCTTAGCGCAGGTCGTCCCCTGCTCCGCCGCGCCGCCGGGCACATTCACGCTCCGCATCGCCGTCGACCAATTCGGTTACCTGCCCGACATGGCCAAGCTCGCGGTCATTTCCGATCCACAGGTTGGGTTCAATGCGGGAGAAAACTATGCACCCGGCGCCACGCTTGAAGTCCGCGCCTGGGGAAGCAACACAGTAGTCTTTTCAGCGGCACCCATGATTCGCATCAGCGGCGGGACCAATTCGCAATCGGGCGACCGCAACTGGTGGTTTGATTTCTCGGCCGTTACGCGCTGGGGCACTTATTACGTGTACGACCCGGCCAACGACAAACGCTCGGCTCATTTTCGAATCGGCCCGGACATCTACGAAGAGCCGATGAAGCATGCGATGCGGATGTACTATTACCAGCGCCGCGGCGCCGCCAAGCCCCTCCCCTACGCCGACGCTCGTTGGACCGATGGCACCAATTTCATGGGTCCACTCCAGGACAGCCATTGCCGGCTCATTACAAATCCCACCCTGGCTACGGAGAAGGATCTTCGCGGTGGATGGTTCGATGCCGGGGATTACAACAAATACGTCAATTGGACTGTCAACGTTATTGATGAGTTGCTATCTGCTTACCGTCACAACCCGCTGATCTGGCCAGACAATTGGAATATCCCTGAATCCGGGAACGGCATTCCAGATATTCTGGACGAAGTCAAATGGGAACTCGATTGGCTGCTCCGCATGCAGAACGCAAACGGTTCGGTCTTGAGTAAAATGGGCGTGAACGGTTTCCAAGCCGGCTCGCCGCCCAGCACTGAGACCAATCAGGTCTTCTACGGCGCCGAGAGCACCACCTCTACGCTGAGCGCCGCCGGTAATTTTGCGCAGGCCGCGCCCCTATTCAGCGCGGTCGGCCTAACCAATTACGCCAACACACTCAGCAACGCCGCGTTCGCGGCCTACAATTGGGCCGTGGCCAACCCGACGGTCATTTTCACCAACACAGGCTTCGCCAGCGGCAGTCCCGAGGTGGATACCAGCACCACGAACAAATACGCCTACGCACGGGACAGTCTGCGAATTCGTGCCGCGGTTTACCTGTACGACCTCACGCGCCAGGCAACCTATAGAACGTACGTAGAATCCAATTACACCATGCTCCTTGCGTTCACCTCCGGTTGGTGGGGTCCTTATGAAACGCCGGTACAGGATGCACTACTTTATTACGCGACCCTGCCAGGTGTGACCGCTTCGGTGGCGACGAATATCCGTAACAGCAAACAAAACTCGATCAACGGGAGCGATTTCATCGGCGCCTGGAATTCGGGAACAGATCCTTATCGC
>Ga0306920_100014344_pt1 | contig 10820 bp, 9 predicted proteins | sample flu12Cox44000170_FD_204666 | JGI IMG/M metagenome (GOLD analysis project Ga0306920, IMG submission 204666) | Lab enrichment of tropical soil microbial communities from Luquillo Experimental Forest, Puerto Rico - flux4day.12C.oxic.44.000.170 (v2)... | ecosystem: Environmental > Terrestrial >... | reverse complement strand
AATTTGAGGACCGGAACAACGGAAGAACCCCACGAATCCGACCATTTTCTTGAGCCAGCAAGTAACGAGCTTCGAAGCTGAAGGCACGCTCCACCGCACGCTTCCACGCGATCAAGTGGAAAAGAGTCCCTTCGGGCTGCGCGACGACAAAATCGTCCCACTCCGTCCGCACATCGTCACAATAGGAAAGAATATTCATTTGGTTCGCCCGAGCCTGACAGGATGTCGGTGGCCTCCGGTTCCCGGCTCTTCTCCCGCAGCAAACTGCTTGGGCTCTTGGGAGCGCACGTCGTAATAATGGTAGTCATAGTCGTAGATTTCAGCGGAATTGTTGATGATGACACCCAAGAATTTCTTTTGGTCTAGTCGAGCGCTTGCACGCTTAAGTGCCGCGCGGTGAGTTCGACGTATGTGCACCACAATCAGGATCGCGTCACAGGGTGTCGCCAAGAGTTCCAAGTCCGCAACCGGTGCAGAGGCTGGCAAGCTATCCACAAGTATCAGATCAAAGCTCCGCTTGGCCTGCTCGAGAAATTCTGACCAACGCGGCCCCTCGAGAATCTCCGGTAGCGCGTGCTTCGAGACCGATCCTGTTGGCGCGATCCATAGGGACGAGCATTCCGCTGCATGTATAACCGCCTCAAATGGTTTGTCGCCTCGCAAAAAGTCGCCAACGCCTGGGAGATGTCTCCGCTTCAGAATTCGCGTGGCGTGGCCTGCTCTGAGATCACCGTCCACCAGCAAGATTCTCTTGTTACCTAGCTGTCCAAGGCTCATCGCTAGGTTCGAGGCCACAATGGTCTTCCCATCGCGCGCCTCGGCGCTGGTGATGACGACTGATTGGATGCCGAGTTTTTTGTGCACCCCGAGCAGACGGGACCTCAGGATACCGAATGACTCGAACGCGACAACGTTATTGTGGTTTTCGCCTTCGTGTTGGGGAAGGAGGAGCGGATAGTTCGGATCGTCTGGGAGCTGTGTTAGGTGAGCCACTTGAGGTGAGCACGTCTTTTCGTACCGTTGCCCGTTGTTTTCCTGGATAAGAGTTTGAATTTTCTGTTGAGACTGCACTTTGTTCTCCATGAGGTACCGACACTTACTGGTCTTATCATCTAGCGCCATGTTACAAACACGAGAAAGGAATAAACTGCCGCCAACATTGCGCTTCCGGCACACGCGAAAATCGTGGACAGTCGCCGACGCCGATTGTCCACAGCTGTTGGCAACCAGGGAACTTCGCCGAAGACGGGTGCGCCAAGTTGGCTGACAACTTCTTGTTCAGTTTTTACCGAACCATCGAGGATTTCGAGTGTCAAAGCACCGACAAAGGCAAAAATTAGTCCTGCCGCCAACCCACTCAGATTCAGAATCGGCCGGTCGGGACTGCTAGGTTTATAGGGCACTTGTGCTGGGTCGAGTACTTCGAATCGCTCACCTTTTTGTCGGATCTCCATATCTTGAGCCATATTTGCCGCGAAGTTGCGGTCCGCTAGATGCTTGTATTGGTCCTGGGCGGCCTCGTAGTCACGCATCACGGAACTTATTTCCTGCTGGAAGACAGGAATCCGCGCGAGTTCTGCTTGATGTTGCTCGATTTGCCGTTCAACCTCAGTCGCGTGCTCTTTGTGCTCTCGGATCTTCTCATCCAACTTGGCTATCTGGCTCTGCACTACTGGATTGGCTTCTTTAGTGGGCACTTGTTGCCGTTTAGGCTGGTTGGCCAGTTGAGCCTTGCTCTCCTGGATTTGGGTCTCCAAGGCATGGATCTGATTGGTCTTTGCCACGATCTCCGGGTAACTCGGTCCGTACCGTTGGCGCAACTGGTCCACTTCGCTCTCGAGCTGTGCCTTTTCCGCTTCGAGGCCAGTTGCTTCTGGCGAGTCCTGTGTGTCGAGATTCACGACCGCTGGGCTGTCGCCAAGAGCGGATTCCAGGCTACTCTTTTGTTGTTCAGCTTGGTTAATCGTTTCCTGATCGTTATGGAGTTCGAGTTGTAGTGAGCTAAGCGCCTGCACATGCATCGTCTCCGATTCGGGGAGAACATTGACATTCTTCTTCTTTAATTCCGTGATTTTATCTTCGTTGGCTTTCAGGTTCTGTTTCGAGTCTACTAACTCCTTTTGAAAGAAGTCTGCCGTACCTAATACAGACTGCTCCCGGTTTTTTATGTTGTCCTCTATTAGAAGGGAAGCCAAGCGGTTTGTGACCTGGGCCGCGATAACGGCACTCGGATTCGAATATGTTACAGTGAAAGCTTCGAGCCCTCTCTTTTCTTGAGACGAAGCGGCAACGCTGACTGAAATGTCTTTTCTCATCATCGCAACGATCTCGTCCTGCGGCGTTTTCTTTTTTGCCTCTTTATACAATCCCATCTCGTCTATGACCTGGGCGAGACGCGCGGTGGAAAGGATTTGTTGCCGCAGCATATCCAGGCGATCGGACGCGCTGGCGATCACGGTGGAGTTCACGTAGGAGTCGGGAACCTTTTGCCGGTCGACTAGAATCAAGGTTGTGGCTTGGTAAGAGTCGGGCATGAAGCGCACAACGACCGCGGTTAGGACTGCGACAGTAAAAGTGGCAACGATGATGAACCACCGACGGCGGAAAAACATTCGGCCATAATCGTGCAGCGTAAAGTATTCCAACCCGGAAAGACTCAATGTGTCTTGCGATCCAGTCATTGTCACCTCGTCGAATACGTGGGTGAGGATTCAAACGTCATCCTCTTCTGTCCTTAGTTGTTGAGCGTTTGCAATATCTGTTTCGCTTCTGCTGCATTCGGAAAGCCCGGTTGAACTTTCAACGCCATCCGCAAAGATTGCGCGGCCTCGCCCTTCTGTCCAGCACGATAGTACGCGACTCCCAAATGGTAGCTGTAGGCTGCGTTTTCTGGCTCCTTCCGTAGAGATTCTCGCAACAAGTTGATGGCAATTCCGTAACTTTGCTTCTTGACGAGTATCCAGGCAAGAGTGTCGGAAACGGCTGGACTATCCGGGAGTGCCTCCTTGGCTTCCTGCGCGAGCTTCAGGGCCATATCGATGTTGCCGCCGTGTTCGGCATAGACCCAAGCCAGATTGTTCTTCGCAACCGGATTGTGTGGATCTAATTCCAACGCTTTAGAATAGTAGGTCTCCGCTGCCACCCAATTTTCCCTTGACTCCGAAATTTGTCCCATCCGGATAGGTACCTCGGACATGCGAGGTTCCGTTTGGGCCAGCCTGGACAGCACATCCATCGCTTCATCGAGCTTGTCCTGCTGGCGGTCGACATCACTCAGAAGCAATTGCGCTCTGGCGAGCTTTGGATCAAATTCGACAGACTTCTCGAGGGAGTGTTCCGCATCGCCAAAGTGGCCACTAAGGGCCTGGAGTTGTCCCAGGGTTTGGTAGCCTGGCGCCCATTGGGGATTCGCACGAACATAGCTCTCTACCTCTGCCAATCCGCTTTCCGCTCGGTTTTGTTTGATTTCTGATGCACCAAGAAGAAACAGACCTTGCTCAGAGGTCGCATCATATTTCAGTGACTCCTTGGCGAGCTTGTGAGCATCATCGTAGCGCTTCTGATGAAACTTGGCCCACGCCATCGTGCGGAAAATCATGCCCCGCTCTTGGGGATAGGGGAATTCATCGATAAGTGACCGCGAGTCTTTCTCTGCTTGTTCGTAATGGCCTTCCTGAATTAGCGCCATCGTGTGCAACAAGTATGGTTGCAGGATCTGGGATTTCTGCTCTATCGCTTTTTCGACAGCGGCGATCGCCCTTTCCGGCTTGCCTTGATTCAGTGCAAGTTGCGCCAGAATCAAACTCGGGGACACAAAGTTCGGATCCAGCTGTGCCGACTCGTTAAGGGCACCCTCCGCCAGATCGAGCTTGCCCTGTCGGATGTATACCAACCCTAGAAAATACGGCGGTAGCGCCCAGCGGCTCTGCAGTTGCGCGGCTTGCTGGATATCGCGGATGCCTTCCTCTATTTGGCCCTCGTCGACCCACAGACGCCCGCGAAACAGACGCGTCCTCGCGTCATTCGGGCTCTTTACAGCAAACCCATCCACGATTCGTTTGGCATCAGCATGCTGCCCCAGATCAAGGTAAACTGCAGCCAACTGCAGGCCGTTTAGGACGTCATCGGGGTGTTTCTTGATAATGTCTTGATACTCCTTTTCGGCAGCTTTGGCGTCGCCTGAAACCATGTAGTAGCGAGCCAAAGCCCCGCGGTGTTTCGGATCGTTCTCCCCAATAACGGTGATCTGTCGAAACACCTCTACAGCTTCCGGGCGTCGATTTTGGGCCAGCAGTACTGCGGCCAGCAGGTACTGGACGTCGACGTTTTCCGGACTCTTTTCGAGAACCCTCCGGATCATTGCCTCGGCCCCAGCGAGGTCGCCTCGCCGCGCCATCAAGGCAGTTAGAACCTGCACCGGCGGGGCCGAGCCGGGATTGTATTCGATGGCCCTCAATAGGCTTGCTTCGCCATCGGCGTTTTTCCTGTCATTGAGCTGAAGAACAGCCCTTAGGTACCAAGCGCGACTGTTCTTGGGATCCAGCTGCAATACTTGATCCGTTGCATCTTGTGCATTCGCCAAATCCTTCATCGCCAAGGCGCTGTCCGCAAGAATCATTAGCGCTTCCGTATCATTCGGATTCTGGCTGAGCAAGGCTTGGGCCTGCTGCCGAGCGTCTTGAAACTCCTGCATTTTGAGCATCAGGTCGGCCATCATCAACTGGGCTTCGTGATTATCAGGCCAATTCTTACGGACATTGTTCAATTGTTTATATGCGCTCACGTAATCCTGCCTGCCTTCAAAAATCTTGGCGAGGGCGAGGTGTGCCGCGGGAGCCTTCGGATCCAGCTGGATTGCACGGCGGTATTCGAGGATGGCTTCGTTTGCCTTGCCTCTTTCAGACCAATGCTCTGCCAGTTCCAAATGTTGTGCTGCCCTCCGCTGGGGCGTACCGCAGCCTATCGGGAGGCAAGCTCCAAGCGCCAAGAGGCACAAGCAGAAACGGATTCTTGCTTGAGCTCGCAAGCTGCTCTCGATGCCTCTGTGTTTATTGAGTACTTCAAGTATTCCGATCATGGTAATTTGACAGCTGGTTGCCTCCATCTAGCGTGCCCCTTTCCCGGAAAGAACCACTTGAATCGTTCGAAACACGATCGCTAGGTCAAAAAATAGCGAAAGATGTTTGATGTAAAACAGCTCGTATTCGAGTTTCGTTTTCGCGTCTTCGATCGAGCTACCGTACTGATATTTGATCTGCGCCCAACCTGTCAGGCCCGGGCGCACAGTGTGGCGCTCGTGATAAAACGAGATTTGTTCTCCGAGCATTTGCACGAACTGGGGGCGTTCCGGACGCGGGCCGACCAGGCTCATCTGTCCGCGTAGCACATTGATGAGTTGCGGCAATTCGTCGAGACGATATTCTCTGAGGATTCTTCCAACTCGAGTAATACGAGGGTCATCTTCAGAAGCCCACTTTGCCTCAGATTGCTCGGCGTCATGTCTCATTGAGCGGAATTTCAGAATTTTAAAGATATGCCCGTGAAGTCCAACTCGGTCCTGCCTAAAAATCACTGGAGATCCCGATTCCACGAAAATGGCCAGCCCAATGAGTAGAAAGAGCGGGAACCCGAGAAGTAAGGCCAACAAGGAGATGGCAATGTCCAGGATGCGTTTCGAGAACATAAGCAGAAAGTTCTTCCGGAACCCCTCGGAAAGGACCAGCCAGCTCGCGGAAAGCCTTTCCAGCATGACCCCACCCATGAGCTTCTCAAAAAGCGAGTGAGCATCCTCCACACTTACCCCGGAGAGTTTTAGATTTAGTAACTGGCGGGTGGGCATAACTCCTCGACGCTCTGCAAACGCGAGAATGACCCAATCCACGCGTTCCCGGCGGACAAAGCTCTCGATATCGGCGACTCCGCCGACAATCCCTGGATTCACGAGCGGTTGTCCGATGTTTTCCCCCTTTTCGTCGAGAAATCCCACCACTTTGAGGTTCAACTCCGGGTGCGCCAGAATTTCTCGGACCAAACGAATGCCACTAATTCCAGTGCCGGCGATCAAAACGCGATGAACTGGCCGAAAGAACTTGCCCTCGTCGACCGCCATTCGCCAGGTCAACAAGAGAATGAAAATCAGCGCCACTCCCAGCACAGAGATACCGCGGCCCAGCGCAAGGTCCGGCGCAATGTAGTACAGGAGTGCCAGACAGATCGCTATCGTGCCAAGCGATTGCATCAGATGAACTACCAGTTCAGTGCGTCTTGCGACCACGTGCAGGTCATACAGATTGTTGGAGTACAGACAGATCAAGCAGATCAGTGTGACGGTTGCGACCTGCGCCATAGCGTAAGGTCGGCTGAGATACCATGACGTATCTGCAAGATTTCCGAAGCGAATCCAAATGGCAAGCAGGATCGAAGCGATGATCATGCCGCTCTCCGCGACGGCTAAGATAACGCTTTTGATGGGAACGTATCGGCCAAATAGTCGAATCATTTGAGCCTGTATTTGCTTCTACATTGCATCTCGCTGATACGCCCAACGCACACCAGCAAGCAACAAGTTGCCGGTGGCGTAAGGGTAGGTACCACCCTGAGTTGCGATATTCGTGAACGATAGAAAAGCGCTCAACTTCTCACCCAAGAGGTAGCTTCCTCGTACCCATTCCTCCCGGGCGTCAAACTGCGACAATTTGTTGAAACCTTGCTGGCCGTAGCCCGCGCCCACAGAGAATTCCCAGCGGCGGCCCAAACTTTGTGTATAAATACCATCGTACCGCGTGTAATAACCGCCGCTGATCACCCCGATGTAGTCGTAATTGCGCGCATACGACAAAGCTAAGCTTGACGCGTGAAAGCTCTTTAGGAGCACTGCCGAGCCGACGAACTTCTTGCTAGTCGCGCCGTGCTCTGGAACCTGCCACGACGGTCCGCCGGATAGCAGCATCTGAAGGGAGGGCCGAATCCTTTGACTGTAGTTGAGCATCAAGCTGTGGTATTGGAATTGGTTGGCGTTGCCGCCGATCAATTGACGGTCGTATACGTAGCCGACGCCAAATAGCTTGTCCGGGTCTATCTGCCGAGACCATGAAATGCCTACTCCGCCTGTGTTTTCTTGCTGAGACAGTGTCGGCGCGGATGTTGCAGTCTTTGTCGACTTCGTCGAACTGGGAGGATTCCACGCTTCCACGTATTGATCTTGCGCTCGGAAAGTAAGCGTGTTGGACTCATCGGAATAGCTCACTTTCACGAAGGCAGTATTAGTCAGCGTTGTCTGGCCAGTGAACAGGAACGGATCTCGAGAGATGTTGCCTGTTGAAAAATCGGGACGTATGGTTGGATCAATTAGGCGTGGCTGAGCCGGCGCGTACTGAAATCGGTCGTTCAAATCCAACAGCCAGCTAGGGCTCAGATAATGGTACGTGTGAAGGTCGATCGCGCTGGCCGCTAAGTCTGTTTGTGCTGTTCCCCGATAAACAAGCACGTAAGGTCGATACTGTAGATCCAGTGCCGTCCTCTCGCTGCCAATCGAGTAGAGAAACAATCCCTGAATCGCAAGCGCGTTCGCAGCCTTCGGCTGTGGCGTGAATTCCAAATTGCTGTCGTATACGTAAAATGTGCTGACGGAAAGCAGGGATAGGTGCCCTAGGCTCCACAAGGCGTAAACCCGGCCTGCAGGGAGTGGACCGCCTTTGCCGTTCAACGCCTGACCCGTTTCCAACGAAGTGACGACCGGCTGGTTCGGCAGTGAATCAGACTGCGAAGTTTCGTTGGCGGAAGACGAGCCTTTGCCGGAGGGAGCCTGAGTCTGCGTGTCTTGCTGCGCCCGGGTCGGGGAGGGGAGCGCCAGAAGCAGAGCAGCCAACCACAAGAAAGCAAACCTCGCCTTCTGTGGGAGATTGCGTTCCTTTCGGAGTTCCTCTTTCATCCATGCACCGAACTTGTGACACATGAAGCTCCTGCTTTTCCTCCAAGGAAAGCAGTTTCACTCTTCGGTATCGAGGACCCGGATATTCGGACGCAATGTGCCCTCAACTCGATACTCAGAGTGATCAAAGTGCCATAGGACGTGCGACACCGCGGGCACCAAGGCGAGGAGTAGAACCTGAACGATGCTCCACGACAAGTAGCCAGGTGGGTGTAGTCAAAAGTTGTAGCCGAGATGAACTAATCCATTCAGGCTATATCTGGGAATAGAAGAGCGAGCGGGTCAAAAAAAAATCATAGTAAGAACTGGAGCCCGAGTTTGTATTGATCCTCCCCTTCAACTTTATCGTACCAACGAACTGTCAGGAGAGTGGGGATACGCACGGGGTTGCCCGAAATGGCGATCTCGCCGCGAACCACTGTATTTACGGGAAGTAGTTGGTCGCTAAACATCGCGACTCCTCCCCTGCCGATATTCTCCGTCGTACCTAGCAACCACGACTGGGGCTGCTCAGGCAACTCTAGCAGTGAAAGACGAGCTACCCTTATCTCCACAGCCAACGGGAAACGCGGGTAATTTCGTTTCTCCTCCTCATACCATCTGATTTGGTGACGGGGACACACACCAACCCTAACTTTATATACGTCTACGTCACAGTCAATTCCGCAAATGGGTTAGTCCAAGCAAAAAGCCCGGAAAAGAGGGAAAACCCGCAGGCTCAGACTTCAGGCTCTTGTGGTAAGAACCTTTCCTACGATGCCAGAACGGGTGGAAACTCCTATTTTAACCATAATCAACCGTAGAAATGCCTTCACGGTATGAGAGCTGATTTCCAACCGCGTGGCTATCTCTTTGGTCGTCAGACCCTCAAAGAGATACTGCACGATTTGTTGCTCACGGGCTGTAAGATGAAATCTTTCTGAAACTTTGACTAGGGAACTCGAACCCCTAGATCCTCGCTCGAGAAGTACCGCCACCGAGGCTTGAAAGTCCCCGTTCGCCAGGGCATTTACTCGGAATGCGGAGCACTGATAAAGCCTTCTCCCCGATTGGAATTTCGCGACCAGAGCGGGTCCACACGAGGATCGTGAGAATAGCGAAGAGCTTATTCTGCCAGAAAGAAACTCGTCGAGGTTTTTTTGTGTTTCGGGCTTCTGCGGATAACTGAGAATCTCCGCCGCCACGCGATTCACAAGAACCGGGTTCATTGAGGAATTCAGGAGGAGAAATCCCTCTGACGACACATCTGTTTTCGCTTGAGGGCGGTTGTCTAGCGTGCGACGCAGTTGCTGTTCCACCAGGAGCGATCCCGAACGAGCCCCGAATTCACGGTTAGGTCTCTGACGTCGCTTCGTCACTCAGGGAACAACAATCACTCAGGGAACAACAATCTTGTCGCCCGGTTTGAGGAGGCGATCCTGGCTGTTCTCCTGGTTCTTGATGAAGGCGTTGTAGTTGAACGGCAGCATGACCTGCTTGCCATCCACGTTGCGCAGAATATAGATTTTGTTGCGCTTCGCGAACGGTTGCAAACCACCTGCCTCGGCAATAATCTCCGAAATTGTAGTGCTACTGTTGATGCGGAATACACCTTCGTGACCAACATGGCCTATCAGGTACACCTTGCGGCTGTTGATTTCTCTTACGGACACAGTCACTTGAGGAGCGTTCACGAAGGGCTTCATTCGCTCTGCGAGCACTTCTTGAAGCTGCAATGGCGTCATCCCAATCACGTAAATCTCATTTACGAGGGGTACCGTAATTTTTCCGTCCGGACGAACAACCACCTGTGCAGAAAGCTCCTTCTCTCTCCAAACCACGATGTCCAATACGTCTTGCTCGCCGATTGTGTATCCAGTCAAAGACTGCTCGTCGGCTTTGGTGCCCTTTACCGGCAATTTCGCAGGTTCCGACGAAGAAACCGGTGACTTCTTGTCTTTGTCTTGGGCCTTCGCCAGGGGTGCGGTCATCCCGAACAAAAAGGCCATGGCAAGGAGCATTTGCTGTTTTGCTTTCCTCATTCGCTTTTCCTCAAAACAGTAGCCCCTTTGGATCGAGTCATTCAGTTCGGCAAGAACCGGGGTAGAACGGACGACAGGTGCTTCGCGAACGCTACCAACTCCGGAAATGTCCGGGCGTCTCCGGCCGTGCGGGGCGCATTAATTCGAATCAGTGCCCCGTCGGTGCGGCCGTTCGTGATCCCGTCCCACGCAAGATAAATCTTGCCAACGTACTCGTTAGCGAACCTGCGTCCGTGCGCCTGGTACCAATACAAAACGTCTTGCTCCACGCCATCTTTCTGAATCACGTAGTGATTGGCCTTGAACGATGAGTTTGGGACGGCGGGATCCGGGATTAGGATCACTTCCGAAGAGACGGGCTCCCAGCCCGCTCCGGGAAGACAATTCTTCGGAGAATGGAGGGCATCGCCGCTTCGCTGCGAACGATAATAGGCAACGAACAAAGCCACCTGGGCACCGGTGATGTCTTGGCGATACTCCCGGAACAAGTAGTTATCCGCCGCCAGAACCCGCTTCACTCCCCCACTCAGATCGGGCAGGTCTCTTCCTGACCAGTCCGCCACGTGTGTCGGAAACGCCGCGAAATCGCTTCGGGGGGACATCGGATGTCCATGTGACCTCCAACGCAGGTCGACAGTGCCGAGTAGAAGCAGCCCGATCAAGCAAGTGAAACGAAGCTTATCCTTCATAATGCCCTTATGGCGTTCTCGTGCCGCTCGAATACGCGCAATATGTGCACAACCCCTAACATCAGTCCTACGGAACCCCAAAAAAGCAACCACCCTGAAAAGGTATGGAAGAAACCTTCAGCCCACCGCGTGCCGAAGTAGTTGCCAACAAGCCCCGTTCCCGCGACACGTGCAGCATTC
>Ga0306920_100014343_pt1 | contig 10820 bp, 9 predicted proteins | sample flu12Cox44000170_FD_204666 | JGI IMG/M metagenome (GOLD analysis project Ga0306920, IMG submission 204666) | Lab enrichment of tropical soil microbial communities from Luquillo Experimental Forest, Puerto Rico - flux4day.12C.oxic.44.000.170 (v2)... | ecosystem: Environmental > Terrestrial >... | reverse complement strand
GCGAGGGCTTCACGCTCCAGGCGGGCGGGTTCTGGTCCTACTACTACACGGCCGCCGGGCTGCACGCGTTCCACGTCATCGCCGGCATGTGCGTGATCGCCTGGGTCGCGAACAGCGCCAGGAAGAACCAGGAGCTCCACCGCGTGGAGAACGTGGGCATCTACTGGCACTTCGTCGACATCGTCTGGATCTTCCTGTTCCCGCTCCTCTACATCGCCAAGTGAGTCCCGGAGACCACGCGTCCATGACCGCCACCGCCCATGCGCCCGCCCAGGGAACGACCCACCCGCCGGGCCACGAGCACGCCCCGCACCGCAACTACGTGATGATCTGGGGCATCCTCGTCGTGCTGCTGATGGTGAGCGTGGCGGGTCCGATCGTCGCGCCCAAGCTCGGGCACATCGCCGGGCGCTGGGTCATGCTGAGCACCGCGTTCGGCGTGGCGCTGGTCAAGGCGTACATGGTGGCCAAGAACTTCATGCACCTGGACATCGAGAAGCCGATCGTGCACTGGATGCTGGTCGTGGCGCTCGCGCTCATGGTGCTGCTCTACGGCGCGCTCGCGCCGGACGTGCAGAAGGGCGTGGGCCAAAGCTGGAAGAAGGACGCGGGCTTCCACCACAGCTTCACCACGTCCAAGCCGATCGAGCCGGGCGAGCACCACGAGGGCGGAACGCCGGAGCAGAAGGAGCATGACAAGCCCTGAGCTGCACGTCGTCCACTCGCTGCCGCGGCGGGGGTTCACCGATCACGCGCTGTTCGGCATGGCGGTGTTCGTGTTCACAGAGATCATGTTCTTCGCCGGGTTCATCTCGGCGTACACGATCGTCCGCAACTCCGTCCCGCCCGGACTGTGGCCGCCGGTGGACCAGCCGCGCCTCCCGTTCGAGCGCACCGCGCTCAACACGGCGGCGCTCCTGGCGAGCGGCGTCCTCGTGTGGGTGGCGCACCGGGCCTCGACCCGGCGCGGCCCCGGCGCGGCGCGGCTGCCGCTCACGCTCGGCCTGGTGCTCGGCGTGCTGTTCGTGGCGCTCCAGGGGGCCGAGTGGGTGAGCCTCCTCCGCCAGGGGCTCACGCTCAGCTCGAGCCAGGTAGGGTCTTTCTTCTACCTCATCATCGGCACACACGCGCTGCACGCGGTCGTGGCGCTCGGTATACTGGCGTGGTGCTGGGCCGGGCTCGTCGCCGGCCGGTTCCGGCCGGCGCGCTTCGGCGCCGCCCAGCTCCTCTGGTATTTCGTGGTGCTCGTATGGCCCATCCTCTGGCTGGTGGTGTACCGATGAGAAGAATCTCCAGGCTCGCGTTCCTCGCCACGTTGCTGCCCGCGCCGGCGTTCGCTTGCGCCGTGTGCGCGGGCGGCAACCCGGCGAACCGGTTCGCGTTCTTCATCATGACGATCGTGATGTCGCTGCTGCCGCTGGCGCTCTTCGTGGCCGCGTTCCTGTGGCTGCGCTCGCGGCTCCGGGCGCACGGCCGCTCCGAGTTCGGGGAGCGCGACGCGCCGGAGGCCGTGCGCCGACCGATGCTGGTCGAGCCTCCTGCTCGAGACGCCGGAGCGCTGCACTCCCCTCCCACGCCGGCGCGCTGATCGCCGGCATCCCGCGCCGGGCCACCCCCGGGCTCGTGCGACCGTTCGCGCGCGGCGTTCGCCGCCGGAGGCCGCATGTCCCAGCCTGAGCCCGCTCGCCCCGGCGGCGCGCCACCCGTGCTGCGCGTGGTCGAGACCGCGCTCTACTTCGACGGCGTGGAAGCGCTGCGGGCCGCGGCGGCGTTCTATCGGGACGTCCTCGGACTGCGCGTCATGGCCGAGGGCGACCGGCTCGTGTCCGTGGACGCGGGGGGCGGCACCGTGCTGCTGCTCTTCCACCGCGGGGAGACCGCGAAGGGCCTGCGCTGGCCCGACGGCTGGATCCCGCCGCACGACGGCTCGGGGCCGCTCCACGTCGCGATCGGCATCGCCTTGGACCAGCTCGCGCACTGGGAGCGCTGGCTCGCCGCGCGCGGCGTCGAGATCGAGAGCCGCGTGACGTGGTCTCGCGGCGGAAAGAGCCTCTACTTCCGCGACCCCGGAGGGCACTCGGTGGAGCTCGTGACGCCGGGGACCTGGGACAACTTCTAGTGGACGGCCCGCCGGAGCCGCAGGAACCCCAGGGGCGGCCCGAGCCGCCGCCGGAGTCGCGGCACGCGCGCGTGAAGCAGATCTTCATGGACGCGCTCGACGAGCCGCGCCCCAAGCGCGCCGCGTTCATCGCCGCGGCCTGCGAAGGCGACGAGCAGCTCCGCCGCGAGGTGCTGGAGCTGTTCCTCTTCCACGGCGGGGTCGACTCGGTGCTGGACGAGCCGCTCGACGGCGCCAGCGCGCTCGCCGGGCTCTCGGAGCCGAGCGGCGGCACGATCGGTCCGTACCGGATCGTGCGCGAGCTCGGCCACGGCGGCATGGGCGTCGTCCACCTGGCCGAGAAGGACGCCCGGCCGTTCGCGGTCAAGCTGCTCGCCGCGGGCGCGGTGTCCCCCGAGATGCGCGAGCGGTTCCGGCTCGAGGCCGAGATCCTCGGACGCCTCCACCACGACGGCATCGCGCGCATCGTCGACGCCGGAGAGGTGATCGGGGCGGGCGGCGTGTCCCAGCCGTGGATCGCCATGGAGTACGTGGACGGCGTGCAGCTCCACGAGTACGCGAAGCGCGAGGGGCTCGGGCTCGAGGATCGGCTCCGGCTGCTGGCCACGATCTGCGACGTCGTCGAGTACGCGCACACGCAGGGCGTCGTGCACCGGGACTTGAAGCCCGCGAACATCCTCGTGCGCGCGGACGGCAGGCCCGTGGTGCTGGACTTCGGCGTGGCGCGGCTCACGGGCGGCGACGAACGCCCCACGGAGCTCGTCACTCGCCTCGGCCAGTTGCTCGGCACGCCCCAGTACATGAGCCCCGAGCAGGTGCAGGCCGACCCCGCGGCCATCACGCCCGCCTCCGACGTCTACTCGCTCGGCATCATCGCCTACGAGCTGTGCGCGGGCCGGCTGCCGTACGACGCGTCCTCGGTGGGGTTCAACCGCGCGATGTACGTCATCCTCACCGCGGAGCCGCCCTCGTTGGGCGACACGGACCCGAGGTTCCGCGGCCCGCTCGAGCACGTGATCGCGAAGGCCCTGGAGAAGGAGCTCCGCTACCGCTACCCGAGCGCCCGGGCGCTCGCGGACGACCTGCGCCGGAAGCTCGCCGGCCGCCCGGTGAGCACGCGGGGCCCGAGCCTCGCGCGCCGCATGCTGCGATGGTCGCGCCGGCGCAAGGCGCTGGTCGCCGCGGTGCTCGCGCTGCTGTTCGGGGGCCTGCTCGCCGTCGTGTGGTTCGTGGCGATCGGCCGCGGCAAGGTGCCGCGCGAGCGCGTCCTCGCCGCCTACCGCGAGGCCGAGGGGCTCTGGCTGCAGGCCGTGCCGCTCCTCTACGAGGGCGAGCGCACGCCGTCCCGGATGCGGCAGGCGATCGACGACTACTCGCGCGCGCGCTTCCTGATCGAGCAGGTGCCGCCGCTCCGCCACCACGACCTGATGCTGCGCCTGATCGAGAAGGACCTGGGCACCGCGCAGTTCCTGCTCGGCGAGCTGACGTGGGACATGCAGCCCTACCGCACGTCCGCGCTCACGCTCGAGCACGCGATCCAGCTCGGCCCCGACACGACCGCGGGCTGGCGGCAGGACATCCAGACGCCGCAGCTCCAGGACCTCGACGTCCCGCAGCGCGACCTCTACGGGCTTCTCACGGAGGCCTACCTCGGGCAGTACCGGCTCTGGGGCGAGAGCAACGCCGTGCTGAACGCACAGTACTGGGTTCGCATGTCGAGGGGCGAGTTCCTGCGCGGCGGGGCGCCGCGCAGGCTCGTGGGCGGCCCGTCCGCTCCGAGCTCGGCCGACCCCTACGCCTACCTCTACAACTCGATCACCGAGGTCACGGACGAGGCCGCACGGTTCCGCTCCGACACGGCCCTCGCGCGGAGCGCCGTGGCCTACTCCGACTCGGCGGTCAGCCGACGCGCGGCGTTCATGCAGAACTGGCCGGCGCTGGGCTCGCTGCTCTTCGAGCGCGGCCGCGCGCTCCGGGCCTACGGCGCGCTGGCGGGCTCGCCCGCGGTGCTCGACTCCGCGGCGCGCTACCTGCTCGCCTCGGCCGACTACCGCGGGCCCGAGCGGCCGTGGGTGTTCGTCCAAACGCGGGCCGAGCTCGCGGGGCTCGCGCTCGATCGAGCCCGCCTGACACCGGATGCGCACCGGCGCGAGACGCTGCTCCGCCAAGGGCACCGTGACGTGGACACCGCGCTCGCGGTGCTCCGCGGGACCGAGCTTCCGGTGGCAGCCTCGGCCTCGCTCGCATCGCTCGATGCCGAGGTCCTGGCGGAGCTCTCGCTCGCCGGGCGCCGGACCGAGCTGCTCGCCGACGCCGAGGCCCGGCTCCGCGAGGCGTCGCCCGCGTTCCCTTCCACCGCGCTTCCACGCGAGGCTGGGTGGGTGTGCATCCGCCAGGCCGTGCTCGCCCGGGCCCGGTTCGGCACATCCGGCGACGCCCGACAGCTCGAGGCTGGCGACGCGGCATTGGACCGCGCGCAGGTGCTCATGGAGGCGCACGCCGACTCGGTGCTCCTCTTCCGCATCCGGCGCGAGCGTGACGCGCTGGCCCACGCCCGGGCGGTCGGGCGACCCTAGAGCCCCGCGGGCTGCGCGCCCGCGGCCCCGGGTGATCAGGTCGCCTGGAGCTCCCGGCGCAGCCAGGCCCTCGCGAACGCCCACTGCCGGCGGACCCAGCGGTCGGTGCAGCCCAGCACCTCGGCGATCTCCGCCTCGGTCATGCCGGCGAAGAACCGCATCTCCACGATGCGCTCGGCCTGGCGGTCCTCGATTGCCAGCTTCTCCAGCGCCCTCTCGACCGCCAGGACGTCCTCGGTGCGGTCCTCGGTGATGGCGCTCTCCGGGCCCACGGAGACGTGCGTCACCCCGCCGCCTCGCTTCAGGGCATCACGGGCGCGCGCATGGTCCACGAGCACGTGCCGCATCGCGATCGAGGCCACGGCCATGAAGTGGGTGCGGCGCATGACCCCGAGCCCCTCCCGGGCCCGCATGCGGAGGTAGGCCTCGTGGACGAGCGCGGTCGGCTGGAGCGTGTGCTCCGGCCGTTCTCCCCTCAGGTGATGCGCAGCCAGCGCCCGGAGCTCCTCGTAGAGCTCCGCCAGCAGACCCTCAGGCGCCGATGGGCCCGTATCCGATCCGGACATGGTCCTCTGATCGTGTCTGCGGGGGATCGGCGTCATTCTCGCGTAGTCCTCCCCACGTGTCGAGTGATAGCGACCTCTCTGGCAGACTCTCGTCGAGAAAAAATGCTCCTGTCAGTTCCGGTCGCGGGGCGCGAATACGCTTTATAGCCACGGAGCCTCGTCAAAAGGCCGCGTTCCCTCCGGGAGCGGGGCACCTCAGCGAGTCCGTGACGAGAACATTCCGGGTTCTCCAAACCGGCCCATCGGGGGATGGCTGGGGAGGAGGGCCCGGATGTCATTTTGGGCCCGACGTGCGCGGCACCCGCCCTAGTGGTGAACGGCGGGCCAGGAGGACCCCGCCCCTAGCGCAGCATCTTGAGCGCGTGCGCCCAGCCCCGGCCCTGGAAGCCCGGGATGCACCAGAGGATGCAGAGCGGCTCGATCGCACGCGCCGCCTCGACCGCCCCCAGGTCCTCCGTGAGCCAGCCGAACGTGTCGAGGATCGCGGTGACGTCGCGCTTCGCCGCGTCGTCGTTCCCGCAGATGAACATCGTCGGCGGGCCGCCCGGAAGCTTCGGGTTCACCATGAGCGCGTTCCCGACGACCGAGAACGCCTTCACGAAGCGCGCGGAGGGCACGCGGCGCTGGAGGCGCTCCATGAGCGACTCCTCGAGCGTGGTGAAATAGCGGAGCACGCCATGGACGGGCGGTGAGCTGGCGATCGGGTTCGTCGTGTCAATGACGACCTTGCCGGCGAGCGCTTCCGCGCTCGCCAGGTCCAGCACGCTCTCCGCGGCCTCGCCCTTTACGGCAAGCACCACGATCTCGCCCCACGCCGCGGTCTCCGCGAACGTGCCCGTGCGCGCACTTGGTCCCGCCTTCGCGAGCCAGTCGCCGAGCTTCACCGGATCACGCGAGCCGCGCATGACCTCGTGGCCGTGGCGGAGGAAGCCGTTCGCGAGCACCGTGCCCACGTTGCCCGAGCCCAGCACGCCGATCCGCTGCATCCCGCCCCCCGCCCGTGCGCCCTAGAGGATCCCCAGCACGCTTCGCTGCGCGGCCTGCCACAGGCTGTGCGCCTGGAGGCCCCACCACAGCGTCGCCCCCGCCGTGAGCAGGAGCGCCGCGACCGCGGGCGCGTTCAAGGACAGCGCCACGGGCTCGCCCTCGGGCTCGCGCATGTAGAGCGCGACCGTGATCCTGAGGTAATAGAACACCGACACGACGCTGTTCAGGACGCCGACCACGACCAGCGGCCACACGAGCCCCGCCTTCACGGCGGCGCCGAACACGAGGACCTTGCCCATGAAGCCGGCCGTGGGCGGGATGCCGCCGAGCGAGACCATGAACAGCGTGAGCGCGAAGCCCGCGAGCGGCTGGCGGAACCCGAGGCCCGCGAGGTCCGAGACCAGCACCGGCTCGTCGCTCCCGCGGCCCATCATGGTGAGCAGCGCGAACGCGCCGAGGTTCATGAACGAGTAGACGGCGAGGTAGAACACCGCCGCCGCCGAGCCGTCGTGGCCGCCCGCCGCGAGCGCCACCAGGATGTAGCCGGCGTGCGCGATGCTCGAGTAGGCGAGCATGCGCTTGACGTTGTTCTGGAGCAGCGCGGTGACGTTGCCCACGGTCATCGTGAGCATGGCGACCGCCGAGAGGAGCGGCGTCCAGTCGTGCTGGAGCGACGGCAGCGCGCGCATCAGGATGCGGAGGAGCGCCGCGAAGCCGGCGGCCTTCGCCCCCGCCGACATGAACCCGGTCACGCTCGTGGGTGCGCCCTCGTAGGCGTCCGGGGTCCACATGTGGAACGGCACGGCCGCCACCTTGAACAGGAACCCGGTGAAGACGAGCAGGCTCCCCATCAGCACGAGCGGCTGGTGGCCGAGCGGCGTGTCGCCCAGGAAATCGCCGATCCGCTGCAGGTTCGTGGTGCCGGTGGCGCCGTAGAGGAGCGCGATGCCGTAGAGCAGGAACGCCGAGGCGAAGGCTCCGAGCAGAAAATACTTGAGCGCCGCCTCGTTCGACTCGAGGAGGTTCCGCCGGAAGCCCACCATGACGTAGAGCGAGAGCGACATCAGCTCGAGGCCGAGGAAGATGGTGATGAGGTCGTTCGACGCCGCCATCACCACCATGCCGAGCACGGACGTGAGCAGCAGTGAGTAGAACTCGGGCTGGCCGATGCGGGTGCGCTTGTTGTAATTCCACGCGAACAGCACGCTCACCACCCCCACCGCGCAGAAGAGCAGCGTGAAGAACACGGTGAGCCCGTCGTGGACGAACATGCCCTCGAACAGCGCACGCTTGGCGTCGCGCACGCGATAGACGGTGTAGCCGGCGGCGACGAGCGTCAGCATCGACAGGAGCGGCCCCCGGTCGCCGTTCGGGCGCGGCGGTATGAACTCGAGCAGCAGGAGCGCGATCGCGCCCAGCGACAGCGCGATCACGGCGCCCAGCGCCCACCAGTCCACGGCGAGGAGGCTCGGCTGCGCCACGACGTTCATCGCGTCCCTCCCGCCGGGCCGGCGGCCGCGGTCTCGCCGCCGGGGTCGTGGCGCATCGGCAGCGAAGCGAAGAGCTTCCCGGTCGGCGCCGGCAGCCCCGCCGCCCGGGCGCTCGCCTCGGCGCGCGTGCGCGTGAGCTCGAGCGTGCGGTCGAGTGCGGGCTGCGCGCGGTCCAGGAACGGCTGCGGGCCGAACCCCATCCAGAAGATGAGCAGAATGATCGGCGCGAACACGAGCCGCTCGCGGAACGTGAGGTCGCCCAGGCGCTCGTTCTCCTCGTGCGTCACCGGGCCGAACACGACGCGCTGGAACATCCACAGCATGTAGCAGGCGGAGAGGATCACGCCCGTGGCGCCGACCGCGGCCCAGACGAACTTCGTCTTGAACGCGCCCAGCAGCACCAGGAACTCGCCCACGAAGCCGTTCGTGCCCGGCAGCCCGATCGACGACAGCGTGACGACGAGGAACACCGCCGAGAACGCCGGCACGGCCTTCCACAGCCCGCCGAAGTCGACGATCGCGCGCGTGTGGCGGCGCTCGTAGACCACGCCGACCAGGAGGAACAGCGCGCCCGTCGAGACGCCGTGGTTGAGCATCGTCATCATCGAGCCGGCGAACCCCTGCGCGTTCAGCGCCATCAGGCCCAGCATGCAGAAGCCCATGTGGCTCACCGACGAGTAGGCCACGAGCTTCTTGAGATCCGGCTGCACCATGGCGACGACCGCGCCGTAGACGATGCCCACAATCGCGATCCACGCGATCCACGGCGCGCACACGAGCAGCGCGTTCGGGAACATCGGCATGGCGAAGCGGATGAAGCCGTACGAGCCCATTTTCAGCAGCACGGCCGCGAGGATGACTGATCCTGCCGTGGGGGCTTCCACGTGGGCGTCCGGCAGCCAGGTGTGCACCGGCCACATCGGCACCTTGATCGCGAACGCGAACGCGAACGCGAGGAAGTACCAGATCTGCGCCGCGGGGGCGATCGGCATGGCGTAGAACGCCGCCAGCTCGAACGACGGCACGTGGCTGAACTGCCTCTGCATGAAGTAGAGCGACAGGATCGCCACCAGCATCAGCACGCTGCCGGCCATCGTGTAGAGGAAGAACTTGACCGCGGCGTACACGCGGCGCTGCCCGCCCCAGACCCCGATCAGCAGGTACATGGGGATGAGCATGGCCTCCCAGAACACGTAGAAGAGCAGCAGGTCGAGGCTGAAGAACGTGCCCAGCATGCCCGCCTCGAGCGCCAGCAGCAGCGCGAAGAACTCGCGCGAGCGCTTCTCGACCGCCGTCCACGCCGAAAGCACGGCGACCAGCGTCATGAACGTGGTCAGGAGGGCCAGCAGCGCGCTCACGCCGTCCACGCCCAGGTGGTAGTTGGCGCCGATCGACGGGATCCACGGCAGCTTCTCCTCGAACTGGAAGCCGTCGTGGCCCGGCGCGAGCCGCCACCAGAGCGGCATCGACACCACGAACTCGACCGCGGCCGCGACCGTGCCCCAGAGCCGCGCGGACCGCTCGGCGCCGCGCGGCATGATCGCCAGCAGCGCCGCCGCGGCGAGCGGGAAGAAGATCAGGAACGACAGCCAGGGGATCGGGGGCAACGTCACCTCATGAAGTGGAGGAAGAGCGCGATCACGCCGAGCGCGATCCACAGCGCGTACGTGCCGACGAAGCCCGTCTGCGCGAGCTTCAGCATCCCGGAGCCCAGCTCGAGCGTGTAGCCGACGCCGTTCACGAGCCCGTCGATGACCAGTGAGTCCCACACCCGCCACAGCCACACCGACACGGCCATGAACGGCTGCACGACCAGGCGGTCGTAGACCTCGTCCACCCAGTACTTGTGGTCGAGCACGCGGTAGAGACCCGAGAAGCGCTCGCGCAGCGACGTGGCGATGCCGGGGCTCGCGAGGTACGCCTGGAACGCCCCGCCGATGCCGATGAACGCCACCAGCACCGAGACCAGGATGAGCGCCCACTCGGCGCCGCGCGAGAGCTCGTGGTGGACCGGCACCACGTCGCCGGCCTCCATCACAGGCCGGAGCCAGCGCTCGAACGCGTGGCCGCCCTCCTGGAACGGCATCCCCACGTAGCCGCCCGCGAACGACAGTACGGCGAGGACGACGAGCGGCGCGATCATCGACGGTGGCGACTCGTGCAGGTGGTGCTCGGCCTCGTGCGAGAGCCGCGAGCTGCCCCGGAACGTGAGCACGTAGAGCCGCGTCATGTAGAACGCGGTCAGAGCCGCGCCAAGGATGCCGACGGCCCAGATGCCGTAATGGCCGCTCGCCCACGCGGACGATAGGATCTCGTCCTTGCTGAAGAAGCCGGAGAAGAACGGCACGCCGGCGATCGCGAGCGTCGCCACGGCCATGGTGGCGTGCGTCCACGGCAGCTTCGGCGCCAGACCGCCCATGCGCCGCATGTCCTGCTCGTCGGAGAGCGCGTGGATCACGGAGCCGGCTCCCAGGAACAGCAGGGCCTTGAAGAACGCGTGCGTCATGACGTGGAAGATGCCGGCCCCGAACGCGCCCACGCCGCAGGCCATGAACATGTAGCCCAGCTGGCTCACGGTGGAATAGGCGAGCACGCGCTTGATGTCGTTCTGCGCGAGCCCGATCGTCGCCGCCATGAGCGCGGTGGCCGCGCCGATCACGGCGACCACCTCCATGGAGACTGGCGCGAGCTCGAACAGGATATGGCTCCGGGCCAGCATGTACACGCCCGCGGTCACCATGGTCGCGGCGTGGATGAGCGCGGAGACGGGCGTCGGGCCCTCCATGGCGTCGGGCAGCCAGGTGAAGAGCGGGATCTGCGCGCTCTTGCCCGTCGCGCCCAGGAACATGAGCAGCGTCGCGAGCGTGATCGCGGCGCCGGTGAACGCATGGGGCGCCGCCGCGAACACGAGGTCGAACTTGAGCGACCCGGTGTAGCCGATGAGCATGAACGCGCCGAGCATGAACCCGAAGTCGCCGATGCGGTTGACGATGAACGCCTTCTTCCCCGCCTCGGCCGCGGACGGCCGCTCGTACCAGAACCCGATCAACAGGTACGAGCACAGGCCCACGCCCTCCCAGCC
>Ga0306920_100014342_pt1 | contig 10820 bp, 10 predicted proteins | sample flu12Cox44000170_FD_204666 | JGI IMG/M metagenome (GOLD analysis project Ga0306920, IMG submission 204666) | Lab enrichment of tropical soil microbial communities from Luquillo Experimental Forest, Puerto Rico - flux4day.12C.oxic.44.000.170 (v2)... | ecosystem: Environmental > Terrestrial >... | reverse complement strand
CCTCAGACCTCTAGGCGGTTGCCGAGGTCATTGTCGCGAGGCCCGCCGTGTAAGCGGTGACGCTTCACTGTGATCCGCTTGCGATGGTTTCTGTACTAGGCTCGCAATCGTTGCTGATCTGGAGGGCCGCCGATCGCGGCCCTTCGCATGCTCGTTTCGAAACTCGCAAATTGGATGTTCTTGCGTCGACGCAACTTAATCAAAGACACGAGTTCGCTAAGCGCCTTACGCGCCGACGCGAGGCACGAACCGTCCGCAACGAGTGCACCCGTCACCTACGGACGCAAGAGCTCGATGCTCGACTATCCGTACTAGCGCCGATTAAAGAGGCGGGAAATTCTCCCGATTGATCGGGTTTCTCTCGATTCTCACATTGCGTCCGGAATGGCAGTGTCAAAGCTTGCATCTCAAGAAGAGGACCTCGAAAATGGCGAACGACCCAAGGAGCGTGCTTGCTGCAGCTGCGTTTGTAGCAGCGGGGCTGGCACACTCGACCGCTTTCGCGCAATCCAATCCTAATGCGCCGGCTCAATCTGATCTTCGGGAGCGAATCGCAGCAGCAGTTGAGATGATAGAAGGCGCCTGCGCCCCGGACGTAAGGAATTTCTGCGGCAACGTCACGCGTGGTGAGGGCCGCCTGGTGCTGTGCATGCAGGCCTACGATGATCAGTTGAGCAAGCGATGCCAGTTTGCGCTCTACCGCGTTTCGCGCAATCTCGAAGCCGTACTAAGCCGAGTCGACCGCATCGCAGATGCGTGCTGGAACGACATCCAAGAGAAATGCGGCGATGCGGACAAGATCGGGCAATGCGTAATGGAAAAGCGCGCCGCACTTTCGCAACCCTGCCAGACTGTCATCAACGATCTACAGCAGGCCTACCAGGGTTTGGCAGCCTTGAGGGGGCGCCCCGTTCACAGCTCAGACGGCAAGGAACTCGGTGAAGTGGTTGAGGTCAACAAGGGCCCTGACGGCAAAATCCAATCCATCCAGCTTGAGCTCGGTCGGTGGCTTGGCCTCGGCTCCAAAGCCGTCACCATTACCGCTGACAAGTTTGAGCAACTGACCGATCGGATCAAGTTGCGCCTCCGAGGTGAAGAGGTTCAGTCCATGCCGGACGCGACGCAAAAACCCGCCGGCAAATGATGCGTCGCCTCGAGGCAACGCGACGATTGCGTAGCAAATCTCGTAACCGTCACCTTAGCCGTCATAGCAGGTGTACCGGGTGATATTGTGCGCGACCGCGAAGCCGAGGTCAGGGAATCAGTGGCCATCCCTGGGCACATCAGCGATGGCAGGCAATAGGCCTTCAAGACATCCTTATTTTGCTTGTGTCCGTTTTATCGGTAATTGCTTCGAGATCTTCGGTGGCCGATTCCGAACCGAATTCAGTGAAACTGCCAGTCGCAACAGTCGCGTGAAACACAGAACTGAGAATACGACATCATGCGACGCGCGTTCCAAGGTGGCATACGATGAGGCCTAATGCGAGCGAGAGCAGGACTTGGCTTGCCCTGACGATAAGGTGCGGACCGATAGTGGTTGCAGCGCTCCTTTTGTCTCTCGCGGGGTTAAATCTCGCCGAGGAGGCCCGTGCGGTCGCCGACGCTGGGGCGGATCAGCCGTTCATTTCCCGCGCCGAGGCCCGACAACAGGGCCTGGTGACCGTTCGCGCAGCAACACTTACAGACGACGAAAGCAAGCATTATTTTGGCGCGTCTCTCGCCGACCAGGGCATACAAACCGTCTGGGTGAGCGTTGATAACGCCGGCGATTCCGCGCTGCGTTTTTTGCCAATCGTCACCGACGCGACCTATTTCTCTGCCGCAGAGGTGGAAGAGCTACTCGGCGCCTGGTGGCGGGGGAGCACCAATGCATCGATCGCGCGCTCCCAAATGCCGGAGGTCATCCCGCAGAAGCAAACCGTCACGGGCTTCGTCTTTACGCACCGTGAGGGCGGGCTGAAGCTGCTCCAGATCGCGCTCCAATCCAGTAGCGATGAGTTCCTGTTTCGGTTCATACAGCCGATCGGCGGGACTACCTACGCCATTGAAGGCGTTGATTTTGGCAAGATCTATCCCCCCGGCATGATCGAAGATGTCGACATCGCGAAGCTGCGCAAAAAGTTGGAAAATCTGCCCTGCTGCACGACCGACAAGTCAGGCGAGCGCAACGGCGACCCCCTCAACATAGTGATTGTTGGGCGTGGCATCGATTCGCTATTTTCATTCATCAGCCGCGGATGGAAGTTGGATGAGCCGTTCGATATCCACAGTGTTTATCGGACAATACGTGCTTTCTTGTTCCGAAGCGAATATCTCAACGCGCCGGTCAGCCCTCTCTATGTTTTCGGACGCGAACAGGACGTCGCACTGCAGAAGGCGCGCAATACCGTCAGCCTGCGCAATCATTTACGGCTTTGGTTAGCGCCCTTCACGGTCGCTGGGCTGCAGGTATGGGTGGGCCAAATCAGCCGCGACATCGGTATTAAGCTGACGACGCAATCCTGGTATCTAACTACGCATCGAATTAGTCCGGCGGTCGATCAGGACCGATTCTATCTGCTGCAGGACCTAACCATGTCGGGGGCCGTTTCGCGCTTTGGCTTCGTGCCCGGCGTCAACGCATCCGCCATGCCCAATCCTCGTGTCAATCTGACCGGCGACCCCTACCTGACCGATGGGTTGCGGCTCGTAGTGTTTCTCGGCGCATTACGCCGGCCCTTCGAGCACGTCGAGTTTCTTGATTGGGAGCACGCTCGCCCATAGAAGGTCGCTATGGATCAAAGACCGCTGATGAAGGAGCCGCCCTACAGGCGAAATCGGGGCTTGCTCTATTCGTCTCTGGCAAAACCCGTGTCGTCCCCTTAGCCAGCATGAGTGGGTGAAGCCGTCAGTGCCGATCCGCAGTTGCCGGTGAAGCCGGAACGATCGGACGCTCCCGCCCAGCGTCCCTTAACCGCGACCAAGTCGCTATGCAGCCACGTTGGTTGCTTTGCGTGAAGGAGCCTCCTCCGGAGGATGTTTGTGGCAAATGCGCATGACCCCACCGCAGTTTTGCGGGTTTTTGCCGATGGATGAGTGCCTCAAAAGCGCGAAACTTTACCCGGTGAAACATCCAAGTTGCCGGGATGCGGCGTGGGGCCCACGGGGTGCGCTATGGGTGATCCTTTCCTGAACTACTTCGCGCTGTTCCTGCTGTTCTTTGTCGTGTTCATTGTGTTCTACTCGATCATCGCCATTCACGACATTCCTTATCGGATCGCGGAGGCTCGAGATCACCCTCATCAGGACGCTATCCATGCAGCTGGATGGGTGAGCCTGTTTACATTGCACGCTCTGTGGCCATTTCTCTGGATATGGGCAATGGCTTATCGTCCCGAGCGAGGCTGGGGCTTCAGTGATAAGTCGGCGTCATCACCCCAATCGTCGGCGACAACGGCGGAAGACTTGCAGGACTTACACCAGCGCCTTGAGGAGCTAGAACGCAAATTCGGCGAGGTTAAACCAAAGGAGTTGGAGCGAGTCTAATGGAGATATTGCTTGTTCTCATTTATGGCTCGATCTGCGTTGTAATATTTAAGGTGTTCCGCATACCTGTGAATCAATGGTCCCTTTCGACAGCGGTGCTGGGCGGCATCGTTGGCCTCTCGTTGCTCGTCATTACCATGAATTATAACCATCCCTTCACAGCAAATGCGCGAATCTATTTTTCGGTAACTCCGATTCTTCCGGGTGTGCGTGGACGCGTGGTGGAAGTGCCGGTGGAGACGAACAAACCACTGAAAGAAGGAGACATTCTGTTTCGCATCGATTCCCAACCTTATCAATACATAGTCGATGAAAAAAAGGCCGCACTTGAGGAAGCCAAGCAAAACGTCAAACAAATGAAAGCCTCTGTCGATGAGGCGACCGCGGCGGCTGCCAGATCCGAGGCGCAGTTCGACTTGGCCAAGCAGAACTACGACCGCCAGGCGGAGCTATTCGCGCTTGGGGACATCGCCAAAGCGACGCTTGACACCTACAGTCGAAATCTAGAAACGGCAAAGCAGACACTGACCGGCGCAAAAGCAGCACAGGAGCGCGCACGGCTCGCATGGACGTCGGACATCGGTGGTGTGAATACGCAGGTGGCACGGTTGGAGGGTGAACTCGCCGACGCGCAATTCAACCTTGATCAGACTGTGACAAGAGCATTAAGCCCAGGCTTCGTTACCGAGGTAGCGCTGCGACCAGGTATGTACGTCGTGCCGGCACCGCTGCGTCCCGCGATGGTGTTTGTGAATACCGCGAAGAGCGATCAAGCCCTAGGAGCCGCATTCTGGCAGAATTCACTGCAGCGCGTAAAAGCGGGAGACGCGGCGGAGGTGGCCTTCGCGGCGGTGCCAGGGCGAGTTTTCAAGGCCAAGGTGCGGCTTGTTATTGATGCGATCTCATCGGGTCAGGTCCAGGCCGGGGGAATACTTGAGGATGTCGGCAATCGATCGAAGACGGCCCGGGCGTTGGCACTCATAGACCTAGACGAGGATACTTCCAAGTACCAAATCCCGCTGGGTGCAAGTGCTGAAGTAGCTATTTACACGGAGCACTGGCATGACCTTTCGTTGCTGCGAAAAATTCTACTCCGGATGCGGAGCTGGGAGAAATATGTCTTCTCCGAAGAGCATAGCGGATGAACGCTTCGATCCAATAGACTGTGATGTTTCGATGGCGGTGGTGTGGATATGGCGATAGTCACCGCATTGCCCAAGGAAATGGTCAAGCGCGTCCCCGATCTCAAGCCAGGGACGTACTCCGATGGGTTGCCACTGCATGAGGTTCAATATTTGCAGTGTAAGCTCATCCTGCGACCCAATAAGTTCACTTCCCGCAAGCGGCTCTTCGATTTCGCCAAGGTCCTACGAGGACCGGCGGCTGAGCACAAGGTAAACTTCTCAACGGAGCCATTCAACGACGCCCCACTCAAGATCCGCGAAGTCCTGTTCGTGGATACCGCCGATTTCCGGTTCTACAATAACGGCTTCATACTTCGGCGTCGGATTCCTTACGCCGATGGCTTTCCAGTTGGCGACCCTGAGATTGTATTTAAGTTTCGGGGCCCCGACATGCAGAAGGCCGCGGAGACCGATATCAGGCCCCAGATCTTCGGAGACTATCGCATCAAGTTCAAGTGCGAGGCCCTCCCTCTCAAGGATCGGCTCGGCGGCATTCGGTTGCTCTTCTCCCACAATGTGCAATTTCCAATTTCACACGTGCACGAGGACAATCGTCTTTCGATGGATACGCTCACGCGCGTCTTTCCAGTCCTGGAGCGCCTCAGAAAAGAGGCGGGTGAGAAAGTCGAAATCGTCTCGAGCACAATCGTCGAGGAAGTGCTGCAGGACATCGGCGTCATTGACTTCGGCGATCGAATGTCTGCAAAAGCGAATGTTGCCCTCTGGCGCGCCCGGGGCGACCACCGTCCGCTGATCGGTGAATTCGCCTTTCAGTTCAAGTTTAGGCGCCGAGAAGACTTGCGCGAAGTGGCAATAAGAAAGGCAGAAGCATTCTTCCTGTCGCTTCAATACGAGGCCAAGGACTGGCTTGCGCTTGCTGCAACGAAGACGGGCGTTGTTTACCGCCTACAAGGTAACGCCCCGAGCGCGCATGAGTAATATCCAAACGCCGCGTCCAGGAGCGACCAGCCGCTCAATGCTGAGCGACTGGTTCGGCGCTATCCAACGCGATTTGGTTGGGATCCGGTTCGCCGTCAACGTCTTTATTGCTTCGACGATTCTTTGGTACACGCTGGAAAAAATCGTCGACACCAACCCGATTTGGGCAATCGCCTCGATGATTGCCGCGTCCGATCCCGAAGTCAAGGAGGCGGCACGGATGTTCAAGTGCCGCATCGCGAATGTGCTGGTCGGCTGCGCTGTGGGCTTGCTCTTTCTGATCGTTGGCAGGTCGAGCGAGTGGAAGCTACCGCTCGCTCTGGCTGCCACTGTCCTACTTTCGTCGTATGTGGTCCGAATCCCCAGCATGTGGCGTCAAGCACCAATTACTGCGGCCATCGTCATCGCCGCAGGTCTGACGCATCACTCCAAGCTGAGCGGTGTCGAGCATGGCCTGCATAAGGTCGCGGAAGTTCTCTATGGTTGCCTCGTTGGCTTGTTGGTCACCTGGTTGATGTCAAAACTTTGGCCAATAGCTGGGTCGAGACAAGAGTCCGGACCCAAATAGCGGATAGGTGCTCGCTTCGGTCACGTTACCTCGATTCGGTTGGACTTGGTCATGAGGCTGCTTCTTTGTGCGGTTGCACCGGGGCTCGCGTTAAAACAGCAGGCGGCGACTAGTCGCAAGTTCGCGTAGGCTTGCAATAAGCATTGGCATGGCCTTTGAACGTCTCATCGCCGCAGTAGATTGTCCGTAAGAATGTGGATGCTCATGAGAAATACCCACAGTGGAAAAAGGAAAAAGCTCCAGCGAATATAATGACTACCGAACAGAAGAAGCAGCGACAGTAGGTAGCCGAGCAGGGCCAGCCAACGCGGTGCATAGCGGACGTAGATCGCGAGCGTTGATGCCGTTATCATGAACACGGCGGCCATCTTGACCATGTAGATGTTCATGATCGTGTAGGCGGTTGCCCGAACGATGTGGAAAGTGGCGGAGTTGATCAGCTCCTTCGGTTGCGTACTGTAAGCTATTAGGATGGCACCAACCAATGCTGCGGCGCTGAATAGCATACCCAGGAACAAGATTCCGCTGCCGAAGAACACAGTTGCAAAGAAACGATCCTCCCGTTCGCCGAGCCGATCACGTAGTACGCCGATGAACCATAGGAACGCGATCCCGGCGAGTGGCACCAGGTTCAGCCCGAGGGCAACAGTATTCGAATTGGTGGTGAGCCACAGCCCCGCCTCTTGAGGATCGGCCGGCACCGAATTCCAGAGCAGCCAGAATACAGTGACCGTCAGCAGGGAAAAAAGCATACCCGCGATCGCGGCAGCCTTGGGTGTTCTCAAGTTCTCCCGGGTGAGAACATCGGTCTGCGTCATGGCCTGCCTCTGAACAAATCCCTTGCCACAATCGATTACGGGTAAGCCTCGGTGTTAGCACTTGACGGGCACGTCTTCAATCGGCGTGGCGCCTGGCGTCGGCGCTCAAGAAGGCGCTAAGGCTTCAGCTCGGCAATACGAGGAGTAAAAGGATGGATACTTTCAGGTCATGCCAACCACACGCCTGGCCGCCTTCAGATAATTTGTGTTGGGCATCGCTTCGATGCCCAAGGCGTTGATCACCTTGCGCATGCCGACGTAGTCTTCACTTTCGCAGCAGGCGGACTCGAGGAGCGCCCCATTGAACCGCACCTCAGCGTATTCGCAAATGATCCCGTCGACCGTGAAACCGTACCGCATCTTCTCGACCATCACCGGCACCAGGTCGGGATGGCTACGCGCCAATTCGGTAATTTCCTCAAGCGTGCAGGTCTCAATGCTGAGGTCTATCTTCACGTTAAGATACAGCAGGGCGGTTGTGAGATCCGCTTTACCCACAGGAAACCGGAGCTTACCGCGGGGCTGAAAGATCTCATATCCCTCTGGGGTCTCGCCGACCTTGATCTTGATGTCGAGCAGGCCTTCGCGCACCTTCACGTTCGCCGAGTCGGTATGCGCGGAAACCAAATACAGCTCCATCGGCATCTTCCTGGCCATCCCCAGTAAGGCGCCAACGCCCCACATCCTTTCCTGTACAGTCTTGATGACCCCATGCCCGAACACGCGAAATTCAGCCCGAGGTCGGATCTTTGTAGCGTCTTCCATCGAAACCACACTGGGCTTCGCATATAGGTCGTTCACGATGCCTCCTCTTGCGAACACTGGCCCCACTCGCGGATTGGCAAACGTCGTGTTGCGGAGGCGCGTTAGGACCAGCGCGTAAACGGTTTCTTGACTAGGTTCGCGTTGAAGTAGCGCGGGTCGTCTGTAACCTCATCGCCTATCCAGGAGGGCTTTTCAAGGACTTGGTCTTCGCTCGCGAGTTCCACTTCGGCGATAATCAAGCCCTGGTTTTCGCCGAGGAATTCATCGACCTCCCACGTGAGGCTCCCGCTGCGAATCTTATAACGCCGTTTCTCGATCAACGGTTTCTCGGCAAGTGTATCCAGCATTTCTTTGCCATCATTGAAAGGAATTTCATATTCATACTCGGAGCGGGTCGCTCCAACCGTTATACCTTTGATGGTGAGGAACGCTCGTGCATCTGCGGTTCTAATCCGAACCGTGCGTTCCTTGTCGCTGTTGAGGTATCCCTGCCGGTACATTACCCCTTTGGCGAGTGCGCGCCACACATCGCCTCTCACCAAGAACTTGCGTTCAATTTCCTTCGCCATGTTCGCCCATTTCTCAACCGTCACATTGCTCATGGACGCCCCGGAGCAATGCCGAGAAGAGGGTGCACGATCCGGTTCACGGTACCTTGCCGCGGGCGAGGCGGCTCGGCAAGCATTGCATTGAGCGAGATGCCAAAAGTAGTCACCCCCAGGGTCAGTATTTCCCGCGATGCAATCCGCGTATTTGCACTATCAACATCGCTTGTGTTGACCGGGCCTGGGTGTAGCGCAGTGCGACCTTTGGGGATTATGCCTAATGACCGACTTGAGCGGCGAGCTTAGCCTCAACTGTACCCTCAGGCGCTGATCGCGTCTTGCTTTGGCACCATCTTTCAAGTCGTCAATGGCCGCAATCGTGGCACCTGGGCGACGGTGCTTCGGCGGCGCCTATACATCGGTCCGCAGACGCTCATATGGCATCGGTGGCGCTGCCGCGCAGTAGATTGCTTCCGCTCTCGAGGGAAATGGAGTGGTACACCCGGCGCTGGTATAGATCGAACGTTGACCGACTTCATGGCCCTGGTTGCTGCGACGCCACGACTACCGCGCTCAAGCCTTCATCTTCACCACGGGAGCTGCCCGCATGAAAATCTCCGCCGCCTTCCCGCCGGTGCCGGCGACGCCGGAGCACATCGCGCTCGCCGAGAAGCTCGGCTACTCGACCGCCTGGGTCTATGATACGCCCGCGCTGCAGCTCGACTGCTGGATGACGCTGGCACTCGCCGCCGCCCGCACGCGCCGCATTCGCCTCGGGCCCGGCGTCATGATCCCGTCGCTGCGTCACCCCATGGTGACAGCCTCGGCCATCGCCACGCTGGTCTCGCTCGTCGGCAAGAGCCGCGTCGTAGTCGGCATCGGCGCCGGCTTCACCGGCCGGCGCGCCATGGGTCAGAAGCCGCTCCGCTGGCGGGACATGCCGAAGATGGTGGGCGACATCCGCCGCCTCCTCGCCGGCGAGACGGTCGAGATCGAGGGTGCCGCCACCCGCATGCTACACTGGCCGGGCCAGGCTCCGAACCGCCCGATCGAGGTGCCGTTTGTGCTCGGCGTCAACGGTCCGAAGGGGCTTAAGACCGCAGCCGCCATGCGCTGCGGCGTGATCACCTCGCGGCCGCGCCCGGACGCAGACTACGACAAGAGCCTCGACGTCATCTTGCTTGGCTTCGGCACGATCCTGGACCAGGGCGAGACCTTATCCTCGCCGCGCGTGATCAACACAGCCGGACCGGGCGTGATGGCCGCCTACCACGCCTTTCTCGAGCAGCACGACGCCCGACTTGACCGCTTCCCCAATGCGAAGCGCTTCGTCGAGCTCGCCAACGCCGTTGATCCGGGCCAGCGCCACTTGGCGCTGCATTCTGGCCACCTGACCGAGCTCAACGCCATCGACCGCCAGGTGATCACCGGCGACGCCATCAGCATCACGCCGCTGGTATGCAAGCCAGCCGAGCTGCCGGAGCGTCTTGCCGAGCTCGCGACGCAGGGCATCACTGAGGTCGCCTTCCAGCCGATGGGCGACGTCATGCGCGAGCTGACGGCTTTCGCACGTGCGGCGGGGCTTCAGGGGACGGCCTGAGCAGTGCTCGAGGCCGTGCAGCCTCCATTGCTGCGCCAGACGGTGATCAGCGACCTGCCGGTGCACAGGCACGGATCACCGCTTCAAAGCGTGCCTTGGCGTCGCCGCCACGGGCAAAGGGACTGAGAATGGGTGTATCCACGCCCGATCGTCGGTAGGCCTCGATCCGGGCGCGGCATTGCTCCGGCGTTCCGACGATGCTGGTCGCCTCGATCATGGCGTTGCTCACCGCGTGTTCTGCCGCCTCGCGGTCACCGCGCGCCCAGGCGGCAGCGATTGCTGCAGCCTCCGAAACGAACCCATGTTCGGCCATCAAACGATTGTAGCGGGGAAAGTAGCCGGCATAGTGCGCAACGCCCGGCCGCAGCGTCGCCAGGGCTGCTCCGCGCGTATCGGCGACGGCCGTCGGCAGCAATGTCGTGATCTCGATGGCGCTCGGGTCACGTCCGGCCTGGCGTGCGGCGTCGCTGAGTTGCTGGCGAACAGTGGCCGCCGTATCGAGCGTGCTGCGGGTCAGGATAACGCCATCGGCGACCTCGCCGGCCAGCGCAACGCCTCTTGCGAACACAGCCGCCAGATAGACCGGCACGTCCCGATGCCGCGGCGTGTACCACAAGTCGAAATTCTCGATGCGAATGGTCTCGCCATCAAAGTGCACGCGGCCATCGCGGATCAACGCGCGGACGATTGCCACAGTCTCGCGAACGCGCGTGAGCGGCTTCCCATAGCCAACGCCGTGCTCGGGCTCGACCTGCACCTTGTGGCTCGAACCAAGCCCTAGGATGAACCGCCCGCCGGACAAGTCGGCGACCGAGGAGGCCGCCATCGCAATCGTAGGAGCGGTACGAACGAATACGCTGCTGATACTGGTTC
>Ga0306920_100014341_pt1 | contig 10820 bp, 10 predicted proteins | sample flu12Cox44000170_FD_204666 | JGI IMG/M metagenome (GOLD analysis project Ga0306920, IMG submission 204666) | Lab enrichment of tropical soil microbial communities from Luquillo Experimental Forest, Puerto Rico - flux4day.12C.oxic.44.000.170 (v2)... | ecosystem: Environmental > Terrestrial >... | reverse complement strand
GCTTTGACGCTCCGAACAGTTCCGGGTGCAGGTAGTGTCCCTGTTCCTCCTGCGGCTTTTCCTCTTCGACTGGAATGCGGTACGCATCGGCGTAGGCGTCGTGACGGATGCCAGTCACTTGCCATGAGACTTCGCCGCGAGGTCTGCCTCCGGCGATCTTGAAGCGATTGCCCGAAACCTTCTTGGCAATATATAAGTTCGGTCCTGGTGTCCCAATCGCAGTGAGTTGATAGCGGAAATCACGGTTCAAGGCCTCGAAGTAATCAGGAAGTGTAACCCAGGCGGAACCGTGCACATCAAGCACAATAACACCGTTGTAGACATCCATCATATCCGGCGACTCGACAAATGAGTGAGAAAGATACTTGTGAGCGGGGTCTAGGGGATCGTCGATCTTGAACGATCCGCTACCTTTCGTTAGTTTGCCAGTGACGTTGAGATTGCCAGCGAAGCTGCCTTTGCCACTCGCATCCAGCGAGAATACGGTATTGAATTTGCTACCTGACTGGCCTACTAGAACCAATCCCGATCCGCTCAGATTAACGAACTGGCCCGCTGTGCCTCCTGGACTCGAAGTTGCACCTTCAACGCCAACGGCGAAGCCTGATGTGGCCTGGGCGCTGCCGAAAACGCCGATTCCTCCCGTGCTGGCAGTGTAACCGCTAACACCATATACCGGGCCTCCCGTCTTGGCACCCTCGAACCCGTTCAAGCCAGACGAACCGCTTGTGGTGCTATTCGTCGTTCCCGTAACGCCAAAGACTGTGCCCGTCGTGGCACCTTCGAAGCCGCTCACGCCAGCTGCAAAATTCGTGGTGCTATTCGTCGATCCATTCACACCGTAGACCTGGCCCGCCGTGGCACCTTCGAAGCCGTTCACCCCGGCCGCGCCTTGGGTGGTGCTATTGGTGCCGCCCTGCACGCCAAAGACTGTCCCCGTGATCGCACCTTCGAAGCCGCTCACGCCAGTGGCAAAATTCGTGGTGCTATTGGTGGAGCCGGCGACACCGAAGACTTGGCCCGTGGTGGCACCTTCGAAGCCGTTCACCGCGGCCGCACCTTGGGTCGTGCTATTGGCGCCGCCGTTCACGCCAAAGACACGACCCGTAGCCGCGCCTTCGAAGCCGCTCACCCCGGCCGCACCTTGGGTTGTGCTATTGGTGCCTCCGGTCACCCCGTAGACTTGGCCGGTGGTAGCACCTTCAAAGCCGCTCACGCCAGTGGCAAAATTCGTGGTGCTATTTGTGGATCCGTTTACACCAATAACCTGGCCCGTGGCGGCACCTTCGAAGCGGCTCACGCCAGTGGCAAAATTCGTGGTGCTATTCGTGGATCCGTTTACGCCAATAACCTGGCCCGTGGCGGCACCTTCGAAGCCGTTCACCCCGGCCGCACCTTGCGTCGTGCTATTGGTGCCGCCGTTCACACCGAAGACACGACCCGTAGCTGCGCCCTCAAAGCCACTCACCCCAGCGGCGTTTGTTGTATTGCTGTTGGTCGATCCAATAACGCCATAAACCTGGCCGGTGGTTGCGGCTTCGAAGCCGTTTACGCCAGACGAATTTGCAGTGACGCTCGAGGCCTGTCCTGATACGCCCTGCGAAACGCCGGAGGTGGCCTTGTTGAGGCCTTGGACGGCGATTCCACCGCTGCTCGAATTGACCACGCCCTGAACACCGATGCCCTTGGAACTGGTGGTAACACCTTGGACACCTGATCCCAATTGGGAATTAGACGCTCCGGTCACGCCGGCGGCGCTGCTGCCGGCGGAAGTGTTGCTGGCAAGACCATACACGGCAGTGTTTGAAGGACCCGTAATGGTGCCTGCAACTGCTGCGTGTGTGGTCGCGGTCGCGGACAGTCCAGTTCCGCTGCCACTTTGAGTTACGCCGACGATTTGAGTGGTGTTCGAGCCGGCGAAGTTGGTAGGCCCGTTGGTTGGAGGCTGACCGGGAGAGCCTACACTCTTGGAACTCATTTGATTATTGCTGGTCGGGGCAGACAACGTCTGGTGTCGTTGAGCATGAAATCTGAGATGCTTCTGCCAGAAAGGGTCTCAGCTTCGTGGGCTTTAATGGCGTAGGGAACGCTGACCAGCAAGACCCGGGGCTGTTCCGGCTGACTTCCGGCTCGAACGCCGAGCCACCGCGCCTCCCCGGAAGTAAACAAGTCTAGGGGTAACCCTTCCGGCTTGTCGGTTCCCAGCATGACCGTGTAATGCCCATTGGTGTCTGCCTGGACATTCTGAGTCTCTAACCAAAGCGGGGCACCGCCTTGCTCTGCCTGATAAAGGGCGAAGGTGATCCCGAGCAGACCGGACATAGGCTTGCCAGTTTCATCCTTGGCGATCCCTGAGAACTTGATCAAGCGGGGCACCTGCACGGAAGCAGAAGATGTTTCTGAGGTCGAGGGTGACGTCTGGGCTGTGGCCGAAACGACGAGGGCCAAGAGACTAATCGCGACCGCACAGTAAGAGCTGAGCTTCATCGAGGTTTCTCCTTCAAGGCTTGGATTGTGTTTACACCGGCAAGCGAACTCGCCAAATTAATGCGTAGGACCACGCTCCCAATCAGCTGCCGGTCCTTTTTCTGTTCCCGGAAAGGTTCTCTCGCTACCAACGTGCGGGAATTGGTGCGTCGATATATCGTAAGAGTCGTCAAGAAAGAAGTGGTCTGATTCTGGTAATAGCACCCAAGACTGCGCTACCCAAGAGAAGCAAAGATGAGGGCTCAGGCGTATTTACGACTGACCATGTACCTGGGTTGTCGCGCACTATGCCTGCGATGGGGCCCAGCTTGCCGTTTGCATCGATATAGTGGATGTCGTCAAAGGTGCCTCCAGCCATAGATGTGTATTGAGCAACGATCCGCGCGGTTCCGGGGTCGCCATACATAAATAGCGAAAAGTAGCCGATATTCCCCGATCCATCTGTACTAACGGTAATGTGGTATTGGGCGACATTTGCCAAGGTCAATAAAACTCCACCGGAGTCAAGCGTCATCGATATGGGCGTAACGGGTGAAAACTCAGGCAGATTGGGTGCCAGCGGCTGAGCCACAGTGAACGACGCTTCGACATTGCACACGGGCGGGCATTGGTACCCTTGACCGAACTGATCGAAGGGATTACCGACATAGCTATAAGTGACATTGGCGGATGCCACGGTGCAAACAAGGACGACGAACGCGCATGCTATTACCCCTTGAAATTTCATAATCCTGCTCCTCTCTCACGTCAAAAACGTGCACCTCTCTGCATTCAGTGCAGCGGCGGATGTACGGCTTGAAGATATTGTGATCGGGGGGACTGGAGGCTGAGCAAACAACTGGGGTGGCACACAAGGGCCATGGCCGATAGGGCCAAGATCGATTCGACGGGTTTTCGCATTTCTTCTTTCCGCGTCAGAAGGCACGTTCCCGTGGAAAGAGGAAAACGCGACTCAGTGGCGCTGACGCTTGGTTGGATTTTTTGGACAAAACGAACAGCATGTTGGGTGCCAACCTAAGTTGCTGAGAATGTTAACCATTGAATTTTTGCCAGTGCAAACTTCTGCACATGTTGGCTAAATTATTCTGCTTTTTAGATAGCGCAAATACAAGCACGCACCGCGGCGTTCGTCCTAATGCAGAAGACACCACCGTATCTCCAAAACACCGAAAGCCGCTCCAGTTCCATTGACACCCGTTGCATTGGCTGCTGCAGCGAGTATCAAACACCTGCTTCTTCATACTTTTCCTGTTGTGCCATTGTCCAGGCGACCCAACCCAGTCCAGGTTTGAAGACCAGCACAAGCAACGGATTCCCTTTGCCCATTCGCTCTGCGGTTGCGCCGAAGCAGAACCGATTTTCGCCAAGCTGCTCCAGCCCTTGACTTCTTCAGAAATCCTTATCGACCATTCCGCTTCGGGCAAGCGTTGATGGCTATTCACAAATCCCGAGGAATACACCAGGCAAAACCTCAAAATGGTAGCCACGAACGTCGTGTACTGCTGTTTCGTCGGCTACGTCAGATCAACCACTTAGCCGCTTCGACCCTGACGATGGGCGATGTCGAAGTTCGAGTAGTGAAGTGGTTGGGACGGGTACCCAGCCTAGCCTCTCGACTTGGTGATTCTCGATGCCCATTCTAGGGAAACCGAACACTTGCAGAGCGGCAACGGCGCTCGCGGTCGGCCAACAGCGGTGACCGGATGGAATCGGTAACGAATCTCGCCAACGCCGGAGTCTAATGTACCCGGACAGGAACTCCGAGGCATGGCTTTCCCCACGTTGCGACTTGCAGAGGTCCAGCATTGGCTTGATCATCTCGGCTCATGCAGCCCGTGCTACCGCGAATACTGAGACAAGCCGGCATTGCAGCTACCACAGTGGGCAGTGCCCAAAACCTAATGCACCTTCACGTTGCCGTTCTCAATCGGGATGGTCGCAAAGACACCGAACCCGGTGCACCCAGGAGGGGGCCCAACCCCGAGGAAGAAGGTTAACGAGATCAGGTCGGGTGGCGCTTTGGAACCTTCACCGTTATCGATCACCTGAAATACAATGTTGGACCCGACCACGAAGTTGGGCGGCGTGACCGGACTGATGTCGGTCACTACACCACTCATCGTGGCTACATTGCCGATAACGTTCAGGCAGTTTAGGGTGCCGTGCCAGCGGACACCCGCATTGCGATTGAAACCTTGTGTTTGACCACTCGTGACACCCGAGTTGTCCGTTTTTGCGTTGAATGTGAATGTGCGCAAATCGCCCGAGACACGAATCTGACCCGATCCCGTTGCCGAGGCAACCACCTGACCAACGGCAACCCCGGAGCCCACCATAAGCAGAAGTGCAGCAACCGTGATTGCCGCAATAGAGAGTCCCAGAAGCTTGCTGGCCATGATATAGCCTCCTCGCTTTCAGTAGAAAGCCAAATGAAACTGGTCGCTGGGATTTCTCGCTGCATTCGGGATGTAATTCATCAGTACAAACAGAAAGAGCATGATTGCCGCGAGCAAACCGGCCAAGTGCGCCATTTTGCCGGTGGTGATGCTTAGCGAAGCAACGATAAGAGCGGTTCCAACGAGCCATACCCAGAACAGATGTCCCGGCATCCAGGACGGCACGGCATTTACAACTGCATCTTGGAGAGCAAAATGCTGCATTCCAAAGATTGCCAATGGAACCGCAAAGAATAGCGAACCGAACCGGATGAATGCTGCACTGCGAAGAGCGTTTCCAGTCAGGAAAACCAACGATAAAGAATGCAGCCACAACGAGACGTTTTTAAGCCACGAAACGCCAATTGCGAACACGCAGCCCATGGAAACCGAAGTCAAGACCTGAAGCGTACCATGCAAGGGTGTCCCAGACGCGTAATCAGAAGCGGCAGCGCTTCAGCGCTAACCCGGCGGGAATTCGATTCGCCGGCAATCCAAGATACGACCTCATTTTCTTGGCAAGCCTTAACAACGTCAATATCCACTTTCACGATGGCTGATATATCCACAGATGTCGACGATTTCCAGACGCAAGTTCCACCGAGGTAAACGGGAACAATGAATCTTCGTGTAATGGTGTTTCGAAATCAGTGCGGTTTTCGCACAACCCAGCCTCGACAACTTGTCTCACAAGAATCACCGCGTTGCATCGTCCGCCTCGAGCCGGTTGTTGCCACAGGACCCTTTGACCCACTTCTGCATTGCCCTTAATGCGGGGTTCGCGAGTGCGTATAATTTTGGGTTTGAGGTTCGACAGGTTATAGTTCGAAAACTCCGCCAGCTGCAGGAACTTGCGATGAAGCGGCTTCATCCGCAGCTCTTTGGCTCTAATCCAACTTCGCGTCTCTGCTTTGGCCTGCTTATAGATGGGGATTTCGGAGTCCGCGTCCTTCCATAGCGTGAGGAAGTCTTTGTATGCGGCGCTCGGACTCGGGCAGCATCGGGCATCGGTGCCTGACATGGTTCAACTCGAAAGCCGAGAGAACTATTCTGTTGGTTGTGAATGTACCCGAGGGGGAACTCGTCGCAGCCCTCCACCGTTCCAGCGGTGAGTGGGTGCTTCAGAAATAGTCGTAGGACCTCGATGGGGCCGTGGTCCATACATCGGCGCTGGCGGTACACTTGGCTCTCTGTGACGTCGATTTAGCGGAGGATGGAGAAATGAGATCAAGAAAGACTAAAAGATTGATGATGAGTGGAATTCTTCCTTCCTTATTCCTAGTCTCGGCGTCGGCTGGGCAATCTGCTCGAAAACAGCCGTGTCTAACGCCTTCTTCACAAATGCTTGAAAGGTCTCAGCAGTACCTGCAAAACACGCCTTGTGCCCCCTTGGTCACTGCTTGCAATAAGGGAGGCTATATTCTCGGTTGCTCAGGCGTGAAAAAGGGATTGGTGTGGGAGTGCATGGAGCCCCTCTTTGGCCGTAAAACGGTACCGGGAGTCGAAATGCCTCCAACGGATCCAGATGTCGCCGCTTGCAAGCAGTTCTGCGGACCTGACTTTGGAAAAGGCGGCGGGCCTTGCAGAGAGGTCAAGGGCATGCCGGATCGCTGATCCGTAGAGTCCCTAACATTACGACCTATCGTGGGCATGTGGTCTGCCGGCCGCTCTGAAACCGTACTACTCGTGCTTCATAAGCTACCCGAGCCAAGATCAAGTCTTTGCAGATCGTCTCTACGCCGATCTTCGAGCCCGTGGAGCGCGTTGCGGGTTCGCCTGGAAGAACTGAAAATCGGCGATCATTTTCAGGAGCGGATTGAGGATTCAATTCGATTGCACGACAAGCTGTTGCTGGTGCTCTCTGAGGCGTCTGTCAATAGCGCGTCGAGCGGGAGGTTTAGTCTGCACGCGAGCGGGAGGACAGGAGTAGGAAGCTCGTGCTCTTTCCAATTCGTATAGATAACGCAGTGATGGATACAACGTAAGCGTGGGCAGCCGACCTTCGCCGGGTGCGGCACATCGGCGATTTTACAAGTTGAAGGGACCACGATTCGTACCACAAGGCATTCGATCGGCTCCTCCGCGATCTGAAGGCAGAAGGCGCGGCCAATTCAACCTTGGCCAGCAAGTGACAATCCGCTCTGCATTCACTGAGAGCGCTTCCAGTTGGGCAGTTGCTAGTTAGAGCGTGTATACCACTTAGACACCGTTGACAACGCGGATTTGCCGGTGGACAATCCCAGCCCGAATCGGAACGGCCAGGTACCGCGCAGCGTAATCGTTGCGTCTTTAACACCACTGCTTGTTACTCTCCCTAAAATGCTTGGCTGCCCGCTACGAAAGGAGGATGTAATGCGCTCAGGCACCTGCGTTGTCCTGTTAATTGTCTCAATGATCACAGTTAGCGTCAGCCCAGCTCAACAAGCTTCAACCACTGCTGTCCCCAACCTCATGGGGCCAGTCGACGGGGGTGGAACGACGAACTACCTTCCGATTTGGACGGGCAACACGACTCTTGGTAACTCCACGATTTATGAAACAGGTGGCTACGTAGGGATCGGAACGACAACGCCGGTTCAGATGCTGACTGTGGCGGGCAATGTCTGGGCCAACTCGGTCAATGCATCTACTTATCAATTCGACGGCAAAAATGCACTGAGCACCGTCGAGGACAACCTCTTTGTAGGTCCGGGCGCTGGTTCGAAGAACGAACCGAATACCCACGCTAACACCTTTGTCGGCGTGAATGCTGGTGAGTCTAACACCACTGGCAGTTACAACACCTTTGTTGGCGTGGGTGCTGGTAGGTGTAACACCACTGGTGGTTACAACACCTATACCGGCATGCACGCCGGAAACTGCGGTAAGACAGGTTATGCCAACACCTTTACTGGCTTCGGCGCAGGATCCATGAGCAGCGGCAGCGGTAACACCTTTACTGGCTTCTTTGCCGGCTTCAATACTACAGGTTACGACAACACCTTTGAAGGTCTAACCGCCGGTAAGCAGAATGTCAGCGGAGACAGCAACACCTTCGTGGGAAACGCGGCTGGTTACAGTAACACTACCGGAGATTTTAACCTGTTCCTTGGTAGCGACGCGGGTCGGAACAACACTACGGGGAGCGAGAATATATATATCAACAATCTAGGACCAATTTCAGGAATGGAATCAAATACCATTCGGATTGGTAATGTTCAGACTGCCGCTTACATCGCGGGGATCTACGGTTCAACCGTTGGCGGCAATGGTGTAGCGGTATATGTCGACTCCAACGGTCAGCTTGGCACTGTGGTTTCGTCACGTAGGTTTAAAGAGCAGATCCGTAACATGGGCGACAGCAGCAATGCGCTGATGAAACTGCGGCCCGTGACCTTCCTCTACAAGCCCGAGTACGACAAAGGGCCGCGCACCTTGCAGTACGGGCTGATCGCCGAGGAAGTGACCGAGGTTTATCCCGACCTGGTCGCGTATGACCCTGACGGCAAGCCCTACACAGTGAAGTACCAATACCTGACAAGTATGCTGCTCAACGAGGTGCAGAAGCAGTATCGCCGCGCCGACGCAGAGGCCGAAGTAATCAAGTCTCAGGAACAAAGGATCGAGGAATTGGAGCAGCGGCTGTCACGGCTGGAAGGTGCCGTCGAGACATCTCTGAGAATCTCTGAAAGCGAGATTGCCTATGAGCTGCGCAAGCCAGCCGCACGGAGAGGAACACAACACAGATAGCTGCCAATCACACGTCTATTACAGTGTCATTTTCGGCCTTTATTTGGCGAAAGGTGCTACACTCCCGCTCACTAGGGTAAAGAATGGCAGGGGACCGGGCGCTTGTCATTAGAAGATGTCGACAATGGGATCTAACCAGACGGACCTATAGCTCGACCGTTGCAGACTGAGCGTGGTTTTTCTCGTTACGGGACGTGTCCGATGGGGAACGCTAAATGCCCCACGATCTATCGCGAACCGCAAACGGTGAAGCCGAAGTGATGTTTGTTGGAGAGATGCCGTGGCACGGGTTGGGAACAAAACTTGAAAAACCACCTGCGACAGCAGCCGAAGCCCTTCGAGCGGCACGCTTGGAGTGGAAAGTTGAGAAGAAGCAACTCTACATCGGCGAGAAGCGATGGCCCATGCATGGCCAGTTTGCATTGTGCGTTTAGACCGATGGGAGCGCAACGAGGACGGTGCGGTTTTTGCGCAGGTGAGTGCGAGCTACGAACCACTACAGAATGAGGAGGCTTCAGCTTTTTTGACCCGGTGATTGACGCTGGAACAGCGTTCTACGAAACTGTGGGTGCACTCGGAAACGGTGAGCGGGTTTGGCTGATGGTCAGGCTCGCAAAGACGTTGAGATTGTTGCTGGTGACTGGCTTGCGCGATTCCTGCTCTTAAGTAACACCCATGACGGCAGTGGTGCCATTCAAGTGAAGTTTACACCAGTGCGCGTCGTCTGCTAGAACACTCTCAGCCAAGCATTACAGTCCGGCGAATCTGTGCGGGTGGCACATTGCACATCACAGCATACTCGACTGGATGACCTGTCCCAGTCCGTTGGGAAGATGCTGAGTCATTTTGACCAGATCCAAGCTGATTTCAAACAGTTGGCGAAGGTAAAGATGACTCCCGAGTGATGTAGCCGCGTACGTGGCAAAGGTTTTCTCAGAATCCCAGTCCACAAAGCCGAATCTAGAAAACATGAGCAGGCAATGAAGCAAGTGGTCCGCGATCGGAAGGAAACAGCCAATTTGTTCAAGTCCGGCACAGGAAATAACCTGCAAGCTGTCCAAGGAACGCTGTGGGCAGCCTATAACGGAATTGTGGAATACGCCGACTTTCACAGTGCGGCCAGAGGCATGAAGTGGCTTGAGTCGATATGGTTCGTGGATGTATTCGATGTCAAGGTATGTGCATTCGAGGTAGCCATGCAGATCGCTAACGACAGCCAAAAAGTGATGAGTACCACAGGCTAAGAGCGTGAGCAAGACGAGTCGATACAGCCAGTGCCAGACCCGCTGCCAATTGAAACACCAGCGCAAGAAAAAACCAGCTCCGTGTCGTCATGCCGTGTGAGCAATGTGAAGCTCTTGGGTTGTTCTTGAACCCTCCTTCTGTTCAGCACAAGACCACCCGCCCAAAGTGCACCTCCCTTGGGCGGGCAGTCTGAATCCTCGGAATTGTCTTACCCGCTTAGCATTGTCGTGTCGCCGCATCGGCGGCCGTGGCCAATTCGGTCATCACAACAAAGAACGCTTGCGATTGGCCCATAAAGAGACCCATGTCGGTCAAGAACTTGACTACGCCCATGGCAATCCCGTTTGTCTCGGTCGGGCGAATGATTGAACAGTTTGGGAGGTCCCGGCTGAGGAATGGGCATGGCTCAGGCATAATCAGGTTTGTCTGGAAGTTTTCGCCGCCAAAAGGAGGCGAATTCAGGTCCGGGAAGGTCAATCCGTTGGTGGGGTCCCTCAACGGCGCCAAAGGACGCGAGCAGGCATTGCCCGCCTTGTCGGACCAAGTCTGGAAGTGCATGGTCTCGGTGGGGCCGATGCTGATCAGGATCCGCAATACTTCCACACTGCTCGCTCTCTGCGCCATCGAGGGGTAGAGGCTGTTGCCACCCTGTTCGATGGTCGGCATGTGGAACGCCGCCGTGTTAGCGATGGCCTGAAGATGCTTGGAGGGATGCAGGTCGTCATCGGTTCTGGGGATGGCGGTGTGTGGCCCGGCTGCCAGATCAGGGACCGCCTGAGGAAACATGAAATTGGGATCAAGGTCGGGGTTATGGGTGTCGCTGCGATACCGGGTCCACCAACTGGTATCTAGGGTGAGCTGGGTGAGATTGGTGAGCCGTTTCCCGATCAGGTCTTTGTTGACCCCGGTCGCTGTGCTGCCTTG
>Ga0306920_100014340_pt1 | contig 10821 bp, 10 predicted proteins | sample flu12Cox44000170_FD_204666 | JGI IMG/M metagenome (GOLD analysis project Ga0306920, IMG submission 204666) | Lab enrichment of tropical soil microbial communities from Luquillo Experimental Forest, Puerto Rico - flux4day.12C.oxic.44.000.170 (v2)... | ecosystem: Environmental > Terrestrial >... | reverse complement strand
GATAACGGGAACCAGCGCCGCCGTCGAAGCCTTCGAAGCTCGGCGGGTTGACGAACAACGTCTTCATCATGTTGCCCGGGTTATACGCTCGGACGGCGAACTCCCGGGGAAACGATTATAGAACTATCGATGACGCTCTACACCATTGGTCATGGCATGCGCACGGCCCAAGAGCTGATCGACGCGCTCCAGCTGTTCGACGTGCGACTTGTGGCGGACGTCCGAGCCTATCCGCGTTCGCGGACCAATCCTCAGTTCAATGAAGACACCCTGCGGCAAACGCTTGCATCAGCCGCTATTGCCTACGAGCATTGGCGATCGCTCGGTGGACGGCGGCGCGGCCGGGGCGATGCCAGTCCCAATGCTGCCTGGCACCACCCCGCCTTTCGAGCGTACGCGGATTACATGATGGAGGACGCGTTCTGGTCGGCGCTTGATACTCTCCTCGCGCAGGCCGCGCAGACGGTCACGGCGGTGATGTGCAGCGAGACGCTGTGGTGGCGATGTCATCGCCGCATGATATCAGACGCTGCCGTCGCGCGCGGCGCGCAGGTATTCCACATCATGCGCCCAGGCGTCGTCGTTCCGCATCAACTGCCAGCATGGGCGCACGTCGTGGGTGACAGGGTATCCTATGCCGGCGCCTCATCAGGCGTTCAGGCCTGAAGCTGGCACACGCGTGAGCCTGCAATAGTGAGCGAGATCAGTTCGAAAACCGCAAACCGCGCTCTGCAACGTACTTTTTGAGCGCGCTCGCCGCAGCCGGTCCAGGCGTCGCCGCCGCTATATAGCCGTCGGGCCGCACCAGACAAAAAGCGTCCTTCTCAAAGCCGGCCTCATGCGCTCGCTCGGTCCACGCCATCAGGTGGAGGGGCAGATTCAACTGGCTGCATGCCGCGCCAAGCTCGCTGCTCGCATCGCCGTAGACATGCCCTTGCCAATCGAGGGAGACGAGGGGTGCGAAGTTGTCTACGCCATCGCTTGCGATCCAAGGCAGGCGCTCACCGCCCTCGACATGCCCTGCCTTTCCTTCAGCCAACGGGCCATGCTCGTAACTGATCTGTATCTGCGACACCGTGCGAAAAAAGGTGTTCCGTCCGAGTTCGAACTTCGTTCCCAAACTAAACACGAGCGGGATGAAAAAGCGGCGGATCACCTCGCCCTTCACACCTCCGGATACGAACGCGCTGAAGGCCCGGTCCGTCGTTGCGACGAGCGTGCGCGCAAACGGTATACGCTCTGCCTCGTACGATTCGAGCAGCGCCGGCGCCGCTCGTCCTTGAGCGACCATCGCAAGTTTCCAACCAAGGTTGATTGCATCGCCGATGCCGGTATTCATGCCCTGGCCGCCTGCTGGGCTGTGGACATGTCCGGCATCGCCGCAGATGAACGCTCGACCGACATGAAAATGTTCCGCGACGCGATGATGCACCCGATAGGTCGCAAACCAGTTCACCTGGGTGACATGTTTGTCGATCAGCGGTTCGACATATGGGCGCAGGTCTTCGAAGCTGAGGTCCGCTCCCTCGTCGATCTCGGATGGCACGAGTCCTATAAGGCGCTGCACGCCGCGTGAACGCACCGGCAGCAATAATGTGAGTATCTTCTCACCCAAGTTGACGAACAGATCGCGCTCGAAACCACCCTCTATCTGCACGTCGGCGACGTAGTAGAGCTGCGGGTACGTGCCGCCTGCAAAACCGAGCTTGAGCGTCTCGCGCACCGTGCTGTGGGCCCCATCGCAGCCACACACATAGTCGGCGCGAACCTGTTCCGCTCGCCCGTCGCCATGCTCGAGCTGTGCGCTAATCCCAGCTGCGTCTTGATTGAAGTCTGAGAGTTTTGTTTGCCACTCGACTTCCACGCCGAGATTTTTTAGTTTGGCGACGAGCAACCGCTGGTGGTCATCTTGGGGAAACGCAAGCGCGAACGGGTACGGGCTTAAACCCGTGCCGAGGTCGCCGAACGTTATGCTCAGCACCTCGAAGCCTTTGCTCGCCGGCCCACCGCCCTCGCGCAGGTGCACTCGCTCCATCTTCACGCCGGAGGCAATGACCTCGTCAGCAAAACCAAACTGATGGTAGAACTCAAGCGTGCGCGCCTGCACGGCCATCGCGCGCGAATGCTCGCCGGCAGCTTCTGCCTGATCGATAACCCGAACGGGTACGCCGCGACGCGCGAGGCTGAGGGCCAGCACGAGACCGGTCGGGCCGGCACCCGCGATGAGGACAGTCGGCCGGGCCTGCGTACTCGACATGTTGGCCCCTCTTAACTCTCGGCTACGCCCCAAGACTGAATGATACGGGGCCCGCCGATGATGGTCATCGGATTTCTCGCAAACTCGTAAATTTCGGCGACAAGGGCTTCCATCTCAGCGCGTGATGCCAATCCCTCAGCGACGATCGCGTCTGTTGAATACTCCACTGTGAGCGGCATGATGGACTTGAACTTCCCGTTCATATGCGCTTGCTGAATCACGCCCACTTGCACGTTTTGGAAGCCAGCCGCAGCGAGCATGGATGGCAGCCGTGGGCCGATGTTGGCGTCCGCGCCTCGGCGCTCGATCGTCTTGGTATACAGGTCGACACCATGGGCGAGCGCGCGATTCTCCGGTTCGGAAAAATAGCCCTGGAACTGCGTATCGGCTACGACGATGATTCCCCCGGGTAGAAGAGCGCTGCGAATTGCGGAAAGCAGTTTTTGGGGGTTTCGCAAATGCGAGAGGACAAATCGCACATGGACGAAGTCGAACTGCGACGGTAACTCGCCTTTTTCCAGATCGACGGTGCGAAATGCAACGTTGTCCAGTTGCTGAGCGAGAGCTTCCCGCTGCGCTATGTCGATGGTTACTTCGTCGATGTCGATTCCAACTACTGATCCAACAGGTGCGACCAGTCGTGCGAGCTCAAAGGAGACGTCACCGCCGCCGCAACCGACATCGAGACAAACCATGCCCGGTTGTATGCCGGCGCGGTGAAGCAAGTCCAACGTGGACTGCCGGTGGATTTGGGAAAGAAGCCGCAGCCGTTCTCGACCCTCGGCTCCTCCGCGAATCACGTAATTCGTCTTATGCGTTGAAGGCATAACGTTATCGTTCTTTCGGGGCCGGATTCGATGGGGATTCGCAATGAACCCGCAAGCACGCCGGAGGCCGGCGTAGGCCGTGAGCGAGCGGAAGAAGAAAGCATATCTTGTGGAAATAACTGACTTTTCGTTTGGATCGATTCGTATTGACGGCAAGGCCTATGATTATGATGTGATCATCGATGGCGGTCGGATTCATAAGCGAGTAAAAAAGCCCTCGAAGCGTTTCAAGGACCAGTACGGGCACACGCCGTTGTCGGCAGATGAAGACATACCATGGGACTGCCGCTATCTCGTCATCGGGACCGGAGCATATGGCCGCCTTCCGGTTATGGAACAGGTGACGCGAGCCGCCCAGAAGCGCAAGGTTAAGCTTATTATAGAGCCCACGGCACAAGCTATTGAAACGCTGCGCAAGGATCCGAAGGATCACAACGCGATCCTTCACCTGACCTGCTAAGCGACCCAGTGTGAAAACGGAGACATATGTTCTTGTCGGTGGCGGCGCCACGAGCGTCAGCGCGGCCGATGCGCTCCGAAGCAAGGGCTTCGACGGCGCGATCGTGTTGCTGGGTAGCGAGCCGGTGTACCCGTACGAACGGCCACCACTATCAAAAGCGTTCTTACGATCCGAAATCACTAGAGATCAGATTGCGTTACGCCCAGCCGAGTTTTATGCACAACATGCGATCGACGTGCGTGTTGGTGCCGTGGTGGTTAGGATCGACCCGCACGAACGCCGAGTGGAACTCAAGCAAGGCCCGCCGCTGACATATGACAAGCTCCTCATCGCAACCGGAGCATCACCGCGCGGGCTGAAGGTTACCGGTAGTGAGATTGCCGGTATCCACTATCTGCGCAGCGCCGATGATTGCGAGCGTATTCGGGAGGAGCTCGCGACAAAGCCGCGCGTGCTCGTTATCGGGACTGGGTTTATCGGCTGCGAGGTGGCCGCGTCCGCACGCCAGCTTGGCTGTGATGTTGTCCTGGTCGGTCCGACGCTGCCGTTGGAGCATGTTCTCGGCCGAGAAGTCGGGGAGCTGTATGCCCGATATCATCGTGATCGCGGTACCCAGCTGCGCATAGGTGCCGCTGTCATAGAATTCACGGGCTCTAAGCGTGTCGAGCAAGCAAAACTTTCCGATCAGACAACCATCGCCTGCGACGTTGTGATCGTGGGGATCGGCGTCGAGCCATCAGTGTCGGTAGTGCCAAGCAACGTGCAGCTCGCCAACGGCATTGCTACCGATGAATACTGCCGAACAAGCGTCGAAGGAATCTTGTCCGCAGGAGACGTCGCGGCTTCCTGGCGTCCTCGACTCAACGCGCGAATTCGATTTGAGCATTTCGTTAACGCCCAACTGCAGGGTGCTGCTGCAGCCAAGACGATGATTGGGAAGCTGGAAGCGTACGATCCAGTGCCGTATTTCTGGTCGGATCAGTTCGATCTGAGCCTCCTGTATTACGGGTATGACTAATAATGGGATTCATGCGTTATCAGGGGCTAGCCGGTATTATTCTCGTTCTTAGCGCTCTATCTGCTTGACGGGCGCCTGGAGGCGGTCTGTGGTGTGAATTGTTCGCGCGAACTCTTTGCCGCAAAGCGCCTCATCGGGAAAACGGACGTCGCGTCGCTTTTGCCGGCTGACGAAACAGCAGGCCAACCTTAAGCGAAGCTCGATTGGTTTAGGCCGGCGGGTAGGTCGAGCCGTACTTCCGGATTATGGTAATAATAACAATAATGAAAATTTTGTTTTATTAATTGATTTACAGCCATAGCCCGTGGGTGCTACAGTGGTATGGGCGTCGTTCTTTCCGGGGTGCAAGGGTATGGTTGCTGCAAGCAAATCGATGTTATGCGCGCTGGTCATTGTGCTGTGCGCCGTTGCGGCTGTAACCTATGGTCGCAACGCGTTGACGCCAGCCGGCGCGTCGGCAGACGAGGCGTTGACGAACACCGACAAGTCGATCGAGCAAAACGCAGACCTCATGGTTGCCAAGGGGCGCGATATCTTTCGCTACGACACGTTCGGCGACGAGATGTTCTGGACGGAAACCCTGAAGCTCGAACGCGCTATCGAGGGCGCCGAGCTGGGGGGCGAAGGAACCGGCGTTAGTCCAAAGACCGCGCTGGCTGTCGGGCTCAAAGTCGACATGGACAAACTTCCGGCGGATCTTGCATCAGCAGTAAGAGCCGGCAAGGTTGACCTCAGCTCCCCTGCTACGACTTTGGCGCTCTTGCAACTCGATGCAGTCGTCGGCGTGAAGGCGACAGTTGCAACCAGTAATGGTCATCAAACCCTACGGTCCATCGGCATCTCATGCGCGCTCTGTCATTCGACCGTGGACAATGCGTTCGCGCCGGGAATCGGCCACCGGCTTGATGGCTGGCCGAATCGGGATCTCAACGTCGGCGCGATTATCGCACTGGCACCTGATCTGTCTGCGGTGCAGAAACTTCTTGGCGCAAACCGCTCAACAGTCGTTAAGGTCTTTAACAGCTGGGGGCCTGGAAAGTTTGATGCCGAGCTATTAGAGGATGGCAAGGGGTTCCGTCCCGATGGAAAGTCGGCGGCAACGCTCCTCCCAGCGGCATTTGGTCTTGCCGGTGTGAACCTCCACACGTACACGGGGTGGGGTTCGGTTCCTCAGTGGAACGCCTTTGTCGCGGTCCTCGAGATGCATGGCTCGGGAACGTATTTTGATCCACGTTTGAATGATCCCAAACGCTTCCCGCTCGCCGTGAAAGCACGGCTGTATGACGTGCGTGCTGCGAGCGACAAAGTGACGGCTAAGCTCGCTGCATTGCAATTTTACCAGCTCGCAATACCCGCTCCCACGCCACCGGCTGGATCCTACGACCCAGCGGCAGCAGCGCGCGGCCGTACTGTCTTCGCCGGGGCGCGATGCTCGCGCTGTCACGTGCCGCCGCTCTTCACAGAGCCGGGGTGGAACATGCACACGGCGCAGGAGATTGGGATCGATGACTTCCAAGCGAGCCGTTCCCCGACCGATCGTTATCGCACGACTCCCTTGCGCGGGCTCTTTGCACGCGCAAAGGGCGGATTCTATCATGACGGACGCTTTGCAAACCTGCAGGCTGTTATTGCGCACTACAACGCGTTCTTCAAGCTCCACCTATCAGCCGATCAGCAACGCGACCTTGCTGAGTATTTGAAGTCGCTCTAGCTATAAGGGCCCCAGGACGGTCGGCGCACGTGTGCAATAGTGCGCTATGCGCGATCGGCCTCGGCACATTCTCGACCTCATGCGCATGGGTAGCGGCGTCACCGTGGATGAGCTGGCCCGCGCGTTGCATCTTACCCGCACAACCGTCATCAATCACTTGCGATCTCTCATGGGTGAGGGCTTGGTGAAACGCGGCGGGCTTCGCTCAGGCATGCGCCGTCCGAGTGTCGTCTACCAACTCACACCCAATGCAGATCGCGTCTTTCCGCAGGGGTATGAAGAGTTTCTCAAGGATGTGCTTGACGAAGTGAGCTCGCAACCCGCGGGTATCAAGCGCATTGTGTCTGGCGTTTCTAAGCGCTGGCTTGCGCGCGATCTTCCAGCCGTTAAAAAGCTGCCTGGGGCACAGCGCGTCCGTGGTGCCCTTGCGGTGCTCTCCAAGCGAGGCTTCATGCCCACGCTTGAAGGTCCGGCGCGCAGACAGATGCTTCAGCAGCACAACTGCCCGCTGCGAAGTGTCTGCGCGACTCATCCAGAGGTTCCTGAAGCGATTCGGCGATGGATGCAAAGCTTGATGGGCACTTCGCTCGTTCGAACCGCCTGTGCTGCCCACGGCGACGACCTATGCTCTTACGTCATTGGAGGCCCAGTAGGCTAGTGGCGGTCACGAAATGCCGCTGAAGAGGAAAACGTTCAGCGTTGGTGACCACGTCAGCTGGAACTCAGAGGCTGGGCGCGTGCGTGGAACGATCCAAAGGGTCATTACGTCGAACATCAGCTTTAAAGGCTACACTGTGCATGCGAGTAAGGACGAGACGCAATATCAGATAAAAAGCGACAAGACCGACCACATCGCGATGCATAAAGGGTCGGCTTTGAAGAAGCTTTCGACATAACGCGCGCGGCGGCGACTCGGTTGATTTTGAGCTCAAATACGCTCCCCAGAGCTCTCCAACCACACGAACGCTGGGTATAAGGAACTAACCCAAGGTCGGGCCGATGCTTCACTGTCACGCCTGCCTGCGCTGCGGGCGCCTGGGGTTTATGTGCCGACCACCCGCTTGCGCGTTTCCACCGCACTTTTGTGGCCGTTTCGCCGCGCTTCGCTTATGTTATTGGCAAGACCAACAAGTGCAGGGTGACCAAACTGCTCGCAACAGGTAGCAAAGGCATCTGTCGGCCCTCGCCACTCAAGCTCGTCGACACTCGAAAATAGTGGTGCATCAGTTCGAAGCGTCGCCAACCTCTTAAATAACAGCGCGAGTTTGCGGTTTTCGCCGAGAACTTGTTTTGGGAAGTTCTCAATTCTACCATAGCGTTTGAGAAGGCTTGCCGCCCCTGCGCGACCGATGCCAGAAATCCCCGGATAGCCATCCGCGCTATCGCCTACGAGCGCAAGATAATCGGGGATGAGCTCGGGATCGACGCCAAACTTAGCTCGCACACCATCCGCATCCCGAATTACCTTTGTTTTTCGATCGATCTGTACTATGCGATCTCTGCGCACGCACTGAGCAAGATCCTTATCAGGTGTCCAAATGCAAATTTTCTGCACGCGGCGGTCGTTCGAAGCGAGTGTTGCGCCGGAGGCCAACGCGTCGTCCGCCTCGAGCTCGATCATCGGCCATGTCGCGACCCCCATGGCAGTCAGGCCGTCCTCGAGCGGTTGGAACTGGGCGAACAACGCCGGTTCAATGCCAGCGCCAGTTTTGTAACCGCTCCACAATCGGTTCCGAAAGGATTCGATGATATGATCGGTAGCTACACCTATATGGGTAGCCCCTTCCGCGATCATGTTCAGGACAGTCTTGAGGACACCCGCCGCAGCGCCGAACGGCCGGTCCTTACCTTTTGCAAAGCGACGGAGTCCGTAAAAATGACGAAAAAGCTCGTAGGTTCCGTCAACAAGATGGACTATCATGTAATCATGGCGGTCTTGGCGTCGTCTGCTTGAACCCCTCCGAAACCTCGTAGCGCGAGTGAAGCCGTTCTTAGCCTTGGCTCGCAAAGCGTTCTGGCCGATCCACTATGTTGAAGCTATCGTTGCTTCAAGCGTCGACACGCGTTGATCAGTCAATGCCGACCGGAGCATGGATGTTGCGGCGTAGGTCACGACCACAACAACAAGCCATCGTAGCCATATCAAGGGGAGTGCCTTGACCAGGGATACGGCAATGAGCACCGCCGGAACCCCGGCTAACGTCAGCGCAATCGCAGGCCGCAGTGCATAACGCCTGTATTGAATGAATCGCACACTCGCAACCGGCATCAGGAACGCACATGATGCCATCATAATCGGAAAGGCAGCAATAGGGTTCATGCCGAGCAGGCTGACGAGAATCATGCAGGGCGCAAAGAGGCCGATTCCAAGCGTCATGAGCGCGCCAAGACAGAAGTTTGCCGCGACGGCAAACCATAAACGACCACCGTGCAACTCGAGTGCCGTGCCGCCACTGGGAAATAATCGCAAGTTGCTAAGAGAAAATAGTGTAGCCGCAATCAGCAAAGCTGTGGCCATCCCAATTTGAATGTTTCGCCGTGGCCATCGTGCGACAATGCCCGAGCCAAACCACGCTCCCGCAACGGCGGCTACGATCAAGAGTACAAGCGTCGTGGGCTCCACTCGGACGATCGAAATGAAGATGAACGCTTCTACAATGCCAGGAATGGTAATGCCGACGTTCAGCGTTCCTGGGATGTCCTGATCTGGTACTAAGTGCCACAATTTAAGGAGAGACGTTGTCGTGGCAAACGAACCGATGCCAAGCGCATCGAAGAAATTTGTCGTGAAGCCGATCGCCAGCTCGATTGGCTTGGGGAAACTCCACCTATCGTTCCGTATAGCCAACACCCATATTATGATGAAGGCTGCGGCGAAAACGGCTAGGATCGAAAGCAGTACGACGGTATACGTCATCTTACAAGCACCTGGCGCTTCATTTTCTGGCCTGTGTAGGCGTGCCTGCAAGTCCGGCGAGCATTAAACGGATGTGGCCTCCGAAGCGGAACGACCCTCATGGGGAGGCGGTTCGATGCTCGATGATACCACGAGTTCACCGCCGAGTGGCACCTAATCGCCGTTCTCCATCGTGGCGAAACCAATCCAAGAAGTTTCTGAGCACTTCGAGTACTTGTCAGCACTCGTTGAGGATTCCATGGCACGCCGTGCCGGCTCCGCGTACCCGCGGTGTGCGACGACGGCTCCCACTGGCAGATCCGTAGCTTGAGGAAGACAAAGCGACTGGAAAATTACTCCAACTTCGCGACTAGGGCGACCTCGTTCGCGACGCCCGGTCGTAGGGTAGCGTCTTTGAAGGCGCTGTGTGGTAAGAAGATCAGGCGGCCGAAGAAGCGCTCAAGGACAGGAGCGCAAGGTTGGGGATTGCAGGGTAACAGTTGCATCTCCACGGCCACGTACGTTCGCGAACCGGCCACCTGCTAGAGTCAGAGAGTGGTCGGCGGGCGCCATTCTAGTCCTCTAGGGGCTTTCGATTCAAATTTGTCACAGTGGGTGGAAATCGTTAGAAGCGTTGTGCTCTAATAAAGCGGGGAATGGCGGAGGCCGTATTGGTCTTTTATCGCCGTCGTCGTCATGAGGAGCCTATCATGCGATTTTTAGGGCAGAAAAATCCGCGGCTTCTTCTATTGGCTAGCGGCTTTGCCTTTGCCATGTTAGTGCTTGTATCGTGTGGCGGTGGCGGAAGTTCGTATAACCCGCTACCAAAGGCCAATGGGTCAGCTGCGCCCCAAACCGGTGCGTATTCAGGTCCGCTGAGTGCCAGCGGTATGACAATCAATCTTCCTAGCGTGGCCGGCTTTGCAGAGACGCTGACCGTGCCCGCGAATGACGCAGTACCGGGAACTAACCTGACGGTGCGCGTGACCAACAGTGCGCCAGCTGCAATGCCCGGGCTTGCCCCTGACATGCACGTGGCGATTCCGTTCTTGTACTTCACGATAGGCGCGAACAAGGATGTGAAGCTCAACGGCTTCCCCGGCTTCAAGATGACGATCCCGGCCGGCTTTAGTATGGGCAATCTGCCCGTGAAGGTCGGCTACTATGATCCCGTGACGGGTTGGAAACACGTTGGTGACTTCACCCTGACCGGCCGGACGGCGACATTTACACCGACATCGACCGCCGTCACGCTCAAAGCCAACTTGACATATTATGCCATTACGTATACCTGTGGTGGTCCGAGCCCAAGCCCGGCGCCGAGTCCCGTTTGTACAACTGTTCCTCTCGTGGCGGGTACGCCGCTACCTATTCCGGCTTTAGGTGGCTACTCTGGAGATTGGGTAGCTGGCGCAAACAACGCCCCCGAGGGGACTACGGTGACGGTGACGAGCTACATTAGTCCGCCGCCAGGGGCTCCTTCGCCGGTGGCGGATAGATGGCATCCGCTCTTTGTCAACCCACCAGTAAAGCGCCATTTTGTCACGATCAAATATGGAGGCCCGTCAGGCTCATCAAAGAGAACCGCTTCAAGCTCGAGCATAACGTTTGGTAAGTTCCCGGCGGTGCAGTTCGACTTACCGTCGAGCCTT
>Ga0306920_100014337_pt1 | contig 10823 bp, 9 predicted proteins | sample flu12Cox44000170_FD_204666 | JGI IMG/M metagenome (GOLD analysis project Ga0306920, IMG submission 204666) | Lab enrichment of tropical soil microbial communities from Luquillo Experimental Forest, Puerto Rico - flux4day.12C.oxic.44.000.170 (v2)... | ecosystem: Environmental > Terrestrial >... | reverse complement strand
CGGGCTTGACCGCGGCCGCGCGCTCGGCGAACAGCCGCACCGCCTCCGCATGCGTGGTCGCTTCCAGGCCGGCGTCCACCCCCGGCACCCCGAGCGGCGGCACCGGCACCCGTTGTTCCCCCTCGATCCCCAGGCCCTCCCGGCTGGTCGCCAAGATCACCATCCGCTCACACGAGCGCTCCAGCACCGCGGCCAGGGCCGCCGCCCCCTCCAGCACGTGCTCGCAGTTATCCAGCACCAGCAGCAGTTCCTTGCTGCGCAAGAGTTCCACCAGCGCCTCGCGGGCGCTCTGGCCGGCCCGGGCAGTCAGAGAAAACACCGCGGCGACGGCATCGTCCACCCCGGCCGGGTCGCGGACCGGGGCCAGCTCACACAGCCACGCGCCGTCACCGAACCGCGGCGCCACCTGGGCAGCGGCCTGCAGCGCCAGCCGGGTCTTGCCCACCCCGCCCGGCCCGGTCAACGTCACCAGCCGCGATGCGCCCAGCGCGGCTTCGGTTTGCTCCAGCTCGCGCTCCCGGCCGATGAACGAGCTCACCGGCATCGGCAGGTTGCCGGTGTGCTCGGCAACCGTGCGGATCGGCGGGAACTCGGCGGGCAGGCCGGGGTGGGTCAGCTGGTAGATCAGCTCCGGCTCGACCAGATCGCGCAGCCAGAACTCCCCGAGTCTCTTGAGGCCGAAACCGCTGCCCAGACCATGGCCGGCCAGGTTGCGCGTGGTCTGGGTGACCAGCACCTGCCCGCCGTGTGCGGCGGCCTTCACCCGGGCACACCGGTTGATCGGCGCGTGGTCGATCTGGTCGCTGCCGCGCGCCCGCGCTTCCCCCGAGTGCAGCCCCATCCGCACCCGCAGCACCGCACCCGCCGGCCATGGCTCACTGCCCAGCTGGAGCTGGCAGGCGCCGGCCGCCTCCACCGCGGCGACCGCGCTGGGGAACACGGCGAAGAAACTGTCCCCCTCCCCGCGGGAGGTCACCACCACCCCGCCGTGTTCCCCGATCACGCCGGCCAGCAGCCGGTTGTGCCGCTCCAGCGCTTCTTCCATCGCCTCCGGCACGCTCTCCCACAGCCGGGTCGACTCCTCGATATCGGTCAGCAAGAAGGTGACCGTCCCGGCCGGCAGCTCCGCCTCCTCCGGCCCGGCCGCGGCCGCCGCACCGGCGAAACTCTCGCTCAGCAGCACCGCCAGATCATCTGCCAGCAGCCGCTCCAGCTCGCCCGGCGTGGCAAACACCTGGTACGACACGCTCCCGGCCGCCTCGATGCCGCCGAGCATCGCCGCCAGGCCCGGCTCGATGTCCGGCGCCGGGCGCTTGAGGTACAGCAACCTAGGCTTGCCCGCCGCCAGCCGGTACTCATCCTCCAGGCCCGAGATCTCCATCCCCGGCGCCACCCACCCGTACTGCTGCCAGTAGATGCCCACGAACACCTGGCTCTGATCCAGGTAGGTCCGGTACTTTGAGCGCCGCGGATGCGGCCGCGCGCCGGACCCGAGCCACACCGGCACCAGATGCAGCCGCCGCACCGTCCGCCGCGCCGCCGCCCGCTCGGCCGCCAGCTCCCCCAATGTGGAGGAGATGAACACCCGCACCCGCTGATCCGGCGTCAAAATCACATCCGTCTTGGCCATCAGGTCAAGGCTAGCCCCCGCCCAGTTTCGGGCGCCGCTGCCGAGCTAGCACCGGCCGACTGTGAGTGCTCAGAACCGTTCCGGCGCCTGCCGCAGCCGCATCGGACCCTGGCTGGCGTGGGCGTACTTGGCGGTGTTCTGCAGCGCCTGCAGGCAGCAGAAATACACAGCCGCCTCGGGTGTCCTGGCCGAACCGCCCGATCCGTCGGCCTCGACCGGGACCGGCCCTGGGGACTTGCTGGCCTGGGCGCCCAGCGCGGCGGCCAGCTCCAGGTCGGCCAGCAGCGGGGAGAGAGATACCGCGGCCGAGGTCGCGCAGGTTCTCCAGCGCCCCCCGCGGCGTCTGCTCTGATCTCGCCGACGATCCGCCTGGCCTGCGTCAGGTCCTCGTCAAACGTGGCGTCGGCAAGCCCGGCCTTGATGGCCAGGTCCACCAGATCCCGCTGCGCCGCTGTGGAGGTTGCGCTCCAGCCGCCGCGGCGTCTCGTCCTGCGCGGTGACCAGCCGCTGCCGGGAGGCCCGCGGGTCCTCGATCAGCCCGGCGGTGGCCAGCACCAGCCCGGCCTGAGAGGCCGCATCGGCGCGGCGGCTACCGCTAGCACCCCGATGCCGAAGCACACTTACGGTTAATAGAGCGCGGAGCTTTCACCGATCTGCCGCCACAACTATGATTGGCAAGGCTAAGACAGGCAATCTATCTGAAAGCGATCGAAAAACCAGTCATCGTCACGGACGCGAACCACCTTGAGGTCTTCGCGTTTTCTCCATGCATCGCCTTCCATGAGTTGTGTGAAGGCTTCGGCAAAACCACTCCGCGGGGCTAGCGAGGAGATCAGCCGAGCGACACGCGGTGGACTGAAATGAAGCACCGCCATGCGCATGGTGTTATGAAGGACCGATTCCCACCCAACCGAATAAGGTCGCACGGCCCGAAACAGGTGTGCGGCATCCACACATGGGAGAACGTGGCATTCGTAACCCATCAGCCAAAGGCGCAGGCTCAGCTCGGCGCCTTCACTGCCCCACAGGTGAAAGCCACTATCAAACCCTCCTGTGCGATTTACCACGTCACGCTTCATTGCGAGGAAGCAGCCTGGCAAGAGAGGCACAGGATACGCGTTCTCACTTTTTTTGGGAAGCCATTGCCAATCTAGGGCCTCGCCCTGCCAGGTGCGGCCGAAGCCCTTACGTTCGGGTCTGCTGAGGTCGCTGATAACGGGCGAGACGGCGCCGACGGCGGGGTTGCTTAGCGCATCGCATATGGCCTCGCCCCAACCGCGGCTTACCTTAACATGGGCATCGCTGAAAACCAGAAATTCCCCAGATGCGCTATCCGCTCCGAAGCGGCGGGCTCCTGCCGCACCTAGACGAGTGGGTGGCTTTATGAGCCGAACTATTCCCCGATAATCATAGGCGCCCTCAAGAAAAGCAGTCCCGCCATCAGTGGAGTGGTCGTCTACCACGACGATCTCGCTCTTCTTTGGCAGAGTTGCCAAGAAGCTGTCGACAGTCCACTTCAAATTATCGGTTTCGTTGTGGCAGGCAATCACCACGCTTACCGCGCAAGTCATGCGACCCCTGTTCTCATTAGCAGCCTGGGGCGGATCTGCCCAGAAGAGGTGTTTGGTGAGTTGCTTGGGTTTTGACAGACTGTTGAAAGTCCTTCAGGATTCGGCCGACCCTATTTGGTCATTTCGTCCTTTGCTCATACACCCGGGTCCGGCGGGAACGGCGGCGAGGTCGTCGGCGGTGGCGGGGGCGGCGGAGGCGGGGTCGTCGGCGGCGGCGGAGGCGGAGGCGGGGGCGGCGGCGGAGGCGAGGTCGTCGGCGACGGCGGAGGGGTCGGCGGGACTGGCGAGACTTCCCGTATGAAGTAGATCTTGCCGTCCACGATCTCGTCTTGGGTGCCGCCATTCTGGACAACTAGCAGTAGGCCGGGTCCGAACACCGGTGTGGAAAAGGCGATCGTATTGTCGTTTTGGAAGGACCCGCTGGCAGTTTGGGCATAGGCGTTGTTGGTAGTCGGCCCGAAATGCAGGGCCCAACTCACCGCAGCATCGTTGCTGCGGATGCCGAACATCAGATTGACGGTACGGGCACCATTGACATCGATCACGTTAGATTCCACTGTTGCGCCGGGAGGCAACGGCGTGGCGTTGTTCAGCACGGTTTCGTACACGATCGTGGACATGGCTGTCTTCCTCCTGGGTTATCCACTCGAGTTGAGGTCCATGGGTTCATCCACGTCCTCATAAACTGCGGTGCGTCCCGTACCTATCGCGAGATTGGCCTGTTAAGGAACGGCGGCGGCGGAGTCGATGGCGGCGGGGCCGGCGGGAACGGCGGCGGGAACGGCGGCGGGGTCGGCGGCGGGGTCGGCGGCGAGGAACCCACGGAAGCCGGATTCACAGATACGAGCGTAACGGCACCGAGGCGGCCGCCGCCCTGTGCCCAATGGCAGGAAGCGTGAATATCGGCCTCCGCCGAAGGGTTCATTCGTCGGTAGCTATTCACTCCAAGCCGCTGCCCAGATCACGCCCGGAGCCTGGCCCCGCGCCCCAGGGCCTACGTCATCTGTGTGACGAGCCGCACCAAGGCTCTTCGCATCCACGCGAGGCTGGCGAGTTGACTGCTGTCCTGTCACTCTCGGTCGGCTCGCCAACTGAGGCGCGGAGGCGTGCAAGGGCAGCATGGGCCGCGGCCCGCGTGTTGGCCCCACGGGCCCTGTGGCGGCGACGGTCTATGATCGCCCGTCCGTGAAGCGCAAGGAACATCATGACCTGGTGGCGGGCGGTACTTCCGGGTTCGGTGCGGGACAGATCGGCCAGCTCCGCGAGCATAGGGCCGTCGTTATATTCGTCGGCGGTTAGCCAGGGTTCCCACGGCGGTCCGGCAGCGCAGGTGGGGCAGCGCAGCCACCAGGCGAGAAGAGCGCCGAACCGGGGCCAGCCGGTGCAGGTGTCCACCCGGGCATCGATGATGATCATGTCGATGTTGCAGGGCCCGCAGGCCACCCCGCGGATGTAGTCGTGCGTGTGGCAATGCTCGTACACGTAGCCGGTGCCACGACCCCGGTAACCGGACAACGGGTCACGGTTACGGCATCCCTCGATCTCACACGGGGCGCTGGCTGGGCTCATGATGCCGCGGGCACGTAGCCCCCTCACCTTGGAATAGCGCCGGGTGATCAGCGTCCGCAGCTCGACCGGCGGGAGCGGCGGGGCCTGTTGGCGGTGATGCCAGCACACGCCGTCACGCCACACTTGGGCGCGGCAGGGGCGCGGGCCGTCAGGGGCAGGGACCATAGCCAGGCACCGGGCCGGTTCGGTCATGTCGGCCACGGTACCGGCTGGTGCCGCCAATTGCGGGCGCCCGCATCTGCGCCGCCTATTGGGCTGCTCGGGGCGCTGAGCTGACCGATGAACTCGCACAGTGATAGACGTGCGAATTGCGGTAGGCGGGTCGGCGTGGAAGATCCGGAGTCCGCAGGGAGTCCGCACCGGCCGTGGTCGTGCCCGCATCAGATGCCAGCGGCGGTGGAAGTGGCGCTGGCGGATCTGCGGCTGGCGCATCCATCGTGGGTCCGCGCCGACTGGTTATTGAGCTGGCCAGGCGCCAGGTGGGCCCGGTGCCGGAATCGGCCGCTTACCGGGCGCTGGTACGACCGAGCCTGATCGACCCGGCGGCCCGCCGGCCGCGTGACACGATCCCCTAGACACGATGCTGGCGGCAGGACATGATGCACACCTTGGCCGGGAGGACGGCAGTCGGGTTAGGTCTGAGCGGCAGAGATGACGGCGACCGCTGAATATTGGCGGTTGGGCGGGGCAGCAGCGTCAGGCTGAGGCCATGGCGCGATCGCCGGCTTAGCGGGGTTCTACCGGCGGGTCGCGGAAGATTTCTTCCGACAGGGGGGTCATCGGCTTGAGGCTGAAGATCGCTTCGATGGGGAGCCGGAAGAGCTCGGCGATGGTCAGCGCTAGTTCAAGGCTGGGGTTATAGTCGCCGCGTTCGATGTAGCCGATCGTTTGGTAGTTGATGCTGAGCTTGTCGGCGAGCTGCTTGCGCGACAGCCGGCGCTCGGCCCGCAGCACGGCCAGCCGGTTGTGGACCTGGCGCTGGTGGTCAGGCATCGGCGGGCTGGTCGGTCTCGATCCAGGCGAGCATCAGCGAGGGCAGCGCCGGGATGTATACGATCACCCACATCAGGACGGGCACGAAGGTGTTGGCATCGAGCCGCAGGGTGTTGCCGCTGGTGAGGTAGATCTCGGTGATCGCGGTGGCGGCGATCAGGATGGCCGCCAGGACGCGGTGCGACAGGGCGTAGGCCTGCTGGCGAAGGGTGAGATCGCGCTCGTCAAGGCGGGCGCGGTGGCCGTCGATCCTCCCCCGCGCGTAAAGATAGCCGACGAACAGGGTAACGACGGTGGGCACCAGCACCAGGAGGAAGAGGGCCAGGATGAGCCACCGGTTCAGGCTGGTGTGCTTAAGGGTGACGAGGACGGCTACGGCTACCGGGTAGCCCGCCAGGGCGATGGCGACTAGCGTGCGGCGCCGGGACCGCGGCAGGTATTCGATCCGGCTGGTGGTGGTCGTGCTCATGTCAGTACTACCTGTATCTACTCGTACATCAGATATTGTCAATCTACAACAATCTGTGGTGTGCGTCAAGCGATTGTTGCTCGCCGGTCAACTGGCGGCAGGGTCCGTCCTACTCTGCGCGGACAGCGAGCGTCTCTGCCATGAGTCGGATGCGGCGCATATCAGCGGTTCCGGCAGCGGGAACGAAGATGTCATCTGCCACCTTGCGTGGCTTGCGATGGGGGCGTGTCCTCTACCGCGGTGGTGATCCGCCGGAGCGCCGCTGTGGTGTGCCGCAACGTGGGCTCGCCGATCTTATTTCCGAGTGTGTCGCACCAGTTGTGCTGGGCGGTGTCGATGGCGGACAGCGCGATCTGGCCGGCCGGGGTGAGGTCGAGCAGTTTGGCCCGCTGGTGGTGCGGGTTGTCTTGGTAGGCGCACAGGCCGTCGGCGACGAGCAGGTCGGCAATGCGCTGCACGCTTTGGCGGGCCAGGCGCAGCCGCCGGGCGATGTCAGAGACTGTGGCGGGGGCATCCCGGCACTGGTCGAGGACCACCCAGCGGGCCAGAGATTGCCCGGCGGGCTTGGCCAACGCCTCGCCGGCCGCAGTGAGCAACCCGTGCAGCTGCAGCACCAGCACAAGCGCGTCGTTGAACGCCTCGCCGGCGGCGGACCTTGCCGCCGAAGTCTTGACAGCATGCTGTCGAACATCTATCGTAGACATGACAGTATCCTGTCAAATAGGCCGACCGGGCGCAAGCCCGGTCCTCAGAAGGGACGCGCCATGCCCGACGATGCCATCCACCCGTTCCGGACCGACATCCCACAGGCCGCCCTGGACGATCTGCGTGACCGGCTGGCCCGCACCCGGTGGGTCGATGAGCTACCGGGGTCCGGCTGGGAGCGGGGCGTGCCCACCAGCTACCTAAAGGATCTCGCCGGCTACTGGGCCGACGGGTTCGACTGGCGCAAGCGGGAGGCCACGCTCAACCAGCACGCGCAGTTCACCACCGTGATCGACGGGCAGAATGTGCACTTCGTGCACGTCCGCTCCTCCCGCCCGGACGCGATCCCGCTGCTGCTGATCCACGGCTGGCCCGGCACGCCCGCCGACTTCCTCGCCATGACCGACCCACTGGCTAGCCCGCCCGACGCGGGCACGCCAGCGTTCCACCCGGTCATCCCTTCGCTGCCCGGCCACGGGTTCTCCGGCCCGGTCACCGAACCGGGGTGGAACGACGGCCGCGTCGCGGCCGCCCTGGCGGAGCTGATGGCCCGCCTCGGCTACCACCGGTATGGCGTACACGGCGGCGACCACGGCGCCTTCCTCGCCCCGCGGATCGGCCGCGATCACCCCGAGCATGTCCTCGGCGTACACGTCAACGCCCTGGTCACCTTCCCCACCGGCGACCCCGCCGACATGGCCGCGCTTACCGAGGCCGACAAGCAGCGACTGGCCGCGATGAAACAGTTCCAGGACGACGGGTCGGCCTACATGCAGCTGGCCGGAACCCGGCCGAACACCATCGCCCAGCTGCTCGCCGACTCCCCGGCCGGACAGCTGGCCTGGATCACCGAAAAATACAAGGAATGGACCGACCAGGCCCACCAGCTACCCGACCAGGCCATCGGCCGGGACACCATCCTGACCACGGCCAGCGTCTACTGGCTCACCAGCACCGCGCGCAGCGTCGCCAACTACTACTACGAACGCTTCCACGACCCGGCCATGTTCGCTCCCACGCCCAAAGGCACAGTTCCCACCGGCGTCGCGGTGTTCCCCACCGCCGACTTCGCCATCCGGGCCTTCGCGGAAAAAGCACACAACATCACCCGCTGGACCGAGTTCAGCTCCGGCGGCCACTTCCCCGCCCTCGAGGAACCCGGCCTGCTCACCAGCGACATCCGCGCATTCTTCGGCGCCCTCACCCACTGACCGGCAACAATCCGCACCCTCCGGCCGGCTGAACCCGTGGGGACTCCCGGCCCGCCGTCGCCCAGGCCAGCGCACGGATGCCAAGCCGTACCAGCCCCAGGGCCGACGGCCAAGCAGGCGGCCGCATACGGCAAGTTCGCCACGGGGACCCGGGCTGCATACGGTGAGGGGCGGCGGGCACCTGGTCCTGCTGGCGGCGCTAGGCATGGGACCGGTGATCACCAGCTTCCGTCGGGAAGGCCAAGCGGAGGAGGTCTTGAGGTGGCTGGCGACCAAGGCGATAGCGGCCACGGCAATGACGACGCCGACGGCGGGGCGATGGACCAGGCACTGCGCAGCGCCGCGCTCATGTATGCCGGCGACCGGGCGGCCAAGGCCCTGGGGATCAGCATCGATGAGGTCGCTCCCGGCCGGGCCACAGCCCGGATGCGGGTGACCGGGGACATGACCAATGGCCACCGAATCGCCCACGGCGGCTACATCTTCTTGGTGGCCGATGCCGCCTTCGCCTACGCCTGCAACAGCTACGGACCGGTGACGGTCGCTCAGGCGTGTCAGATCACCTTCCTCCGGCCGGCGCGCGAGGGCGACGAACTTATCGCGGTGGCCGCGGAGCGGGTGCGGATGGAGCGCAACGGCATCTATGACATCAGCGTCCGCCGCGCCGATGGGGAGGTGCTGGCCGAACTGCGCGGGCACAGCAGGACGGTGCAGCCGCACCCCGGCGGCACGGGCAAGAGCGACTTATACCTGCGCAAGCGGACGGGAGCGTTGGCTTCATCACCCTGCAGGCGCAAAGACTCGGTGCACGACGCCGCGGGCGGCCAGCGGAGGTTACCCGGGCATTTCCGAGACACCTTGAGCCACCGCGCACGGCGCGCACAGTGGCAGGTCCACCATCCCGGCCCCGCCGGTGGAGACTCTGCGTGTGATCACTGCGCGGTTGTCACACACCCCGACGTCACCAGGATGCGAGCTGGCACAAGAGCATTCGCAGTCACCCAGCGGCCAGACAACCGCGATGCGCCAGCTCTCCAGCACCGCCTGGACGGCCGGGTCGCTGGTGAGCTTCTGAACCGCCTCGGCGGTCACTGCTGCGGTGCGTTCGGCCCACTCAGCTGCCACTGCCGCAGCGGCCTGCCAGGCGGCAGCAAGCTGCTGTATCGGGCTGTCCTTGCCACTCACTGTCCCATCGTCTCACCCGAATGGGTCAGCGACCAGCCTGCCGTGACCGGATCAGGGGCGCTGGGCGGGACGAGCAGGCCGTCTGGAAGACTGCCAGCGGGCGGTAGTTGGCCGGCCCCGGGAATAGACTGACCGCGAACGTGCTTGAGGTTGCTGTTGTTGTCGAAGTCAGCGATCGTTGAAGACGCCCGCGGTTTTGACAGTGGGCGTTTCGCTTTGCTTGTGGATTCCCTCTGGCGGCGAGCGACCAGCAGCTGATCCGCGCAAGGTGCTCGGATCCCGGCTCGTCCCCGAAGGAGACAGCAGATGGCTCAGGGAACCGTGAAATGGTTCAACCCGGACAAGGGCTACGGTTTTATCGCCCCCGATGACGGCACCGCCGACGTCTTCGTCCACCACTCAGCGATCGACATGGGCGGCTACCGCACCCTGGCAGAGAGCCAGAAGGTGGAGTACACCGTCCGCCAGGGCCCCAAGGGCCCGCAGGCCGACCAGGTCCACGCGCTCTGATTTACCGCCCGCGACAGGCCAGCACCTCTGAGTGCGGCCTGTCGCGGGCTCATTTCCCCCGGCGGACGGGTATGTCGCGCGCCCTGCACTCCGCCGGGCGGCACCGGGCGGATCTCGCCGACCGCCGCAACTGCCTTCCTACTGTGCGCTCATGGCCGGGTTGAGCCGTACCAGCCGCCCCGGGTTTGTCTCATCCAGTTCAGCGATGCCTTCTCGTGACTTCACGAAGTCTGAGAATGAGCGATAGCCGAGTGCCCTCTCGCTGAATGACGGGTCCATCCGCCTCATCTGGCTCTTCACCGCGGAGCTATGCAGCCAGTCCGCGTCATCCTTTTCCTGGCCGAGCCGCAGGGCCCGTTCCAGAAGCCTGGTCGCCACCTCTTGCGGGTCTTCGGAATCGGTCTCGCCGATCGCCCCGGCGGCCGGCCGCCGGGTACGCCGCGGGGTCCGCGCGGAAGGCGCGCTGGCGGACTCCCGGCGTCCCGCCTGCACGCCGGCGGAGCGAGCGGTTGCCGGCTGGGAATCGCTGGCGGGTGTGACACCTGGCAGCGCGTCGTAGGTCACGAGCTCGTCACACGCCGCAGCCAGCAACCTGCTGGTCGAGCCTGCGACGCCGACACCCACGACGTAACGGCCCAGCCGCTTGCACCGCTGGGCGAGTGCGATGTAATCCGAGTCCCCGGCGACGATCACCACGTGGGTCAGGGCGGGCAGGCGGAACATGTCCTCCACCGCATCCACGGCCAGCCTGATGTCGGCACCGTTCTTGCCGTAAGCAGCGGCGGGAAAGAGTTGCACCAAGTCCACCGCGCGACCGATGAGCTGTCCGCGGTAGTCGGCGTTCACCGGTGCTGACCAGTCCGCGTAGGCGCGGGTGAGCACCAGGATGCCGAACGATGAGGCGAAGTCGATCACTGCGCCGACGTCCACGGTGGCGCGCCGGAGCTTTTCCGCGACCTCGGGATCGGCCGATCTGTCAG
>Ga0306920_100014335_pt1 | contig 10824 bp, 14 predicted proteins | sample flu12Cox44000170_FD_204666 | JGI IMG/M metagenome (GOLD analysis project Ga0306920, IMG submission 204666) | Lab enrichment of tropical soil microbial communities from Luquillo Experimental Forest, Puerto Rico - flux4day.12C.oxic.44.000.170 (v2)... | ecosystem: Environmental > Terrestrial >... | reverse complement strand
CAAGGCTTCACGCCAAGGCTCGTCTCATGCCAAGGCTCACGGCGCGCAGTGCACTGGCTTGTAAACCTCGTCCAGCGATCGGGCGGGGAGCAGCATCCAAACTTTGTGAGCGTTTTTGTGAGCGTCGCGAGCCCGCGCAAAAAGGGGCTGCGACGCTCTTCCTCCCCATCCGCACAACCCGGCGCCTAGGTGTCGGCCAGAACGCCATCGGGATCGATCGCAGCGTGCAAGCGAAACGCCGCAGCGCGCAACATGCGCAATGTCATGGCCTTGCGTCGCGCGCCAGCCAGCTTGTGATCCGGCACCATGTGGGCGATTTCGCCGCCATAGCGGTCGGCAATGATCAGTCCAGTTCCTGACGGAAGCGCCTCTCGGGGGAAATTCGGGGCGACGGCAAAGAAGAAGCGGTCACAGAAGTCTCGGTACTCGGGCCATTTCTGGTCGGAGCGAAGATCGGCGAGGCACGACTTGACCTCAACGATCCAGATTTCGCCGGCGGCCGTGACACCCGCCACATCCGCGCGCCGGCCATTTGCCAATGAAAGCTCGGTGACCACTGCGAGACCGTGTGCCCTGAGAAGCCTTGCAACGCCGCGGCAGATCTCGAAGGCGGCCAGGGGCCCGCTCGGCTGGCCATGGTCTTGTTTTTGCGAGGACACAATGCTCCGCCATCTGACTGCACGAGTTTGACGCGCGCGAGGGGAGCTCATCGCATGATGGCCCTGCCTTGGCAATGTCCGCCGACACGCCAAGCCGACGTGCGCCCCCATGTTAGGCCATGGCCCGGCGCCAGGGCGTGCAGCTGAGAGGCGAAGTCTCGGAGTGGAGCAATCGAGCCGGCGCGATCGGTCAAGGCCCTGTACTCAATGGTTGTGGGCCGTACTCAATGCCTGTGGCGCCGCACTCAATCCTTGCAAAGCAAAGAGCCAGGTTGCATGGCGTTGCTTTCCTGGGTCGAGCCTACCGTTGCCCAAGGGGCAACGGCCCCTTCCGCTGAACCGCCGCCTAAGTGGAGGGCATGGCCGGTGATGGCGCATTAACGCTGTTGCGTGCCGTCGGCGCGACATTTGACTAACGGCGCGCGTTGGCGGAACTGCCTTCGTGCACGCCGGTTAAGCCTTCGATCAATTTGCACAATGGGCTAACCCAGCGCTGGGTTACCTTGCCGGCCGACCACTGACCGCCCCGCATGGATCGGATGAAACGTACCTGGACAACTGCAGCCCGAATAATGGTCACGATCGCGGTCCTGGTCGGCCTCGTCGCACCAACCAGATCGGAAGACCTCGAAAGTTTCTCCGCCCCACGAAAGCGTGATAGCCGCACCTATACGGTGATTTTGGCTTCATGTTCTGCCGCATCGGCTGCCGAAAAGCTCGGGCAGCGGCTCTTTACCTCGCTTGTGTGGGATGATCCGATCGGGTTGATCCTGGGCACCAATGCCAAAGTCGTGAGGCGCGAGATCTCGACATTCCACTGTGTCCCAGTAGCGGTCCCGAAACAGATCGATCCTTGGAAGGGTCCGGCGACTCACAGATATGAGATCGCCAACAAAAATGGGCCCATCCTGCGGATCGCCGTCTTCGACAGCGAGTTTCCCGCGAGCGGCCACAGGACGCATTTCGTAGCGCTTGGCGTTAGCGGATTCCTTGCCGAGGGGGCATCGGACGCCTGAAGATTGGCGTCGGTGGGCCCGGGCGCCATCACGCGGGAGGCGTCACCTTTGGTGTCGCCAAGGGCGGATGGGTGGGGTTGCCGTCAAATGTCAGGTCCGCTGGTGGCCGTGCTTGGAAGAGGTTGAGACCGCGCTCGTCGGCATGCGGGGAGAGCCGAGACAAAAGCCAAAGCGCGAACTGCTCCGTCACGCCGCGTCCGGCTGGGCCTCCGGCGCCGCGTCGGCAAATGCCGGCAGGTCACGGGCGGTAGCATCGATGGCCACGAGGCGCGGCATTTGGGCGAGATCGCAATTGAAGCGCCGAGCGTTGTAGATCTGAGGGACCAGACACACGTCCGCAAGGCTTGGTTGGTCGCCGAAACAAAACCGGCTCTGGCCCTGCGGCAGCATCCGCTCTGAGGCGGCGAGGCCCATCTCCACCCAATGGTGGTACCAGCGATCCACGGCCGCGTGGTCCTGGCGCAGCGGGCCCTTGAGATAGTTGAGCACACGCAGGTTGTTGATCGGGTGGATATCGCAAGCAATTGCCAGCGCAAAGGCGCGAATGTCGGCGCGGCTTGCCGCATCACCCGGAAGCAGTTGCGGCTCGCGCTGGATCTCATCGAGGTATTCGATGATCGCAAGCGACTGGGTGATGATGCGGCCGGCGTGCTCGAGCGTTGGCACCAGCCCTTGCGGGTTAAGAGCGCGATAGGCCGGCGCATTGTGCTGCCCGCCATCCCTGAGGAGGTGCACTTGCACCGTCTGATAGGCGAGCCCCTTGAGATTGAGGGCAATTCGGCAGCGGTAGGCGGCGGAGGAGCGGAAGTAGCTGTAGAGCTTGAGCACGGCAGCCCTCCTTGTTGGGTCTGCTTTAGCTTTACCCGATGGTAGCTCGGCTGCGGGGTGGCGGCGAGGCGCGGCAGCAGTGAATTCATGTGCGGACCCACAAGGGCTCCGCTCACCCACCCGCATTGGCCCGACCAATCGCGCGCGCAGAGGCTAGCGGCCCGATGCCGCGTGAGGTCCTGCTCGATGCCGACTACCCCTTTTGCACCGCGCTCAACGTCAGCTCGTTTGGGCTCTTGGCGAGCTGAAAGAGCCAGTTCGCAATGACGGTGAATTCCGCCACGGAGAGCTTGCCATCCGAGTTTCGATCCAACCTGAGCAACAGCTCCTTGCCTGAGGTCGCATCCATGATCGGTATCGCGGCATCGAGCTCGGCGACATCAAGAAACTGGTCGCCATTGCGATCAAGTTCAATGAATTTCCGCCGATAGTACTCGACCGCCTGGTCCATGGTGATGCGACCGGTATTGGCAGCATCGATCCGCTTGAATTCGGCTACGTACGGAGCCATTCCAGGGGCCGGTTGCGCTGACGACACCCCAAGTCCCGCTTGGCAGCTGACCAGGACCAAGCACTGTGTAATCGCTGCGAGGTTCGCCGTCCGTCGCCCCTTCATTCCGGTCGCACCTCCCGTGACCACCGTGGAGTATATCCGGTGGGAGATGGCCGGCTAGCAAGTATTAATCGTTGATCTCGCCATAATCATCGACCCAGGGCTTGAGCCAGGCGAGCCCAGCTACCACCAGCACAATGAGAAGAGCGGCCACCGCCAATGAGATCATTGCACTCGCGTCCCCGAAGCCAATCTTTTGACTACCGCTGACAGCTTATGCCGAAGCGAATGCAGCCCATGGCTCCCTTCGCCCGTCATCCAGTTCATCTGTAGCGTCAGGTCCGGCGCTGACCCTCCAACGTGATAGTGCCCGTGCCGCACGTTGAATTCCCAGCCTCTACGCATCTCGTTGCATCTCCATGCAACCTCGACGTCCTCCTCGGAGCAAATGGACACCCAAGGACGAGCACAGCACAACCTACGGCGAGTCGTTGCAGGAAACTGAGCGTTCCGTCAGCTAACCGTCAGCTCTGTGGAAAACTCTGCCCGTCATGGCTTGCGCGCACATGCGCGCCCTCTTGTCGGCACGGGGAAACGCACTCGTCGCTTGCGACGCAAGGTTTGATCGCGCAAACGCGGGGAGGCCACGGGTCCAAGTCACAGCGCAAGGTTTCGGGGGCTGCTTCCTCCGGCCTGGGCGCCAACCCAAATCGCCAAGCGACGGGTGCTTGCAGCGAACGGGGGTATTCAGTTTATCCGGCGTCCGCTTGCATCGTTGCATGGCGCCATCTGCCAACGAACGCCGCAGCGTCTTCTTGCGCCTGGGCTTCAAAGCCATCCACGACTTCAACAGGTGCTGCCTCGGCCGGCCGGGAGGGCACGCCGTCGCGGTCGCCCGCAGGCCCTGGCCATCCTCAACGCGATCGTGCGTCACGGCAGGCCCGGGGGAAGGGCACGGTCGGGGCGGTCTCGTCTCCACTTGGTGAGCAGTGAAGGGAGCTTTTGATCGTGCAAAAACGCTCAATGTCAAAGACGGTGGCTCACTTCTGCGTCGCCGATTGCGCAGGCGAAGTCGCGCTTGCCGGCTTCTTGACCTGCACCTTTGCGGAAGGCTCTTGCGCCGCCTGCGGATAGTTCTTCGGACATTGGACATAAATGTACTTGTTCGCTTCCTTAACCATCTGCCTGTGGAAGAGACCCGTGCTGTCGATGAGATTTGCTCCTGCCGACAATAGGCCCGTGATGGAGGATGTACCCTCGATCCCCTGAAGGTTGATCCAGATCTTTTCCACGCGCCCGTTCTTGAATTCGATCTTTGGAGCGAGGGTTGCCTTGATGGTCTTCATTTGCCCGCTCTGCTCGACCACGCACTCGGCGGTGTGTGCGGGAACCCAGAGCTTGTATTGCGCGGCGGTAATCGCCGTGATGAGCGAAGCGCGGGTGACATGCAGGTGCACCGAGCAGCGGGCATCTCCAAAGCCCCACGTAAGCCCGGGGCTGTCCGCGCCCTTGATCGTCGACCTTGCCCAGGTCTTGGTCAGGTCGCATTTGAGGTCGTTTCCGCTCGCGCTCCTCTTGATCAGCATCGTGCACAGCCGCCGATCACAATCTTCCAGAACCTTGGCCTCTCCCGGCGCCGGTTCCAGTGCGACCGAGGATGTGGCCAGCAGCAGATGGGCGAGCACGGCGCAGAACCCGCCCACAAGCCCTCTTACCGGTCTGCAATCTGTTCTAATCATTTCACTTCACCCTGATCGGCCGCCGTCGTAGTAGATTTTGTCCGCCATGTGGAGCTGGGACAACGATCACCGTCACACTGCAAGAGGCTGGCACGTGATAAGAGCCGTGCTGACACTAGCGTTCGCGAACTTGGCTGCGGCGCCCGTTGTCGGAGCGCCATGCGAAGTCTTCGAGCACAAGTACTTTGCAGGCGAATCTGTCGCAATTGAGCGCAACGAGTCCTTGCCGCGCCTTGGTAGGCTCAATGACCGCATTTCTTCGGTCAAGGTCGCCTCGCAATGCCTCATGGTGGCCTATGCGGACGAAGACTATCGCGGAAACACGACCACGTTTGGCCCGGGCGAGTACGCCACGCTGCCTGACGGGTGGGACGACCAAATCTCCTCGCTCCACTGTAACTGCCGGTGACGTCGGAGGGTAAGCGGGTGCCAGCACCTGCTGGTGGTTGAATGCCCTAGCCGCCCCATCGCCGCCATGCGCCACCATGACGCCATGGCTGCCGATTGTCCGCACATGCATTGAGGAAGATCGTCGCCGCGCCATCCTCACCTTTTTCGCTCATGCTTTCTCGCCTTCACAGAGCCGCGCTGCGCAGGGTACTCTCGGCGCCCGCAAATTCCGGTAGACGATCGTTTTCCTGCGGAGCAGCGCAAGACGCTGAGCAAGCTGAAAGGCCCTGATGGCGCGATCATTCGTGAGCCAGCAGCATTTGATAATGCCTGGCTTCGCCCCGGAGGCGGTCAAGCTTTGGAGGGCTGACGCCCAGGTTCAACTCATTGGTAGGCTGCAAAGCTGCACTCCGGTCTTCGGGGCATTGGTATCTCGCACTGGCATCGCACGATCAGCAACACCAGCACTGAAGATCATCGGGTGTTTCGATAGAAGTGGTGCCTTTGACGTGCCTTGCCGGCATCGGATCGGCTCGCCCAAGCAAACAAGGGGTCGCACGATGGCGACCGGCAGCAACGCGCTCGCCAGTTGCTGGGCGTGGCCGCAGATGATGGCCGGCAACAAGGGGCGGGACGCTACCCTTTAAGCTCCGCAGAAGTTTTGTGGTAGCATCGTGTCGAGGGATCGCGGCGCTAATGGCGTTACGCAAGAGGAGACTCAAATGCTGCGGTTGTTGCTTTCCGCTTTCATTGTCGCCTGCGGAGCGGGCGCGACCTTGGCTGCGGAGAAGCCGGAGATCCGGATTGAAGATCTCTTGAAGTTGTTCAAGACGAAGATTGCCGATGCGGATGCGATCAAATGCACAAAACTAGAGGACGCACTGGAATTGGCGGGGATCTTCACCAAAGGCGGCGTCAATGCGCTCACTGATCAAAACAAGGATGGCTGCGAGCTATTGGAGGACATCGGGGTCAGCAACCGTGACCCCAGCAAACTCGCCAAAGCTTCGGTGAAGGTGCATGCAAAGTGGGTGGAGGCGCCAATCTATGAGCTCACGGGCAAGACAGAGTTCGTTGAGGAGGACGACGATGTTACGGTCTATGTCCTCCTACTGAAGCCGTCCAATTGACAGGCACCGCCAGCAGGAAGCCGGTCGGCCCGCCCGGTTTGGCAAGGTACCGTGCAAACTCTGTGAGTGTCTCGGTTTCGGCGGTCATCTCGCCCCTCTCAATGTTCATTTCTGTCGTGGCACACCCACCGGCATGATGTTCCATGTGCCAGTTCCGCCATCGCGTCCTGCGATCGTGGTCGACGCATGCCGCGCATGGAGAACGCTGAGCTAGCAGGAAGCGTGCCGCGTGCGCTGGAGGCTCGCGAGCAATCTCCGCGCCCCCGTGAGATTCCGTGCGGGTGCCTCAATCGACGGCCACAGGGGCCTTGAAGCGGGGTCGCATTGGCGGAATATCCAAAGGAGCTACAGCAGGGCAGGTGGGCAGGCCGTGACACACGCGCGCTTGCTGGCTCGGATCCCCGCGCCGCTCGGCGCTGGGGATCAATCGGAATCGCTGCTCGGGATCAGCCAGTCGCCCACGCTGGGCCCGCGACGTCGCGCGCAAGCCAAGCAGCCGGAGGGAATTTGCAGATGCGGAGGGCCTAGCCACGCTCACCCCTAGCCAAGACCCTGAATACCCTTCAAGATCGCGGCCCAGCTGGAGAACCTCGGTGCCGCCCACGTTGCCTCTTGAGCTCGGCGATGCACGCCTCCGTGAGGCCCTCGACGCCATGCCGCACAAGGTGTGGATGGTCAAGCTCGATGGGCCTGCTATCTACTACAATCGTGCCATGCGCGACTTTGCCGGCGGCGCAACCCGCCTCCCTGACCGGGCGAGCCGGGAGCGGGCACTCGTCCACCCCGATGATCTCCCGAGGTTCATCATCAGGCGCGACGAGGCACTCGCGAGCGAACACGACTGGTCGGTCGAGGTGCGCCTCAAGTGCCCCGACGGCAGTTATCGCTGGCATCAACTGCATTTTTCAGTCTTGCGGTCGGCGGTCGAGCCTCAAGCCTGGCTCGCGGCGGCGACAGACATCGACGATCTCCAGCAGGCGCTGATTGCGGCAGAGGAAAGCGAGACGCGTCTGCGGCTCGCGGCAAGTGCCGCCAATTTGGGGATCTATGTCTTCGATCTGGAGAAGCACCAACAAGACTGGTCTCCAGAACTGAAACAAATTTTTGGCCTGGCACCCGACGCCGAAGCGCCCAGCAACATGCTGGAGTGGGTACATCCCGACGATCGCGAGCGCTTTAGGGCCCTACGCGAGGCGAGTTTTGATCCGACAGGGACGGGCCTGTTCCAAGATGAGCACCGCATTGTGCGAACCGACGGGGCGGTACGGTGGGTCTATGTAAAGGGCCGCGTGTCATTCAACGGTGCAAGCGAAGCGCGCTGCGCTAAAGGCGGCATCGGCCTCGTAATGGACATCACAGAGCGGAAGCTTGCGGAACAGTCGCTGGCGCAAGGGGAGGCGCGCTACCGCACCCTTTTCGAAAGCGCCAATGACATCGTCGTCACCTTGGAACTGGACGGCCGCATTATCTCAATCAACCCGGTGGTGCGCGACATCCTTGGCTTTGCGCCCGACGAAATGATCGGGCGTCCGCTTTCCGACTTCGTCTCGACCGACCAGATCGCCATGCAGCAGCGGGCGCTACAGCACAAGCTGGAGGGGGCAGGCTCAACGCAATACGATCTGCAAATGGCGGCCAAAGACGGCACGCCGCGTATCTTGGGTGTCAACTCCAGATTGGTGTTCGATGCAAAGGGGACGCCTTTGATGATCCATTCCGTGGCGAGAGACGTGACGGAGCGGAAGGAGGCGGATGCACGGCAGGTCCTGCTCATCCGCGAGTTGCAGCACCGAACCAAGAATTTGCTGGCGGTCATTCAGTCGATCGCAAGCTCGACACTCAAAGCAAGTCCGGGTCTTGAGACGTTCATTGGGCGCCTGCACGCGTTGGCGCACGCGCAGGAATACGTCACCGCCGGATCGCAAGGCGGCGTCTCGATCCGCGCCTTGCTTGAAGCGGAGCTTGCGAGCTTCGGCAAGCGCGCCGCAGCCTTTGGTCAGGACTTGGTTCTTGCGGGAAACTTTGGCCAGTCCTTTGCACTCATCGTGCACGAGCTTGCAACGAACGCCGTCAAGCACGGCGCGTTCTCAAGCCAGCAGGGCCACGTCAACATCGAGTGGAGGAGAGAGCACGCGGACGGACAAGCCGTGCTGCGCTTCTCGTGGATCGAGCGCGACGGGCCCGCTGTGCAACCACCGAAGAACCAGGGCTTTGGCACGCTGTTGATCACTGCGGTGGGAAAGTCACAGGTAGAATTCAAGCCGGAAGGCTTCGAATATCGCCTCGTGATGCCTCTCAGCGAAGTGCTTCGGGATATCGGCTAAGGCCGCCGCTGCCGGTTGGAAAGCATTGATCTTGCCCGCAACCGCCAGAGGCGCCGGTGCGCGGATGGGCGCGTCTTCCCCCACCAACCTCATCGCTGCGCGTTGCCTAATTGCAATGTACGTAGACAAGATCCTCTGGGCAGGCCCTGCGATCTACCGGTTCGGCGGCCAACCAAATTCAACCTCGTAGTCGACTTTAATGCGGCAAAGGCTCACGACCTTAGCGTGCCGCCCTCACTGATCGCAAGCGCCGACAAGGCGATCAAGGGAGTGGATTCGCGAATGTCTCCTCTGGATCGGCAGACCAAAACGGCTGCTGCAACAAGGGTCGCCGGAGGTCTCTTGCTACCTCGAGACTGCCGTATCAGAGAGCGGTGGCATGTACCTACCGCGGGCAACAACGCAGAGCAAGCCACGGCGGTCGCGACGAAGGTAGGATCCCTAGGAAGCCACTGCGGCCGGGCGGCGGTAGTGCGACCAGGCAATCAATGCGATGCCACCCAATATCATGGGCAGCGAATACATCTGCCCTGATGTAACGAGCCCCAGGCCAATTTGGGGGTCAGTATCCTCTCGAAAGAATTCGCAAATGCTGCGGGCAAGGCCGTATCCCACGAGGAAGATGCCCGTCACCGCGCCGGGCTGCTTCAGCAACAGCCGGCGATAGATTGCGTACTGGAGCACCAGGAACAGCAATAGCCCTTCGCTCAGCGCCTCGTAGATTTGACTGGGATGGCGCGGCAAGGGGCCGGCGTCCGGAAAAACCATCGCCCAGGGCACCGTGCTTAGCTTGCCCCACAGCTCGGCGTTGGCGAAGTTCGCGAGCCGTCCAAGGAACACGCCGATCGGCGCAGCCGCCACGCAGAGGTCGGTCAGGGTCATGACCGAGAGATTGCGCATGCGGGCGAGCACAAGCAACGCCAAACCGGTGCCGATCACGCCGCCATGGAATGCCATGCCGCCCCGCCAGACGGCCAGGATTTCCTCGGGGTGCCGCCAATAGTAGTGCGGCTCATAAAGCAGGACGTTCCCAAGCCTGCCACCGACAATGACACCAATGGCGGCATAGAGCAGGAGGTCTGTGGCGAGGTCCGGAGGGAAGGACTTATGGTCAGGCGGCCACACGCTGGGTGCGGCAAGCAGCCGGCGCACGTACAGCCAACCAACAACGAGCCCGACCGCGTAAGCAAGGCCATACCACTTGATTTCTAAGGGGCCGACGCTTAGCGCAACGGGGCTGATATCGGGAAAGTCGATGGTGACGAATTGCAGCATCGACGGCCCGACCCTGTTTTCCTCGCCGAGAGGCCTAGCGAGCAACTTGCGCCTCCCTCTGCAGATTGTTGCCGGCGTTGGTGACACTTCGATGACCCCCGCCGCAACGAGGCGCCATCCACCAGGGCGAAGCGCGCGCAGAGCGCCTGGCAGTCCGCAATTCCATTTGCAATTGGTGCGCGCCGTCGGGGTCATCGGTAGCTCACGGTTACAAAGTGACACGGCGATTACGTTGCTAGTTTGTCGGCTGCACGATGACATGCGCGGGGTGTCAGCACCGACTTAATTTTGGTCCAAAGCACGCTAATATTGAAAACAGTACAACGCACTGATTGCTAAAGCTTACAGAGAAGAGATCAAGTCGACGACTTCCTTTGCGGTCAAAATGGCGCTGGCGTAGTTCGGGATGTTGATGTCGAGAGCGGCGTGCATCTCCTTATCCGAGTAATCCGCGGTCGCGTCTTTTACCACCGTGGCCTCGTAGCCGAGCTCAGCGGCAAAGCGAACGGTCGCTTCGACGCAGGTATGTGCTATGAGGCCCATGACGACGAGCCGATGGACGCCGTGCCTCTTGAGCTGCAAATCCAAATCTGTGTTAGCGAAGCCACTGGAACACCAATGCTCCGTGGCGACAATCTCGCCTGGCTTAGGCTCAAACTCGGGACGGATCTCGCCACCCCAAGTGGCGTATTCGAAGCTTTTGTGCACCCACGCCGCCTTCTGAATGGGCGCAATGTACTTCCAAGTCTCGTAGTCACCCGGACGGTATCGATGATGCAGCGCATAGAAGACCCGAAGCTTCGCCTCCCGCGCAGCATTCAGGACCTGCAGCATATGAGGAACGCAGTCATTCGCGTCTGCAACAGCCCGAAGGTGGTCCCATAGCTTGCCTCCCGCGGAAATGAAGTCG
>Ga0306920_100014332_pt1 | contig 10826 bp, 6 predicted proteins | sample flu12Cox44000170_FD_204666 | JGI IMG/M metagenome (GOLD analysis project Ga0306920, IMG submission 204666) | Lab enrichment of tropical soil microbial communities from Luquillo Experimental Forest, Puerto Rico - flux4day.12C.oxic.44.000.170 (v2)... | ecosystem: Environmental > Terrestrial >... | reverse complement strand
GGATGCTGAGTGAGCGCCACCGCCGCCTGATGCAAGCGCGGTGTCCGCGTCACAAGGCAACCTAGCTCGCCGGCGCTGGGTGCCTTTGCGGCCCCAAACGAGAAGGCGCAGGCATCGGCCGCCGAACCAACCGGCTCGCCGTCCGGGTAGCAGGCCGCCCACGCCTGGGCCGCGTCCTCCACGATGGGCAGTCCCGGGCACGCGTTGCGCAGCACCGGCACGTCGCAGGTCAGACCATGCAGATGGACCGCGACCACCGCGGCGAGGCCCTCGGTCAGAGCCGGGACGTGCGCAAGCCACCCGGTATCCAGCAGTCCGGTGTCAGGGCTGACCGGTAGCGGCACTGCAGCGATGCTGAGCGCCCTGGTGAGGCCTGCGGCAGCGCTCCAGTCCAGCGCAGGGACGCCTATCGCGGACCCCGGTTCAACACCAACTGCCTCCAGCGCGATGGCCAGCGCGATCGTCGCGCTCGGCAAGGCAAGGGCATGAGCGCCCGAGGCCACCCGGGACGCCACGGCCTCTTCCAGCGCTGCAATCACGCCACCGCCGGTGTGGGAGGAAGTCACCCGCCAGACGCGCTGCTGCGCCCACCATGCGGCAGCGCAGGCGACGTCATCAAGAAGGTCGTGGTCAGCGATGTCAGCACGATGCGGAGGCTCAGCGTGCATCGTGCACCCCCGCGGCCGCGAGCTTACTGCCGATCCGCTGACGGTCAGGCAGGCCGTCCGCACCCACGACCTCGGTGAGGTAGGCCGGCAGCCGCGCTGGCGGCCTACCTGCCATGTGCCGTGCGATCCACGGCAGGTCGTAGGGGTTGTCGGCAACGTAGATCGCTTCGAGCGCGTTGAGTTCGGCCGCCTCGTCCCGGCCAGAGGCCAAATGCTTGATGAGCAACTGCAGATCTGCTGCTGTGACGGCGACGTCCCCGGTGGTGGCCCTCGCCGAGCCTGCGAGCAGGACATTGCTCCTAGCCGCGGCTAGGAGCTGCGCGATGTCACGGCCGTTCCACAATACGTCGCAGCTTGTCTCAAAGGCTTGTGCCGCATCCTGCGAGAGCGTGACGGCCAGCTTGGCCGCTTCCTGGCGAGCGATCTCCACTGCCTCATCAGCGGTGGGGTGGAGGACGGGGATGAGCCGCAACCTGTTGCGGATGCGGTACTGCATGGCTGACAGCGGGTTGTTGCCCGACGCGATGATGAAGATGCCTAGGGACGGCGCGTCCTGGATCAGGGTCAGGCTCGCCTGGCGGACCTCGTTGGAGGCACCAGAATCGCCGTTGTAGTCGGTGCTGCGCCCAAGCAGCAGATCGATCTCATCCCAGAACACAACAACAGGCGCATATGCGATGAGCATCTCCCGGAAGCGAGCCAGGTTGCGGGCTGTCTCGCCGACGATGCCTCCCTTGAGCCGACCGTCCACGTAGGCGATCGGAACCCCCAGTTCACGCGCGGCGGCTGTCGCAAGCATCGTCTTCCCCACACCCGGGGGCCCGAACAGCCCGATCGGCAGGTAACGTTCCTCACGCCTGGCTTGATGGACAACGGCTTTGACGGCATAGCCACCGACCACGTCGTCGAACGCGACAGCCGGTTGGTGGTCGACCTTGACCAGGTCACCGAGCTGGCGGACGAGCGCGGCACTGCGGACAGCGCTGACGCGACGTGGCGTGAGGGCCTGGTAGTCCGCATGCTCCGCGGCCAGGCGCCGGATATCGTCAAGTTCGAGGCCACCGGTGACCGCCGCGAGTTCCTCAAAATCCATGATTAAGGGGTCGGCTACGCCGATCCGCGCCCAATAGGTGATCGCCGCCAAGCGCTCAGCGCGATCCGGCAGCGAGACGTGGTGGATCTCCCAGCCGGTCGCACCTTCCAGGATCGCCGGGGCAGTAGGCTCGCGGAACGTCGCGATCAGTTGCAGCTCGTCCCCGAGACGCCAGTCAAACGGCAGGTCGCGTAGCTGCTCGGCAAACATCTCGTCACGCCCGGCGGCGCTATGCGCATGGCGGAGTACCAGCATCGTGGGCTGCCCACGGTCCTGTAGCTGCCCGAGGGTGCGCTTCAGTAGTTCGCTGAGCGGGCCGGGCGGAGCGGACACGGGGCGGGCGGGCGGGCGGGTGCCGGGCGGAACCAGCGTAGAGATGCCCTCGGCTTCGCTGACGACGACCGTGGTGATGCCGGCCCGGCTGCCGTCGATGGCGAGGAACTCCGGCAAACGCAGGGCGCTGCCTGCCGCCGTGGGCAGAAGGTCATCGAGATGTCCATAGAGTGCGAGGCAGCTGTGAGTGGCCCGGGCAATGGCGACCGCCCGGGAAAGGCTTGTGCCGCGGTCCTGGTCACAAGTTGGCATGTCATGTTTCCCGACGGGCTAGTGCTGGCCGACGACGGGCGGCGCGGTGGCAGGCATGGAGTGGGACCGGCGGGTGGTCGGGTCGGCCGACCTGACACGCAACGACGCCTGGATGGCGTGCGCGCGCGTGGGGCCACCGCTGATGGCGTACAAGCTCCCGCCGCTGCCATCGTGCGGGACGTCCTGGACGACCTGCACAGTGGTTCCGATCTGCTGTAGGCTCTCCGCGACCGCCTCGACGGTGGCGTCACAATCGTGCGCCCCCGCTTGGTCGGCGATCAGCTCGCCAGCGCCGACGGCAGCAACGAAATGCTCGGTGCCGCGGGTCGCCTCGATGCCGGTGTAACGATCTGGGCTGCCGCCGTCCACGACGGTCACGGTCCAGTCCTGGCCCGTGAGCGCAGTGGCGACGGCGGTGGTGATCCGTGTCCGTTGTTCCACGGCTGCCGTATCGGCCATAGTGGCGACGGTGGCTGCGAGTTGCGCGCGGGCCGGGGCGGACATGCTGGCACTCGCAGTCAGCATCCCTGAGGTGCCGAACGCTCGTTGCGCGGCGGCCACTGCCATCGTCTCGGTCCTGGTGAGCGCTGTCCCGGCCGCGAAGGTGGCGGCGCAGGCGTGCAGCGCCCGCACGTCAACCGCCATGACCGCCTGCTCACGAGTCAGATGATCGAGGACGCTGAGGTTGAGGACGCGAAGGCGTGTAGTACGGCTCATCAGGCTACCTTTCTCTGTGGCAATAGTGGTTAGAGCGGGTCAGTCCATCGGCGGTCATCAATCACATCCGGGGGCGGTGGCGGGAACAGGTCGGCCACCGTGACGGGTGCGGGCGCTGCTGCCGACGCGTCCGCCGCTACCTCCGGGGCATGTGCCGGATGTCCGGGGGCCGCCGCTGCGGAAGCCGGAGCAAAGGGCGTCGGAGCGGCCGGGGCTGGCGGCGGGGGCGGTGTTCGTGGTGGCGGGGCAGGCGGTGCCGGGGCCGATGACGGTGCAGCGGGGGCGGCAAGGAACGCAGGCGCTGGGGGCGGAGGAGATCCGCCAGCGAAGACGAGATCCGGGTTGATGTTGAGCCGTTCCAAGGTCTGCTGGGTTTCGTAGGTGAGACGGACCGGCACCATCGTGTACTCCTCTTCCAGCGCGCCAACCTCACGACTCAGGGTGGCGACTCGTGGCCGCAGGCGACGGCGCCTGATGGCTGCAAAGAGATACTGCAATGCGTCTATTGCAGGCCACGCGCTGATGTCCGCGCCGAGCGTCACTATCAGAGCCAGTACCTGGTCGCGCTCGGTAACCCGGTTCAGCCGGTCGTTGAGGCTGGCGATCAGTTGCTGATCAGCGGTGATCATGGTGGGGCTAGTGTGGTTCTGCCGGTCCTGGGTGTACGTCTCGTGGGCGGCGGCGAGTTCCGTGTGCAGCGGCACGGTGTCGTGCGCAGGCGCCCACTGCACCTGAGCGGCCACGACCACAAGCGCGAATGTGAGCGCAATTGCCGCCGAGATTTTGGCGCTGAGTGACTGCCACCCGTGCTCGGGACGCAGGTAGTGAGCGAGCAACAGCGCGACTCCCACCTCGATCGAGGCAACGATCAAGCCGAGCGCTACGTCGAGATCGGACGGCACGCCCGCCAGCGTGCGGAACGAAGGGATCAGCTGAGCGGCACTCAGCGCGAATGTCAAGACGAGGAAGACCAGCCCGACCCCCTTGAGGAGCTGGCGTGCCGGAGGGACGTCGGGCGTTGACGCGGCAAGTTCTGCTTTGAGAGCAGCTAGTTCTGTGTTGCGATGACGCAGCCTCTCGGTGATCTGGCCCTGCTCGACGGCAAGTCGGCCCCGTTGCACTCCGAGGTAATGCCCCGGGTGTCGCATCCGCCGCTGGTCCGTCTCGGCCTGCAGGGCAACAGCCTGTTGCTGTGCGGCCTGCCGCGCTGCTTCCTGTGCGGCGCGTACCGCTTCCAGTGCGTCCTGCCTGCGTCGGCGGCGCTTGGCTCGCGCCGAGCTGGACAACTGGATGGCATGTGCGATCAGAGCAACAGTGATTAGGAGGGTCCCGCCGACGATGAAAAGCGGGACGAACGGGATCATGACCCCCTCCAGAAGGCTTTGAAGGTGCCAGGGGTGACGGCGTCGGCACGAACAATCTGGACGGACGCGGCACCGTGCCGTCGCAGGTAGGTACGGGCTGCAGCGAATCGTCGCGGGCAGCTAGTGGCATGTGCGGCGGGGCAGATGCCCACAATCAACACTGCGTCGCCGGAGAGGCGGAGGCCGACGACTGGCCGATTGTTGATCATGTCTGACTCGACCGCGAGCCTGGCGTGCGCACCAGAAATATCCAGTTGGGCGGCTGCAGCGGCGATACAGCTGTAGATGGCGCTGTAGGTATAGCGGAGGATCTGGAACTGGCGCACCTGGTCGGCAAGGTGAGCCGCGGCGTTGCTGGCGGCAGTGGCGGCCTTTCCCCAGGTGGTCTTCTTCTGGGTCCACGCGTGGACGTCCTGGTCGTAGTTCCGATCGGTCGCCGGATCAGGTTCGGCGGTCAGTGCCGGTACAAATGGAATCATCTTGTCCAGGACCAGTTCGTCAGTCGTGTAGGAGCTTGTCGAGACCGATCGCATCACCAGGTGCAGCCCGGACTGGGCGGGCATCGCCTTGATCGGGTACGCCGACGGCCGCGGCGCCCAGTCGGCGATTGCGCTGGCGACGAGCGCTCGCATCCGGATGGCGTAGGACGGGGCGGATGAACTGGTCCCGTCCAAGCAGTCCCCAGCCGCGATCGTGACCGGATGAGCGCCCGCCGTTCTAGGGCCGACATTCCTGCCTGCCGGAGGTACTTGCGCGTTGCTGGGCTGGAGGCCACAGGCAGCCAGCATTGTCAACGCCGAGATTCCGAGCGCTGAGCGCCGCAGGGCGGACACGGCCGTGCACAAGTTACGCCTGGTTACAAGCTGATCCCAGAGATGCTTCACGGCCGTGTCCTTCCCTCAACCCCACAGTGACTGCCGCGCGATGGCGACGATGAGCTGTCATTCGCTTGGAGGACCGGGCTGGGCTGTGGAAGCGACAACTTCCTAGCGGGTGCCTACTTCACCTGAGTGTCAATGGCCAGGTTGCTGGCTCTCGCTGGTACCCGGACCTCGCCGCGGCTACCAGCAGATCGGGTTCCCCGCCTGGCGGCTGTCCGGATCGGCAGGCAGCCGCCCGCCCACGATGACCGGCGCTCCTGCCCTCATCGCGGCCGCCGTTGCTGCCTCGCGCTCCTCCCGGTCCGGCTCGGCCAGCAGCAGACATCCGGGTGCAGCGGCACCAACTGCCCACGACGTCCGCCCCGAACTGGCGGCCCGCCGCGAACTGCCGCTCAAGCACCCGCGACACCGGAAGCGGATAACACGGCCGGATCAGATCCCACTGCGCCCGGACCGGGCACTGCTTGGCCAGGTAACCGCCTTGCAGCGGCACCTCAGACACGTCGTAACGCGGCCTCACGCAACGACCGTAGAGATCGCCTACGTCATTCCGGGTCCTCAGATCAACGGGCCCGGGCCTGACTGTGGCTGTATAACGTTAAAGACGGATAGGGCCCGCACCGGGTGAGGGGGATCGGTGCAACCGCCAGACGCGATATTAAGGGTCTTCATCAGTAGTACGTCCGGCGCGCTGAAGCCATACCGGCTCGCCGCGGTAGAGGTGTGTCACCGGCTGGGTCTGACCGCGGTGCATATGGAGGAGTTCGACCCGCAGCGCCCGACACCCGAACACGTGTGCCGCAGCGCGCTGGAGAGCTGCGACGTCTACGTGCTGCTGCTGGCACACCGATATGGCGCCCGCCCGCCCGGACAGCGGCTCTCCTACACCGAGCTGGAATACCACTGGGCCACGAGCCGTGCGGACATGCCGATGCTGGCATTCGTGGTCGACCCGGAATTCGCATGGCCGCCCCCGGACATCGCCCAGGGCACCGATGCGGACGCACTTGCCCAGTTCAAGACGCGTGTCATCACGAACCACGTGGTGCGCCCACTACGCGAGCTAGCGGCATTCCGCGAGGACCTGATGCTGGCACTCGGTCACGAGCAGCGCAACTGGGCCGCCAAGAAGCCGCCAGAGGACGACCCGTCCAAGCTTGAACCCCGGAAGAAGGAGCAATCGAACGGGCGGCACCGGGAGTCCCGGGTGCCGGCGCCGCCCACCTTCCACGCGGTGCCTCCGTACGTGGGTGGCGCCCCGTTCACCGGCCGAACCGTTGATCTAGCGACGCTGGACGGCTGGGCCCGGTCGACGGATCCGGTGATAGTGATCGAGGCGATAGGCGGCACCGGCAAAAGTGCCCTGGCCTGGCAGTGGGCCCAGGAGCGGGCACGGATGGCGATCGGTGGGCTGGTCGGTCGGCTGTGGTGGAGTTTCTACGAGGGCTCGGCATCGATGACCCGGTTCCTGCAGGAACTGCTGGCTTACACCACCTCTCGGTCGATGCGGACGATCAAGCAGCTTGAGAGAGCCGACCTTGCTGAGGAGGCCCTGGCATCGCTGCGGCAACGGCCGTACCTGATCGTGCTCGACGGGTTCGAACGACTGCTCGCCGCCTATCACAGGTTCGATCCGTCGAAGCTGCGCGACGATGAGGTGGAACCGGACAAGCGCTCCTTGATCGAGCCACAGGCGGAAGAGATTGTGCGCAGGCTGTGCACAGTTGAACCGTCGAAGATCTTGGTCAGCACCCGGCTGATGCCCACCGCGCTGCAAGGGCGTTTCGGGCAGCGAATGCCCGGCGTACAGCAACTGCGGCTCCCTGGCCTGACGGACCCGGATACCCACACGCTTCTTGTCGGCCTGGACATCCATGGCAGCGAAGCCATAGCGACCGGTTTCTTTGGCCCGCTGGGCAACCATCCCCTGCTCATCGGGATCGTCGCCGGACTAGTCCGGGACTACCGGGCCGAGCCGGGCAGGTTCGACCGGTGGCTGGCCGACCCCACGGCAGGTGGTGCGCTCCGCCTGCCCGATCTGGACCTCACCCAACGCCGCGCCCACATCCTCGCCGCCGCACTCGATGGTCTGGAACCTGGGTCCCGGCGACTGCTCGGCTGGATCTCGGTACTGGCCGGCGCCGTAAGCTGGGCCACTCTGGAGGCCATCAACCCGTTCCGGCCCGACCCGCCCGCGCCTTCTAAGGTTGAACTCTCCCCACTTGGTGACCCGCCTGGCGACCGGACTGCCTACGAGAAATGGCTCACCGCGGCTCAGGCGCTCCAGGCGAAGATAGACCGCCAGCGTGCGGAACAACTCGTGGCCTGGCGGTCATCGGTGCCGGTCCTGCGGGCCACAGCACAACTCGGCGCTGCACTGAAGGACCTCGAAGACCGTGGGCTGCTGTGGTGGGACCGGTCCTCTAACAGCTATGACCTGCACCCCATTATCCGGGCATACGCCTACGAACAATTGGGGGTCAACGACCGGGCTCAGGCCAACGACCGGGTCCGCGACCACTTCGAGGCGCTGCCGCCCGAAGATCCGGAAATCGCTGCCAGCGTGGAGGACCTCAGCCAGACGATTATCATCTTCCGTGCCCTGATCGGCGCCGGGCATTTTTACGAAGCTGGCAAGGTTTGGACAAGCATCAGCTCCCCGCTTCTTGTTAAGATAGGTGCTTATGCCACGGCTATCGAACTTCTGGCTCCCGTGGCCAACAACGTCGATCGAGTTACATCCAATATGCGGACTGATCTATCGATCGCCTACGGATTTCTGAACCAATTCGATGAAGCGATCAATCAAGAAACAAACCTACTTTACCATGCACTGCACAGAAGCACTCGCGCAGCAGAAGAGGAGGATGTCGAGGAGGTCAGGGTACAGCTAGGTAACTTGTCTATCGACTTTCACGGTGTAGGTTCACTCGTCGCCGAAGAGCGGTGCCTTGAGCTCCGTGCGGCGATAAATTCTGCAGTCGGCATAATAGATGATGCCAGCCTTTTTCTGTACTTGGCGGGAACCGCGACGAGCCGAGGCGATATCAAGCAAGCGCGGGACCTTTTGCGTAAAGCTAAGGCCATGGAGCCAACGGGGACCGCCAGGTGGTTCGCGGATAACATCGAGTTTTGGCCGCTTTACCTGGCGCTGGTCGTCGGCCAGTCACTCACGCAGGCGCAAATCAATGACGCTATGACGCGGGCACGTTCCTGGGAGCAGCGTCGTGATCTCGCGGATCTGCGATGCGAGCTGTTCATCCACGAAGGAGAGCATGCGCCCGCGCTCACCTCCGCTCAGGAGTACGAGCAGCTCGTCCGCAATGCCGGGCTCGAGGTCGCTCCGGCACGGAGCGCCTTCTTGCTCGCCAGGCTTGGCCGCGCCACTGATGCAGAGGCCGTGACTGAGGACACACTGACTCGCCTGAACCGAATCCACCCAGCCAAGCGGCCATACCGCTATCTCGCGCTCGCCCTCCGGGAACTGGGCAGGACAGGCGAAGCAAGAGAGAATGCCCGCCAGGCGTACCAGCAGGCGTGGGCTGACGGGCCGCCCTTCTGCCGTTACTGGGATCTGCGCGATGCTCGCGAACTGCTCGACCTGATGGGTGAGCCATACCCCAACCTACCGGTGACCGACCCAGCAGCAGTGAAGGTGCCATTGGAGGACGAGGTCCGCGCATTCATCTCCAGCCTGGAGAAGGCCAAACGGCCCAAGTAGTGGAGTGCCGAAGGACACTGGCGGATGACAGGCAAGGACTGAGTGACGATCACCGCATACACCCGCGCACGCTAGCGGACGTTGGCGGACACTCAAGTCATGGTTGGACACGCGATTGCCCAGCACGGAGACCCACGAACTTGGCTTCGGGACGAAAAGGCCATGTACGTGGCCGCGCCTGAAAAAGCGGAAGGTCGGCGGTTCGATTGGCAGGGCGTCCTGACTTTCAGGGGATCCGTCCGATCTTCTACTGCGCTGCTGAGCTAGTGAGCCAACGAGATGAGCCGAAGCCCCGACCGGCCTAAGCGGTTCGCTAACGACTTCCGGGTTGGCGAAGGGCTAGTTTCGTCCGAAAACCTCATCCATGATCTCGGCGCCTGTCGTGATTACCGGACGCAACTCCCTGCGGTAAACAACCTCAGTTGTCCGCGTGGAAGCGTGTCCGACCAGCCGGGCGATCTCCTCGATGCTTACCCCGTGATGGCTCATCAGGCTCACGAACGAGGTGCGTAGCTCGCGTGGCGTCCAGCTGTCTCCGATGGCCGCCACTCGGCATATCCGCTTGAACATCTTCCGGACGTTCCCGGCGTCGAGGGCGGTGCCGAGATGGGTCGTGAAGACCAGCCCACTGTCCTGCCACCTTTCACCAGCCAGGAGCCGTTCGTCAGCTTGGCTCTCCAGGAGCGCACGGAGCGCCTCGACCGCCATCTGGGGAAGGCCGAGCGTACGGCGGGACCGTTCAGTCTTGGTCTCGCCGTGTGCGCGTACCGATCGCCACACGGCCACATGAGGCGGGATGGCAGGTTCGGCGTCTGGATCGCCGTCAAGGTGTACATGTTCCCAGCGCAGGGCCTTGGCTTCCTCGGTGCGGACCCCGGCGAGCAGGCTCAGCACGATGTAGGCGTGCATCAGCGTGGCTGGTCGGCGGACATCCTTTAGGCCGGGGCGCAGTTCCATTGCGGGCAGGGTCTTGGCAGCGGTGATGACCGCGATGGCCTGCTCCAGGGTCAGAGACTTCGATGGCCGCCCGTCCTGGCCCTTGGGCGTGTTGACTAGGGTCGCGACGTTGCGGCTCACTAGATCGTTGGCTTCCGCATGGCGGATGGAACGTTTTAGCGCCAGGTGCCCCATGGTCACAGCCGCGCTGGAGTATTCGGCAGCCATTTTGGACAGTGCCTGCCGGACGTCGGCCGCCGACAACTGGCGAAGTTTCCGGGCGCCGATGACCGTCAGGATCGGCTCAAGGACATTCTCGTTCTTCTTGATTGTCTTGGCCGCGCGGCCGTCGAGCCCTTCCTTCAGCCAGTCCTCGGCGGCTTGGCGCACGGTGTAGGCGGAGTAGCCCGCCTTCGGAGTGATCCCGGTGTCCAGGTTGGCGTGTAGGGCCTTCAGCCTGTCCTTGACCGCGGTCTTGGTCTTGCCCGAGACTTTCCTCCGGATGCGATGCTGGCCATCCGGCGAGTACCCCAGCGAGACCGCGCCACGCCAGACGCCGGGGCAGCCGTTGTGCCGTTCCGGGTCGCGGCAGGGGCCGCCCCGATGCTCGAAGTGGATCGAGTCCTCGCCCCATCCGCGCCGCCGGGCCATAAGGTGAGACTACTCCCTAGTGGGGCCAAGTGGTGGGGCCATTCTCAGCACACGCCAGGACACCTTCAGACACACGCAGACATTGAATGCACAGGTAGAAAGCCTATTGGCCTGTCTAGCTCCTGGCTTACGGAGGAGCTGATTCTCCATGGTAAGGAGAAGGTCTACGGTTCGATTCCGTAAGGGGGCTCTGTAGTTCAGAGGCTAAAT
>Ga0306920_100014330_pt1 | contig 10827 bp, 13 predicted proteins | sample flu12Cox44000170_FD_204666 | JGI IMG/M metagenome (GOLD analysis project Ga0306920, IMG submission 204666) | Lab enrichment of tropical soil microbial communities from Luquillo Experimental Forest, Puerto Rico - flux4day.12C.oxic.44.000.170 (v2)... | ecosystem: Environmental > Terrestrial >... | reverse complement strand
TTTTTCCCAGAACCAGGATTTGCCCTCGTAGATTTCGGTGATCTCTTTCTTGCTAAGTGCGCGTTCGCTCGCCGGCGCACCCGCAACTTGCGCCGAGCCAAGCGCCCAGCCGCCCGCCAGCACGGCGACGAAGGCAGCGCATTTTGTCAACGTCATCGTGGCAGCTCCGCGAACAACTTGCTCATGATGCGCCAGTCGGGCGAGCCGTAGGACCCGGGCCAAGAATAGGTCTCCACCTCGTTGAAATAGATGACGCCTTTGATCAGCGGAAACTTCCCGGAGGCAGAACGTGCTTCGTCCAGACAACGCCTGAGATACTCCTGGTCCCCGTGGCAGCCGAACTCGCTGATAAAGAGGTCCTTGTCGAGGTCGGCGACCCGCTCGTAAGACGGCCCCAGCCGTTCCGCCAAGGACAAGCCGAACACCGTGACGCCAATGCCGTCCACATAGGCGCTTCCCGGATAGTACTCTCGCATGTTGGGCTCGCCGCGGGGCGACCACATGAAATGCATGCTCGAGCCAACCGCACGGCAGGTGTCCACGAAATGGCGATAGGCATCGATGTATTCGGCGGGCGTCCATGAAGAGCAGGGATAGCGTTCGTTGCCTAAGTCCATTTCGTGCCCCCAGCGGAGCGTGACGTCGCTCGTCAACGCCGCTGATTTTTGGCAAAGCGCGCGGATAAGATGATCATGGTTCCCGGCCATGATGCCGGCGTAGAGCTCGCTCGACGTCTCGGGTTTGCCGTTGCGAGACCAAGTCCATGGCTCGACGGTAATGATGAGCTTGCGCGCGCGGTCGCGCGCGTACTTGTCCACCGCATCGAGCGAGTCCAAATCGACGTCCTGCCACGGAATAAAGATGTGCTCGATGCTGATCTTCGCATCGTTGGCGAAGGTGCCGTAGGGATCATAAGCTCCCATGAGAACGGTCTCGCGGGCATGACTCTTGGTGAACGGCGACTGGCTGGCGACCGGGCTGGCAAACGCGAGGATGAACAGCAGGGGAAGACAGCCAAGAAGTTGGCGAGACCTCCACGCGGCAGGCAACATCAGGCGTCTCCTTTGACTCATCATCCGCGTTCAAACAGAATGAAGCGGATATGCTTGATGCGGTCGCCGCGTTGTCCAGCACCGGACGCTGAATAGGTTGTGGCCGTTATTCGCATCGTGTCAGAACCCCACGTGATGCCTTCGAGCGCAGCCGGGCCACGCGTGGCCATGCCGGCGATCGCAATGACCAGCAAGCTGCGTATCGCGCCAGCGCTGGCGCGGGAAGGTGCGGCCACCTCATCAGATCATTTTCAATAGCATGGCGGATGAGCATCACCGCCAAAAGCGCCGAATAGAGCGCACAGTTGAGGATCGCAAAGAAGTAGAAGCCGCTGGCGTTCTGGGCGTCTGAGAGGAAGAGCGCGCTCAAGCCCGAGATCAGCGCAAGGACGACATAGGGTGCGATGGCCCATGCCGGCAGCTCCGGCGAGGTGGGCTTGCCCTTGGGAGTGACGCGAAAGTCGACGAATGACCGGCTAAAGCAATCCCAGACGGCCGCCAGTGAACCTGCAAGGGTCCATGGCCACCGGGCGTGCAGGAACAGGACGGCCTTCCAACTGAAGAGCTTGGCGTCCGCAGGCCGCAACCATCCATGCAGCTTCCACCGCCAGGCGAGCAGAACGATGATCACCTCGGCGGGCAGGGAATGCAGCAAGAAATCCGCTAAAGTCACGTTAGCAAACGGATGCCCGGTGGCGAGCGCCAACGGGGCATGATAAACGTCAGCAGCATGAAAAGGGAAAACAGCGAATACCAAAGCTGACAGAACAAAAACTGAAATTTAAGCGCTAATGGCAGCCGCGAAAGATAGGTGCCGGTATGTTGTAGGAGGATGGTCAGCAGGCTGCGCGACCACTGAAATTCCTGAGTGATGAGGTCGGGAAACGTACTGGCGCCATCGCCGTGGGCGATGGCGTTGAAGGCGTGCACTCCGCGCCACCCGTGGGCGTTCATCATCAGGCTGGTCGAGTGGTCCTCAGCCAACTTGGGTCCAAGCCCGCCGATCTCGCGCAGCGCCTTCGTCCTCACCGCGTAGTGCGAGCCAATGCAGAGGGGGGCCCAGCCGTTGGTGTAGGCCGCCTGCAACAGGCCGTGGACCGTGGCCTCGACGTGGAGGCGGCCCCTGGCAGACCAGCTGTCTGCGGCGTTCTTGTCGCAGATGCTCGGCGCTGAAACGTAGCCCACTCTCGGGTCGCTAAAGGGCTTCAGCATCTCCCGCAGATAGCCGGGCGCCGGGACGTGGTCGGCGTCCATCTGCACCACGAAATCATAGAGGTCGTAGCCAAACCGATCATAGAAGTACGCCAGATTGCCCTCCTTGCAGCGGGTCCGGCGCGGCCAACTGGCGCGATGGTAGGCGGCAACGCCCTTGCGCGTTGAAATCCCGACGCCGTGCGCATTGCACCACGCGATCGTCGCTTGCGCAGGGTCTTCATCGGCAAGCCAGGTAGGGCTGCTGCGGGGACTGGGGGGCTGGGGCAACTACGACTATGTTGCCACCGTCGGCGACGTCCATGGCCGGTATTGGCTGTTCGACGAAATGATCGGATACCAGATTATCCGGCCCGGCTTTCGCATCGCCGGTTACGTTGGAGCCGAAGAGCAAAACCACAGGCTTTCGCCGTTTGATCCCGCAAACCAAGTGGTGGGTACCGAAAATTGGCTTTAAGGCCGCTGGGGACGTAACGCTCGGCCACAACCAGCCGCTGTTCCTGAACCTGGCGGGCAGTTACTCGACCGCCTTCGATACCTATTGGTCACGCCTGCGCGTCGGATACAAGATCGACCGTATTACCATTGGCCCCGAAGCTCTGCTTCTCGGCAATGAGGGGTCGGATGCGCGCCGCATAGGCGGCTTCGCACAAATGCGGGTGGACAAAACGCCGATCGAAATCACCCTATCGGCCGGTCAGCATACCAATGATAAGGGCGGCATCTTCGCCAATAAGGAAGGGGCCTACGCGTCGCTGAACGTGGGTTTCTCGTACTGAGCTGCATCCATCCGAAAGCGCTGCGACCGGCGCCACTGCGTGGCTAATCCTTCTGGCCCCCTAATTCGGTGGCCTAATCTCATGGTGCGGCGCCCGATCAGGACGCTGCGCGCTGGTGCCAAGCCCAGGCCGATCGGATGATGGCGTCAAGATCGCTCAGCTTTGGCCACCAGCCCAGCTCCTCGCCCGCCTTCATTGCGTCACTCACCAGCACGGCTGGGTCCCCGGGTCGCCGCGGGCAAGCCGAAAATGGCACGTCGAGGCCCGTCACGCGAGCCGCCGCGGCTATGACCTCGCGCACCGAGAAGCCGCGACCTGCGCCTAGGTTGTAGGCCTTGCGCGCCGTTCCCTGCTCCAGCGCATAGAGAGCCAGCACGTGCGCCGCGGCGAGGTCGGCCACATGAATATAGTCGCGTATGCACGTGCCGTCGGGCGTGTCGTAGTCCGTTCCGAACACCGACAGGGCTGGTCGGCGCCCGGAGGCGGCGCCGAGCACCAACGGGATGAGGTGCGTTTCGGGATCATGACACTCGCCCAACTCACCATCCACATCTGCACCGGCGGCGTTGAAGTAGCGGAGCGCCGTTGAGCAAATGCCATGCGCCCGCTCGAAGTCTGCGAGAATTCGCTCCACCATGAGCTTGGAAGCGCCATAGGGATTGATGGGCCTCTGCGGCGTTTCTTCGTCGATCGGCAGTTTTTCCGGCACGCCGTAAGTGGCGCAGGTACTCGAAAAAACGATCCTGCGAATGCCATGTTCGCGCATCGCTTGAGCGAGCGTCAGGCTGCCGGCGACGTTCATTTCGTAATAGCGTCCCGGATCGATAACCGACTCCCCGACATAAGCAAGACCCGCGAAATGCAGCACCGAGGTGGGGTTATATCTGGCCAAGACGTCGGCGAGTTTCGAGCGATCGCGAATGTCGCCCACTTCCAGCGGGCCCCACTTGGCGGCCCAGGCGTGGCCGTTGAGCAGGTTGTCATAGACCACCGGCAGATAGCCGGCATTGGCGAGAGCCTTGCAGGTGTGCGAGCCAATGTAGCCGGCGCCGCCGGTGACCAGTACCGTCCCGCGCGAATGGTCCATGGACTTTGCGGAACTCCCCGATTTTGCGCCCCCGGATTTGCGCTGGCCGTGGGCTACGACTGGCGGCCGGCCAGCAGACCATCGAAGTAGCTGATGGTGTGGGCGAGCCCGGTGCGCAGGTCTGTTGTGGGACGCCAACCCAGCCGCTCCGAAGCCAATGTTATGTCGGGTTGGCGCTGCTTGGGATCATCCGCGGGAAGGGGCAGGTATTCGAGCTTGGATTTGGACCGCACCATCTCGATTACCAATTCAGCCAACTGGCGTATCGTCATTTCCGTGGGGTTGCCGAGATTGACGGGGCCCGTAAAGTCCGCCGGGCTTTCCATGAAAGCCATGAAGCCCGCTATCAAATCGTCAACATAGCAAAATGAGCGGGTTTGGCTTCCGTCCCCATAAATGCTGATGTTTTCCCCCTTGAGCGCTTGCATGATGAAGTTTGAAACCACTCGGCCGTCATTGGGATGCATGCGTGGACCGTAGGTGTTGAAGATGCGCGCGACCTTTATGCTGAGCTTGTGCTGGCGGTGGTAATCGAAAAACAGGGTCTCCGCGCACCGTTTTCCTTCATCGTAACAGGAGCGGGGCCCGATCGGGTTCGTATTGCCCCAATACTCTTCCGTTTGCGGGTGCACGGTGGGATCTCCATAGACCTCGCTGGTCGAGGCTTGGAAGATCCGGCATTTCATGCGCTTTGCCAGCCCAAGCATGTTGATCGCACCGTGCACGCTGGTCTTGGTCGTCTGCACGGGGTCGTGCTGATAGTGGATTGGCGATGCTGGGCAAGCGAGGTTGTAAATTTCGTCAACCTCCACATACAAGGGAAAGGTTATGTCGTGACGCATCAGCTCAAAGCGCGGATGGCCGAGGAGATGGTCAATGTTGCGCTTCGTTCCAGTGAAGAAATTATCAACGCATAGAACGTGATGCCCCTTCGCTATCAGCCGTTCACAGAGATGGGAACCGAGGAAGCCTGCTCCGCCCGACACAAGAATCGATTTTTCCTCAAGCATCGGCAAGGTCTTCCTCTGGTCTTGGCTAGGCCGGGAATCGCTCAAATCGGGAAGCGGTGGGGATGGGACGCGGGCAAAGCCACGACCCAAGCTAGCATTCGCCGCCGCATTTGAGCAAGGCCTGCCCGTGGCTCGCGGATCTGCGATCCGTCAGGCGCTGCCGACTTTGCAAGCGCGTGCAACGGCCCTTGCGCGCTCTTGCCGACGCAAGAGGAGAACTCGTGTCCACATTTGGGCGTGCGCGAGGCTGCGGCCTCTGGCGGAGTTTCATCGCGTTTTCTTGCACCGGCGGCCATGCAATTTCCGGCTGCACACGGGTGGGTTTTTTGCGTGCGGGCAAGTTTCAACGCCAGCTGCTCGCGATCAAAAGGCGCGGGTAAAGGGGCGTGCGTTTGTTGCTATTTCGACACCGCGCCAAGCGAAATACCGGGCAGCGCTTGTCGCCTGTGATGAGTGCGTGGTGATTTTGCGAGCAAGGTTTCGCCGCCTCAACCCGTGCAATACCAGCAGATAACCCCCTCGAACCGATGTTGTCGTAGCGGGCCAAGCTGCTAAGGTTTTGCATGGTCCTCTACAGCTCCCTCTACAGTTCCGTCGGCGGCTGGCTCGTGCATTGCGCCGACCCGCTCGGGCCGCGAACGAGCCCGCCCCGTCGCATGTTGTCGCCGGCCGAAGCGGCAGTTTTGGTAGCCCAGGCCGAAGCGCACGGTGTTCTACCTGCCGTGTTGCGCAATTTTCCTCCCTTTGCCGGCGATCCCGACTATGAGGCGGCACGGCAGGACGCTCTCGCTTGCCAGCGTACCACCGCCGCTCTCGCCATGATGCTGCGCTTTCAGGCCGATGCGCTGTTGGCCGCAGCGAAGGGTCTGCCCATTGTGCTGGTGAAGGGCCGCACGTTCGCGCGCACCATCTATCCGGAGCCGGCGCTGCGGCCCTTCACGGACATCGATCTGCTCATCGATCCCGGGGTGCTTGCGCAAGTGGGCAAGCTGCTCGAGGGTCACGGGTTCAGGCTCGCCGTCGACGGCCAGGACGTAGTTCGGCACGAGTCAAAATGGTTGCATGGCGACAACGATGCATTGTTGGTGGAGGTGCATACCAACCTCGTTCATGCTCCCAGCTTGCGCGGCGCCCTGTCCCTGACTTATGCGGACATAGCCGACGGCCCCGAGAGCCCGGCCGCACTTCTTGCCGTTGCCTCTATGCACGGCGGACTTCATCACTTCGAGCGGCTGCGCCAGGTCGTTGATGTTTGCCAAGCGGCACGCAATCTCAACACCGCGGCCGATGAGCGGCAATTGCAGGGCTTGCTCAGACGGACCGGGGCGCGCCTGGCGGCCATCACGGGCCTCAACTTGGCCTACCGCCTCTTGCGCGAGCCCCATTGCCGGGAGATCGCGCGAGCGCTGGGACCCGAGCGGTACGCCGGTGTCGCCAAGCTGCTGATCGACCGGTCGGTGGTGACATCGACCATGAGCGATCGGCGCATCTATCATTCTTGGCGCCGTCAAGGGTTTCGTGAACTGCTCAAGCGCGGCGGCAAGCGGCGGTGAGCGCGTTTCGCTTTGCTGCCGCATACGCTAAGCTCTCAATGGAATGTCAACCAACGGCTGCGCATGGGGGATATCGATGTCACCCCACGTTCTTCTGAAGCAGAGCTTCGGCTTCTTCATCGAGGAGCTCGATGGAGAGTGCCTCCTCTATCGGATCGGTGCGCACAAGGCCATCCATCTCAACGACAGCGCATCCCTGATCTGGAAGCTGTGCGATGGCACGCGCTCGGTGGCGGACATCATCGCATTCCTGCAGCAGGAGTACCCCGACGCTCAGAACACCGTCGAGGAGGACGTTCGCGATGCCGTCGGGCAACTCGTCCGCGAAGGCGCGCTGCTGGAGGTAGCGGCACCCTAGTCCCGCTTTTCTCTGGGCCCCGCTTTCTCTGGGTCCCGCAGAAGCGCCATGCTTCTGAACGATGATCTTGTACCGGCCGAAGTGGGCTCCCTGAGGCAATCCCTGAACGGGGCCAAAATCGTCGAGGATGGCGTGCGGGCAGCACACTTCGACGGCTTGATCGTAGAACCGCAGAAGGCTTCCCTGTAGGGCCAACACACGGGCAGGATGCGTAGACAGTCACAAACGCAAACCACCAGCCTCGAGCCTTGCCGCTGCAAGGGTGGCGGGGGACGGCAGGCACGCGACTCCGCGGTTAGGCGGGAGGACGCGTTGTCGTTGTTGTTGTCGTGGTCGTCGTCGTTGTCGTTGGCGGCGCAGAAGCGGCGGCGTGCGCGGGCACGAAGACGCCATTGATAATGGGCTTGGTCCAGCGCCGCGGCAGGCTCACCACCGTGAGCGCACCCCCGATAACCACCGTCTTGAGAACTTGCCTGCGATCGAATTGCTGCTCAGCCATGGCTTGCCATCCCTCACGGCAGCTTAGAAAAAGCAGCCTTGCATCTACCCTGATTCGGGGGCTGCGAAATTGCCCCTCAGTCGACCATCAGCCAGTCCGTCCTTTGGCTGTAGCAAGGGCGTCACATCGCAACGGGGTTTCCAGTCCTCACCGCTGGCTTGCAACCGATGCAAGGGTCCAACCGCCAAGACAATGCGGGCGCAGTTCCGCGCCTTGCGGCCCCATCAGTTCCAGATGCGGTTGCTCCACATCCATTGTTCCGGTGTCTCCCGGACCCAGGATTCGAACTGCCGCATCATGCCGGCCAGTGTGGCGCGTATGTCGGCCGCCGGGTTGGCGGAGCGTGGCACACGCAACTCCTTGATCTCGATCCTGAAGCGGCTCTCGGTTCCGATCCGAACGCATCGCGCCATCCACAGGCGTGCCCCCACGCGCCGAGCGATAATGGCGGCAATGGGCTGCGGGCGGGCGTCGCGCCCGAAAAAGGGTACCGGGATGCCGCGGCCAAAGTGCTGATCGCAGACGATCCCAAGCCGACCGCCGCGGCGTACGAAATCCGTAACGGCCCGGGCGGTGCGGTGGTCATCGCCGTGGTCCCCCTCGACTTTGCCGCGCGCAAACATGCCCCCGGGGTAAAGGGTTTGCCTCTTCTTGCGCAGATAGCGATCGATGTGCGGGTTGTTGACGCTGCGATAGAGCGCGGCCGGGTTCGCACATGCCGCAACAAGCGGCCAGATTGCGAATTCCCAGTTTCCCATATGCAAGCTTACCCCGACCGCCGCGCCGAGCTTGCTGCCGTAACGCGCTAGCAGGGCCCGGTTCATCACCTCAAAGCGCGTCGCATCATGCGCGAGGCGATCGATGTGAATGGTCTCGACCATCACGCGACCGAGATTCTCCCAATGCGCTGCGCGAATGGCCCAGCGCTCTTCCTCACGCATGTGCGGAAACGCGATGCGCAAGTTGTCGAGCGCGCGCTGATGGCGCTTTGCGCTCAGGTGGGGTGCCAGCACGCGCCAGCACTTGGCCGAAAGGCGCGTGGCGACATCAAGCGGCATCAGCCGGACCAGGCCGGCGATGAGCCGCAGCATGGCATATTCGAGCCCGAACTCAATGCGGCGAACGAGGTCTGCAAGCTGCATGGTCTTGCTTGAGTGTTGCCAGCGATTGCCCACCGCGTTTTCAGAGCACGGGCTGCCGGTGCATCGGAAGCATAATCGCGCACTGACCGCAATGCCCAAGGCAAGCCGACATGCAGCGCCGCCTGCGGACACACTCCTTGAGACACCAGGATAGGGAAGACCCCGGGTGCGACGCGCCTTGCCAAGAAGCCCTTGTCCTGCACGCGGATCGGCCAGCCAACCGGGGGCCGCACCACGGTCAATCACGCCCTTCGCTGCTGTGGCTCACAGCAATCGCGCCGTCCACAGGTTTCGCGTCCCCGGCCACGCCTCTTGCCGGCACTCGCCCGCGCTCACCTTCGCCGCCCGTCCGCGTCGGCGGTTCAGGGCAATCCCGTGATCTGGTCGATCTCCTTGAAGCGCTCGCCCTCGACGCCATTGACGTAAATGACAGCTGCCACATTGTCGCCCTTGGCGTCCCATTCGACGGGTCGCGCATAGGCAATTCCCTGAAAAGATCCCTGGCGCATGGCAGCGATCACATCGGCGCGGCTCGGAAGCTGCTTCTTGTCCGTTGCGGCGCGCTCGATGGCGGCCAGCAAGAGGCGCGCCGAGTCGTAGGAACTTGCGGCGTAGTTGTTGATGGGGCCGTACTTGGCCGTGTAACGGGCCGCGAATTCGTCCGATCCCGGCACCGTGCCAATCGCCGGCGCCGCCGACAAGATACGCACGCCGTCGCCCTTCAGCGCTGCGCCCTCCGAGGGCTTGATGAAGCCATCCACGCTCCAGCATCCATCGCCGCACGCAAATAGCTGATTGAGGCCGAGCGCGCGCATGTCCTTGACGAGGTAGGCGCCTTCCCGAATGCCAGCGAAGAACAAGACGTCAAAGTCGCGAGGAAGACTGCTGAGCAAGGACCGGAAATCGCTATCCCCGGCATGCACGCTCTGGCGGAGCAGCACGCTGCCGCCCTTCTGTTCAAACCCGGTGACGAAGCCATCGGCCAGCCCCTTGCCATAGGTGGTGCCGTCGTCGAGCACGACGGTGCGGCGTTTGCCCATCTTTTCGTAGAGCCAGCGTGCGAGTCCCGGCCCCTTGCGGTCATCGCGATTGGTGAGACGAAAGATGTTGCCGAGACCGAGCTCGGTGACCCCCGGGTTTGAGGACATGGGCGTAATTGCGGCGAGGCCGCAGTTCCCGTAGACGCGCGCGGCGGCGATCGTCACACCGCTGTTCACATGCCCGACGACGCCGAGGTTCGACGGGTCGTCGCAGAACTGCTTGGCGGCGGCCAAGCCCTTGTCGTTGTTGGCCGCATCGTCGACGGCAATGGCGATGACCTTGGCGCCCAGGATGCCCCCGCCGGCGTTCTTTTCCTCAACCGCCAGGTCGACCGCGTGGCGCATTTCGACCCCGAAGGTGGCTGACGCCGTCGTAAGCGGTCCGCCGATGCCGATGTGCACTTCGCGGCCCGCGAGCGGTGCCTGGGCTGAGCTTTGGGAGGTGGCCGCCAGCGCGAGAACGGCGGCTAGCGGCACAAGATGACGGAGTCCTGCTACCTGAGCCATGATAACCTCCAAAATTAGCATTGCCAGTTAGCATAAGCTTCGGCCATTGTGTGGGCAAGATTGTGAACAGGAAGCTATGAGCACGAAGGTGCCCCTGAGCAGGCCTCACGCCGAACTCCGTTCGCGCGCGGGAACGCTGGCTCTGGTGGGGGGCGAGCTCGCGTTTGATTTCGCCAACACCACGAGCGGGCGGGCCGGCCCGCACCGCTTGGAGCACCTGCGCAAGGCCGACGACCTTGCGGTCTGGGCGCATCATGCAAAGATCATTGGCAAGAAGAGTGTGCGCGATCTGCAGCGAAGGTTCGGCGAAAGCCCGCGGCTGGCAGAATTGCTATTGCGGCGCGGCCTGGAGTTGCGGGACGTGATCTATGGCATCGGTGTGGCGCTTGCAGCTCGCAAGCCGGCTCGGTCAGAGGACGTGGATCGAATGACCAGCATCCATGCCGAGTGCGTGCGCGTCGGCCGTCTCAGAAAGTTCGACGGGATCTATGGGTGGACGTGGAATATCGTCGAGTACCCGGCGGAAGCGATTCTTGGACCGATCGCATTGTCGGCGCATAGCCTCGTGTGCCAAGCGGATCTCTCTCG
>Ga0306920_100014329_pt1 | contig 10827 bp, 10 predicted proteins | sample flu12Cox44000170_FD_204666 | JGI IMG/M metagenome (GOLD analysis project Ga0306920, IMG submission 204666) | Lab enrichment of tropical soil microbial communities from Luquillo Experimental Forest, Puerto Rico - flux4day.12C.oxic.44.000.170 (v2)... | ecosystem: Environmental > Terrestrial >... | reverse complement strand
GCGGTCGGTCTTCGACGCGGTTACCCTAAGCACCCTCGACCACTGGGTGTTCCGTCCCGTGCAGCCCCGGCGGAGGAGTTCCACCGCTCGATCACCGAGTTCCTGCGGGAATGGAGCAGCCGGGGGGTGTTCTACGGCGCCGCGGTCAGCGAGGCACCGGCCATGCGCGGGCGGAACGTGTTTGTCGCCGGCGGCGGCAACTCCGCCGGGCAGGCCGCGCTGCACCTGGCCAGATGGGCCCGTCAGGTAACGATCCTGGTGCGCGAGGGATCGCTGGCCGACAGCATGTCCGACTACCTCATCCGCCAGATCGGCACCGCCCCGAACATCGACGTCCGCTATCGCGTGCAGGTCACCGGCGGCACCGGCACCGGCCATCTCCAATCGCTGATACTGCAGGACACCGCCTCCGGGGCGCGACAGAGCGTCCCTGCGGACGCCTTGTTGGTCTTCATCGGCGCCCAGCCGCGCACCCAATGGCTCGGCGAGGCCGTCGCCCGCGATCCGCGTGGGTTCATCCTCACCGGGCCCGAGCTGCCAGACGGCACCGGCGGCCGCCGCTGGCGTCCCGCCCGCCGGCCGCTGCCGCTGGAGACCAGCCTGCCCGGGGTGTTCGCCGCCGGTGATGTGCGCCACGGATCGGTCAAACGAGTCGCCTCCGCGGTCGGCGAAGGCGCTGTCACCATCCCCTTGGTCCACCGCTACCTCCAAACCATCGCGGCCGCCTCAGCCGTCGCAGGCCGAGCCCCTTCACCGGCCAAAACACCCGCACCCGGGACTCAATCGGCGGCCTGATGAACGTGACACGCCCACTGGGCACTAGGCGACCGCCACCCCACAGGTCAGGAGGCCGGAAATGAAGCAGACCATGACGACAAAAGCCCCGCCGAAATCGCCGTTTCGCCCGCAACCGGCCACGGTCACCGTCGCCGACATCATGCAGCCACCGCTGGCCACGGTCGGCCAGCACGACCACCTGGCCGCGGCCGCGTACCTGATGAAACACGCAGGCACCGCAGCTCTCCTAGTCGCAGACGCCCAGACCGGCCAGCCGGTCGGCATCATCACCGAGACAGACATTGCCCACGCCATCGCGGACGGGAAAGACATCAACGACGTCTGGGCCGGTGCCGTGGCTACCATCCGCCCCGCCCTCACCACCAGCACAAGTATCAGCGATGCAGCCCAGATCATGACGGCCAGGCATTACCGTCACCTGCCGGTCACCGGCGGCACCGGCCTCCTCGGCGTTGTCGACATCATCGACGTGTGCCAGGCGCTGATCGGCGCCGAAGGTGGATAACCAGAGCCCCGGGGTGCAGAGCCGGGACGGGCAGCAGGGCCAGATGTCCTTAGCATGGGTTGGATGAGCGGGGACCGCGACCTGGATGTGGTGGTGTTCGGCGCCACCGGTTTTGTCGGGCGGCTGGTGGCGGGCTACTTGGCTGACCACGCGCCGCCCGGGGTCCGTATCGGGCTGGCTGGCCGGTCCGAGCGGCGGCTTGCAGATATTCGGGCAGGTCTTGGGGGTGCTGCCTCATCGTGGCCGCTGCTAGTGGCAGATTCCGCTGATCCTCGGTCGCTAGCGGCGCTGGTGCGCGCGGCCCGGGTGGTGGCGACCACGGTGGGACCGTATCGCCGTCAGGGGCTGGCGCTGGTGGAGGCCTGCGCCAGTGCGGGCACCGATTATGCGGACCTGACCGGAGAAGTGCTGTTCATGCGCGAGTCCATCGACCGCTACCACGGCGTGGCTGCGGGCACGGGCGCGCGCATTGTGCACTCCTGCGGATTTGATTCCATCCCCTCGGACCTGGGTGTGCTGCTGCTGCATCATGCTGCGCGCGCCGATGACGCCGGTGATATGGAGGACACCACCCTGGTCGTGACGGCTTTGCGGGGCGGTGTCAGTGGCGGGACGCTGGCCTCAGGAATGGGCCAGTGGGATGAGATGCGGGCCAGCGATGAGGCCCGAAGGCTGGTCGAAGATCCCTATACGCTCAGCCCCTCCCGCGAGGCCGAGCCCGATCTCGGCGACCAAAGTGACCTCCAGTGGGCCCGCCACGACGCCGAGCTCGGTATCTGGGTCGGGCCATTTATCATGGCGGGCCTTAACACCCGTGTGGTACGGCGCAGCAACGCCCTGCACGACTGGGCCTACGGGCGCCGGTTCCGGTACCGCGAAGTCACCGCCTTCGGGTCCGGCCCGGCCGCACCCGTGCAGGCCGCCGCGGTGGCGGCCGGCGTGAAGGCCCTGACGGCAGGGCTGACGTTCCCGCCCTCGCGGGCGCTGCTGGGGACGGTCTTGCCCCGGCCTGGCCAAGGCCCCAGCGACAACACCCGCCGCAGAGGCTTTTTCCGCATACAGATCCACACGCGCACCTCGGCCGGGCTGCGCTATCTGGGCAAAATCGAAGCCCGGGGTGACCCAGGCTATGCCGCTACCTCGGTCATGCTTGGCGAAAGCGCGCTCTGCCTCGCCCTGGACCGCGACCGCCTGCCCGACCGTGCCGGTGTCCTCACGCCGGCCACTGCGATGGGCGCCACCCTCATCAAGCGGCTCCAATCGGCAGGACACACCCTGACCGCACAGCGCATCACCCAGTTACCGCCGCAGCCGCCGGCAGACCGCGCCCGCGGGGATGACGCTGCAGATAAGCGGGCATTCTGACATGGTGACCTCCATGGGAATGGCTGAGGAGGAGCGGCGTGTCCTCGCGGTTATCCACGAGATGCTCGAGGCTCAGGAAGTGGGCAACGTGGGGCAAGTGCTCGCTATGTTCTCCAGCCGCCCCGAGGCAGCTCATATGGCCACCGACGGTGCTAAATGGGAGACCAGCTGGGAGGCGGCTCATGCCGTCACAGCGGTGCCCGGTGACGGTATGCGCCTGGTGGCCGACCACTTCGACATTCACCTCCAGGGCGGCATTGCGTGGGCCGAGGGCCTTGGACGCATCAGCAATCAAAGCGGTGCCGAGCGACCGGTACGGATGTCTTGTGTCCTGATCCGCGAAGGAGGGCAGTGGGTGATCGTGCAGTCGCATGCATCGCTCCCGGTACGGGACGCGGAGATCTTCAACTTGGAGACCGGCTGCTAGCCGTGACCGGACACGCCCCGACCCGCAAGCTTTCCATCAAGCCGCAACAGGGGATCCGTTAGCCGATGGCGGTGCCGAACAGGTGCCCGACGCCGTAGGTGAAGGCCAGGCCGAGCGCTCCGCCGATGACGAGTCGCAGGACGGCACGGCGGATGCTGCTTCCGCCCAGACGGGCGCTGAGGGCACCGGTCAGACCGAGAGCGATCAGGACGGCGGCGAAAGTGACCGGTACCCGCGCCGTGGCCGGGGGCAGCAGCATGGCCAGCAGGGGCAGCAGTGCGCCGACTGTGAACGACACCGCCGATGCGACGGCGGCCTCGACAGGGCTGGGGATGTCAGCGGGGTCGATGTGCAGTTCGGCGTCGAGGTGGGCAGCCAGGGCGCCATGGCTGGTCAGCTCGGTGGCGACGGTGCGGGCGGTGGCCGCGGAAAGTCCTTTGGCCTCGTACAGGGCGGTCAGTTCGGTCAGTTCGGCCTCCGGACTGGCGGCAAGTTCCCGTTTCTCCTGGGCTATCTCTGCGTGCTGGCTGTCGCGCTGGCTAGAAACCGACACGTACTCACCTAGTGCCATAGACACGGCCCCGGCGACCAGCCCGGCCAGCCCGGCGGTGAAGATTGGGCCGCGGTCCGATGTGGCACCCGCCACCCCGATGACGATGCCGGCCACCGACACGATCCCGTCGTTGGCCCCCAGCACCGCAGCCCGCAACCGATTCAACCGCCCAGCGGTGCCGCCGGAATGCGGCTCTGTTGGGTGAGTAGCCCGCTGGCCGGCCGCCGCTTGGACCTGAGCGGCGGAGGGCATTATGTCATCGGCGCTCATGCCATCCACTAAACCAGTCGGCTCTGGCTCCCGAAAGGCAGCGCGTGCCCTAATGGCTATCGGAGTGCCGATTGCGCTTTGGCGCTGTTCGTGAGAGGTCTCTCATCGGGGTCTCACTATCAACTCACCCTGGCTGGCGAGAGTGGGTGGTGAGCAAGGAAAACGCCCTTACAGGAGGTGGCCGTCATGGCGCGAGTGGAAAGTAGCAGCCGCGGTTTCGAGCGGCAGCGCGACAGCAAGCACGACAAGTCTTCGGACCCGAGGAAGGACTGGCATCACGACGACGGTGAGGACCGGAGCTACGACTCCTGACCGTGCCCCGCCGCTTCGGGGCTTGCTGGGCTCCCCACCCCGGCAAGCCCCGAAGTCGTTTCCGGCGCTTGGGCGGGACGGCGCCCGGCGGTTCGGGGACCGTCGGCTGGGCCGGTGCGCGGTGAAGGCTCCTGCGCCCCGGTCAGTGGGTGACAGGCTCACGCAGCAGCCGGTAACCGGCGCCGCGCATGGTTGCGATACGGTCGGGGCCGATCTTGTTGCGCAGGTAGCGGACGTAGACGTCCACCACGTTGGATGACCGGTCGTAGTCATAGCCCCAGACGTGGCTGAGCAGTTGTTCGCGGCTGAGCACTTGGCCCGGGTGGCGCAGGAAGACCTCCAGCAACGCGAACTCCCTCGCCGACAGGTCGATCGTCCGGCCGCCCACCTGGGCCTGGCGGGTGCGCAGGTCCAGGCTTAGGCCACCGTGGGCCAGCACGAACTGTTCTTGGGCATGAGCCGGGCGCAGCCGTGCGCGGACCCGCGCGAGAAGTTCAGCCAGCCGGAATGGCTTGGTCAGATAGTCGTCCGCACCACCGTCCAGGCTGGCGACGATGTCATCGGCAGAACTGCGGGCGGTCAGCACGATGATCGGCAGCCGGATTTGCTGGCGCCGCAGCTCGGCTAGCACGCCGGAACCGTCCAATTCGGGCAAGCCGAGGTCCAGCAACATGAGATCGAACTCCCCGGTCCTGGCCATATGCAGGGCGCTTTGCCCATCCGGTGCGCTGGCGGTCGAATGTCCCTGCGCATGCAGGCCTTTGGCCAGGAACCTGACGATGTGTGGCTCATCCTCGGCGATGAGTATGCGGCTCACGTGACCGCCTCCTTCACACGGGAACGCGGCGGCGCACCGGGCGGCTCCGCGGGCTGGCAGGGGATGATCATCCGGAACACCGCACCGCCGCCGGGCCGCTCTTCCAGCGCGATGCTGCCGCCATGGGCGGCGGCGATGGCGGCAACGATGGAGAGCCCTAGCCCGGTCCCGCTGGTGCGGCGCGCTTCCAGGCGCGTGAACCGGTCGAAGATCCGCGTGCGCATCGCGGCCGGGATGCCCGGCCCCTCATCCGCCACGGTGAACTCAATGGCACCGGCCACGATCGCTGACCCGATTTCGACGCCGGTGCCGGGTGGGGTGTGAGTCGCTGCGTTCGCTGCCAGTTGCATCACCGCCTGGGTGATGCGGTGTGCGTCGACCACAGCATGGCCGCGTGCGATGGTGGTGAGCGTCCAGGGCCGGGTGTCGAGGGCGCGCGCCTTCGCCGCCAGAGTCTCGGTGAGCAGCTCCAGGTCGGTGGGTCGAGGGCTGAGGAAGTCGGGCCGTTCGCTGGCTGCCAGCAGGGTCAGTTCGTCGACGAGCCGGGCCATCCGGGTGAGCTCGTCGGCCGCGATGGCCAGAGTTTGCTCGTCGTCGGGACCGGTGGCCGCGATCGTGTCGAGGTTGCCCTGGACGATCGTGATCGGCGTGCGCAACTCGTGGCCAGCGTCGGCGAGGAAACGGCGCTGGGTGGTGAGCGCCGCCTCCAGCCGGTCCAGCATCCGGTTGAACGTGGTCGCGAGTTCGCTGATCTCGTTCCGCCCGCGCACCGGTATCCGCTCGGAGAGGTCGGTGTCGGTGATCCGGCGGGCGAGGTCGGTGGTGTCGCGGATCGGGCGGAGCACTCGTCCGGCGGCCAGCCAGGCCAGAGCCAGTCCCAGCAGCAGGGAAATGCCGCCGACCTCGAGCTGGATCTGGGTGACGCGGGCGATCGAGGCCTGATCGGCGCCGGTGAGCACGGCGGCTACGAATACCCCACGGGATGGGCGCCCCACGGTGTGGACCGGGACGGCCAGGTACCGGGCCGGGCCGCTGCCAAGCTGTGCGTTTCCGCCGGTCGGCTTGGTGACCGCGGACCAGCGTGCCAGCAGGCCCGTACTCGGGTCGAGTGCGTCGGCCGAGGCATTGCTGCTGGTCACCGCGATCTTTCCGGCTACCAAGCCGATCAGCACGGTATCCTGCTCCAGCACCGCCTGCCGGGTTCTGGCCCGCAGCAAGCCCAAGACGGAATCGGGCTGGCTGTCGGCCGCATGCTTCGCGTGCCTGGCGGCGAGCGCCCGGAACTCGCCGATCTCATGTGTCAGTTCGCTACTGATCCGGGAGTTCATCCGGCTGGCCAGCAGCACGTGGGTGGCCAGAGTGGACGTGGCCATCGCCGCCGCGAGCAGCAGCAGCGACCAGCCGAGGATCCTGCTCCGCGCGGACACCAACGGCCGCCACCGTCTTTGCACGGTACCAGCGTGGGCCAGGAGGCTCTGGGGGCCTGATCAGCGTCCTCTGAGGTTGCTCTGAAACCGGCCTGCATCCGGCCATGGTTTTCCGCGTGACGCCCGGATGAGAGCTCTCTCATCGGGTGCTCATCTTGGCGTCATCGCCACGGGCCATGGTGGGCCGAAGGACCAGGTCGGCCGGGTGCCCGGGAGGTGTGCCGATGTTGCTGATTGCCATCACCGGTGGCGTGATCTGTGCCGTGTCGCTGACGGCCGGGCTGGTCGCGCGGACCGCTATCGCCCGCAGCCCGGTCCGCCGGGCGGGGCGGGCCCGCATCGCTGCACCGCAGCGGTGGCGGCCGCTCGCTCAGGCGCTGATCGCGCGGGATAAGCCGATCGCACTGCTGGCGATCTGGCTGATGTTCCTCGATACTGTGATCGCCCTGGCCGCTCCCTGGCCGCTCATGATCGTGGTGGACTACGGCCTGGGCCATCACCCCTACCCGCCTTCGCTTGGCGCGCTGGGCGCGCTGTCTGCCGTGTGGCTGGCGGTAGCCGCGGGCGTGGCGGGCCTGCTGCTGGTGGTGCTCGGCTCGGTTGCCGGCTACCTGGTCACGTTCCTGGTCGGCGCCCTGGGCGAGCGGATGACCGTGCGGCTGCGCACGGCGCTGGTCGCGTATGTCGTGCGTGCCGAGCCCGGTGCCGTGGCCAGGTATCCGCTCGGGGAGCTGACCAGCCGGATCGGAACGGATGCCGTCGCGGTGGCGGACACTGTGGCCGCGACCGTGGACACCCTCATCCCGGACGCCGCAGTCCTGGCGGGCATGACCGTGATCACCGCGCTGCTCGACTGGCGCCTCACCCTGGTCGTGCTCGGCGTCATCCCGCTGTACGCGATCACCGCGCGCCTGCGCAACACTGCCCTGCGGCCGGCCCAGCGTAATGCCAGGGCCCGTTCCGGCGAACTTGCCACGATCGCCACCGGCCTGCTCGCCAGGATCCCGCTGATCCACGTATTCCATCGTGCGGACAGTGAGGTACAGCGGTACCAGCAGGCCAGCGGCCAGGCTGCCGCGGCGGCCGTGACGGCGCTGGACGCCAGCGCCCGGTTCGCGCCGGTGGCCGATACGCTGCCCGGCCTGGGACTGGCGGCCGCGCTGGTAACCGGGACGGTCGAGGTCTCGTCCGGTCGGCTCACACTGGGCGGGCTGCTGGTCTTCCTCGCCTACCTGTCCAGCCTCACCACCCCGGTCAGGTCGCTGGCCCGGCTGAGCACTGTCATCGCTCGCGGCACGGCCAGCCGGGACCGGGTCGCCGAACTGCTCCGGCTCCCGGCGCTTCAGCCGGTCGCGATCGCCCCGAGACCGGGCCAGGCTGGCTCCCGCCACCGGGTGTGCCGGCCTGGCCTGGCGGCACGGCCCGATACGGTTCCCGCCCGGCGCGACCGACGGCTGCCAGGACCAGCGATCCGGCTTGACCGTGTGACGTTCGCGCATCCCGCCCGCCCGCCGGTGCTCGCCGGCGCTCGCCTGGATGTCGCTGCGGGCACTGTGGTGTGCGTGATTGGGCCGTCTGGGGGCGGCAAATCGACGTTGCTGTCGCTGCTGGTACGCCTTGCCGAGCCGCAGTCGGGCCGGATCGAGGTGGACGGCCGTGACATCTCCGGCATCCCGCTGCCGAAGCTACGCGAGCTCATCACCCTCGTCCCGCAGGATCCTTGGCTGCACGCTGGCACGATCGCGGAAAACATCGGCTACGGACGCGCCGGGGCCACGGGTACGCAGATCGCTGCGGCGGCGGAGCATGCCGGCGTAGCAGTGTTCGCACGGGATCTGCCACTGGGGTTGCGGACGCCAGTCGGGGAAGGCGGCACCCAGCTATCCGGCGGCCAGCAGCGGCGGGTAGCGGTGGCCCGTGCCTTGCTGGCCGGCACGCCAGTGCTCCTGCTCGATGAACCGACTACTGGCCTGGACCCGGGCACCGAGTCGCGGCTGATCGACGACCTGCTCGCGGTCACGCGCGGCAAGACGCTGATAATGGTCACACATCAGCCACGGCTCACCGATCACGCCGACCAGGTGGTCCGTATTGACGGCGGCCGCATCACACCGGTATGCGCCCCGACCGCCAGCATGCAGCCGATGGCCGTGCCCGCCTAGTGAGTGATCGCTCAGGTTGTGGGTTGGGGACTGGGCGCCGCGCCCAGGGGGTGAAGCAGGAGCCAACGGGGGGTGAATTGCGCGGGTCATTCGCTTTGGGTGATGGCCACTTCATCACGGCGGCGCATGATGAGGCTCAAGCAGCCCCCGAAATGCCGGCAGGCCACGAACCTGGTCGTGACTGGACCCGGGGATGCGCCGGCCGGCGTGCTGCTCACGGTGTGCACAGATCGCAGGGGAGGTGGGCTGGATGGCTGTGAAAAAGGTCGCACATCCAAGCCTCGACGAACGCAAGGCCGCGGGCAGGCAGGCCCAGGACCGGACGCCTCCCTCCAGCCACGCCGGGTGGCGCCCGGCGGCGGACCGCCCGGATCCGGTGGCCCTGCTGGAGGAGCAGAACATCACCCGGGAGCCGGATCTGGTGCCGGTGCGGCACGGCCGGATGATGGTCTCTCCCTTCACCTTCTACCGGGGCGCGGCCAAGATCATGGCTACGGACCTGGCGGCCACCCCGGTGGCCGGGCTGGGGGCCCAGCTGTGCGGAGATGCCCACCTGTCGAATTTCGGCGCGTTCGCCTCCCCGGAGCGGCGGCTGCTGTTCGATCTGAACGACTTTGACGAGACCCTGCCGGGGCCGTTCGAGTACGACGTGAAGCGGATGGCGGCGAGCTTCACGATCGCCGCCCGCAACAACGGGTTCACCAAGGCCGACGCCCGCGCGGCGACGATGGCGTCGGTGCGGGCCTACCGGGAGGCCATGGCCGACTTCGCGCAGATGAGAACTATGGACATCTGGTACGCGCACATGGATGAGGACACGCTGATGGCCGGGGCCCGCGTTGCCCTCTCCGAGTTGAGGGGAGAGACGGCAGCGGCCAAGAAGCAGGAGAAGGAGGCCAAGCAGGCGAAGCAGGCGAAGGCGGCGAAGAAGGACGCCAAGCAGGAGAAGCATGACAAGCAGCAGGAGAAGCTGGCCAGGGTAGCCGAGAAACGGGCGCAGAAAACCCTGGCGAAGGCGCACACCCGCGACAGCCTGCAGGCGCTGTCCAAGCTGGGCGAACTGGTCGATGGTCAGTACCAGATCGTCAGCCAGCCACCGATCGTTGTCCCCTTGCGCGACATGGCGGCCACCTACGGGCTGTCCGCTGAAGAGGCCGACCAGGTGATCCGTGAGCAGTTCCGCGCCTACCGGGCCACCCTGCAAGCTGACCGTCGGCAGCTGCTGGAGCGGTTCCAGGTCGTGGACGCCGCCCGCAAGGTCGTCGGTGTGGGCAGCGTGGGGACCCGGGCGTTCATCGTCTTGCTCCAGGGCCGCAACGAGCAGGACCCCCTGTTCCTGCAGATCAAAGAGGCGACGTCGTCGGTGCTTGAGGAGTGCCTGCCCAAGAGCCGCTACCGGCAGCACGGGCAGCGGGTCGTGGAGGGGCAGCGGATGATGCAGGCGGCCAGCGACATCTACCTCGGCTGGACCAAGGGACTGGACGTGCGCCGTCACTTCTACTGGCGCCAGCTGCGCGACATGAAAGGCTCCGCGCTGGTCGAAGCGATGATCCCGACCGGGCTCACGTACTACGGCCGCATCTGCGGGTGGACGCTGGCGCGTGCCCACGCCCGGTCCGGGGACCCCGTGGCCGTGGCCGAGTACCTGGGCGAGGACGACGAGTTCGACCGGTCGATCACCGACTTCTCCGAACGCTACGCCGACCAGAACGAGAAGGACTACCAGCAGTTCGTCAAGGCGGTCCAGTCCGGCCGCCTGCTAGCTGTCGAAGGCGTCTAAGGCGCGGTCCGCGGCTCGTGATGCCCACAGCTACATGGGCGGTACACGGCTTGGGAGGCGAGCGGTGCAGGCTGGCGAGGAACTGGTCTTCCAGAACGGCACCATTTTCGATGGCCGCCGTTTCCTCCCCGCGGGCACTGGCGTCCGTGTGCGTGGCGGGACCATCACGGCGGTCGGGCCGGCGGGCCCGCCCCGCGGGGCGGCTCCGGTTGACCTGGACGGCGGAACTCTGCTGCCTGGGTTCATAGACGCCCATGTGCACCCGGTGTTCGCTGGGAACCAGCTGCGCCAGTGCGATCTACCCGTTCCGGTCGCTGCTCGACAGCGGGTCGCCGCTGTGCGCGGGCAGTGACTGGCCGGTGAGCAGCCCCAACCCGCTCTGGGGAGCGCACGTCGCGGTGAACAGGAGCC
>Ga0306920_100014328_pt1 | contig 10827 bp, 12 predicted proteins | sample flu12Cox44000170_FD_204666 | JGI IMG/M metagenome (GOLD analysis project Ga0306920, IMG submission 204666) | Lab enrichment of tropical soil microbial communities from Luquillo Experimental Forest, Puerto Rico - flux4day.12C.oxic.44.000.170 (v2)... | ecosystem: Environmental > Terrestrial >... | reverse complement strand
ATTCCTTCGAGCGATCGGGCATTGTTAAAACGCGACGCGTTGCTACGACGAGGCTATGTCAATGCAATCGATCATTCTGTGACGGCCGTCACAGCGGCCGAAGCCATGCAATGGCAGTTTGGCACCATCGATTTCGGCCGTTGGGTAGGAATACGGCCATGGAACGATTCATTAGACGCGAGAACATCAAGCGTTACAGGAAACTATTGCGGGACGCGAAGGATGAAGCTGAGCGCCGGCTGATCCAAAAACTATTGACCGAGGCAGAGCATAAAGAGCTGGTGGAAAAGACGCCGTTGCCATCGATCGCGTCTGCGCGCCATGTCCCTTCTCAGCGTGGAGCGCAAACACCGGACATCCCGATCGGCATCCGGGTAATAGCGGTCTGTTTGAGGGCGCTGTTCGTCGGCGCGCTTATCGCAATAGCGATGCGCGTCAGCTTTCCCCAAAGCGAGACCTTTTGGTCTGTGCATGAGACGCCCGGTGACCTCGCCCGGCTAGGCTTGGGATTCGCAGTTTGCCTGTGGGTCACGATCCATCTGTTCACGCTTCCTAAGACCGTCGAGGCGTACAAACGGTGGATCAACCTTGGTCTTGTCATCGCCCCGGTGGCTTTGGCTTTGGCCATCATCATATGGCGATGACTGGCTACGACCCGATTGGACCCATAACGGGTCATAACGGTGCCGACGAGGTGATCGAGTGATGGCTTTTCGCTGCAGAATGCATGAGTCCGCTTTTGCTCAAAGCGGATTTTCGGAGAGGCTCGCGGTGATGTCCGCTTTTGGGAGCAAAGCGGACATTGGCCACCGCATGGTCCCGATCATCTCCGCCGCTTTTGACCCAAAGCGGACATTCGTCGGATCGAAATCCCGCAGCGCAGCAATGCCCAGGTGTGCTATTCCTTCGTTCAGAAGCACGGGAGCTACTAGTCAGTGAAACGGCGCGACTTCGTTACGCTCCTCGGCGGCGCGGTGGCATGGCCGCTCGCGGCACGCGCGCAGCGGCCTGATAGGGTACGGCGAGTCGGATTTCTCATTTCGACTGCGGAGACCGATCAGGAAGCTCGCAATTGGATCACAGCATTCGAGCAGCGATTTGCAGAACTCGGCTGGACGGATGGCCGTAACGTCCGCATCGAATATCGCTTTGGCGGGGGCGACGCTACGCGCATGCCGCAGCTTGCAAGGGAGCTGTTGGAATTGCGACCTGACGCGGTTCTCGCTGCGACCCTGTCCGCCGCTACGGCGGTGCGGCAGCAAACTCTGTCAATACCAATCGTTTTCGTGCAGGTCGCTGACGCGGTTTCAGCTGGCTTTGTCACAAATCTCGCGCGCCCAGAAGGCAATATCACCGGCATCACCAATTTCGAGTTTTCGATTGGTGGAAAGTGGTTGCAGGTCATCAAGGAATGCGCACCAACCGTTAGCTCAGTAGCAGTCATTTTCGATCCCGCAAACCCCTCTTGGGCCCCCTACCTGCGCACGGTCGAGGCTGCCGCGCCGGCGTTCGGCATACAACTGACGCCGGCCGGAGTGACCAACGCTGCCGATATTGAACGCGACATCACCGCTTTTTCGCGCAAGCCGAATGGAGCGGTCGTCGTTCTCCCGGCCCCTGTCACGGTGCTCCACCGCGACACAATCATTGCCATGGCCGCGGAACACCGCCTGCCGGCTGTGTATCCGTATCGCTTTTACGCCCAGAGTGGCGGACTCGTCTCCTACGGTATCGACTTGGCGGAGTCTTACCGACGGGCGGCATCTTACGTTGATCGCATTCTTAAGGGAGCAAAGCCCGCCGATCTACCCGTAGAGCTGCCGACCAAATTCGAGTTGGTGATCAACCTCAAGACAGCCAAGGCGCTTGGCATCGATGTACCGCCGATGCTGCTCGCCCCGCCGACGAGGTGATCGAATAAGGACTGCTATTTCCTGCGCTCCGTAAGGAAGCAAAATAGGGAGACGCACATGTCATTCGTCGAATCCCTTCCAAGTGAAATATTACAGTTGGATGAGCTGGAAATTGTCGTCGTAGTGGACAACGAGGCTGATACCCTATCGAGCGTCGACGATGGAGTACCGCAAGTCCCGGAAGTCGTCCATTTGGCTGCGCGAACGCCGGCAAGCCGCAAGTATCAGGGGCACGAGTGTAAGACGGTCTTTGACCAACTTTGCTGCGCCTGCCATGGCCTTTCGGTCCTCATCACGGGTCGCAAAGACGTCGAACAGCACAGCATGCTGTTCGACGTGGGTCCGTATCCGGACCTTTGGCTCGACAACGCTCATCGCCTAGCTCTTGACCTTTCCCGAATCGAGTGTGTGTTTCTGTCGCACTGGCATTTCGACCACAGCGGCGGCTTTCCGGAGGTCATCACTGCCGTCAGCAAAGCACGCGCTGCGGCGGGATTGCCACCACCTGTCATTGATGTACATCCGGACCGGCCGGATCAGCGAGGTATTCTGCTGCCGAGCGGCGTGATGATCATGCTGCCGACGGAGCCCAACTTCGATCTCCTTGCGAACACTGGCGGTGACATTGTCAAAGCAAGCGGTGCTCATGCAATCTGTGGTGGTTTCTTCTTCGGCAGCGGAGAAATCGAGCGGGTCACCGATTACGAGACCGGCCTTGCTGGCCACCACACCTTTCGTGGCGAGGTCGGCACGCCTGATCCGTTGATTATGGATGAACGGTTCGTTGCAGCTTACGTCCGAGGCAGAGGTGTATCAGTGTTTTCAGCGTGCTCGCATGCAGGCATCGTGAATGCGTGCCTAACGGCGATGAACCACTTTCGCCGCTCCCCTGTTGACGTAGTGCTTGGCGGTTATCACCTCGCTGGTAAAGCGATGGAGTCCCGCATTGAGCCAACCGTGCGTGACCTGAAGACGCGTATAGACCCTCGGCTCGTGGCACCGGGCCACTGCACTGGCTGGCGGGCCAAAGCGAGTCTTGCGAATACTTTTGCTCCGGGTCGCTACGCGCCGAGCGTTGTTGGAACAATGTATCGCCTTGGCCGTGTTTAGCCCACACTGGAGAGGCGACGCTGGAACATCACTAAGCTAGTGGATTTTGTTGCACTGCATATTGTCTGCTAATGGCACAAAGCGGACATCCCGAAATGATCGGCTGTTTGTTCGCTTTCGGGGGTAAAGCGGACATGGCACGGTGACCTCAATGTCTGCTTTTGACCCAAAGCGGACATAGGCCGGATCGAAAACCCGCACCTTGCTAGGCGGCGCGGCTGCTCGCGGCGCGCACGCAGCAAGTCGGAAAAATGCCACTCGTTTAGTGGGTCGCCCAGGGCTGCTACCGGGCACTTTCTTTGCCGCTCTCGCGCGGGGGCGTGACCGACCCTGCCGGAAGGGTCGGGACGGTGGCGAAGTTTGCTGGCAGCTCGCCCGTCAAGCTCTCCAGGAATGCCACTATGTCACTCGTTTCGGCGTCGCCCAGCGTCACCCCGAGCTGCACCCGCGCCATGACGCGGACCGCCTCTGGAAGAGTAGCCACAGACCCGTCGTGAAAATAAGGCGCGGTCACCGCGACATTCCGCAGACTGGCAACACGGAAAAGATAAAGGTCGTCGGGGTTCTTGGTGACATCCACGCGTCCGTTGTCGATGGTTTGGCTGCCCGTTGCTTTCCAATAGTCCTCAACGACGCCAAATTTTTGGTACATTCCGCCGCCAACAAGGACACCATTGTGGCACGCTGCGCAGCCTGTCTTGATGAAGGTATCAAGGCCGCCGCGAGCTTTGGGCGACAATGCATTCACTCCACCGGCGAGGTACCGATCAAATGGCGATAGTGTTACCAAGGTCCGCTCATAGGCTCCGATGGCCTTAGCAATATTCTCGCCTGTCATCGGGTGAGGATCGTCAGGGAAGGCCGCTTTGAAAAGCGGGGCATAGCTCGGAATTTGTTTCAGTCGGTCAATAATTGCTTTCTCGTCCGGTTGCCCGCTCGTGATCGGCGAGGCGAGGGCCTTTATCACCTGATCCTCGAGGCTGTCACGGTCACCGCGCCAGTGGATGACGAAATTGAGCCCGGCATTGAGGAGTGTCGGGGCATTGCGCGGATGCGGTCGCTGCCTGACACCGATCGACTTGGACAGCCCGTCCGTCCCATGGCTTGCTGGTTGATGGCAACTGGAACAACTGAGATCGGCGTCAACCGTCAGTCGGGGATCAAAAAAAAGCAGCCGGCCGAGATCGACACGCTCCGGCGTAATCGGGGCGTCCGGCATCGCCATGTCCCGCGGAAGCGGCTGAAACAGTTCCTGAACCTGCTTGAGCCGCCCAGTCTCGGTCTCCGCTGCCGTGGCCGGCGCAACGACGACCAGCAACGCGATGCCGGCGAAGCAGAGGTGTAGTTTCATCACCTACCTCCCTCGGCCATAAACCCCGCTACCGCTCCCGGCTGCGAAGTTTCACGAAATCTTGATCCCCTGCGCGGAGCTTCACGTGCGCTGGGCGAACTTTGTGCCCCCGAAGCCAGAGGCCGAGACCGACGGCGGCTACGATGGCAAGTTCCACGGTGCCTACCCAAGTGGCGGCAACATAGATCTGAGACAGGTCTGTCGAGATGATATGAGCGGTCGTCGCATTCCCCCCAAACGTTTGGTGTACCGCACCGCCGATCATACATGCGATGAGTCGATTCATGGCTCTCTCCTTCGCGGTACATACATCGAGGAGTGGAGCGAAGTGGTCTACATTTAAGGCACAATTAAACGTCGGCCTGTGTTAATCACAGATCGGTGACCGCGACCTTCGTATCGAGCGCTGCCGTAGAACTCATGGCGACCGACGCTAAGCGATTCTGTTATCAAATCATACGGACGAGGTTTTTAGTACGCATATCATCGCGAGCGAATGCCGCGTCTGGCCGTTTCTCTGATTACACCATAGGCTTCATCGGGCGGCACTCGGCCTGCACGTGCCGCCGATGTGCTCGCCCGCGCCGACGAGATGATCTAGTGAGTTACCCAGCATGGTTTGCTGCGGTGCGTGAGTCCGCTTCTGGCACAAAGCGGACTTAGCGAGACATCTGCCGGTTTGTCCGCTTTTGGGAGCAAAGCAGACTTCAGCGATTGCCTGAAGCGCCATTCAGGCTCAGCCAATAGGCCTGAATTGACGTGACCGCGCTTCGTCGAGTGCGTGCTCGATTAGGAATCCAGTCTTCATCCGCCACCGCCAGAGCATCTTCAAGATGCCGTATTAGCTGGCCGCGTTTTTCGGCCTGATCTGTCATGACGAACCTCCTGACGCGACGTACAGTAAGCGGAAGCTAGAAATAGCGAGGGGCGACGTCCATCGTCTTCAAAAACGGAGGCTGGCCATGCAACTCGTCGGTGAAACCGTTGTCGCGGAGAGCGGAACACAATGGGATTGGGACTTACTCGCACTGCCGGGCAAATTACGTGGTTGGGTGCCCAAGTGGGGGTTCAAGACGCAGGCTCCAACTTATGATCCGCGCTTCGACATCGGTGGCCAGTTCGGGGGCTGGCACTACGGTGTCAAAGCTTACGGCGGTTACGGCGGCGAGGTTGGCAGCGATGGCGAGGCGCAGCGAGGGCCCGACGTCAACGAGTATTGCGATTTTGCCGGCGTGCTTGGCACGGGGATCTACGTCACCGGCGTGGCGGGCACATCCGTCAATAATATCGGCGTCTACGCCCAAACGGGGGCGGACCGACCCCAACTCCTCGCGACAGACGACACTGCCGCCGTTCTCGGCGCATCAAACAGTGCCAATGCGATCTTAGGCCTATCGACTAGCGGCTCCGGCGTCTGGAGTGCATCGGCCTACAGCGTCGCCTCGTTTGCTCTCTCATACCAGGAGAGCGGCGTGTTGGGGGTTTCAAGTACTTTTGGACCGACGACTCTCCCCATGAATATCCCGACCATCGCTGGCGTCTGGGGCACCTCGGACCAGAGCCCTGGCGTGATCGGCACATCGAACAAGCTCATGGGCATTTATGGCTTCTCGACCGGCAACGCCGGCATCGTGGGCCAGACCGCCAATCCAAATTCCTTTGCCGGCTATTTCGCGGGCAACCTCGTGGTCACGGGCACGAAGAGCGCGGCGGTGCCGTTCCCCGACGGGACGCAGCGCGCGCTCTACTGCATGGAGAGCCCCGAGCTTTGGTTCGAGGATTTCGGAACGGCGAAGCTCAAGCGCGGCCGCGCCGCGATCAAGCTCGACGCCGATTTCGCCAAGGTGATAAAGCGCGGCGACTATCGCGTGTTCATCACGCCCGAAGGCGACTCGCGGGGGCTTTATGTGCGCCGCAAGACCGCCGCGGGCTTCGAGGTGCGCGAATCCCAGGGCGGCAAGTCGAGCATCGCGTTCTCCTATCGCATCGTCGGACGGCGCAAGGACATCGCGGGGGCGCGGCGCTTCGCGCGAGTGACACCGCCGGCGCTGCCCGGCGGGCCGCCGCGCAAGCGAGCGCCGACCGCGGCGGAGCTGCACGCCTTCGTCACCGGCCTGGCGCGACTGCGGAGAGCAAAGGGCGGGAGGAAAGGCAGAACACCACGCGCGCTGCCAAAGGGTTTGAGGAGGTCGGGATTGAGACGCCCCGCCAAAAGATAGCGAGTGCTCGGAACGCCACCGGGCGGCGTTTTCTTTTCTCAGAATGAACCGACTTGACGGAACTGATCGAATTAGAGAGGCAGCTTTGCTGCGCTGCATATGTCCGCTTTTGGCACAAAGCGGACATACCGATACAAGTTCCCGCATGTCCGCTTTGAGGGGTAAAGCGGACATGCCGCGAGGGTCGGAAGCGTTTCGGTCTGACGCGAAAGACCCCGAGCGGTCATTGCAGTTGCGGCGCAGCACCGGCATCCTCGCCTTTGCGAACGTGAATTGTCTCGCACACCGCGCGAAAGGGCTCCTGCATGTCCGTCGTTTCTCCGCATCAGACCATCGCTGCCGAGACGCCCGGGGACACATCGCCTGGCGCTCGATCGCCCGGCAGCGCATCCCCCCAGACCACAAGCGCGGACCGACCGCTCGCGACGGCGCAACGTTCGCAAACCGCGGTTCCGCGCCGCCTGCGGCGTTACCTGTCGCTTGCGGATTTTGAGAAAACGGCCCGCCGGCGCCTTCCGAGGATGATCTACGGCTTCATCGCCGGAGCCGTCGAGACCGACGCGGCGCTGCGCGATAACCGCCGCGCTTTCGACGAATACGGCTTCGTTCCGCGCGTGCTCAACGATGTCTCGAGCCGCAACCAGATGACGACGCTATTCGGCATGACCTACGCCGCGCCGTTCGGCATCCCGCCGTTCGGGTCCGCCGCGCTGTGCGCATATCGCGGCGACATCGTACTCGCGCGCGCGGCCGCGGCGGCGAATGTGCCGATGATTCTCAGCGCGGCCTCCTTGATCAAGCTCGAGGACGTTAAGCGGGCAAACCCGGCCGCCTGGTACCAGGCGTATTTGGCGGGCGATGCGTCGCGCATCGAGCCGCTCGTCGATCGGGTCGCCGCTGCCGGCTACGACACCTTCGTGGTGACCGCCGACGTGCCGGTTCCCTCGAATCGCGAGCACTACATTCGCACCGGCTTCCAGGTCCCACTCGTGATCACACCGCGGGTCGCCTGGGATGTAGCGACGCATCCACATTGGCTGCTCGGCACCTGGATGCGCACGTTGAAAAATCACGGCATGCCGCATTTCGAGAATATGGACGCGACGCGCGGTCCACCCGTCCTGTCCAAGAATCTCGTGCGCAATATCGGCAATCGCGACCAGCTCTCCTGGAAGCATGTCGAATTGATACGCCGACGCTGGAAGGGAAAGCTCGTGGTGAAGGGCTTGATTTCCCCGCAGGATGCCCGCATCGCGCGCGAATGCGGCATCGATGGAGTGATGGTCTCCAATCATGGCGGCCGGCAGCTTGACCACACGGTGTCGCCGCTGCGCACACTGCCCGAGATCGCAGCCGAGGCGAAAGGCATGACCGTGATACTGGACGGGGGCGTGCGGCGCGGCACCGACGTGCTCAAGGCGCTCGCGCTTGGCGCGCAGTTCGTGTTTGTCGGCCGGCCGTTCCTCTTCGCCGCGGTGGCTGCTGGCGAGCCGGGCGTGCAGCGCGCGCTTACCCTGCTGAAGGATGAGGTGGATCGCGACATGGCATTGCTCGGCGTGCGCAACATTGGCGAGGTCACGCCGGACCTAGTCCGCCGGCTCGGTCCCGAACCGCCATTCGGCCGCAACACTCTCTGACACTCAACCTGACCGTGCCACTGACGCTGCAGGCCAGCGCCGACGCGGTGGTCGAATAGCGATGTTTTTTTGCTACGCTGCATATGTCCGCTTTTGGCACAAAGCGGACTTAGCGAGACGTCCACCCATGTCCGCTTTTGGGTGCAAAGCGGACATGGGACGCCGGATGGCGTCGATCATCTGCGCCGCTTCTGACCCAAAGCGGACATAGGGCGGATTGAAATCCCGCATCGCAGCAGACCTTGTGAAGGTGTGCTATCCCTTCGGTGCCAAGCACGCGGAGCAAGCATGGCATTCAGTGGAACAGTCGAGGGCGTCCGGCCCTCCGACGAGGCTAGGACCAAGCGCGACGAACGGCGCGCGCTGGGCGTTGCCTGTGGCGCGCATATCCTGCATGACGGCTATACCGATCTTGTCTGGGTCGCCCTGCCGATCTGGCAAGCCGAGTTCGGCTTGAACTATGCGGTGGTTGGCTTACTGCGGACGATCTACAGCGGCACCCTGGCGAGTCTACAGATCCCTGCCGCGCTGGTCGCGGCGCGGATCGGTTCCGGTACTGTACTTGCAGCGGGCACCGCCTTGGCCGGCCTGTGCTACTGCTTGGCGGGCCTCGGCTCGGGATTTGCGTTACTGGTCTTCGCGCTATTGCTGGGCGGAATTGGCGCAGCGACGCAGCATCCGATCGGCTCGGCGCTGGTGACGCGCGCGTTCAGTGGGGCGCGGTCGCTCAAGGCTTTCAGCGCTTACAATTTCGCCGGCGACGTCGGTAAGGTTTTGTTGCCAGCGACGGCAACAAGTTTGTTGCTGATCCTGCCGTGGCGGCCGGCCTATACATTGCTTGGGCTCGTCGGCGTCCTCGTAGCGATTGTGATTGCCATTTTGACGCCGCGGATCACGCCGGAGCCGGGATCGGGCTCGGCGGAGCTTGTCCTCGGCGAGGACGGTGAAGGTGCGTCCGCGCAACGCTTCGGCTTTCGCGTTCTCGTGCTGCTCGGCATCACGGACAGCGTCGTGCGGAGCAGCTTTTTCGTGTGCCTGCCGTTCCTGCTGATCGGAAAGGGAGCGGCTGTCACGACCGCTGGATTTGCTTTGACGCTAGTGTTCGTCGGCGGCGCCGCCGGCAAGCTTGCCTGCGGATGGATCGCCAATTGGCTCGGCAATGTCGCTACCATCGCGATTTGCCAGACGCTCGCCTCAGTGGGAATTGTCGTGATCTTGCTGCTGCCGCTGCAACTGACGCTGGTCATCCTTCCGTTCGTCGGTCTTGTGCTTAACGGCGTCACCACCGTGATCTACGGCTCTGTGCCAAACTATGCCGCGCCGGAACGGCGCGCACATCTTCTCAGCGTGTTCTACACAATCGCGATCGGGGCGGCCGCCGTCGCGCCGCCCGCTGCAGGATTCCTCAGCGACGCCATCAGCATCCCCGGCACTGTCATCATCGTATCCACGCTGACGCTGGCTACGGTTCCATGCGCGTTTCTGCTTAAGGACACCTCAACCGCTGTTTAAAGTGGGCCGCCGGATAACGGCACACCGCGTCGATTCGTTGCGAGGCGAAGTTGAACGGCACAAAGCGGACATGCCAGTCTTTGTCCGCTTTCGGGGGTAAAGCGGACATCCCCGACTCCGTGACGTGAGGTCTAGTCTGCTTATGACCCATAGCGGACATAGGCTGGCTCGAAATTCTGCAGCGCAGCATGTCCGGGATTTGATCTAGTCAAAACCGCGCTCCCGGCTCATGCTTACTCTGCCCGGTTACGAGGACGCCGCGATTCGCAGGAGGTTTCCAATGAGTGAGGATGGCTGGTATTGGACTTATTGGGTTGGCGTCATTGGGTTCGGCTTGGCCTGCGTGTTTGGGTACATGCTGACTGTATAGCCTTGCCGCGCCCTTCGTACCTCTCCAAAAAACTAACCCGAGCCATTTGCACCAAAGACGGCGGCACGCCGCGCACTGTCTTGGACGCCCGGAGCTATATGCTTGGCTTATCGAAGGATCGGCAGATGCGCTCCCAATGGCGGCGCGCCGCACAATCACTACTCGAACACGCGGACGTTGCCGCTGTTAGCAGGCAGGTTGAGCTCGCGCTGGTCCATGACGGCAAGCTAGACGTTTCAGCGATGGCCTAGGCTGTGCAGGGCCAACGCATCCTTAAAGATAGAGTTTTACACGGTTGACATAGTTGCGAGGTGGCAGCGAGGCGGAGCTATAGTGCCCTGATTTTGTACCATCGGACTCCCGCAATGGGAGGCGGATAATGCCAACAAAGTTGTGCCCTAAATGCCACGGACAAAGAACGATCGCATGTCCCGCATGTCATGGCACTGGCAAAAAAATTCCAGTAGGTAACTGTGAAGAATGCGGCGGAACTGGCCGGCGTATATGCGATGTTTGTAGTGGTACGGGCGAAGTCGAACGTTAGCAATTTTGAAGCGCCCGAACTGTTCGTTATCCACCTGCAGACGATCCCCCGATGTCATTGACTACTCCTCACAAATCTCTGCCAAGTCGAGAAGCTCTTGCTTGATGAGTAGGCCCTTCGGTTTTTCAGCAAGGCGCGATACGCACTCGCGGCTGATCTCGTCAGCGGACA
>Ga0306920_100014327_pt1 | contig 10828 bp, 13 predicted proteins | sample flu12Cox44000170_FD_204666 | JGI IMG/M metagenome (GOLD analysis project Ga0306920, IMG submission 204666) | Lab enrichment of tropical soil microbial communities from Luquillo Experimental Forest, Puerto Rico - flux4day.12C.oxic.44.000.170 (v2)... | ecosystem: Environmental > Terrestrial >... | reverse complement strand
ATCGGCGCACCCCGACCCAATTGATCACCCGATATGCCGGACGCATGCTGATCGAGAATGCGCTGTCCGATGCTGTGCGCTTCTTTCACATCGATGCGCTATCGTCCCCAGGCAAGCGCACCTTCCGCCAGTTCTTCATCAAGGATCTCGGCCACGACGAGCGCGCTTTCTGCTCGTAGACACGGGGTGCGCGATATTTGCGGTGCGGGCTGCGCTCAGCAAACCACTGTTTCCGCTCGCAGGGACCGCGGGCGAAGTCTTCTGCGCTCGGTTCATTGACCGCATCGGCAAAGGCATCCGAGGCGCGCCGCGTGATGCGCTTGTGGCTGACATTACGCCACCCACCATTCGCGGCGCCGCCTATGGGGTACGACAAGCGCTCGACACGATTGGTGCCTTTGCAGGTCCTTTGCTTGCGATGGCCTTTATGGCGCTCTACGCCGACAATTTTCGCGCCGTCTTCTGGTGGGCGGTCGTGCCCGCCGTCCTAGCCGTTCTCGTGCCCGTCTTCGGTGTCCGAGAACCTGATGGCATTCCAGCGCAGGGAGACCGCCGCTGGCCCATCTACAGGTCCGACCTCGGCCGGCTTCCCGCTGCATTTTGGCTTGTGATCCTCATTGGTGTGGTCGCTACTTGCGCGCGTTTCAGCGAAGCCCTTCTCGTCCTCAAAGCTCAACTCGTCGGGCTCCCCTTCGCCCTCGTTCCACTTGTTTTGGTCTGCATGAATCTCGTCTATTCGGCCGTGGCTGGACCGGCGGGCGTGCTTTCCGACGCTATGGGGCGCCCGAGGTTGCTGCTCATTGGCCTTGGCGTTTTGGTGCTTGCCGACGTGGTGCTCGCCATAGCGCCAAGCATTACCGCCACATTTGTCGGTATCACGCTGTGGGGCTTGCACATGGGCCTCTCGCAGGGCCTCCTCTCCGCACTCGTCGCTGATACGGCTCCCGCCAACATGCGGGGTACGGCTTTCGGTCTTTTCAACCTATTCTCCGGGGTTGCACTGCTTGTTGCGAGCGTCGCGGCCGGCTCGTTGTGGGATGTGATCGGCCCCGGGGCAACGTTTTTCACCGGCGCAGCCGTGGCAGCAATTGCCGCACTCCTCGTCGTATTCTTTCTCAGGAATGGCGCGCTGGCGAAACCGTCCTAAAGCGCAACACTTGCTTGTACGTCCGGACTAACCTTTCAGCGACATTCTTCCGTGGGAGCGCCTTGGAAGCCGCTTCGCGGTCTGTAGATTGTGCAGCATGAGCCTCAGATTGTCCACAGCGCAGCTTGCGATAATCCCAGCGGCCATGGTGCTTGTCGCTTCGCAATTTCCCTGAACAGTGTGCCAAATGAAAGAAAAGGAGCGAGCGGTTGCGACCACGCCTGAGGTGCGTGCACGATACAATCAGATCAAAGGGTCCTCCTTGGAGATGATCAAGGCGGGTTGAAACAGGCGACAATAACACGCCTGATGACTGGGCAATCACCGCGCAGGCATGAGCCGCTAGGATCGCACGTACTTCTTGCGCAACTATCGCGGGGGTCGGCGCAGCCGCGAGGAGATCGTCACGGAGATCGCAATTTGTGAACCGCCCCGCTCGGCGTAAGGAGTGGAGATGCAGAACTCCGCGTGTTTGACCGCTAAGAATATTGCTTTGTTGCGCGCAGCGCATTACTCCCAGATCCCCCGGCTGGCTAAGCCTGGTCACGGTAGATCGCTACCTTGTCATCGGACATGGCGGCATCAGACAGGCACCCCGTTGCGCGGGCACGTGTCGCTAGGTCACGAGCATTCGGGGATGCCAACGGAATCACCGCGAAAACCCGGCGACTATTCCTCGCCTGCCGTCTCGAATTTCGCCGGTGATCACAGGGGTAAAGTTTTTCTACATGATGTTCTGATGACTACCCACAGTCTTGATGCATTTGAAAGAACTGGGCCAACGCCGGCCGTCAGTTGCCTCGCGATCACACCGTCGACGGATAATTTCCGAAGGTATATCGCAATAACTTGATTGTAGGCTAAGGTCACTTTGCGCCTTTACTCGGCATTCGGCGCAACACCTATGTACCCGTGGCCCTGGGAGAAATGCTCAACTTTTTCCCAGGGCTTTTTCTGTCGCGAAGCTGACGGGGCGCTCAACCATCCCCCATTGGGGTCGGAATGATAAACCGGCGCGCTGATCTCAGGCACAATGGCGGCGTCGCAACACGCTTGATCGATGCGAGCCGCCCGGAAGAGAGGCGGCTCGCACACCCATTTAGAGGGTGGGACACATGGGTGAAGACGCCCAACAGGGATTGCGGGAGATCCTCGCCCGACGTGTCCTGCAATCCTTGAGATCGACTGCGGGGTTTTGTCTGTTCTGCAGGGAACACCCATCCGGCTATGGCGCTGATTAGCATTGATGCACCATCGGCCTTCGCTATTTCGCCGATGATTCGACGCGCCGCCCTACTAAGTCCCGAGGGCCGCGCGATCGCCACTAGGGCGCCTCTCGGTGCGGGTCGAGGCGCCCTTCTTTTTGCTGAAGCCTTTTACTGGCTCAGGGCATGCACACTTGCGACGGCCTCAGCAGCTCGCGCGCTGCCAGCGTTCGGAGGCGATTTTTCCGGGTCGACGATGAAAGTCGAAGTCGGGGCTGAGCTGGTGCCGGGCCTAACCGGCTAAGCGCGTATCATGATGATGCTTTGCCCGAAGCCTGGCGCCGCTGCGCATGTTCAGCACCAACGACCTGATCGTCCAGGCGTCGCGGTGCGTCGAGAGCAGAGATCGGCACGGGGTGGAGAGCAGACTTTTGATAAGGCTTGGCATATCCTACTGCGATAAGCCGCCGTTGGGTCACAAATTATGAGCCGCTTCTGGAGTTCAGTCGTCCATAGCCTGTCGCCATACGTGCCCGGTGAGCAGCCAAAGCTGGATGGCATCGTCAAGCTTAATACCAACGAGAATCCTTACATACCTTCGCCTCGCGTCCTGGCTGCGATCGCCTCCGCAACTGATCGTCTGCGCCTCTACCCCGATCCGCGCGCTTGCTGTCTGTGCGAGACGATCGCCGCCCGCTACGATGTTGCGCCTGAGGAGGTGTTTGTTGGGAACGGCTCGGATGAGGTTCTGGCCCATACCTTCCAGGCCCTTCTGAAGCATGATGCGCCGCTCCTGTTCCCCGACATCACCTATAGCTTCTACCCGGTCTACTGCGGCTTGTATGGAATCCGGTTCGAGGAGGTGCCACTTGATGCCGCCATGAGGGTGCAAATTGCCGACTACCGGCGGCCATGCAGCGCCATCCTTCTGCCCAATCCGAACGCCCCCACCGGCATTGGGCTTCCGCGCGAAGCGATCGAGGCGCTGGTGGCTGAACATCCGGACCAATTGGTGGTTATCGACGAGGCTTACGTCGACTTCGGCGCCGAGAGCGCCGTATCGCTCGTAGCGCGGCACGACAATCTGCTAATCGTCCAGACCCTCTCCAAGTCGCGGGCCCTGGCTGGACTAAGAGTTGGCTTTGCCATTGGTCAACGACCTTTGATTGAGGCGCTGGAACGGGTGAAGGGCAGCTTCAACTCCTATCCCCTTGATTGCCTCGCCATCGCTGGTGCGGTCGCGGCCATAAATGACGATGCATGGTTTCAGGAGTCGCGCGAACGCATAATTGCGAACCGCGAATCGCTAGTCCACGGCCTCTCTGAGCTGGGCTTCGAGGTTCTACCATCCGTGGCGAACTTCGTATTCGCGCGCCATCGCAGCCGCGGCGGCGCATATCTCGCAGCCCAGCTTCGGGAGTTGGGCGTTCTGGTACGACATTTCCAGAAACCCCGAATCGAAGACTTCCTACGCATTACGGTCGGAACGGAGGATCAATGCAGCCGTTTGATTGCTCTGGCGAGTAGTTTGATCTGATCCCTTGGCCCCTTTGCTGCACCTTTGGGGCCGTTGTGGGCCGTGGTTCGTGCACTGGCATTCATCCCTCTGCAACGACGGCCATTTTTTCATGGGAACATTCTCAGAGGTCAGAATGATGGATTGCGCTCAGCCTTGGCCAAGTCGGGGCGATGATGGGGGAGAAAAGCGCCCGCCCCTCACACGAACCGCAAGGGGAGCGCTGTAACCGTTCAACTCAAGCTTGCGGCCTTTGGTCGACACCAGCCAATCTGGCTTGGACTTCCGGAATTGCTGTCCATATGTCGCGTCAAATATTGCGCGTTGTGAGCTGCAAGTGGACGTATGCCGCACTTAGGCAATGTCATCAACCCACACCTCGATTACGCGAATTGCGTCACCGCTTGCCTTCAGTTTTGAACATGAGATTTCGGAGGACCGAAGTAGTCTAACGTCATGCCGTTTACTTGGCATGATAACGCACCTAGTCCAGTGTTTATTGCAAAACCACTACCCGACGGAACTTCCATTGTTGAGTAATCGTAGAATATGGCTTGTGCTTGTTCGTTGTCGATTCGTATACGACGCAAATGGATGGTCAATTTTGTAACGTGCGACGCTGCCATCCCTCCCCCTGTCGTTACCAACCTTCCCCATGACCTTGACAACGCACCCCCTGTTCCTGTTGGACAAATGAATGAGCATCCTTTGCTGCTGGGGCATGAGTAGATCCAATCAAGATCCGCGTCCGCCGGACCAGGCGTCACCGGCTCAGCCGCCTGCGTGCCGGCGGCGAGACCGAACACGCTACTTGCTAGTGTTGCATACAACCATCGCGGCATCTCGTCCTCCTATTCATCAAGAAGGCTCGCAATGGGCATCAGACCCAACGTGCATTAACCTTAACAATTGGGGTAACGATGGAATTGGCGTAGGGGTATATCCTCATTCGGGGTTCGGATCGGGCGGATGGAAGAGTCGCGCCGGGGCTTGCGGGTGGGCTGACGAGATGCGGCTCGTGGAATCGGCGCCAACGAGCGCGCGGGCGTTGCTGCCGCGGTAGCCGGATCATCTAGCGACCGTGCGAAAGATCCTCGCCTGACTCCGGGCGCCATCGGCAGGATGCGCTTGTAGGCCTCGAACCATGCACGGGCTCGGCGGCGAGTGTCATCCTCGCCCGCCACCAACGGCTCCTCGCAAGCGGCGCGAACGCGCGCATGTAAGCCCTGAACTCTGCCTCGTCCCCATCACCCGATGTAGTACTCGGGCTCGGGCGCCAGCGATGGCGGGTAGCGGCACCGTCGCGGCCGCTGCGCCTGCGGGCAATGATGACATCGACTCGCAGACGAACTAGTTCCGCCGCCATTTCGGGTAATGTCTGCTGCTGCCCTTCACAGAACACCGCGCGATCTTGTGGGACTGATCGCCTTGGTGGGTTGTGCGGTTGAACTGGTTTGATGCTTTGATGCTCTTGGTCGACATAGGCGTGCTTGTGGGACTGCCGTGGTCGTCAACGAGACGCGTTGACCTTGCCGATCGGACGCAATGAAAATGCCGGTTTGTTTGTCCATTGCTTCCTACTTTCCTAGTGATTGTACTTATAGCAAGTATCGCGAGCCCCAGCGTGGGTCAGCGTGGGTCAGCGCGATGATCTCAATGCCATGTTCAACCGGATCCGGGATCTTTCGTTCTCTGGGAATATCAAAAACAAAAGCGCTCATGCGAGCGCAAAAGTTTGCTGCCAGGCGCGCTCGGCTCCGACAACAACGAAATTTCCGTGGGCAGCTCGCCTTTACGCCGCAGGAATTGGCTGATGCGGGCATTTCCATTACGACAGGTGCCGACAGCCGGTCTCGAGCACGAGCGAAGGAGCTAGATCGTGAGTATCCCGAAGGGTTCCGGACCCCTGACCGGCATTAAGATCGTCGAGATCGCTGGCATAGGACCGGCGCCACTGTGTTGCTCGCTGCTTGCCGACATGGGCGCCGATCTCATCCGCATCGACAGGACCGGACCTTCCGGTCTGGGCTTCGAGTTCGCGGGCCCTGAGGCCGACGTTCGGCGCCGTGGCCGGCCATCCGTGGCAATCGATCTCAAGCATCCTCAGGGTATCAAGACAGCGTTGCGCCTCATCGCGTCGGCCGACGCCCTGATCGAGCCGTTGCGGCCAGGCGTCATGGAGAGACTGGGCCTTGGTCCCGAGGTCTGCCTTGACCGCAACCCGAAGCTCATCTACGCGCGGATGACAGGTTGGGGACAAACCGGCCCGCTAGCACATGCCGCCGGCCACGACATCAATTACATCTCCTTGTCCGGCGTGTTGCATGCGATCGGCACTCGCGAACGGTCCGTGCCGCCGCTCAATGTGGTCGGTGACATGGGGGGCGGCGCCATGTTCCTGGTGATGGGAGTGCTGGCCGCGCTCCTTGAAGCGAAAAGCTCAGGGCTCGGCCAGGTCATCGACGTCGCCATGACGGAAGGGTCCGCCTATCTCGCCCTTACCTGCTTCGGCCTGGCGGCGGCCGGCGAGTGGTCGGAATGGCGCGAAGACAATTTCATCGACGGCGGGGCACCGTGCTGGCGGTGCTACGAGACGAAGGATGGCAAATGGATCTCGGTCGGTGCTGTCGAAGCCAAGTTCTATAGCCTTCTCTTGCGAACCCTGGATTTCGACGAGGCGGCCCAGCCCGCGCAGTTTGATCGCGAGCATTGGCCGCGCATGCGCGAGCTGTTCGCCTCTCGATTCAAGGAGAAGACGCGCGATGAGTGGTGCGCCATGAGGAAAGGGACGGATATCTGCTTTGCGCCCGTGTTGAGCTTCCGGGAGGCGCCCGACCATCCGCACAACAAGGCCCGCGGCAGCTACGTGAAGGTTGACAGGATCATGCAGCCGGGTCCCGCACCGCGGTTCAGCCGCGCGCCGTCGCGCGTCAAATTCGGCCCACCCGCATTTGGAGCGCAAACCGAGGAGACAACTCGCTCAATGGGATTTCTCGCACGGCGAGATCGCGGAGCTGAAGAAAGCGAAGGCAGTCGGCCGACAGAGGGAATAGGTCAAAAGCGACTCTCTCGCTACGGCGCAGAAAAATCATTGATGCGAGTCTTCAATGCTTTCCCCATGTTGAGAGAACCCAGAAGCACGTGGCTTACTCGATCACAGTTTCGGATGCGCCAGCGCTCGCGCGTGCGGCGTCGCCTGCGCATGATAGCGCTTGATCCCCTTCGCGCCTTCTCGGCGCCTCTCCTTCAGCTTGAACGACACCGATGAGCCGCCGAACCACGGCGCCGTTCTTCTGCTCAACGAAACGCCTGATCGTTCTTCTTGTAGGCTCGCGAGTGTGCGGCTCCATGGCACGACCACGTCGTTGATGAATGCGCTGTCGTTGTCGAAGTCCTCACCGCGAAGCAACCACGGGAACAGGCTCTGAGCCCGCGTCATTGCCTCAACGACCAAGCTGCCATCCGGGCAGGCTGGCGGGTCGGACCAGTCGTTGAACGTGCGGATCGGAACCTTGCGCCGGATCGCCGAGAAAAGCCGACGCGTCGTCGCCGACCACCGGCGGCCGCGCCCATGCTGATCCTGTCCGCCAAGTGTCCGGATGGACGAGCCCGCCACGCTCGTCCCTCCGTGAGCGACGATGTCGATCTCGCAGTAGCCCGGCCATCGGCGCCACCGACCCGATTCGGTGGCGCCGCCCTAGTCATCGGCGCGGAATATTCGCTACCATTCTCGGTGAGGCAATGCGGGGTCAAATTTGGACGCCGATCACCCCCAAAGAGGGGTCAAAATTGCACGCCGCTCTGCACAAACGGGTGCTCAACGCACCGCGCTCGCGGCCGTCGAGGCCCTTCACGAGCACGCTATACTTGCACGTGCTCGAGCGTAGTGAATCGACGAACCGCACCGCTGGGGCGGAACCAAAAGACTCCAGAGAGGGCCCAACCGTCATCTGGCGCTTATGCTCGGATCCTTCCCAGCGGGGAAGCGGATTGTCTTGACATGTTTCGATCTGTCAACGCCGCGCACGCCAAGCTAAGAAAAGAGCGGGGTGAGTACAGCTCTGGCCAAGGGCATGATCATATGGTGCGTCGGGGTAGCTCGACCAGAAGTATGCGCGGCAATAGAACCAAATGCACCAGCCGGCTCGAGCTCGGTCTTCGGGAGAGGGGGAAATCTGCCCGAGCCGGCTGGCATACCCCTGGGCACAACTTTTGGGGGCCCATCAACATCCCGCTGGCCGGATCGGTTGGCAATTGCCGAGTACGGGCAGGGTGAAAACTGAGTTAGCGGCATCCGGCGTGCCCAACTTCTTGAAGAGCTGCGGGGTCCCATGGCGATAGCCTGGTTGGGCCGGCATCCCGGTCAATCCGGCACTCACGCCTGCGGTCGCTCCATTCGTACTATTCCGCCCGATGGCGTGGTTTCCCCGGGTGCTGCGCACCCCGCCAAAACCATTCGGGATGGTTGCGGCTCTTCTCGGCCTCGGCGCTCGCCTCTTTCCACGGCAACAGCAACACGGACAGCACAGCTGCGACCGCACCCTCGTGCGGTTCCTGGTCGCTGGAGCCTCTCACGGTAGGCCAGGCGTGCTAGGCGCGGCGTCGACGAACGAAAGACTGCAATGTCCTCACTCGGCTCTATCGGCGCCGGACTGAGGCTCTGCGGCAGCAACCACAGCACTGCGGGTACGAGGCACCCAACAACGAGAATATGAGCCGCAACAAACATCACAATTTCTGAGCCCCCAGCGCCGAAGTTGCAGGGTGCTCGCGACACCTGGCGCGGCCAGCGGAAAACGTGGCTGCACTTGGGCGGCCCAGGAACTCTAGTTCACTTCAGGAGCGCGACCAACTTGGCGGCGAAATCGCTCAGATCCTGAATGAGGCTCGGTTTCCAGAGAAAAGCAGTGATAGCAGCAATACCGGCTGCTAACAGGCTCGTTGCGACAACGGCTTTCTTGGATCGAAGGCCGCTTGTCCGCCCCCAAGGCCGCCCTCGTGGTTTGGCCGCGCGCCTCGGGACCAATTGCGTTGGCGTTGAGGGCTCAGGCACCTTGATGGGCTTCGCTGTGCTGGAGCGCCCCCGCTCCGAAGCAACGGCTTGGAGTGCAAGATGACTGGCCTCCTTCTGGCGCTCACATAGTGCACGCGCTATGCCCGATAAGTCTCCGAGATCAGGGAGTGGCAGCGTCCGCAGTAGCCGCACGATATCGGAGGCGCGAATGTCGGCAATCTTCACCTGCACTAGTTTGCCGGCGTCGCGTGCGGCCATTGCCTCATGCAGCACAAACGGTGAGGCGATCGATGCCTTGCTCCAGAGCACGACGACCTTCTGCGCGCTCTCCAGCTCGCGCTCAATTGCGTCACGAGCACCTCGGGGCGCATCAACACCAGTGTCCCACCACGTGGTCCAGCCCTGAGCTTCCAAATTAGCGGCGAGCTGCTGAGCAAGATTGCGACCAGCTTTAGCGTAACTGATAAAAACTTCGGCCATGGAGGCCCGATCTCCGCGCCTGAGTTCGGTTCCAGATCAACTCCAATCCAGGAAATTCGGATGCAAACAAGCTGCACGGACCGTCCCCGAGCTTGAGCGGATACGGTTTAGCTGGTGCTGCTCGTCTTGCATTGGCGCGTTGACTTGGATGCCGCCAAGCGGCTCACACAATCGAAGCGCTACAGAAAGGGGCGGCGCAGCCGCCGGAGCGCTGAAGCGCAAGCCATCCAGCGAGACCGTCAGGCGCCATCTCTCAGCGATCATTGTTATGCCCATCGAGCAGAAGGTTTGAGCCGTTGGCCCATCCGGCCTTGCCGTACAGCAACCACTGATTAGAAGCGACGCCCAAGCGGCCTGTCACGGTAGCGATGGAAGATCGGCGCGGAAGTTAACGGCTGGAAGGAGGATGCCGCGGAAGTCTCCGTTTAAGTCAGCGCGCGGCTAAGGGTGGCTTCCACACCCGCGGCATTTCCGAACTGCTGATTGTAGCCAATCTGACAACCGCCTATGAATTCGCTCTCGCTCTCCTTGAACCGTTCGCCGGTGAGGCTGATGTTGTCCGGGCGACATCACTCCCGGCTCCGCCGACTTGGCTGACCGACGATCAGGAGCAACGTTGATCGACGCGAGCATCAATCAAAGTGCGACGCGAGGCAAGGCGGAAACTGGCCAAGGAGCATGGCGCTAAGGAAGCGGCCGAACGCGCACTCAAGGAAACCCCCTCGCGGGCGAGACATGCCACAGCGAGGAGGCCACCGGCGCATGCGCGCAGACCGTCAGCGTCGCCGCCGAGCCCGAATTAACTGCCAGCTTTAAAGTTCCCTTTTCCGGCAACTCGAACATCTGCCATGGGCTGCGCTGTAATTTTTTCCTTAGTTTGCGTGGCGGATTTCCATCGTCAAGAATCAGGTTCGTTGTGGATGGCGAAGGCCGCCGTGGGCGAGGTACGGCAAAGCCCAGCGTAACTTTCTCCACCGATGGTCTCAAGCCCGGTGCGGCACGCGAGATATACCTGATGAGCCGGACACGCCAGTGCCTGTTGTTTGCGCTGATCCTAATTGCCGCACTTTTATCCGCGGTGCTCAGGCTTGTGCTGCTTGTGCCTGTGCCCAAACGGCCCAAACGGCAAGAAAGCAAAAGCCAAACGCGGATCAACAAGCCGGCGGACTCGGTCGCCAGGGAGGAGGTGGCCATGTCTAAGCGTGCGCGATCGGCCTTCTACGCAGCTCTTGATGGCGCTACTCTTGGCTTTGTAGTCGTTGCTGCTGGAATGCTGGCCCTGTGGTGGTGGATGTTGGCGTTCTAGCGCAACCTGCGCCTCATGCGGCGCACACAGGCTCCGGACCCAGCAGCCTGAACCGCCCTTCGATGAAGTTGACAAAGAGCTAACCAAAGATATTTGAAATTTCAGCTGCTGCGCGCGGCTGCTTCCAGCTTCTGCGTTGGGTATCCGAGGATGGCTCTCA
>Ga0306920_100014326_pt1 | contig 10828 bp, 7 predicted proteins | sample flu12Cox44000170_FD_204666 | JGI IMG/M metagenome (GOLD analysis project Ga0306920, IMG submission 204666) | Lab enrichment of tropical soil microbial communities from Luquillo Experimental Forest, Puerto Rico - flux4day.12C.oxic.44.000.170 (v2)... | ecosystem: Environmental > Terrestrial >... | reverse complement strand
GGGTGGCAAGCAGGCGCCGAAGCGTTGTGGCTTCGGGACAATGCCGTCGTCAGTACGATCTTTCGCGACACGACCCTCCAAGCCTTCGAGGGCTGCCTGTTCGGCCCGGCGACCGGCTACTGCGGGCTAGCCGGCCAGTTGCTGGTGCGGATCGGCCCGCCTGGGGGTGATGGCGATCCCTGCTCCTTAGAGCGACGTCTAGAGCGGCGTCGCGATCCAGAAGGGCCGAAGCGGTAGCGGTCGAGATCTCCTTGCGGCTTATTGCGCCCGGACGAGTTGACCGCGGACCTCCCCGCCTTTGTTATCCGCTGTGTGCAGGTTTATGTACGTCCTCCCGGCCTCGAGATCTGAGATCTGCGCATCGGTCAGCGTTGCCGAACCTTTTATCGGGCTAGGTAATGGAGGATTACCCAGCGGTACGAGGACACCGGCATTTACTCCAGGAGCGGCCGGGCCGTGGATATGGCCGGCTGTTGGCGCCAATCCGGAATAGGTTACGGTCCAGGTCAGCGTCTTCGTGGCGGTGTCCAGCGCAGCTGTCGCGGTTCCCTTGCCCGTGGTGGTGACCGGCGGAACCTCGCTGGTGCCGCTGAGATCCGCCTTGAAGTTGATCTGGTCGGCTCGAGCGACTCCCGAGAGCAGGAATACTCCGATGACTGTCGAAACTAGCCACTGTGCCTGGCGCATGCTCTCCTCCCGTGACACGTTATCCGAGTACAAGATTATTGGAGGAGAGACCTCACGAGAAGCCGAAAGTGAGACGGGTTGCTGATATCGGTTCAAATGTGCGCGAGGTCGGGCATTGGCGCTCACACGCGTGCGCGGGGTCCTTCACGCATCGCTCGGGAGCGGGCCGCCTGCGCGACGGCGAGCATCGCCTCGCGGCATACCGTCTCGGCGGGCAGGCCGGTCAGCTTCATGTGCAATTCGGCTTGCGCGATACGACCGAGTTGCGCGCGTAACCCCGCCTCATTCCACAGCACAAGTTGGCGTTTGAAGCCATCCTCCTGCCTGTAGAAGATCGGCGGGCGGGCGGTGCGCACCACCTCTGCAACCGTCGTTCCGGCCGCTGCTCGGGCGGCAAGCAGGTGCAAGCGTTGCAGATGGCGCAGCATCGCCCGGACAACCGAGACCGCCGACTCGCCCTCTTGGAAAACCCGATCGAGCACCCGATCGACCCTCGCGGCATCGCCCTCCGCCGCGGCCATGACCGCGTCGTCCGTTGCGAGTGCCGCGCTGTCCTCTATCGACAGCCGCACATCATCGAGTTCGACATGGCTGCCCTGGCCGGCATATAGCGCAAGCTTTTCGAGTTCGGCGCGGGTCAGCAGGCGATCGCTACCGAGGTGCTCGACGAGATATTGGGTCGCCTCGCCACTCGCTGTTATCCGGTGCGCCCGCAATGTGTCGCGGATTACCGCGGCGCGGTCGCGCGCCGTATCGGGATAGCAGCCGATCGCCGCCGCGCGGGGCGAGGTGTCGAACACCCGGCGCATTGCTGACGATCCCGGAAGGTCGCCCGCCTCCACCACGATGAAACCGTCGCCGGGAGCGGCGTCGAGGAATCCCCTGAACAACCCCGCCAGGCGATCCCCGGCGTCGCGCACACGGACTACCCGCCGCCCGCCGATCAGGCTCATTTGGGCGGCTTCGTCGGCCAAGCGCGCGGGGTCCGCGGCAACGACGGCGCCGCTCAAATCGGCGACTCGGAACGGATCCCTCAAGTCCGAACAGACGGTCCGCGCGAGGTCGTCGGCGCGTTCGCGTACCAGACCGATGTCGGGGCCGTAGAGCAGCACCGCGCGAATTGCTTGATCCGGTCGCTGCAGAAACGCGGCGATCCGCGCTGCGGGAAGCTTCACGGCATCTCAGCCCGGCTTCGTGCTTTTTTCGGCGATGCGGCGCTGCATGAAAAGCATGAGCCGGGCCATGATCTCTTGGTCGAGTTCTACAACCGACCGAACCGTAGCATCATCTTCGGCAACGATGGTTGAGTACTGGTTCGGATTTAGATCGAACGAGTTCGCGACATGTACCCTATTGGCGAGTAGCTGGCTGCCGCTTTGGAGGTCACTCAGGGTGTAATCCGCGAAAACGTCGAGTTGGCCGAGGGTGCCCAGGCCTTGCGACTGGATGCCGAGATTGCCGAGAGCGACCGACAGGTTGGTTCTAAAGAGATAACGCGGGGTCGTCGGCTCACCCGTCGGATTGAGCGAATTGCGCAGAGCGATCTCGAGCCGCTGACCGATCCGTTCGGAAATCGGAGCGACCTTGATCGCTCGCAGTTCCTCGCTCGCGGGCCCGGTCTCGGTGTCGCCGTAGAGCGGCGCCCAGCCGCACCCGCATAGCCCCAATGGCGCGACAACGGCGATGGCGTGCACGAGCAAGCGCCCGCACCACACCGGGAGAAGGCGCATGCGCCGACATTGCAGAAAGGGCCTCTCACCCCAGCCCTCTCCCCGCGAGCGGGGCTTTGTCCAGGAGTAGCATCCTGCCCGAGAACTGCTCAATTCCTCCATAGCGATTTTCGGTCAAGAGGGGCCGGGGTGAGCGGGTGAGTGGCTGCTGGGCTTTGCACGAGAAAGCATTTCTGACCGAGAATTGACGAATCCTGCACATAAATTATTGGGCGTCGGGATCGATATCATAGCTGATTCGAGGCGCGATAGGCGGAGCGGCATGCCCCAGCCCGCGGATGCGGTCAAGGAGCGAGATCTCGCTCGCCCATTAGGGCACACTCTTCCTTGACGAGATCCGCGAGATTTACAGAATTATGTAGGAGTCTCACCAAAATCTTTGATCAGGGCGCTACCACAGCTTTTCGTGTAACCCATGCATACTGGCACCCTCTGTATCAAATCTATTCCGTATTATCTCGAAATATTGATGGTCGTTGTGCTCACGACGACGAAACAACGCAAAGCATACATGGTCTGCCAATTGGACTAATCGAGACGATCGCGAATCTGTAAATAGCGGCACCTCCGATAAATTACGGACGACGCCCCAAGTGTGTCCGATAGTGCGGAAGTCTGTGGCTAAGTTCTGCAGCGTTGTTTCGTAGGTTGCCTTATCCATCACAATTATACCGCGCTGCTTGTCGCCTGCCTTGTATTTCCTCCATAAGTATTGATCGAATCTGCTGCATATCTGCTCAAATGCATAGGCAATCGGATCGATCGGACTAATTGCATCCTTCTTGACGACCACTCCAAATAAAATGGCGCCGTGGCGCGGCCATGTAAGTATTCGCAGACCATCGTGTATAGCAGTTATACGATCAGGAACCTTGAACTGACGCCAAAATCGAGAGCCGCCCCGCATAGGAGATGCGTGTAGTTCAACTGAATTTGGATCATCTGTAATAAAACGGGCAGCAATTTTATCGGCCGCCCGAGAAATCCAATATCCCTGCCTTTCAAAAATAGAAAATCCAGCTTTTAGATCGCCAGAATGATCGAGATAGAGAAGGTATATTACATCGAGACAGGGGGCGGCTGAGGGGGAACTATGTCCCCGCGGCCCACAAAAGGGGTGGGCCTCCCAACCGCCTCCCAACCGCTTGTGATAAGATAATCAAGCTTGACGACATAGTCAATAATTTTCTTGACTCTCCGCATCAAATGTGCGTCGCGGTTACGCAGGATATAATGTATCGCTTTGTCCGGGAATAACATCATGTCCGAGAATTGCCCGATCCCACCATATGCGATTTTCAGCCGCTGGATGGGCGATATTGGCTTTCACGTACCCGGTGCGCGCGGTATGAGGGAGTCGTTAGAAGTGCGGATCGCAGAGCATGCAGCTAAGAGCGATCCGTCACATAACTGCCCGGAGCTTATCGGGCGCTCCTATCGAGGTATGGAACCGCCCTGTGCGCCTTGTCTATCTTGACGAAGCTGGAATCTCGAACCCGTCCCAGGAACCATATCTTGTCGTAGGTGGCATAATTATCAACGCGGACCAGGATTGGCGGCCTTTAGAACGTCATCTGCAAAGCATCACCCGCAAACACATACCATCAGACGAGCGGCATGGTTTAATATTCCACGCGAGTGACATTTTCCATGGATCCGGGTACTTTGAAAGGAGTCGCTTTCCACGAGAAGTGCGCAATAATATTTTACAAGATCTAGCAAACATACCTAGTCATTTTCATTTGCCGATTGTGTATAGCGGCATTAATCGGAAATTGATGTCAGAGCTATACCCTAACGACAGCAAGTCCATCATTTCCGATGCAGAGATCGCAAATAGTGCGTACATGGAAGCATTTATTCGGGTCGTGGCGGATGTCGATCTTTGGATGTTGCGAAACGCGCCCGCAGAAGTCGCTATGCTTGTTGCTGAAGATACTGGAAAAGTAAAACGAGCAATTAAAATGTTGCACTCTGGTTACACCGGTGAGGTATGGGAGGATGATGGAAAGGCGTTTACGACCCACAACATAGTAGACACTGTACATTTTGCCGCGAAAGATGAATCTGCGTTACTACAGATCGCAGATATGTGTGTTTTTGTTATAAAGAGGACTCTAATGTTGCGAGAGGATATAAACCCCTTCTTTAGGGCATTACGATCGCAGATCATCTCCCCCTTAGCTGACTTAGACAACGTTGAGTTGCAGGTGACCGCGAGAACCTCAGACCTACGATTAGTAAAGCCAGAATAATTGTGTCCGCTAGCTGACTATGAACGTCGTTTGCCTCGCAGAACCTTCGCAAATGCACGGTCAAGCGTGTCGGGGTTTCGTCCACGGCCCCGCGAGCGGGGAGAGGGCGGGATCCACGAAGCGGGAGGGTGAGGGGTGACTTGTGGGTGTGCGGCGATTTTCTCGAAACACTGCGTCAGGCGACGATATTGACGATCCGATTCGGCACGACGATGACCTTGCGCGGCAGATGGCCATCGAGCCAGCGCGCTATCTGCGGCAATGCGAGAGCAGCGTTTTCGACGGTGTCCGCCGCGGTGTCGCGCGGGACTTCGAGGGTTGCCCGTAACTTGCCGTTGACCTGGATGGCTAGTGTCACTTGTTCGTCGCGGGTGAGGTCGAGATCGAATACCGGCCAAGGCTGTTCGGCGAGCAAACCGCTGCCGCCGAGCTGCTGCCACATCTCCTCGGCGAGATGCGGCATCATCGGCCCGAGGAGGTGCGCCAAGGTTTCGAGCCCTTCGCGGAGCACCTCGGGTGCCCCGGGCTCGGCCACCGGGAGCTCGTCGAGCGCGTTGGTGAATTCGCGAATCCGCGCCACGGCGCGGTTGAAGCGAAATTTGTCGAGGTCGTCGGTGACCGCGGCAATCGTCTTGTGAGTCGCGCGTCGGATCGCTGCGACTGGGGGCGACAGAGTGGCCGCCACCACCGAGCCGGGTGGCGGCAAGGCGATGGAAGGTTCGCTGACCAGACGCCATAGCCGATTGACATAGCGCCAGATCCCCTCGATCCCGGTCTCGGTCCATTCGAGGTCGCGCTCCGGCGGGCTGTCCGACAGCAGATAGAGCCGCGCCGTATCGGCACCATAGGTGTCGACGATCGCGTCGAGGCCGACGACGTTCTTCTTCGATTTGCTCATCTTTTCGTGGCGCCCGGCGGTAACCGGACGCCCGGCCGCATCGACGAGACCACCCGCGGCGTCGGTCTCGACCTCCTCCGGAAAAAGCCAGTCGCCGGCCTCGCTCTGATAGGTCTCGTGGCAGACCATCCCCTGCGTGAAGAGCCCGGCAAACGGCTCGTCGAGGTCGAGATAGCCGCACCGCTTCAGCGCCCGGGTAAAGAACCGCGAATAGAGGAGGTGGAGTACGGCATGTTCGACGCCGCCGATATACTGGTCGACCGGCATCCAGTAATCCACCGCTCCGCGCTCGAAGGCGACGGATGACCGCGCCGAGCAGAAGCGCAGAAAATACCACGATGAATCGAAAAAGGTGTCCAGCGTGTCGGTCTCGCGTCGCGCGGGCCGGCCGCAACTCGGACAGGCGACGTTTTTCCACGTCGGATGGTGATCGAGCGGATTCCCCGGAACCTCGAAGCTGACATCGTCAGGCAATGTCACGGGCAGATCCTTCTCCGGCACCGGCACGATGCCGCAGACGCCGCAGTGGATGACTGGGATCGGGCATCCCCAGTAACGCTGGCGCGACACTCCCCAGTCGCGTAGCCGGTACACGGTTGTGTGCTCGCCGCGCCCGAGCGTTTCGAGCCGTTCGGCGGCCGCCCGTTTGGCCTGGGCAACCGGCAAGCCGTCGAGGAAGGCAGAGTTGAACAGCGTGCCGTCTTCGAGGTATGGACTGTCGCCAATCGCGAAATCTGACGGGTCGACACCGGGCGGCAGCACGACCGGGATTACCGGGAGCCGGTATTTCCGGGCGAATTCGAGATCGCGCTGATCATGCGCTGGGCAGCCGAAGATAGCGCCCGTGCCGTACTCCATCAGCACGAAATTGGCGACCCAGATCGGGACATGTCGGCTCTCGTCGAACGGATGCAGCGCATCGAGTCCGGTCGAGTAGCCGCGCTTTTCGGCCGTCTCGATCACCGCCTCGCTGGTGCCCATGCGGTTGCACTCGGCGATGAAGGTGGCAAGGGCCGGGTCCTTTTCGGCAAGGCGCAGCGCCAGCGGATGGTTCGGCGAAAGCGCCAGGAACGAGGCGCCGAAGAGCGTGTCCTGTCGGGTCGTGAAGACCTCGATCCGCTCGTCTTGTCCAGCGATCGCGAAGAAAACGCGAGCCCCTTCAGAGAGCCCTATCCACTTCTCCTGCATCAGCCGCACCCGCTCCGGCCAGCGATCCAGGCCGCCGATCGCGTCGAGCAGCTCTTCGGTAAAGGCGGTGATGCGCAGGGACCACTGCGCCAGAAGGCGCTTTTCGACGACCGCATCCGAGCGCCAGCCGCGCCCGTCGATCACCTGCTCGTTGGCAAGCACAGTGTTCTCGACCGGGTCCCAATTGACCCAAGACTCCTTACGGTAGGCGAGCCCGGCCGTGAGGAAATCGAGGAACATCTTCTGCTGGTGGCGGTAAAAGTCCGGGTGGCAGGTCGCGATCTCGCGCGACCAGTCGTAACCGAACCCCATGCGTTCGAGTTGCACCCGCATCGTCCTAATGTTCTCGTGGGTCCAGATCGCCGGATGGATGTTTTCGGCGATCGCCGCGTTCTCGGCAGGCAGCCCGAAAGCGTCCCATCCCATTGGATGGAGGACGTTGAACCCTTGCGCCCTTCGGTAGCGGGCGACGAGATCCCCAATCGTGTAGTTGCGCACATGGCCGACATGGAGCTTGCCGGACGGGTAGGGATACATTTCGAGGACATAGTATTTTGGCCGGCCAGGCTCGGCATTGACTTCGAAGAGCCGCTGCTCACGCCAGCGGCGCTGCCATTTCGCTTCGCTCTCCCGGAAATTGTAGCGTGACATGATGGCTTGGGACTTCCTTCGGTTCTGCCCGCCCGCGCGCCGGACGCCGGCATGCGCCGGAGGACTATTTTTGGCTCTGCATCGTCGCCATCCACTCGCGTTTGAGCTGGCGTGCTCGGTTCAGGATGGCGGTTTCCAAATCATCCTCGACTTGGCGCGCGATGGTGGTCTCGAGCCAGTTTCCGTCTCCGAGGCGTGCCTGGCGCGTTACCGTCACCGCCAGCGCATCCGATCGCAATGATCGAGCCAGGATGAAAACGTTGACCTTATAGCGTTCGTTCGGCTTGCCGCTCGGCGAATACCAATCGGTGACCAAAGATCCAGCGAGAGGGTCTTCCGAGGCGAACGAAACAAAATTCAGCGTATCGAGGGTCGCCTGCCATAGGATCGGGCTCACGGTGCTTCCGGTCTGCGGGCCTATCTGTCTTTGCGATTCCTTCTTGGCGAGCCCAAGCACCGTCCAGATTGTCGCCTCGGTATCGATTTCGCCCGGGTCGCTCGTCGACGCCTGCTGGGTGGTCGCGGCGTTCGGCTGTTCGCTCCATCCAACTGGCTCGAGACCGCATGCCGCGGTCGCCAACGAAAGACTTGCGGCAAAGGCGATCGACGGGCGGTAATGGGCGACGGGCATCGCGCAATCCTCGGCGAAACGGCGTCCTCGCGGCCGGAGCCTGGGAACGAGTCTTGTGCCAGGAATGGAGCCGCCATGGAAGGGGTTATCGCCGCCAATCTCACCACCGTCCGCAGCCGGATCGAAGCGGCAGCCCGGGCTGCCGGACGGGCGGCCAACAGCGTCACCCTCGTCGCCGTCAGCAAGACCCATCCGGCGGCGAGCGTGCGCGACGCGCTTGCCGCCGGTCACCGCGTCTTCGGCGAGAACCGGGTGCAGGAGGCGCTGAGCAAATATCCCGCGCTACGCGAGGCGTTTCCCGACCTCGCTCTGCACCTGATCGGACCGTTGCAGACCAACAAGGTACGCGATGCGGTGGCGCTTTGCGACATGATCGAAACCGTCGACCGGCCGCGGCTCGCCGAGGCTCTGGCCCGGGAGATGGAACGCAGCGGTCGGCGTCCGCGCTGCTTGATCGAGGTCAACACCGGTGAGGAGCCGCAGAAATCGGGGATTTTTCCGGAAGCGGCCGATGAATTCATTGTCGAGTGCCGCGACCGGATTGGCTTGCCGATCGAGGGCCTGATGTGCGTGCCGCCACTCGACGAAGAGCCGGCATTGCACTTCGCGCTGTTGCGCGAGATCGCCCGGCGCACCGGGCTCGGCCTCCTCAGCATGGGCATGAGCGCCGATTTCGAGAAGGCGATCCGGTTTGGCGCCACCCATGTGCGGGTCGGCACCGCGATCTTCGGCGTCCGCGGCACGGGTTAGATGACAGGCCGGTCGGCGATCCCGCCTCAACTTCCGCTCGCCACAGGGATGAAAATCTCGGAACAGGCTTTGATCTGCTCGGTGATCGCGACGATGTGGTGTCCTCGATCTTCAACGGCTTCGCGAGCGGTGCGATCCCGCGCCTTGTAGCCGGTGTGGTTTGAGCCGTCGATGAACACACAGATCCCAGGGATCGCACCGCGTCGGTAATAGAAATCGGGTTGGAGGAAAACATCGTCGGCCGGCGTGTGTTGGGCGAAATTCGGAAGCCGGAGCTTTCTCTCGAACAGGTGGTCGAGAAACGCGCGCTCGAATGACGATGCCGGGTCCCTCCGTTCCTGCAGCCACGCATTTTGCTCCTCGTAGGTTCGGCCGCCCCCGCCTTGATTGGCCTCGATCGCGCCAATCGTACCAGGAAGTCGCGGACGCGATGGCGGCCGAGGTGGCGTGATCGAGCCGGTTGGCGTAACTAAGAAGACAGTCGTAGCAAGCGGCCGGGCAGCGCTCCGCCCAGTACGGTGGTTCCTCGCCGGTAAGCCGGCCAGTTAGTGGCGCGGAAAGCGTTCAGCGCCCGCACGCTGTGGCGCGCGAGATCGTCGCGCAGGATCGCGTCGAAGATCGGCACAAGGTATGTGAGGCTCTTCCCCGACCCATTGCTGGTCGAGACGATGTAGTCTCGCGACAGGGCGTAGAGGTAGGCGAAGTAGGCGCCGAGTTCTCCCTTTATGAGCGCACGATGCTCGGGGTCCGAGCGGAACGGCGGCCCGTCATAGACGAGATCCTCAGCGAACGGCAGATATCCCGCCAGCTTTCCATCACCCCCCTCCAGCGAGGTTAGCGTAGCGTTTGATGTCCCTGCGGGCCAGGAGCGGCTCGAGGGTTACTCATCTCCTGGGTGAACGATGCCGGGCCATGAAATGCTGACGAACGCTTAATGGTTCCCTGTCTAGTCCCTAATCTCCCGCTAACTGCGTTATTCCTTGCCTAATAGCCAGAATAAACTCACTGTTCAGATCGAATAAATTCCTTGTTCGTCAGTCCAGGGAATTTGCTCGCAAGTGCCTGCTCCGACGATACGAAGCGGCCGTCGATCGGTCGTCCGCACCGGCAGTTTCGGATTTTCGCTGTATTTGCGGTCGCCGGGAATTCGACGTAGCGGCAGCACAAGTCAGAGCAAATGGCCGCTGCGGGTTGCCTTCGTGCGCAGATAGCGCTCGTTGTGGCCGTTCGACGGGAAAACGTGCGGCACCCGCTCGGCGACGCGGATCCCGTAGCGTTCCAGTGCCGCCACCTTGTCCGGGTTGTTGGTCAACAGGCGTACCGTGCCGAACCCGAGCTGGCGCAGCATTTCGGCGGCCGGCAGATAGACGCGCTCGTCGGCGTCGAAGCCCAGCTGCTCGTTGGCGTCGAGCGTGTCGAAACCGGCGTCCTGCAACCGGTAGGCTCGGAGCTTGTTGACGAGCCCGATGCCGCGGCCTTCCTGCGCCAAGTAAAGCAGCACCCCGTCGCCGGACCGCGCGATCGCGGCGATCGCGCCGCGCAGCTGGTCGCCGCAGTCGCAGCGCAGACTGGCGAGCAAGTCGCCGGTGAAGCATTCCGAATGCAGCCGTACCAGGACCGGTGCGGCAGGGTCGGGCGCACCGATCATGATCGCAAGATGCTCAGTGCCGCCGTCGCGCGGTCGAAACGCGATCAGGCGAGCGTTTTCCGCCTCGGCAAGCGGGACGCGCGCCTCAGCGACCCGCTCGAGCCCGGCTTCTGCCGCATGGCGACTGAACACCGCCGCGGCCTCGATCGCCGCGAGATCGCCGCGCCGGGCGAACAGTGCCGCTTCCGCCCTGCCGATGCGCAGCACGAGGGCCGCCGGAAGCAGTGCTGCTAGCTTCGCCAAGGCTACCGCTGCGAGCGCGCCGCCCTTGGCGGGAACTGGTGCCGGACCAAATCCGGGCGGCTCCGCACCGAGCGAGGCCGCCGGGTCCGCCAGATTGCGGATCACCACCGCTGGCATCTCGGGAGAAACCGAGATCGTCAAGGCGCC
>Ga0306920_100014325_pt1 | contig 10829 bp, 7 predicted proteins | sample flu12Cox44000170_FD_204666 | JGI IMG/M metagenome (GOLD analysis project Ga0306920, IMG submission 204666) | Lab enrichment of tropical soil microbial communities from Luquillo Experimental Forest, Puerto Rico - flux4day.12C.oxic.44.000.170 (v2)... | ecosystem: Environmental > Terrestrial >... | reverse complement strand
GCGAACGCGCCGAGGATGGCGGCATTGTACAGTTGCAATATCGTCACCGCGGTCCCAAGAATGCCGAATAGATAAAACACGAAGCGTGTAGCACGCCCATAGCTTTGCACTCGGTGCAGATGGAGACGACGGGCCATCGTCGTGCTCTTAGTCGCGAATAGGACGAGAATGACAAATGCGAATCCGCTGCACCACTTCCAGATGCCCGCGGGCAGCGGCTTTATCGTTAAGAAAAGCAATCCAAGCATACAAAGGGCAAGTGGAAGCACTGATTGCATAAGCAGAAGCCGGAGTCGGAACTTATCGATGGGCGACCAATCGTGCACTGATTCGCGGCGAAAGACGACTACGACGCCAGCAAAACCGGCGAGTGCGACCGCAACCTGGGCGGCTGTGCTGAGAGCTTCACTCGGTTCCGTGGAAATTTCGTTTAGCGCCAAGTGCGGTGTTATGCGAGCGAAAATTCACGGTTCTTTGAAATCGCCCGCGTGCTTGTGCGCCTCGATCACCTTGCCAGCGTCGTCGTAAACGCGCATAATCGCCATCGCGTGAAGCAGTGGGAAATCATCGCTGACAACCCTCAGCAGAGGCGGTTTCATGCGGATGAAAAGCTTACAGCGTTTGTAGAAGCACCGAGTTTGCCGGGAGCCCAAAAATGAATCACCGTTGGCCTCAATTTGAGGCACCCAGCCTAATAATGAGCTAGAAATTCGGTCGGCAGTGAATAGCGGTTTTTGGGGGTTAAAGAACTAATTCGCAGCATAAATGCCTCCGGATTCAACAATAAACGTAACGACCACCTCGTTTTTATCTTTGCCATTGGGAACTTGGCACGGATACTGATTACAGGAGGGAGCAAGGCGGCTGTTCCCCCCCGGCTGTTCCCCCCAGGGCGGCGGCGGCCGCCGATGCGTTTTACTTTTCCTTGCTTGGTTTTGTTGTCTCAGTGGCACCGAGCGGCAATTGACGCCCGCCCTTGGCGTCCTGTTTCGGAATCAGGTCATCCAAGCGAATCAATTTATCTCTTGTGCGCTTACGCCTTTTACTACCTGATTCTCCGGCGGGCGCATTCTCTTCGTTCTTCGGTACACTCATTTGGGCCTCATGTGTTACGACGAATGGAACCTCCTGATAAGGATTTCGTCAATCATCGGACGCAGACGGCTTCGCGGTTGCCAAAGAGGAAAAAAGATAAGTCGTGCGTAAGCAAAGCACTTACCACCCTTTGAAATTGCCCTTGTGCTGGTGCGTTTCTATCACATTGCCCGATTCATCGTAAACGTGAATGACGGCATCATTGTGATCGGCTGCAAGTGCTCAGCTGCGTGCCCACAGCCCTTATTGCTTAGACGGCGCAAACACGAGTTTGAGCGAGTGCGCCGTATCACGGCTGATGCTGCCGTTCGGACCGCTGAGCGTTAGTACGAATCGTCCGAACATTTATGCGGCTGGAACACAGCTTCAGGATGGTTTTTCGAAACTGCAATCGCTTGCACCGCCGAGCGGGAGACGGCGTGTGTACATGGCTGGCAGAGCGAGTGGCGTCTAGTGCTGAAGGCTCAAAAAATTAACGGGCGTCAATTTTTGAGGTGTGCAGCACAAGTCTCTAGGCACAAGTGCGTGTGGCCATCAAAATCCATTAAGTCTCGATAAAACGCCGAGAGGTCCTCGATGTGCCACCTGATGATCTTGTTCGTAAGCTCGTCTAGGACGAGATAAATGCCCAGCTCTTGCCTGGCCTTGTTGCCGCGAGTCTTTCGCAGTGAGAAGCCATATTCTTTTCTGAGTTGCTGATGGATGCGCCTGCACAGCGCATTTTCATTGAGTTGATCTGGCATGGGGTCCTCACGTTAGTACGGATTTCGACGTTCGAAGTTCGTGAAAACTTTTCGCGCGTGGTCGGACAACCACACGTCCCGGATCGGCCAGGTCGTGTGATACTGAAATGTGAGACTATCTGCGCTGCGTCGTTGACGCGCCTCCGCGCGCGCGAGAGGGAGGCGCGAATTGCCATGTGATACTGCGCTTGATTTTCTGGTAGGCGCGAGAGATCGCGTGATTTACTGTTGCCCGGACGCGATTTCTCCTAGGAAAAACACTTCTAATAGGCGCAATTACGAAAACCGTTCTGCCAGCCCGTGCCTCCCTAAAAGTTCTTCCACTTTTTTCGGAACTTCGACCCGCAGTTTCCGTAGCAGTTATATGCGGAAGCGTTCGCGTGACGCATTCAAGACCAACGCTTGACAACGGAGAACCACTAGCACACACGTCGCGATATGAAACCGCTCACTTGCTTACTGGTCATAGTCATTGGGATCGTCGCCGGATATACCGGGATGGCGGGACGAAAAGCCATTCTAAATTTGGTGGAGAGCAAGCACTCGGGCGTGTCTGTGGCGAGACTCGATTTCCCAAGTGAACCTGATAAATTCGATCCAACGCAGATGGACTATGGATATGAAGAGTTGCCGCCGATCGCGCCTACTCCAACTTCCACCACAATCGCCTCCGTTCCTACTACGATCACCGCTGTTCCTGGGACGATCGCTGCCGCTCCCATTCGCCATTCGCGAACAGTGAGGAAGCACCAACGAATGGCGCGGCGCGAACCCAATTTTTTACAAAAGTTGTTTGTCGGATTTGTCGAGCTTCAGAAAGCCGGGAAAATTCAACGAGGCAGCCCGTTGTATGCTTTTTCCCGTTCCCGCCCCCAAAAAGTAAGCAGCAAACAAACAGCGACCTCTAAATTTCGTATGTAGGGCTATTGGGTTCGACTCCTGTACGCGCTGCCTTAAAGACGGAATCCGCCGTGCGCTAGTACTGAGAGTCGTCGCTGACAATCTCAGCAAACACGGATGGAGTTGGGGTTGTGTCGCAGCAACGGGCGAACAATCTGGATTGTTGACGCGCACCGTGGCGACGGAAAGCGCTTCGTCGTGCGCGCCGATGAAATGCTGATCAACAAATTTTCGGTAACTGAGGAACCGTCTGTGCAATGTGCGTGAATCCCTTGTCATTCGACTGACTAAAGCCTTCAAAGATCTTGCCAAACCACAACCTATTGCAACATCACAGCTCCTTGCCACCTTTCGACCAGTGTCTGGGGAGGGCCACCACTGGCGTAGTCGCCTGCAGCCCAGCACTGCGCCACCGATGCGCATGTTACTCCGAGCAGCTCGCTCTCTGAGCTGGGGTTCGGCGAGCTGACAATCGTCCAGGAGTTCCCGTCCCAGTGTTCGATGAGCGTTTGAAAGACGCCGCTGCCGCTTGCGTAGTCGCCTACGGCCCAGCAATCCGATGCCGAGGTGCATGCCACCGCAGTGAGGTAGTTATCCTGCATGGTGCTGGTGTTGGGCGAGGAGACAATGGCCCATAAACTGCCGTTCCAATGCTCAATGAGAGTCTGATTGTTCGTTACGCCACTGTAGTAACCGACAGCCCAGCAGTCCCCCTGCGAAGCGCACGTCACGCCCAGGAGATCGTCCCAGCTTCCGATGTTTGGCGATGAGACGATCGACCAGGCAGCTCCATTCCATTCTTCAATCAGGGTTTGAGCTCTGCCTAGACCGGTGACGGTCTGACCGACGGCCCAGCATTCTTCCGGTTGCGATGGTGACGCACACGTCACTGCTTGAAAGCTGTTAGAGCCGCTGGAGTCGGGCGAATCGACGATTGTCCATGAGGTGCCGTCCCATCGTTCGATCAGCGTCTGCCCGACACCATTCGTGTCGTCATTGCTGCCGGCGGCCCAGCAATCCGAGGCCGAGACGCAGGCCACACCGACCAGGACATCGATTGGCGGCGAACTAAGCCCCCTATTTGGCGAACTCACAATATTCCACACCTCGCCGTTCCAGTGCTCAATAAGCGTCCGCTGAAAGAGATCGTCGTCAAAGTAGGTACCCACAGCCCAGCAATCCATCGTCGAGTTGCATGTCACGCCATAGAGAATGTTGTTTCCGCTGTTGTTCGGCGAAGAAACAATCTTCCAAGCAGAGCCGTTCCATTGTTCAATAAGCGTGTTGTAACCGCTGCCGCCAACAACGTCGGAATATCCAACAGCCCAGCAGTCGGACGGCGATGCGCATGTAGTAGCAAACAAGTAGTTTGTCCCCGGCGAGCCCCTGTTCGGCGATTCCACGATCGACCAGCGAGGTCCGATTGGATTCAGCGGTATGCTCGCCGCCGTAGCCAGAATATTGCCCTTGAATGGGACAGCATGGTTATCAACAAGAAGCGAACCGCCAGTCGAGCTGCCAGAGGTGCCTCTCGTCCCGCTAGGTGGATTCGCGGCGAAACTGAGCATTGCCAGCAGAACACCGACCGAACATAGAGCAAAAGCAAGCAAAACCCGTCGATCAAAGAACCCAGATGGAGGCGCGGAGATTTCTTTCATTGCGCTACTTCACTGACGGCTTTGAACCGCAGAAATCTTGTGATGATAGTATCACAGGTGACATCAGCCGTCACGTTTCATCGCGTGGCGGCTTTGTGTTTTCGCTCGCCATCACCACTCTTTGAAGTGTCCTTGGTGTCCATGCGTTTCGATGACATTGCCAGCGGCATCGTAAACGCGGATCGCAGCATCATGTGAACGGCTGCTGTGCATCGCGTAGCCGATTGCATGATCTGGCTTGTCGTACCACAGCCGACCGAATGGCAGCGCATCGGAAATCAGATCGACGCCGCGATGATCTTTGCGCGGGCGGATTTCGTAAACGTGGGGCAGTTTCAATTTAAGGAGCAGAAAGAGCCGCAAGAATGGTTACATGAAACGCAATGGCAAACATGCTCGCATGACCGCTCGAGCTGAAAGCCCCCACTTCTGCCTCGATTCTTAATTCGACATACCCAGACTCATCATCCCAATCGGCGTCCACATCCCAGATGTTGCACATCGTATGGCCGGAGGTCTCAGTTCTCGCGAATGAAGCGGTCGCAATTGCTCGAAGGAACTGTCTGTTCGTAAGTTTCGGACCGAGCAATACACTAAAGGTTTGTTTGTTTGTCCGCTTAACGCTATCTGCGGTGATATCCCCCGTATCAAATTGTCCATCGATGATAATCAGGCGGTTTGCTTCGTCGGGACCCGAGACTACGACTTCCATCTGCTGAAGATTCTTGATTTGATCGGCCGGAATTTTAACTGCCATAAGATTACTGATTGGACGAATCTTCGTGAAACGTCACGAAGATTCAATCACACTGCGCCGTGCGCCGTAAAGCGTGCAGGATTGCGAATTGAGCGCCGGACGAACGCAGGGGCAGATGGCAATCCACCGGCGAGATACAGACGATTCTGGTGAGATTTTGTTGGGGTGGTTAAGTGATGCGTCCGGTTTTGCCTTGGGATGCAACCCGCACCCAACCACCCCAATTAGGGTTGTTTGACGAACTACTAAAAACGAACGCCCAAGGTCAAGACAATTCCTTCAATCCACCGCGCGCGACACAGAACGATTTGGCGGCGGCGCAAATAGAAAGCCGGTAATTGTTATTCCCATGTGGAGAGCAAAAAGATATAATCGGCTGGCGCGCAACGGAAAGACAATTGTGAATAATTGTGGACAACTTGTAAATGACGGGGCGTGAAAGCGTAACTGTGTCGATCAGACAGGGGCGGAGAAGCAGACAGGGCTAAACATGCCTAACAAGTGATCCACCGTGTCACGGTTCAACGAAGTCGCCAGCGTGATTGTGCGTTTCGATCACATTGGAGCGACATCGTAAACGCGGATCGGGGCATCAGCTAAACCGCTGCGATGTCCGGACTAAAGGCTTAGGACCAAAATCCAATATCGGAAAGAATTGAGGCCGCGTAATGTATGCGTTGTGTTAGCCAAGCCCCATCTTGGACTGAAGCATGGCTCGGCTACACTTGGGGCGGTCATTCTTGGGGGGTGGCTGCCCCTCTCAACATTACCAGACTAAAAACTCCCTGAAATCGCCTGTGTGCCGGTGCGTTTCGATCACATTTCCAGCGTCATCGTACACGCGGATCACAGCATCGTGTGACCGGCTGCGGTGCTTATCGACACGACGCGCGGCCCTTTGGCCGTGCGTGACGAATCGCCGAAGGGAATTCTGTCAGGTTCTCCCCTAGCCGGTGACATTCGGGCTGGTGAGCACATGGCTGTTGGTCGGACGCATGACGTTGTCGAACGTCTGCGTCAGCGCTTCTCCTGAGAAAAAGGCGATGGCCAATAGCGGCACCGTTCCGGTATTGCGCAGGTCGTGCCGCACGTCCTTCGGCAGTACAAAGATGCTGCCCGGGCCCACCGGTGAGGAATTATCGTCGCGCTGCAGGTCACCGCTGCCAGCGATGATGTACTGCGTCTCCTCAAGGCTGTCGGTGTGCCAGCCCAGATGCCCGCCGGAGGCGATCGAGAAGGGAACAACGACCGTGTTCTCCGCGCCGTGTCCGCTATAGCATGCGAACGCAGCGAACCAGTTAATCGATGCGTCGTCGGGGCTCGATATAGCTGTCATTTTGAGCTTGCTGAAGTCGGTTGGTTTCATGGGTAATCCACGATCTTAACCGAAATGGGCGCACGCTGCGATGAATAAAAGCGAAATTCAGAACTCCTTGAAATCGCCCTTGTGTCATGCGTCTCGATCACGTTGGCAGCCTCATCGTACTGCGCTTCACACAGCAACAAAAATCTGATATGAGCAACACCCCAAAGCCATGAATCATTTTTCACACGCTGTGGCATCAGCCATTGGATTTATCGTCTCCGTCATAGTTCTCGCTTCACTTCTCACCGGATTTTCTGTGCTCGTTAACCACATTATCGGAAGGCCACTGACGCGGGCGCGAGTCATTTCCACGTTCATCGTCTGCTCTCTCTTAATCATTGCGATGTGGCTGTATCACCAGTTCCTGGCGGGGAGCGCGTAAAGTAATCAGCGATCCCGAAACGGCCTAGAAAATGGGCGGAAAGTGGCAACAGAGTAGCAACCGCTCCGGTTTCTCCCTAGCAAACGATAGTCCTCTAAAGGCTGCCCGAGTGATGGAAAGCCGACATCGATGGTGACATTGCCGCAGCAGTTCGTCATTTGCGTCACTGCGTCATTCTCGCTTGCCGTTCAGTGACGGTGTTTTGCCGATACACATCGCAACGACGGAAAGCGTTTTGTTGTGCGTGCCGATGAAAAGCTGACCGCACTTTTGGAGCTGGAATCGGCGATGGTCGCAACTTAGTCTAGATAAATGCAACCCCCTTCGGAGCAGATTTCAACCTGCCCGAATTGTGGCGGCGTGCTCGAGAAAACATCCGCAGGAGAACTCTGCTGCATGTCTTGTTTGTTACGGGCGGGAATCAGCAGCGAAGAGGAAGCGGTGCACGATTCAACGCCGGACGGTCTTGAAGGCGACGGGCGCTTTGGTGTCTATGAAATTGATCGCCACGAGGACGGAAGCCTGTACGAGCTTGGTCGCGGAGCAATGGGCGTTACGTATCGCGCCACCGACACGTCGCTCCAGCGCAAAGTCGCCTTAAAGGTCATTAAAACTGATATCGCTGAGCGAAGCGCCGACGCCCGTGAACGCTTTATGCGCGAGGCCCGTGCAGCAGCAGCACTGCGCCACGAACACATCGCCACCGTCTATCAATTCGGAATGCGCCTTGAGACAGGCCAATATTTCTACGCGATGGAACTAATCGAGGGCGAGACCCTGGACGACCGTGTTCACCGCGCTGGGCCACTCGATGCGCGCACTACCATCGGAATTGCAGAGCAAGTCACCTCGGCCCTCGCCGCCGCAGAAAAACACGGGCTAGTTCACCGCGATTTAAAGCCAGCAAATCTGATGCTGGTCTCGCCCGATGGCGAAACGGCCCACGTCACCAATAATGCAAAGCTGCTGGTAAAAATAATCGACTTCGGTCTGGCTAAGGCCCTTCACACCGAAACCGATCCGAAATCGCTGACCCATGACAGATTTGTGGGTACTCCAGCATTCGCCAGCCCAGAACAATTTGAACATTCTGCGCTCGGCGTGCGCTCCGACATCTATTCCCTCGGTGAAACGCTCTGGTTCGCGCTTACCGGAAAAACGCCATTTGCGGGTCGGACTGTGGAGGAGATTCACCGTGCCCAAAAATCAAATGTGCTTCCCCTCGAACAACTCAAAGCAGCGCACGTTCCCTCTCGTCTTAAATCGCTGCTTGAATCGATGCTTGCAATCGAGCCGGCATCCCGTCCTGGCACACAGGAATTAGCAACGCGCCTTCGAGGTTGCTTCCCAGAGGCGCGCACCGCGCGACGAACGCGCTTCGCTCTTGCAGCCGCAGCCCTAGTCGTTCTCGGCATGTCTGCACTTTTCGTCTTTCAACCATCGCGAACCCAAAATGAGCCTTTGATTCCCGCGCCGGACAAAAGCATAGCAGTCCTGCCGTTTGAAAATCGCAGTGAGGACAAAGCGAATGCATACTTTGCCGACGGTATTCAAGACGAGATTCTGACCCGCTTAGCTAATATTGCGGATTTAAAAGTAATCTCGCGCACTTCAACGCGGCAATATCAGAGCAAACCTGCCAATCTCCGCGAGATCGCAAAGCAGCTCGGTGTGGCGAACATCCTAGAGGGTAGTGTGCAAAAAGTAGCTGATCAGGTGCGGGTCAATGTGCAGTTGATTAACGCCCAAAGCGATTCGCATCTCTGGGCGGACACTTACGACCGAAAATTGACCGACATTTTGGGAGTCGAGAGCGAGATAGCCAAACGAATCGCGGGGTCGTTGCAAGCGAAACTAACTGGTCGCGAAGAGCGGGCGTTGGCAGTTAGATCGACAAATAATCCTGAGGCTTACGATGCCTATCTTCGTGGGCTGGCTTACACATTGAAAACGTTCAACACGCCCGTTACCTTCCTTGGCGCGCAGAAGTATCTCAGAGAAGCGGTGCGATTGGATCCGAAGTTCGCGCTTAGCTGGGCGCTACTGTCATATGTTGATGCGCTCGGCTACAGGACACTGAATCTTCAGCCAACGCTCGCCCTCCGTGAAGAGGCACGCCAGGCAGCCGAAAAAGCGCTCACTCTTGAGCCCAATCTCGGCGAGGCCATCTTGGCCAACGGGTATTACAACTACGGCTGTCTTAAGGATTACGGGACCGCTATCGGCTACTTTGAGCAAGCGCGTCAGTTCCTGCCGAACAGCAGCAGGATTCCTGAATCGCTGGCCTACGTCGCTCGCAGACGCGGCCAGTGGGATTGGAGCGAGTCGTACTTCAACGAAGCCGAGCGACTCGACCCGCGCAACGTAGAGGTACTAACCCAGCACGCGCTCTCCTATATGTTTCTTCGTCGTTTTCCCGAAGCGCTGCGGAAGTTCGATGAGATTCTCAATATCACACCGGACGATGTCGATACTTTGGCGGGGAAGGCGGCGATTGCACAAGCCGAAGGCAACCTGCCGCGGGCTGCGGTGCTACTCGCTCCTTTGCACCCGACCGCCACCGACACCGCCGCATTGGAAACACAAGTTTACCAGGCGATCTTGGAGCGCCGCCGCCTTGGATCGGTCATCCTTCAGCTCAAGGAGATATTGGCCAAACCTGATCCAGCATTGGGCTTCTACAATGGCGAACTGCTCTTTTGGTTAGGCTGGGCACAAGAAGTCGCTGGCGACCATGCTGCCGCCCAGGAAAGTTGGCGACAGGCACGCAGCGAACTGGAGCTTTTCCTCAAAGAACAGCCAGAAAATTATGCGCTGCTTGGAGATCTCGCCCTGACCAACATGAGCCTTGGTGACAAAGCCGCTGCGTTCGCTCTCACCGAGCGCGCCAGGGCTGTAGTCGAGAAAGACTCGCTATTTGGTCCTATGGTGATCGAGGTCCTCGCCCGAGTGGCGGTGCAAGTGGGAGAACCCGACCGCGCCATTGCCGCTTTACAGAAACTACTCTCAATGCCATATGCCAGCCGGTTGGCTAAAAACGTACCGCTGACTCCTGCGTTGCTCCGGCTCGATCCGATGTTCGATCCCCTTCGGAACGATCCGCGCTTTCAGAAACTCGCCGGCTCGGAATCGCTGAAACCGGGCGACGAATAAGCAGAGGGCTAGATCATCTTCGGCGTGCCCCACGTGAAGGATTGGGAAATCATCGCTGACAATCTCAGCAAAGCGGGATGGAGCTATGGCTACGTCTCAGCCCTTGGGCCGTGGAGGGCGCACATCCGGATTGCCGACGCCCACCGCGACGGAAAGCGGGCATAAAAAGCTTAACCGGCGCTTGGGACTTAGCCCCTCGGGTTTATAGCTGCGGCTTGCGCACAGCAAAACCGCGCCTGAACTTCGTGATTGCCTGACCAAAAGAGGTTCATATGGCACTCGACCCAAAATACGCGCTGATTACTGGCAGTTCACGGGGGATCGGGAGAGGAATTGCCCTCGCACTGGCGGAGAGTGGCGTGAAAGTCGCGGTCCACTATTTTCAAAACGAGAGCGCTGCAAAAGAGACGCTCAAGGAGGTTCGTAAACGCGGGTCGGAAGGTTTCATCGTGCAGGCAGACGTGACCCGGCCAGATGAGATCACCGCGATGTTCCGCAAGCTCAAGACGGAGTTTGGACAATTAGATATCTTCGTAAGCAACGCCAGACCCGAGGCGTCCAAATTTTTTCAAGCGCCTCTCGACATCACCTTGGAGCAGTGGGACACAGCGTTTGATTCGCAGGCGAAAGCATTCCTCGTCGGTGTGCGTGAAGCGCTGCCGTTGATGAGCGATGGAGGAAGAATTTTCGCCATCACTTACGCCGAAGGAAGTCGCACCGGCGGGCTCCAGCCGTGGGTCGGCATGGGATCAGCGAAAGCGGCGCTGGAATCACT
>Ga0306920_100014324_pt1 | contig 10829 bp, 10 predicted proteins | sample flu12Cox44000170_FD_204666 | JGI IMG/M metagenome (GOLD analysis project Ga0306920, IMG submission 204666) | Lab enrichment of tropical soil microbial communities from Luquillo Experimental Forest, Puerto Rico - flux4day.12C.oxic.44.000.170 (v2)... | ecosystem: Environmental > Terrestrial >... | reverse complement strand
GCCGCAACATGACGCTCGGCTTCCCCGATCATCTCACCAAATGGGAGCTTAGCGACGCCTATCGGGAAGCCTACCTCAAGGAACAGCGGGTGATCCCGCATGTGGTCGTGGAGGACGGCCCCGTCCTGCAGAACATCATGATGGGCGACGACGTCGATGTGACCATTTTCCCCGCACCCAAATGGCACGAAAAGGACGGCGGCCGCTATATCGGAACGGGAACCTACAGCATCACGCGCGATCCCGAGGAAGGCTGGCTCAACGCCGGCGCCTATCGCGCCCAGGTGCATGACAAGAAGACCGTCGGCATGGTGATGGCGGCAGGCCATCACGGCCGCATCCATCGCGACAAGTCGTTCAAGCGCAACGAGCCTTTGCCCGTCGTCATGGTGCTTGGCGGCGATCCGATTGCCTTCTTCTTCGGCGGGCTGGAGGCGCCCTACGGCGTGTTCGAGCTCGACCTCGTGGGCGGCCTGCGTGGGCGTCCGGTGAAGATGGTGCGGGGCAAGGTCACGGGGCTTCCCTTCCCTGCCAATGCAGAAATCGTGCTCGAAGGCTATGTGCCGCCTGATCGAACTCACCCGGAAGGTCCGTTCGGGGAATGGACCGGCCATTATGCCGGCGGCGTGCGCCCGATTCCCGTTCTCGACATCAAGGCGATCTATTATCGCAACGATCCCATCGTGCTTGGCGTGCCCCCCATGGGCGCGGGCCCCGACGAGATGGCGCGCTATCGCGCAGTCATGCGCTCGGCCACCATCAAACAGAACATGGCCAATGCCGGAGTTCCCGGCGTGCAGGCGGTGTGGTGCCATGAAGTGGGCGGGGCGCGCATGCTCCACGCCGTTGCGATCACGCAGCGCTATCCTGGCCACGCCGTGCAGGCCGCTCACATCGCCGCGCAATGCGGCGCTTCGGCTTATGCATCCAAGTACATCATCGTCGTCGACGAGGATGTCGACGTGACCAATCTCGACCATCTCCTGTGGGCCATGCTTACGCGCACAGACCCGAAGGAATCGATCCAGTTCATAACGGGGTCATGGGATTCGAGCGCCGATCCGGCCTTGCCGCCGGAGCGGCGCGCCACCGGCAACATGACCCATTCGGTGGCGCTGATCGATGCCTGCAAGCCGTTTCACTGGCGCGACAAGTTTCCCCCCACGAACGCGCCGAGCGCCGAGGTCACGCGCAAGGCACGCGAGCGTTTCGGCTGGCTGCTCGACGGCAAGGAGAAGAATTGATGCGCATGCGCGGTCGCCCCGTGACGTCGCCGGGGTTCGAGCCGGTCGCCGGCAATGGCCTGCTCGACCGCCGGATATTGCTGCGCAGCGGTATCGCGCTTGCCGGCGGTCTCACGGGCGCGTCGCTCGCACGGGCCGAACCGCTAAAGGATGATCCCTGGAGCCTTGCCCAGGGCACGACGACGGCGCCGATCGAGCCGCACTCCCGCTTCGAGCAGAACGTGCAACGCACGCTCACCAACCCCAACGGCGAGCCGCGCACCCAGCATGCGCGCGCTCCGCTTCACCTCCTCCACGGGACGGTCACGCCCAACGAGCTGCATTTCACCATCGTGCACAACGGCAGCCCGGACATCGATCCTGCCAAACATCGCCTGGTCATTCATGGCATGGTGAAGCAGCCGCTTGTCTTCACGCTCGACAAGCTTGCGCGCTATCCCATGACAACGCGCATGGCCTTTGTGGAATGCGCAGGCAACAGCGCGCCGATGTTCTCGAACGAGCCAATCCAGGCGACCATTCAGGCGCTGCACGGACTGGTTTCCAATGCGGAATGGACCGGCGTGCCGCTTTCCATCCTGCTCGACGAGGCCGGGCTCGATCCCAAGGCAAAATGGGTCATCGCCGAGGGCGCCGATACCGGCGCGCTCGACCGCAGCATTCCGCTGCGCAAGTGCATGGATGATGCCCTCATTGCGCTCTATCAGAACGGCGAGCGCATCATGCCCGGCAACGGCTATCCCATGCGGCTGCTGCTGCCGGGCTTTGAAGGCAACATGAACGTGAAATGGCTGCGCCGGCTTCTGGTAACGGATCAGCCGGCCATGACCTATTTCGAATCGCGCAACTATTCCCCGCTGTTGCCGACTGGAAAAGCCTACAAGTTTTATTTCATCAATGAGGTGAAATCTTTCATCACTCATCCTTCGTTCGGTCACGCATTGGAGGGGCCCGGCTATTACGACATCTCCGGGCTTGCCTATTCGGGCACCGGCCGGATTGCGAGAGTGATGGTGTCTGCCGATGCCGGCAGGAGCTGGGCCGAGGCCGCCTTGCAGGAGCCGCGACTGCCCATGGCCTTTACCCGCTTCCGCATGCCATGGCGGTGGGACGGCCAGCCGGTCATTCTGCAAAGCCGCGCCTGGGACGAGGCGGGCAATTCCCAGCCACTCCGCGCCGAGTTCGTCGCCTTGCGCGGGCAGGCCAGGACGGTCCCGAACGTCACGGCCTTCACCAATCAGCACTACAATTCGATCACGAGCTGGGGTATCGGCAGCGAGGGCGAGGTCAAGCATGTCTATGCCTAGGCGCATCGCTCCCGCTCTCCTCGCGTTTGCGCTCAACGTGGCACCGCTCGCGGCTGCAGATTCTCCCCGGCTCGGGGCGCCGATTTCCGAGGCCGACATCGGGGCGTGGAACGTCACCGTGTTTCCCGACGGGACCGGTCTGCCGCCCGGCAACGGCACCGCCGCGGCAGGCGCGATGGTTTATGCCGACAAAGGCTGCGCCGCCTGTCACGGCGAGAACGCCGCAGGCGGCGCCAATGTCGGCCTCGTCGGCAACCCGCCGCTCGACAGGATCGAGGCGCGCAAGACCATCGCCAATTTCTGGGCCAACGCCACCACCTTGTTCGACATCATCCGGCGATGGATGCCATGGCCTTCGCCGCGCACCTTGAGCAATGATGAAGTCTACGCCCTCACCGCCTATATCCTCGCGCTCAACAAGATCATCGGCGAGCAGGATGTGATGAATGCGCAGACGCTGCCGAAGGTGAAGATGCCCAACCGCGACAATTTCATCATCCGCTTCCCCGACCGGATTTAGCGGATGCGACCCGGGCTTTCTTCCGTTTTGTCCCGGGCGCAGCGCACCGCGGAGTGGTGAATGGAACTGGGCCTCAAGGGCAAGGCAGCACTCGTCACGGGTTCGAGCCGCGGCATCGGGCGTGGCATAGCGCTCGCCTTTGCGGATGAGGGGTGTGATCTCCTTCTCACCGGGCGCGATGAAAAGGCGCTCCACGATGTGGCGCAATCCATTCACGCCAAAGGCCGCAAGGCCGTCGTGCAACCGCTCGATCTGAGGCAGCCAGGCGCTCCCGCCGCATTGGCCGACACGGCACGGCGCGAGTTCGGCGGTCTCGACATTCTCGTCAACAATGCCGGTACCACCAAGCGCGGCGATTTCTTTGCGCTGAGCGAGGACGATTGGCAGGAGGGCTATGCGCTCAAATTCTTCGCCCATGTGCGGCTGGCGCGGGCGGCCTGGCCGCTTCTCAAGGAGCGCCGCGGCTCGTTGATTGCGATCGGGGGAACCAGCGGGCGCAAGCCGGACAAGAGCTTTACCATCGGAAGCTCGGTCAATGCCGCGGTCGCGGCTTTCACGAAATGTCTGGCGGATCTCGGAAAGCAGGACGGCGTGCAGGTCAACTGCATTCATCCCAGCCTGGTCGAGACCGAGCGGCAGTGGCGGCGCATTCGCGCCGAGATCGAGCGCACGGGAGAGCCGGAAGCAAAAATCCGTGAACGGATGTGCCGCGAGACCGGAATCATTCGCTTCGGCAAGGTCGAGGACGTGGCCGATCTCGTAACCTTCATCGTATCTTCGCGCGCGAGCTGGCTCACCGGAGCAACCGTCGACCTCGACGGCGGAGAGATTCCCGTCCTGTGAACATCCTGCTCACCCCGGCGCGCATCGGCGCGGTGGAAGTTCTCAATCGTATCGTCATGCCGCCGATGACGACGCGCACGGCGGACGAGAACGGCTACGTCACCGAGGACACCATTGCCTATTACCTTGCGCGCGCGCGTGGCGGGGTCGGCCTGATCACCATCGAGATGGCGTCGCCCGAGCGCGCCGGACGCCACCGGCGGCACGAGGTCGGAATTTATGATGATTGCTTTCTGCCCGGGCTGGCGCGACTGGTGGAGGAAATTCATCGCGCGGGATCGAAGGCCTCGATCCAGCTCGGCCACGGCGGCGGGCATACCCGCATCGACATCAGCGGAGAGACGCCGATTGCGCCTTCGGCAATTCCACATCCTGTCTACGAGACGACATTCGAAACCATCATTCCCCAGGAGATGAGCAGGGAGCGGATCAACGCCACCATTACCGCGCATGTTTCCGCTGCGCTGCGCGCGCAGAAGGCCGGGTTTGACTGCGTCGAGATCCACGCCGCCCATGGCTATCTCATTTCGCAGTTCCATGCGCCGTTCGAGAACCGGCGCACCGATGAATACGGTGGGAGTCTGGAGAACCGCGCCCGCTTCGGTCTTGCAGTGCTGCGCGCGATGAAGACGGCAGTCGGCGAAATGCCGGTGATCTATCGTCTGTCGGTCGAAGATTTCTTTCCCGGCGGCCTGCCGTTGCAGGAAGGCCTCCAGATCGCAATCTGGGCGGAGGAGGCAGGCGCCGATGCGCTGCATGTCACCGCCGGTCATTACCGCTCGCTGCCATCGGCGCAGATTGTGCTCCCGCCCATGTCGTATCCTGACGGCACCTTTCTCGAGCTCGCTGCCCGGGTAAAGAAATCGGTGTCCGTTCCGGTCATCGCGGTCGGCCGTCTCGGTGATCCGGCGCTGGCAGCGCAAGCGGTCGCCAGCGGCAAAACGGATTTTGTTGCACTCGGACGCGCGCTCGTCGCCGAGCCGCAATGGGTGGAGAAGCTCGCGCGCGACGAGCCGATCCGGCGCTGTCTTGCCTGCAATACCTGCATCAATGAGATGCGCTCCGGAGCGCGCATCGGCTGCGTGGTCAATGGCGCCGCGGGTCGCGAGACCCTGTTCGCCAGTGCGAAGCCGCCGCAAGGCAAGCGCATCGCCATCATCGGGGCGGGGCCCGCCGGATTGACCTATGCATCCCTGGTCGCGCAAGGAAATAACGTGACCGTATTCGAGAAAGACAAGGAGCCGGGCGGCGGCTTCCGCTATGCCGGCAAGGCGCCGCTCTTTGCGGAGGTTGAGACAAACGCGGCAAGCTTCGCGCGCTATATCGACGATCTCCACAAGGCTTGCCTCGCGCGCGGCGTCATATTCCGCTTCGGGACCGATGTGCGGCGGCGCGAGCGGGAGTTGCTCGCTCCCTTCGAGGTAATCGTGATTGCCTCGGGCGCGCGCTACCGCTTTGGCCTTGGCCCGATTGCGATGGCAACGCTTAAGTGGGGATTGGGCCGCTGGCCGGGGTTCCGTCAGCTCTTTTCGTCGACGCGCTTTCGCAACTGGTTCTATTACCAGGCGCGCACCGCAACAGCCGATGAATTGCGGATATCCGGCAGCCAAAGGCAACGCGTTATCGCGATCGGGGATGCGGTTCAAGCCGGCAAGAGCAAGGAGGCGATTGCAAGCGCGTTCGAGGCGGCGTTGCTTGGCTCAACGTAGCCCGTAGCCCGCATGAGCGCAGCGATATGCGGGGACGGTTCCCGGATATCGCTTCGCTCATCCGGGCTACAATCCAACATGGCACCGCACTTGCTATGACGGAAGGCCGTCTGTCATCCTGCGGCGCCCCTAAAGAAGGCATGCTGGCGTGGAAACCGTCCTCACCGAATGGCTTAGCCTGATCATCCGCTGGCTGCATATGGTCGCCGGCATCGCCTGGATCGGCAGCTCGTTCTACTTCATCCATCTCGATCTCAGCCTCAAGGCGCGAGCCGGGCTGCCCGCGGGCGTGCAGGGAGACGCCTGGCAGGTGCACGGCGGCGGCTTCTACCACATGATCAAATATCTGGTGGCGCCAGCGCGCTTGCCCGATGGGCTGACCTGGTTCAAGTGGGAAGCCTACACCACATGGCTCTCGGGCTTTGCGCTTCTCGTGCTCATCTATTACGTGAGTGCCGAGCTTTACCTGATCGACAAATCCGTGCTCGACATGAGCGAGCCCACGGCGGCGGCGATCGCCTTCGGCACTCTTCTCGTTGCGTGGCTTATCTACTGTGCCGTTCTCCACTTGGCCGGCACGAAGTCGCGCTCGCGCTCGTCGGCTATGTGTTTCTGGTGGCGCTGACCTACGGCTTTACCCACGTCTTCAGCGGGCGCGGCGCGCTTACCCAGATCGGCGCGCTCGTCGGCACTATCATGGTGGCGAATGTCTTTATCATCATTATTCCCAATCAGAAGAAGACGGTCGATGCCTTGCTCAAGGGCGAAGAGCCTGAGGCGGTATGGGGCGAGGAGGGCAAGCAGCGCTCCGTGCACAATAACTACCTCACGCTTCCGGTCGTGCTGCTGATGATCTCCAACCATTATCCGTTGATCTTCGCAACCCGGTTCAACTGGCTCATTGTCGCGATCGTGCTCGCGATCGGCCCGGTGATCCGGCACTTTTTCAATTCCCGGCACGAGGGAAAAGGCAGCCCCTGGTGGACCTGGGGCGTGGCCGCGGCCGGGATGCTCGCGATCGCGTGGCTCTCCGGCTTGGGACCAAGACAAACCTCCGGCGCGGCAGCGCTGCCGGCGGTCGATGCCGCGGCCGCTCATGATGTGATCCTCTCTCGCTGCAGCATGTGTCACATGAACGAGCCGATCTGGCCGGGCGTGCATTCGCCTCCCAAAGACGTGCTGCTCGATGACATGGACAATATTCGGCGCCATGCCCGCCTGATCGACATCAACGCGGTGCGCTCGCGTGCCATGCCGCCGGGCAACATCACGGAAATCACCGACCAGGAGCGGCAGATCGTCGGCGCCTGGATCGCAGCCGGTGCGCCGGGGGAGTGAGCCGCGGCGATGTCAAAAGATGCAAGCTCGCAATACCCGCGCGATCTCGTGGGTTACGGGCGCAATCCGCCGCATCCGCGCTGGCCTGGCGACGCCCGCGTCGCCGTTCAGTTTGTGATCAATTACGAGGAAGGGGGCGAGCGCAATATCCTGCACGGCGACACAACCTCGGAGGCGTTCCTCTCCGACGTACTTGGCGCACAGCCATGGCCGGGGCAACGCCACATGAATGTGGAATCGATGTACGAATATGGCTCGCGCGCGGGCTTCTGGCGGCTTTGGCGCATTTTCAGCGAGCGCAATCTGCCGGTGACGGTGTTCGCAGTCGCAACCGCGCTCGCACGCAGCGCCGACGCTGTCGCCGCCATGCAGGAGGCGGGCTGGGAAATCGCAAGCCATGGACTGAAATGGATCGACTACAAGGATGTGCCTGAATCGGAGGAGCGCGCGCACCTTGCCGAGGCGATCCGCATCCACGAAGAGGCCACCGGCGAGCGCCCGCTCGGCTGGTATACCGGCCGCAGCACCGTGAACACGCTCAATGCCGTCCTTGCGGACGGCGGATTTCTCTATTCGTCGGATTCCTATGCAGACGACCTGCCCTATTGGATCAAAGGACCAAAGGGACCGCACCTGATCATCCCATACACGCTCGATGCCAACGACATGCGTTTCATCAATGCGCAGGGGTTTGGCACCGGGGACGATCTTTTCATTTATCTGAGAGACGCGTTCGAATTGCTCTATGCCGAAGGCGAGCATGCACCCAGGATGATGTCGGTCGGCCTGCATTGCCGGCTCGCCGGGCGACCGGGCCGTGCCGCGGGATTGATCCGTTTCCTCGACCATCTCGCAAAGCGCGAGCGCGTGTGGGTTGCAAGACGCATCGACATTGCGCGCCATTGGCACGACATGCATGGGGCACTCGCGGCCAACGCGCGAGCAATCGGTTGATCGATGGCGGCGGTTACCCTTCCCGAGCTCAACGCCGCCGACAAGAGCGGCTTCGTTGCCATGCTCGGAGATGTTTACGAACATGCACCGTGGGTTGCGGAACGAGCCTGGGCGCGCCGCCCGTTCGCCAATGTGGCTGCCTTGCACGAGGCAATGATGGCCGCGGTGCGTGCCGCGCCGGCGCAGGAGCGGCTCGCGCTGATCAATGGCCATCCCGATCTCGCCGGCAAGGCGGCTCGCGCCGGGACTATGACAAGCGATTCCAAGGCGGAGCAGGCAGGCGCCGGTCTTGATCGGCTTTCCGAGGAGGAGTTCGCGCACTTTCATCGATTGAACAAAGCCTATCGGGAAAAATTCGCGTTCCCATTCATCATCTGTGTGCGGCGACACAGCAAGGATTCCATCCTGCGCCAATTCGGGCATCGGCTGCATAATGATGCGGCCGGCGAGCAGGAGACCGCGCTGACAGAAATCTTCCAGATCACGGCGCTGCGGCTCGACGCGCGGATAAAGACCACCGAGCGCCTCAAGGTGCACGGCCACCTCTCCACCCATATCCTTGATACGCATGCGGGAAAGCCGGCGGGAGGGGTAAGCCTCGAGCTCTTCGAGTTGTCGCGAAGCTCAGATCCGTGCCTGATCGTGAGCGCCGTCACAAACGATGATGGCCGCACTGGCGAGCCGTTGATCGGCGGACGGCCCCTGCCCATTGGCCGCTACGAGTTGCGCTTCCACATCGGCGCGTATTTTGCGCGGCTGCAGATCCCGCTCGCGGATCCACCCTTCCTCGAACTCGTCCCCATCCAATTCGCCATCGCCGAGCCGGAGGGCCACTATCACGTGCCACTTCTCGTTACGCCCTGGAGCTACACCACTTATCGGGGCAGTTGAGTGGACCGATTATGCAATGGGCAAATTCGAGGAAAATGCCTAGTGTTGCGGCAACAGGTGCGATTTGCCGGGCCAAGGCCGAGGCACAATACCGCTGCGGCTGGCATGGCCATTGCTCGCAGCGAGACGGGATCCGGAGTTGAATCGCTGCGCAGGGAGAGATGCACATGACCAAACTTGCTGGATTGCTTGCCGGTGTCGCACTTGCCGCCGCGGCGCGCCAGGCGGTGGCGCAAACCGATCTGAAATTTGCCCTCGATTGGAAATTCGAAGGCCCGTCGGCACCCTATTTCGTGGCAATCGACAAGGGCTATTACAAGGGCGAAGGGCTCAACGTTACGATCGACACCGGGCCGGGGTCGGTCGCCGGTATCGCGCGGGTCGCCGCCGGCACCTACCCCATGGGCTTCTTCGACATCAACTCGCTGGTGAAATTTCAGGACCAGAACCCGGACAAGAAGGTCCAGGCGGTCCTGATGATGTACGACCGGCCGCCGTTTGCGATTGCGACCACCACCAAAACCGGCATTTCGAAGCCCAAGGATCTGGAAGGAAAGGTGCTCGGAGCCCCCGCCGCGGACGGCGCTTTCGCGCAATGGAAAGCCTTCGTGAAGGAGAACGGGATCGATGCATCGAAAGTGAAGATCGAGAATATCGGCTTTCCTGTGCGCGAGCCGATGCTTGCTGACGGCAAAGTCGACGCCATCGCCGGCTTCTCGTTCTCGATGTATTACAACCTGCTGCAGAAAGGGCTCAAACCGCAAGACATCAGGATACTGCTGATGGCGGATCACGGGCTTGTCCTCTATGGCAACGCAGTGATGGTCAATCCGGATTACGCCAAATCCAATCCGAAGGCGGTGGCGGGCTTCGTACGCGGCCACCATCAAGGGCGCGCTCGCTACCATTCACGACCCGGACAGCGCCATCAAATCAGTCTTGGCGCGCAATGAGACCGCCGATCCGGCAATCGAGCTCGACCGGCTCAAGATGTCGCTCCGGGACAATTTCGTCACGCCGTGGGTCAAGGAGAACGGCTTCGGCGGCGTCGATATGGCGCGACTGGCAAAATCCATTGACCAGATCGCGGTAACTTATGACTTCAAGAACCGTCCCAAGCCGGAAGATATTTTCACCAGCGCATATCTCCCGCCCGCAACCGAGCGCAAGCTGTAATTCCGGCGAAGCGGCGGAGGGAGCGGAGTCTCATGACGCCATCGGTCGACATCGATGACGTCACGCTGACCTACCGTGCCGCCTCGGGCGGTGTGCTCGCGTTGCAGGGGACGAGCCTCATCGTCCCGCAGGGGGAGTTTGCCGCCGTGGTCGGTCCATCCGGATGCGGCAAGTCCTCGTTGATGAAGCTCGTAACGGGGCTGCTGCCGCCGGATTCCGGACAGATCGTGATCTTCGGCAACCGGGTGCGCGGGCCGGTGAAGATCGCCGGCATGGCGTTTCAGAATCCGAACCTCCTGCCCTGGCGCACGGTGACCGACAACGTGCTCCTCCCGCTCGAAATCGTAGAGCCCCACCGCAAGAGATTCCGGCAGAACAGGGCGCAGTACCGCGGCGAAGCGCTCGCGCTGCTCAAGACCGTGGGGCTCGACGGCTTCGGCGAGCGCCATCCCTGGGAGCTCTCCGGCGGCATGCAGCAGCGCGCCTCGCTTTGCCGCGCGCTCATCCATCATCCCGCGCTGCTGATGCTCGATGAGCCGTTCGCCGCGCTTGACGCCTTCACGCGCGAGGAATTATGGCTGGTGCTGCGCGATCTCTGGCAAAGGATCGGCTTCACGGTCATTCTGGTCACCCACGATCTGCGCGAAGCGACCTTCCTCGCCGACCGCGTGCATGTGATGAGTGCGCGTCCCGGCCGCATCGTGATGACCAAGGCGGTCGACCTGCCGCGCCCGCGCGAGCTCGATATCTGCTTCGAGCCGCGCTTCACCGACATCGTGCACGAACTGCGCGCCAAGATCGGAGAGGTGCGCAGGGCATGAGCGCTGCGCTGGAGAGGCTCTCGCCC
>Ga0306920_100014323_pt1 | contig 10829 bp, 13 predicted proteins | sample flu12Cox44000170_FD_204666 | JGI IMG/M metagenome (GOLD analysis project Ga0306920, IMG submission 204666) | Lab enrichment of tropical soil microbial communities from Luquillo Experimental Forest, Puerto Rico - flux4day.12C.oxic.44.000.170 (v2)... | ecosystem: Environmental > Terrestrial >... | reverse complement strand
ATTGATCGTCCAGTGAAGTCCAACCACGGATTGTTGAAGTAGGTGCAGAGCTTGTCCGTACTCGACATCCAGATCAGCACAGGTGCAGCATTGGCAACTAGTCGAAAGCGCGCTTCACTTTCGCGCAGTGCCTCTTCGGCAATCTTCCGCTCGGAGATGTTTGTCACCAACGCGATCAAATGCGTTGGTTCCCCCTCTTCGCCATGCAGAACAGACACGAATTTATGAACCCACACGGGCTTACCTTTTTTGTGAATGTATCGATTTTCGATGTCAAAAGAGGGAATTTCTCCGAGTTTCAGGCGGCGGACCTGCACCAGATTGCCTTCCCGGTCCTCCGGATGAACCAGTGATGCAAAGTCGATCGTCCGCAGTTCGTTTTCGGTATAGCCGACCAAGGCGCAATAGGCGGGATTGCACTCCTGAAAAACGCCCTGCCAATTCGTGATCGCGATTCCCGTGGCAACTTGTTGGTATATCTTGTGAAAAAATTCCTCGGTCCTTGAAATTCGGACCGATTGTCGTTCAGACCCGGACAGAGACATGGAGGTTCCTCCGTCGGTACTTTTACTCAATTGCAAGACTATGGCGGTTGGACCGTGTACCAATGATAGTCGCGATTCCCGTGTAATGCGACGATTAAGGCTGGAACTCGATAACTCAAGACATTTCTTGTAGAAGTCTAGCATTCAATCTTGGTCTCACCGAAGTTTGACAAAGGTAAGCGCATTTGATACATTTCCATTGTTTTGGAAATATGAATACGTCATCTGCCGTCGACTCACTTGCTGCTCTGGCCCAAGAAACACGCCTTAATATCTTTCGTTTGCTCGTCCAAAATGCTCCCGAGGGCCTTCCGGCTGGAGAAATCGCACGCCGTCTTAAACTTCCCGGACCAACATTGTCGTTTCATCTCAACATTCTGGCTGCGACCCAGCTAATCGAACCACAAAGGAATGGCCGGTCTATTTCTTACTCGGCGAATTTTAGAAACGTGAATCGATTGATGAACTACTTGATGGAGAACTGTTGCGGCGGTGGGGGCTGCACCATCGATGTAACACAGCTTTCGACGAAATCGGAGAACAAGTAGGAGGCTCAATGGATAATGAAAACGTCAAAGAGGTGGTGCAGGAAAAGTATGCGCAAGCGGCAGTTCGGGCCGCGTCCGGCAAGAGCTCTTGCTGCGGAACGAGTCCGGCTTCCATAAACGGATGCGACCCTATTACTTCAAATCTCTACGAGGACAACGAAACGTCGGCCATTCCCGAGGAAGCGCTCCGAGCATCTCTCGGCTGCGGTAATCCCACCGCGTTGGCAAAGCTTCAGCCGGGCGAAATTGTTTTAGACCTTGGTTCCGGCGGTGGCATTGATGTTTTGCTCTCAGCGAAACGAGTGGGACCAACGGGCAAAGCCTACGGCCTTGATATGACCGATGAAATGCTTGCTCTGGCAGAACAGAACAAACTCAAGTCTGGCTTGAAGAACGTAGAGTTTCTCAAGGGCGAAATCGAGAACATCCCGCTGCCGCCCGATACGGTGGATGTGATCGTTTCAAATTGCGTTATCAACTTATCTGGCGATAAGGACCGAGTGCTTCGGGAAGCGTTTCGCGTTCTAAAGCCTGGCGGCCGCTTCGCTATTTCGGATGTGGTCGTACGGGGCGAAGTTCCCCAAGAGATTCGGAAGAGCATGGAGTTGTGGGTAGGCTGCGTTGCGGGAGCGCTATCGGAAACGGAGTACAGGGAGAAACTCGCCGCTGCGGGATTTGAATCCGTGGACATAGAACCCACTCGGGTTTACGACGTAAACGATGCTCGTGAGTTTTTGTGCTCAAGCGGCATTGGCGCAGCCGAGATCGCCGCCCAGGTCCAGGACAAATTCATTAGCGCTTTCGTGAGAGCCGTAAAGCCACTACGAGACAAATCCTGTTGCGGACCGACCTGCTGTACGTGAGAGATTAGCAATGCAAGGGCGTTATAACGTTTTGTTCCTCTGCACGGGTAATTCCGCTCGTTCCATCATGGCCGAAGCCATTATGAACAAAAAAGGATTCCCAACCTTCACGGCGTATAGCGCAGGAAGTCACGCAAACGGACGGGTCCACCCCCAAGCTCTTCGACAACTCGAAATTGCGAAACTGCCCACTGAAGGTCTGCGCGGCAAGAACTGGGACGAGTTCGCACAACCGGGTGCGCCCGAGTTAAATTTCGTCTTCACGGTTTGCGATAACGCGGCAAAGGAAGTCTGTCCCATCTGGCCCGGTCAACCAATGACGGCTCACTGGGGTGTCCCAGACCCCGCCGCGGTTGCAGGCACAACCGAGCAAGTCGAACGAGCCTTCCGCGACGCATTCGTCATTCTAGATCGACGAATCAGCCTCTTTTTATGCCTCCCGCTGTCTAGTCTCGACAAGCTTGCCATTCAGAAACAAATCGACGACATTGGCCACCAATGAAGACATTACATACCCGCCTCGCTTCGGAATTTCTTGGGATGGCGTTCCTGGTTGCTGCCGCCATTGGTTCAGGAATCATGGGCGAACGGTTGGCTTCTGGAAACGTTGCGATTGCGCTTCTGGCGAACACAATCGCTACGGGTGCCGGCCTCGTTGCTCTGATTCTAACGTTTGGTCCGATTTCAGGCGCCCACTTTAATCCTGTCGTAACGCTTGCCGACGCGTGGGAAGCCGGGCTCCCGTGGGCGGAGGCCGTGCACTACATTTTGGCTCAACTTTGCGAACGCGCGGGAACTTGCCATATGTCATGAATATTCGGCTCACCAGTGAGGTCGCGTTCTATTGTAGAGGTGATCTCCCCGCCCTCGCGATCTTCGTTTGACCCGCCACAGCCACTCCATAGGGCCGAAGCGATATCGCCTCGAGCCACCAGTTGCTGAGAACAACCTGTGCCGTCCACAGAAAGACGAACGAGTCCATACGCTACGGAATTGTTCTCTCAAATGAAACTGGCGTAAGTGAGGCGCATGACTGCAAATCGAACGAAAATCCGAAGCGCTCGACACAGAGCCCGGGAAAGCCAGCAACTTCCCTTCGAAGAACGAATGGCGGCCGGAGTTGCGTTGCGCCAAAAGGTTCCACGATCTTCCCACGCCGAGTGGAGCGCGCCCGCCCACCGGCCCGATCCAATTAGCGTGCTACAACACTCCGACAGCGGCCGCATTCAAGAGTTGCTTCCGATCCGCTACGGCCGTATGAAGCAGTCCCCTTTCGGATTTTACAGGGGCGCCGCAGCCGTGATGGCCTGCGACCTCGCCCAAACGCCGGCCACCGGAATTCGGGTCCAAGCATGCGGTGACTGCCATGCCGCGAATTTTGGCGGGTTTGCGAGCCCCGAGCGCCGGCTGATATTTGACATCAACGATTTCGATGAGACTCTTCCCGCCCCGTGGGAATGGGATGTGAAGCGCCTAGCGGCGAGTATCGTTTTAGGTTTGCGGGAAATTGGCCCAGGAGAGGGGCGTTGCAAAGATGCAGTCTACACAATGGCGCAGAGCTATCGAGAGCAAATGCATCGGCATGCCAGAATGCACCCGCTTGACGTCTGGTATTCCCGGGTAGATGCAGACGAATTCGTCAAGGAAGCCAAGACCGCGGCGACTAAGAAACGTTGGGAGCAAGTGGAACTGGAAGCTCGCCAGGAGACCGGCGAGCATATCGCGCCCGAGATCACCTATGTGGAAAAGGGCCGGATGCGCTTTGTGGATCATCCTCCGCTTATATATCACCCTCGCGAGAGCGACCTGATCCGAAAACATGTCTCGGAAATGTTTCGGCGCTACCGAGAAACGCTTCCCGAGGAGCGGCGCATCCTCTTAGACCGTTATCGTATTGTCGACGTGGCGCGGAAAGTGGTTGGAGTTGGCAGCGTCGGGACTCGCTGTGCGGTAGTTTTGCTCCTGGCGCACAAGGATGATGCTCCTCTGTTGCTGCAATTTAAGGAAGCACTCCCTTCCGTACTCGAGTCTTACGCTGGCAAAACTCTCTACGGGAATCATGGCGAGCGTGTGGTTACCGGCCAGAGAATGCTGCAATCTGCGAGCGACGTATTCCTGGGTTGGACTAGTGATGACTCCGGACGTGATTATTACTTCCGCCAGCTTCGCGACATGAAGATGAAGCTCGATCTGTCAAAAATGACAAAAGCAGACTGGTTTGAATATGTCGAAATCTGTGGCTGGACCTTGGCGCGTGCTCAGGCCAGGGCCGGTGATTCCGTGCGCATTGCAGGCTACCTGGGAGCAAGCGATAAGTTTGATGCCGCCCTTGTAAAATTTGCGACTCGTTACGCTGATCAGGCCGAACACGACCACGAAGCCCTGCGCAAGGCGATTCGTTTCGGTCGAGTGAAATCGTACTGATCAAGAGAAAATCGCGGAACAGATTTAGCTACCTGGCGCCGATTCAGCGCCTTGGGTGTCATTGTGCGCGGACCAGTCGGATTGGTAGCCGGCGAGACGCTTGACAAGACTCGGAGATGTGGTCGACCGATCAATTCGATATGCCGCGGAAAAACCGAACAGCGGCCGCGACTCTTCGATTCGGTTGCTAGTATGACTTCCGCCATGGGCTGTACGGAATTTTCGCGAGGGACAGCCAAGGAGGAATGAGCTTTTGCAGTCTACGACTCGAAACATTCATTCCTTCCTGCTGCGGCATTCATTTGTCACCGCCACATTGGCGGTTGCTTTTCTGTGGTTCCTGCCAAAATTGGAGGTTAAGCGCCCGCGGCAGCGGCCCTTTGACTGAGGAAGTCCTTGGCCCTGGCAACCTCGGCGTCCCATATTTTAAGTTGTTCAGGGTTCAGGAATTTTTCGATTCTCTCCCGCCCAGCGTCGCGATTCTTGGCAATGTATTTGGCAACGTCTTCTTTAGAGACATTTGGATTCTGCTTCCTGTATTCCTGCAGCTGTTCGTATTTTTCTGTTAGGAAGCTCCTGAGATCTTCCTTCTGCTTATCCGATAGGTTTAGTTCTGCGCCGAGACGCTTGAGTTCAGTCGCAATGTTGTTGAGTTCATCCGGAGTCATGATTCTTCTCTTTCTGGGCGGATTTGACTTTTTGGAGGAATTGACTGGTGGGCGGCCAGACCAAATACAACCTTGTGGGTCGTACCCCTGACCTGGGTTCTTGGGATACGCCCGCCACCATAGTCGAATGCGTCGTCGCGGTCAAGAACCACAAAGAGGAAGTGAGATTCACGCAATGATACGCAGCGCTCTCGGTCTAAGTCATCCGCCCATGTCGGGGAGCAATGAAGGGAAAGTCCGTTGACCGAAGAAGTGACGGTTAGCAGGGATTCGACATTCATTCGCCACGAAGTGGTTCCAAGTCTTCCTTGGGAATAGAAGATTCTACTCGACCGCAATCCAGGCACACTAGCAGCACGGGATACACCAAAATAGGGCGCTTGTTCGCATTGCTAAGCCCTGGAAAATGGATGTCGACTTCCGATCAAAGTGCTTTTGATGTGCTGACCCGCACAAATGACAGGCCACCGGACTTCCTCCAGCCAATCATTCTAGGCTAGAGCACCGTAGAGTCCAGTGAGGATACCAACGTGCCCACCATCGTCTGCGTCGGTGGAGAAAGAAGAAAGAGACATAGACGATGATCGGGCCACTGTGAAAAACTCGGGTCGTTCAGAGGGAGGGTAGGGTTATGCCTCGGTCGTTTATTCTGGTGAGCATACTGATCTGCGCGCTCGTTTCGATGGTGCAAGCCGACGAGCAAGAGGCACAACAAGCGCTAAGAAGCGGAGAGAAGATCTCCACTGCGCTGGCGATGGTTACAAGCACGGCAATCTCCCCGTTAGTCGGCGTCTGCGTCACCGGTGTGTGGCAGTACTATCACACGCCACGAGCACAACGCGATCAGCTGCAGCTGATTCAGAAGCCGAAATTCTGGATACCGATCTTGGTGCTGCTGGTTCTCATCTTCATCAAAGACACTTTCGGAGGGTTTGCACCCCTGATTAAGAAGCCTCTGGACGCAGCTGAGGTCTTGTTTGTCAATCACGCAGGGCTGGTGTTGATTGCATTTCCCGTGGTGCTAAACCAGGTGGCACGTGTGATGGGATTCCAATCGCCGCGAGGGCTCTTCGCCTATCTGCTGAGCGGGCCTGTAGTGTATGCGGCCACGGCACAAACGAACGGTGTTCACCACGCCTTCACCGTAGCGACGGCTGTTCTCTATACCGTCGTGGGATTGGTAGTCACATTTGTGGTTTGGCTCGTCGGGCATTCCTTTGATGTGCTCGCTCTGATCAGTCCATTTCCGTTTCTTGATTTCTTGCTGAAGACGATCAGAAACACTATTTTCGCGGTGCTAGCGATCACGGCGTTCATTAGTCCCCGTCTCGGGCTGCTGCTATGCCTCGGTGTCATCGTTTTCAGTTTTCTGATTTTCGGGTGGGCCCTGCGGACAGCCGTCTTCGGCACCGTCTTTGCGTTGGGATTGCTGCGGGTTTTGTTATTTGACGCGCAGGACAGGCCCAATCTCGGCGACAGTGTGCCTGCCTTCTCCACGCGCGTACGCACGGTGCCTCGGAGGACTTACGGACGGCTTCACACAGGCCAGGATGGCACGCTGATGTTTGGTTACCGGCGCCTGCTGGTTGGGTCGGAAAAGAAGCTGTTGGTAGGCAAGGCATCGAGTTTCGAGGTCGGCCAGGGCATATTTTTCCCCTCGGTGATCGAGCCAATCGAATCAGTAGGTAAGCACAGGGTCGTCTTTCGCCTACTACCCACACACCGCGGCGCTGAGGAACCCGTTCGCGCCTGCCTGGAGCTTGCGCAGGTGCGGGATATGCGATTTACCAAAGGCATTCGTTCATTCTGGAGGTTTGTAACGGAGAGTGGAGGAGAGCCCTCCGTCGGCCCCTAGCGAGGAATGGTATGGAACGCTGTGGTCTTCAAGCACCGCGCGCGTGGTTAGGTGCCCGAAACTTGAACCGATGCCACCTGCCATATCGGGGTGCTTCGCCATCTGATAAGGGAACAGGCGAATGGTCGCTGTTGCGACAATTGCTATTCCGTAATGGCCAGAAGGTTAGGTTGTTTGAAAGCTCGTCAGATGATTCTTCGACGCCCAAGTACCTAAGGGGGATCGGCCTCCTTAGGGCCGGCTGAGGTGTTTGGGCTCCGAACCTTGACTTGGGTGTTCAAGCGGAGTAAGAAGATGCTCAGTGACCTTTGGGAAATAGCACTTCCGGACGGTGTCGGCATGTTCTTCCACTCAGGTCATACCCGTCTAGGAACCCGCCCATAATCGAATCCCAAATAAGGGGTGACAATCATTCGGAGGTTCATTAGGACATTTCGCTGAACCAAGGAGGATCAGCAATGGGCTTTCTCGCATGGATCGTGGTTGGACTGATCGCAGGTTGGCTAGCGGGCCAAGTTATGAAGGGTGGCGGCTACGGGGTACTGATCGACATCGTTCTTGGCATCTTAGGCGGTATTGTCGGAGGATGGATCTTTGGCATGCTGGGAATCTGGCAGAGCGGCGGAATGATCGGATCAATCATTGTTGCATTCGTCGGGGCGGTGATTCTCGTTTGGATTACCCGCTTGCTCAAGAAAGCCTGAAGGAAATAGTTGGGATGATAAACGCAACCCATTATGAGAAGGCGGTCACAGGTCCTATATCTTTTGTCGCGGTTGGGTTGCTTCTGGGAGGTAATCTGTCATGTACCAACTAGAGGAAATTCTGATTTCCTGGATGTTCTTGGTCTGGCGCTTGTCTCGCTGGCTCTTGTAATTTTGGCGGGGATACTCGTCTTTTTTACGCGCGAGAGTGCGTTATCCATTGGACGAGCACGGTACCACGAGCGATATCGACAGTTGCGCTTCGTCTTTGCGAAATTTAGTCGGGAATAATTCCGGCAGAAAATCGAAGTGAGTTCCGAGCTGCCAACCGTGAGTAAGGCCCAAGGAAAAGGGTCTGAACCCTGATGCTGATCATCCGGCTGGTTAAGAAAGGTTGCTGCTATGATGCACCACGTTTTCGAGACGGGTCCTGCACTCGCAAGACGGCTGTTGTGGCTGATTGTGTTGTCGCTAGCGATGCATGCCTACCCGCAGTCTGCTGGTCCTGAATTCCCCAATCCCGGCAATGCTCACATGTCCCGCGAGAAGCAGCGCGAGCTCGGCTTGCACGCCGCCGCCCAGGTCTATCAGACGATGCCGGTCCTTCCCGACAACAGCCCCGAAACGCAATATATTCGGCAGCTCGGCCAGAAGTTGGTAGCCACTATCCCATCAGAATACTCCTGGCCCTTTGAGTTTCACGTCGTCGCCCAAAAAGACATCAATGCTTTCGCACTGCCTGGCGGACCGATGTTCGTCAACATTGGAACCATCACCGCCGCCGCCAACGAAGCCGAGCTCGCCGGCGTCATGGGACACGAGATGTCGCACGTGTACATGCAGCACTCCGCGAAGCAGGCCAGCAAGGCGCAGACCACGAGTTTGCTTGCCGGAATCGCCGGAGTGGCTCTCGGGGCAACCATGGGAGGGGCCGTCGGAGAACTTGGGCAGATGGGAATTCAAATGGGGGCCCAAGGGCTCATGCTGAAGTACTCTCGCAGCGACGAAGCACAAGCCGACGCGGTCGGCGCCGTGATCCTCTACAAGGCGGGTTACAACCCGCAGGCTTTGGCCGATTTCTTCAAAACCCTCGAATCCGAGGGTGGGCAAGCGCCGCCGCAATGGCTCAGCGACCACCCCAACCCCGGCAATCGCGAGCAGGCCATTCAGAAAGAAATCAGAAACTGGCCGCCGGAAAACTATGCAAGCAATAGCCCTGCATTTGAGAAAGTCCGCCAGCAAGCGATGGGAGTAAAGGCTTATACCGGTGAGGAGATCGCGCAGGGGGCAAAATCGGGCCAGTGGGCGGCGTTGAACAAGAAGAACGGGGCCATTTTCACCCCAACCGGAGCGAACGCTCTTAACGCCAGCGCATCAGCTCCTGCTCCCGGCTCTTCAGCCCATGCGCCTGCGGTCTCACTCGAGAACGTTCTCCCCAGCCAGCGCATGCGTAAAGCTGACCTTGGTCCCGTGAAAATTGAGTATCCTGAAAACTGGCAAGTCATGATGCCCAAAAAGCGGGGACAGTCGGTGACCATGGCTCCTGAAGCAGGAATCACAGCCAACGGTGTGGGCTACGGCGTGGTTCTTAACGGCGTTGCGCCACCCAAGGGTGAACGCATGAGCATTGACGACATCACCCGCGAGCTCGTCAAGGATATGGAACAGAACGAGGCGATGAAGCCGGAGGGCGGCCCACGGCCGATTACCGTCGCCGGTATTGAGGGGCGGTCCACCACCCTGCATTCCGTTTCGCCTTTCTCCTCCGCCAATGGTCAACCGCAAAGGGAGAGAGACTGGCTCGTCACCGTCCCGCAGCGCAACGGCTCCGTGATCTTCATGGTCTTTGTGGCACCGCACTCAGAGTTCGACCACTTCCAGCCAACCTTCGAGGCGATGCTGAAGAGCGTGCAGTTCTCTGCTCAGTAAAGGGTCGAAATCACACAGAAGAAGACCGATCAGGACGCATGTGTGTAAAGGTATCAGGGACCAGCGCTGGTTGGGTCGAGGACTGGCGCCGTGCTCCGTAGGTTCGGCCTAGCGGTTGCTCCCCGTTTCCTCTGGGAGTGCCTCAATATCCAAACCGTGAGCCGGTCTCCAGCCCCCGCCGCTTCAAACCCATCGGGCCGATTTCCAGCAATGGGCTTACCTGCTGGCTTCCGATCAAGGATTATGTGACCTATTCAGCTGGTTGAACTTTCGGCGGTGACCACGGTCGACGCAGCCGGTAATCGTTATATAGTCCCAGCTGCTCGTACAGCCACTGCCTACTCCATCTTTTCCAGCCGAGACCTGTTCGCTCCCGGGCCCGCATCAGATGTCCCCGAACCTTCCTCTCCACCCAGTCTCTGACAAACGAAAAGCATTCGCTCGAATCGCCTACGGCAAAGTAGTTCACCCAGCCGCGAAGGATCGGATTGATCTGTTCGATCACCCTTTCCACGGGTTGGCTGATGTTTTGTCGGAAGATCTCCTTGAGCTTCGCCAACAGCGCCATCCTTTTCTTGAGTCTCGGCGCGTAGTACGGTCGCCACTTCTTGTTACGTCCCAAGATGCGGCGATATTCAAAACCCAGGAACGTGAAACTGCCTCCGTTTGCCAGATCAACGATTTTGCTTTTCTCTTCATTTATCTCTACTCTGAGCTTCGCCAATTCCTCTCGCAGTCGTCTTTCCACCGCCTTAGCCAGCCAGTCGCAGCGAGGATGGGAGTCGATCAATATCACCATGTCATCCGCAAAACGTGCGTATTGAACATGGGTATATGGCTCGCGTCGAGTGGTCTGAATCGCCTTTTCCAGCATCCTGTCCACCTCGTTGAGGTAGAGGTTACTGAGTACAGGCGAGATCACACCGCCTTGCGGAACCCCCTTCTTCCCCGTCGCCTTCAGGATCATCTTGAGTAATCTCATCACATCATCGTCCTGAATTCTTTGCGCCACCTTCGCTAGCAGCAGGTGATGCTGAACATTGTCAAAGGACTATACGACACACTACCCATCATCAGGACCTTCCCGAGAAAGTCACGATTGTTCGCCGGCGTCATCCATTCGAAGGTAAATCGCTCGCTGTTCTTCAAGCCATCCATCGGCACGGTCGGTTGTATCTCCTACTGATCTTGCCCGACGGAAGTAAATCGCTCATTCCTGCGGATTGGACCGACGTTGCACCCGCCGTGCAGCCTCCTTGTAGCGTCTCTTCAAAACAGATCGCCTCGCTGGGC
>Ga0306920_100014322_pt1 | contig 10829 bp, 9 predicted proteins | sample flu12Cox44000170_FD_204666 | JGI IMG/M metagenome (GOLD analysis project Ga0306920, IMG submission 204666) | Lab enrichment of tropical soil microbial communities from Luquillo Experimental Forest, Puerto Rico - flux4day.12C.oxic.44.000.170 (v2)... | ecosystem: Environmental > Terrestrial >... | reverse complement strand
GCGGCGATGCGGCCATCCTTGACCGCTACGTCGGCGCGGATCGGGTCGTGCCCTAGCCCGTCCACCACGGTGGCGCCGCGGATCACGAGGTCATGCATCGGCTTCTCCTGCTCCGTGACGTCCTCTATAGAAGACGTACGATTTGTATTGCTCCTACCCGACGTGGGGAGTATCATGCTGCCCTGCATGCGTCAATCGGCTTGATCATACCGGAGATGGATCAAACGCCGTCAGCGGACCTAATGCTCGGCTTCCTCCAGGCAAAGGGAAGCGAAACCGAGCCAACCGGCCAACAAGGAGTCGGCGACGGAGAATTCGTCTGGCGCAATCCGGGCAAACCGGTAGGCGCGGTCGTCGCGGCGGCAAAAGTGCTGCGCATCTTGCACGGTTCGGAGCGGCCGCTGAATGCGAGCGAGGTCGCGCGCGCCGCCGGCCTCCATCGCGGTACTGCGTACAACATTCTGCGGACGCTGCAAGCCGCGGGATTTGTCGGATACGACGAGGCGACCCGCAGTTATTCTCTCAGCCTGCACATTCTCGAACTCGCCTATGGTGTCCTGCGTCGCAGTGGGCTCATGGATCTGGCGCGGCCGCTGATGCATGCGATCTCCGATGCGCACGGCGTATCGGTCTATGTCTCCAAGGTGCTGGGCCCCTCCTCTCTGTTGCTGTTGGACTGGGTCGGCATCGCGTTCCGCACTGACCTGTACGTCACCGTAGGACGCCCGTCCCCTGTGCCGGCGGGCGCATCAGGCGTCATCATGGCCGCTTTCGGAGGCAGCAGCGAGCCGGAGCTCGAAGCGCTGTTCTCAAAAGTCGCGTGGTATCAGAAGCCGTCTTTCGCCGAGTTCTTGGCCCGCGTCAAAGAAGCGAAGAAATGCGGTTTCGCAGTCGATCGCGGTGCGATGTTTCAGGGAATTACGCTGGTCTCCGTGCCGGTTCTGTCGCCGTCATGGGAGCTTCTGCTGATCCTGACAGCGGCGGGACATTCGCATGATCTCGATGCCGAGGCGCTGGGGGCGCTCAGCCGCGCGCTGCAGTCGGCAGCGGCGCGGCTATCGGAAAGCGTGCGATTGCTGCGTCTCGGATGATTTGGTGGGTAATTCGGAAGAGGGATGACAGCATGGACGGGTTGCCAGCGGTTCCCAACGGAACTTCCACAGAGACAGGCCTGGATTTCGACGCAATCGTCATCGGCGCCGGCGTTTCCGGCCTCTACCAGCTCTACAAGCTGCGCGAGCTCAGTCTCAAGGTGCGGGTGTTCGAGACCGGCACCGCCGTCGGCGGCACCTGGTACTGGAACCGCTATCCCGGCGCCCGCTTCGATTCGGAGAGCTGGACCTACGGCTACTCCTTCTCGCGGGATCTTCTCGAGGAATGGGACTGGGAGGAGCATTTCGCCGGCCAACCCGAAACCGAGCGATATCTGAATTACGTCGCCGACAAGTTCGACTTGCGCCGTGACATTCAGTTCAAGAGCAGAGTGGCCGCCGCGTGCTACCAGGAAGACACACGCAGCTGGGACGTCGTTTTGGAGGACGGCCAGCGCTACACAACTCGGTTCCTGGTCACCGCGGTCGGCGTGCTCTCGGCGGCGACGATGCCGACCATTCCCGGCGTCGAGACCTTCCAAGGCCAGTCCTGCCACACCCACTACTGGCCCAAGGAACCCGTAAGTTTCGAAGGCAAGCGGGTCGCGGTGATCGGCACGGGTGCGACCGGCGTGCAGACCATCACGGAAGTGGCCAAGACCGCAGGCCATCTGACGGTGTTCCAGCGCACGCCGCAATGGGCCGCGCCATTGCATAACGGCAGGATCAGCAAGGACGAGATGAGCCGGATCCGGGCCAATTATCGTGAGATCTTTGAACGCTGCCAAGAGACCTACGGCTGTTTCATCCATGCGACGGATCCGCGTTCCACCTTCGAGGTGACCTCCGAGGAGCGCGAGACCTTCTGGGAGAAGCTCTACGGCGAGCCAGGCTTCGGCATCTGGATGGGCAACTTCCGCGACATCCTGGTGGACCGCCAGGCCAACGCGCTGATCTCCGATTTCGTCGCGCGCAAGATCCGACAGCGGGTCAAGGACCCGGCGGTCGCCGAGAAGCTGATCCCGAAGAACCACGGCTTTGGCACCCGCCGGGTGCCGCTCGAGAGCGGCTATTACGAGGTCTACAATCGACCGAACGTCAAATTGGTCGACATCAACGAGACCCCGATCGAGCGCATCACCCCGACCGGCATCAAGACCAGCAACGCCGAGTATGAATTCGACATCATCATCTATGCGACCGGGTTCGACGCGATCACCGGCGCCTTCGACCGCATCGACATCCGCGGGGTGGCCGGCGCGTCGCTGAAGGAGAAGTGGCAGGACGGGCCGCAGACCTTTCTCGGCATCCTGGTCGACGGCTTCCCGAACTTGCTGATGGTGATGGGTCCACATGCCGGGCTCGGCAACTTTCCGCGCGCCGTCGAATACACCGCCGATTGGGTGACCGGGCTGATCCGCTTCGCCCACGACCGCGGCCTGACCCGCATCGAAGCCACCGCGGCGGGTGCAGTGGCCTGGACCGACCATGTCATCGCGTCGAGCGAGGGTTTGCTGTTCACCGAGGTCGATTCGTGGATGACCGGCATCAACCGCAATGTCGAGGGCAAGCAGGTTCGCCGGATCATGCGCTACAGCGGCGGCCATCCCGCCTTTCGCAAGCGCTGCGATGCGGTCGCGGTGGACGGATATCGCGAACTGGTGCTGGCTTAGCTGGCACCGCGGCGGCCGATGCTCGCCGGCAGGCGTCTGTCTGCGGAAGCATCTTACGACCTGGCAAGCCACAACGAACCAAGGAGCGTTCGATGGATGTCGGCATGATGATGGTGTTCGCCAGCTACGGCTGGGACGACTGCTCCGACGCGCGCGTATGGGACGAGGAGATCCGGCTGGCGCGGCTCGCCGCCGACCTGGGCTTCGACTGCTTGTGGTCGGCCGAGCACCACTTCAACGACTACTCGTTCGTGCCCGATAACATCCAGCTGATGACGTATTTGACCGCGCTCTGCCCTGACATCGATCTGGGCACCGCGGCTGTCATCTTGCCGTGGCACGATCCGTTGCGCGTCGCCGAGAATGCGGCCGTGCTCGACATGCTGAGCAAGGGCCGGCTGCGCCTCGGCCTTGGCCGCGGCCTGGCGCGGCGGGAGTTCGCCGCTTTCCGCCTGAGCATGGACGAGTCGCGAGAGCGCTTCGACGAGGCGGCTCCGATGATCGTCAATGCACTGAAGACTGGGTTTATCGAGGGTGACGGCAAGTTCTACAAGCAGCCGCGCATCGAGCTCCGGCCGCGTCCGCAATATTCCTTCGACGGGCGCATTTATGCCGTGGCCTCAAGCGAGGACTCGATCGAATCCGCCGCCAAGCTCGGCGCCCATATCGTCATGTTTGCCGACCGTCCCTGGGAGATGCGGCTGCCGGCCATCGAGCGCGGCCGCGAGCTGCACCGCAAATACCACGGCACCGAGCCGCCCCAAATAATGCTGACCGAATTCTGCGTGTGCGGCACCAACCTCGCCAAAACCGAAGAAGAGGCGCGCAAATATCAGGGCAAGTTCGTCGAAAGCAATTTCTACCATTACGAATTTCTTGGCGACCACTTCAAGACGGTAAAGGGCTACGACGCTTATCAGCAGAAGGCGGAAATCGCGCGCAAGGCTGGGCTCGAAGGTGCCGTCGCCGGCTTCATGCAGGCGGCCAGCTGGGGAACGCCCGACAAGATCCTGCGCGGGTTCGAAGCGCGGCGAAAGATCATCGGCGATTTTGAGCTCAATGTCGCTTTCCGCTTCGGAGGCACGCCTTATGAGGTCGCTGAACGCGGCCTGAAGCTCTTTGCCAAAGAGGTTATCCCGGTGCTCAAGTCGCCATCCTCGGCGAGGGTTCCGCAGGCAGCCGAGTGAACTTTCCCGCCTTTCCGATCGTCGCTCGCCCCGCAAGGCGCCTGATCGAAACGGTGGGACAGCAGATCTGCTTCGTCGAGCAGTGACACGTCATACAGTTGGTAGGAGATCCGCGATGTCGGCATACACGTCAGAACCGGCGAGATTTGATGCGATCATCGTCGGCGCCGGGGTCGGCGGCCTCTACGCGATCCATCGTCTGCGTAAACTCGGCCTCAAAGTGCATGCTTTCGAGGCCGGTAGCGGGGTTGGCGGCACCTGGTATTGGAACCGCTACCCGGGTTGTCGCTGCGATGTCGAAAGCATGGAGTATTCGTATTCCTTCTCGGACGAGCTGCAGCAGGACTGGCACTGGCCCGAGCGCTACGGCACGCAACCCGAGATCCTGCGCTACATCAACCACGTGGCCGACCGCTTCGACCTCAGGCGCGACATCGAATTCAACACCCGCGTCAAAGAGGCCGCCTTCGACAGCCGGACAAACACATGGACGGTGACGACGGATAAAGGCAGTGCTGCGACCGCGCGTTTTTGTATCATGGCGACCGGCAATCTTTCGACGCCTCGGACGCCGAATTACCCTGGTTTGGAGAGCTTTGAGGGAAAGTGGTATCACACTGGGTTATGGCCGCATGATGGGGTGGATTTTACCGGATTGCGGGTAGGCGTGATCGGCACCGGGTCGTCCGGCGTCCAGTCGATACCGATCATTGCCAAGCAGGCGAAGCTTCTTTACGTGTTCCAGCAAACCGCCAATTTCAGCCTGCCGGCGCGCAATGCGCCAATGGATGCCGCGAAGGAGCGCTCTCACAAAGCGCACTACCCCGAGCGCCGTCGCGCCGCGTTCGATACGCCGTTCGGCATTGCCGGCTATCCGCCGCCGGTGAAGTCTGCGCTCGACGCCAACGAGGAGGAACGGCTACGCGCATACGAGGCGAAATGGGCCGAGGGCGGAAGCATCAGTTTCCTGTATTCGTTTACAGATCTGCTGATCAACAAAGACTCCAACGAAACGGCGTCAGAGTTCGTGCGCCGGAAGATACGCGCCACCGTCAAGGATCCCAAGACAGCGAAGCTGCTATGCCCCAATGACCATCCAATCGGCACCAAACGGCTCATTCTCGATACCGACTATTATGAGACCTACAATCGCGACAACGTCACCTTGGTAGATATCAGAAGCAAGCCGATCGAAGGGATTACGCCCACTGGGTTGCGTACGGCCGATGCTCACTACGCACTCGATGCGATCGTTTTTGCAACGGGCTTTGATGCCATGACGGGGGCAATGAAAGAGATCGACATTCACACGGATGCAGGAATGTCGGTTCGAGAGAAGTGGGAAGGGGGTCCGCGCACCTACCTCGGGATCATGATCGCCGGGTTCCCAAATCTATTTATGATCACTGGCCCGCAGAGCCCGGGTGTCAAAAGTCAGATGATATTGGCCTGCGAGCAGCACGTCGATTGGATCGCGGATTGCGTCCAGTACCTGCGCGATCACGCATTCTCGCGCATCGAGGCGGAGATTGATGCCGAGGACAGCTGGGTGCAGCACAACAACGAGGTCGCGGATCGTACGCTCTATCCATTGGCGAACTCATGGTACGTCGGCGCCAACATTCCGGGGAAACCCCGTGTATTCATGCCGTATGTCGGTGGTGTCGCCGCATACAAGAACAAATGCGACGAGATTGCCGCCAGAGGCTATGAGGGTTTCCGTTTGAGTGCCCGCATTGAAGAGCAGCAGTTTGCAGCAGATTGATGATAGCGATAATGTTCTGCTCGTGACCGTGTGACGAGGGGCTGGCCACCGCGCGCTATTGCCCCTAACCTAGTCGTCTGCTGCTCCAAACGGTGACACCAGCTGGCTGGTTGTGCATCTTCCGCATACCCTCGGCATCAATTTAGAGACTGCTCCGATGCCTTGTCAAAACCGCGTGATGACGCTGATCGCCTTTCTGCAAGCGCAGAACTGCTCCAATCTGCCGGGATCTTGGCGGCATCCGTCAACCATGCAGGATTTCCTGACGCCGGAATACTACCAGCGCATCGCGCGCACGCTGGAAGACGGCAAGATCCAGATGGCGTTCTTTGACGACCGCCTGGCGCTTCCCGATCTCTATACGGGCCATCATGCCGAGGCGGTCGTCGCGGGTGTACGCGCCGTGAAGATGGACCCCTCGACCATCCTGATGACGATGGGAATGGTGACGCAGCGGCTCGGCCTCGGAGTAACCTACTCCACCACTTATTACGAGCCGTTCCATGTCGCCCGCCTCTTTGCGACGATGGATCTGATGCTGAAGGGCCGTGCTGCCTGGAACATTGTGACCTCGCTCAATCGCGCGGAAGCGGCCAATTTCGGCTGCGACCAGCACATGGGACACGACGCCCGCTACGACCGGGCAGACGAGTTCATGGAGGTGGTGCTCGGCCACTGGGATACCTGGGAAGACGACGCGCTGATCTTGGACAAGGCGAATAACCGCTTTGCCGATCCGGCCAAGGTGCATCGGCTCGATCATGTGGGCCGGTACTTCCGCTCGCGCGGGCCGTTCAGCGTCCCGCGGTCGCCGCAGGGGCATCCGGTACTGATCCAGGCCGGGCAGTCGGGCCGGGGCCAAGCCTTTGCCGCAAAATGGGCCGAGGTCGTGTTCGTGATCTATCACTCACTGGAGGACGGCAAGGACGAGTACGCCTCGTTCAAAGCGGCCGTCGCGGCTGCGGGGCGCGATCCCGCCGGCGTTTATGTGGCACCGGCCTGTTATGTCTGTGTCGCGGAAACCGAGGCGGTGGCGCAGGAAAAACGCGCGGTTATCGAGGCGACGGCGCGGGATGTGGATGCTCTGGTCCTGCTCTCCGAAGTGCTGAACTATGACTTTTCGAAGAAGCCCCTTTATGAGCCGTTCAGTGACGAGGAACTGGCCGAACTATCCTTTCAAGGGTTCCGCGACCGGGTGATCCGGCACTCCGGCAAGAAGAACCCGACAGTGCGCGATTTCATCACCGTCTCCGGTCGCGGCACAGTCAAGGAGCACACGATGTTTTGCGGTAGCCCCCAGCAGGTCGCCGATCAAATGGAGGAATGGTTTACCGCGCCGGCCTGCGACGGCTTCGTGCTGGCAGCGTCTCATATGCCGGGCGCCTATGACGACGTGGTGCGCCTGTTGGTGCCGGAACTACAGCGCCGCGGCTTATTCCAAAAGGACTATGCCGGCCCGACATTGCGCGACAATCTGGGATTAGCGATACCCCGGGCCGCCGACTGGCGTGCTGCGCGCCGGTAGCCTGCGCGATGAGACGCTCTGCGAATTCGCTATCGTGCTACACGCATCAGGTACCATCAATAGGAGACTAGCCATTCAGCCGTTACGCAGTTTTCTGTTTGCGCCGGGCAACCATGCCAGGCGCGTGGCCAATGCTCTGTCGCTCAATGCCGACGCGGTAATTCTTGACCTTGAGGACGCCGTCGCGACCGCCGAGAAGCGTGCCGCACGCGGCGCCGTGGTCGCGGCACTGGCACTTCCGCGCCAACCGCTCCTTTATGTTCGAGTCAATGCCACTGACACCGAGTTCTGCTACGGTGATCTAGTCGCGATCGTCCGCCCCGGCCTCGACGGGATCGTCCTGCCAAAGGTCGAAAGCGCCGCCGCGCTTGCCACGATTGATTGGCTCCTGGCGCAATTGGAGCGCGAGCAAGGCTTGGTGCCGCAGGCGATCGATCTGATCCCAATCATCGAGACGGCGCGCGGTCTCGGCAGCCTCGAACTAATCCTCGGAGCCGGCACGCGCGTTAGGCATATCGCGTTCGGCGCTGGAGATTTTACGCTCGACGTGAACATGGCGTGGAGCCGGACCGAGGCAGAGTTGACCTTTGCCCGCGCCCGGATCGTCACAGCGTCGCGCGCCGCCGGCATCGAGGCGCCCTTCGACACGGTTTGGGTCGATCTCGCTGACGAGGAGGGGCTCGAAATGTCCGCCCGCACCGCGCTGGGCTTCGGCTTCCAAGGAAAGATGTGCATTCACCCGAATCAAATCGGGATCGTCAACCGGGTGTTCACGCCGGACGAGGTGGAGGTCGCCTACGCCGAAAGAGTGGTTGGGGCGTTCGCTGAGGCGGAAGCGGCGGGCAGCGCCGCGCTCCAGCTTGACGGCAAATTCATCGACTACCCGATCCTCTACCGGGCGCAATGGGTTTTGGAAAAAATGGCGGCCATTCGCGCGAAGGAAGAGCAGCGATGACGAGAGAAGCAGCGGGCCCGCTCGGCGGCATCACGGTCCTCGATTTATGCAGCTATCTCGCCGGGCCTTACGGCTGCACCTTGCTCGCCGATCTCGGCGCCACGGTGATCAAAATCGAATCGCCGCAAGGCGACATGCTGCGCCAGTTTCCGTCGAGCCTTGCCGGCGAAAGCCGGTTTTTTCTCGGCACCAATCGCGGCAAGCGGGCGCTGGCACTCGATCTGAAGCAGCCCGAGGGGCTTGCTGTCCTCCATCGGATGGTGGAGACGGCCGATGTGCTGGTCGAGAATTTTCGTCCATCGGTGCCTGCCAGGCTCGGCATCGATTACCCGCGGCTCAAAGCCGTCAACCCGCGCCTCATCTATTGCGGACTGACCGGTTACGGCGATAGTGGGCCGCTCAGTGAAAAGGGAGGGTTTGACCAGGTCCTGCAATGCCTTTCGGGTATTGCCGTGTTTCAGGGCGCCGCCGCGGGCACGCCGCAAGTGGTGCTGGGCTCGGTGCTCGATTATTTCACCTCGGCGCTGCTCGCCTATGGCGTTGCCGCGGCGCTGTACCATCGCGAGCGATCCGGCCGAGGGCAATATCTGAGCCTCTCGCTATTGCGCAGCGCCCTGACAATCCAAGCCGGGCGTTTTGTTTGGGCGGAGAGCGAGGGCCGTGACGTCGTGCGCGATTCTGGGGCCGGTGGGCTCACCGGGATCCATCCTACCAAAGACGGCTGGCTCTATATCTCTGTTCACTCGAATCATTTCTTTGCCGCGCTGTGCGAGCTGATTGGCCGGCCGGAGCTGGCGAGCGACCCGCGATGCGAGACGATGCGGAGCCGGGCCGCGCACGCCGCTGAGCTGGTCCCGGAGTTGCGCTCCGCGCTCGCTGCGCGCAGTGCGCTCGAATGGGAGCAGCTCTTCGGCGAGCGCGTGCCCTGCGCGGCGGTGCGCCCAATCGAGGACATGTTCGACCAGCCTCAGGCGCTCGCCGAGGATCTCGTCGCGACACTCGATCATCCGCTGGTCGGGCGATACCGCGCGATGCAGCAGCCGATCAAATTCACTGGGACACCAGGACCAGCTCCAACTCCGGCCCCGACCTTTGGGCAGCACAGCGATGAGATTCTCGCCGGCTGCGGCTATTCGGCCGAGGAAATCATGGCATTGCGCCGGCGCGGTGTCGTGCACTAGCAACGGCGTCGGCAGCGGTTAAGGTATCCACGCGAACCGCCGGACCTCGAGCTATTTTCAATTTTGCGATCGAGAAGGAGAGATCGATGCCAAGGCTTGCAGGCAAGGTGGCCTTCATCACAGGCGCCGGTAATGGCATCGGCCGCGCTACCGCAATTCCGTTCGCCGACGAAGGTGCGAAGGTCGCAATCGCCGAGATCGACAGCGAGGCCGGCGAGGAGACCGCTCACCTTGCTGGAAACGAGGCGATTGCGATCCGCGCCGACGTGACCGACCCGACAGCCTGCAAGCAGCGATCCGCGCGACCGTCGACAAGTTCGGACGTCTCGACGTTCTCTATAATAACGCCGGCGGGTCTACCGCGCGGGACGATACGGCAGTCAAGGCGCCGCTCGATGAATTCTGGCGGGCGATAAAGCTTGACCTTTACGGCACATTCCTTGGTTGCCGGTTCGGTATCCCCGAACTTATCAAGGCCGGAGGCGGTTCGGTGATCAACATGAGCTCGAATGTTGCGCTGATGGGGGTCGCCGGCCGGGATTGCTATACGGCGGCAAAGGGCGGGATTGCCGCAATCACCCGTTCGCTGGCTGTCGCCTATGCGCCACAAAGGGTTCGCGTCAATGCTATTGCGCCGTCGGCGACCATGACCGAGCGGGTCAAAAAGCTGATAGCCGGAAACGCCGCTCTGACGCGGCTTGCTGACTCGCATCTGCTCGGCCTGATCGAACCCGGCGACATCGCCAGCGCGGCGCTTTATCTCGCTGGTGACGAATCTCGCATGGTCACGGGCCAGGTTCTGCCGGTCGACAGTGGGGTAACCATCTCTTGACGAACCGCGTTGCCAGGCTAGCAACGGAGACACCTTTCTAAGTGTCTGACCTGAAATGAGTCCGGCAGTTGCAGTAACTTATCGTCGCGCCCGCGAAAGCGGGGCCCAGGGCAACCGCTCGAATATTTGCGGCCCTGGATTCCCGCTTGCGCGGGAATGACGGTGTTTTGATAAGAAACTGATTCACTTGGACTCATTCTAGGTCAGGCTCTAAGATCCCGTGGGTCGGACCTCGCAGTCGGATCACGGTTGCGCATATGCTCGCTCTCAGTGCGCACGCACCACAGGTGCGCCTATCCGATATTGGCGAACCTTTGTCGGATGTGACCCGTCGCCAAACTGTGCAGCTCAGTGCGCTTGCTTCATGATTTGCTACCGGCGCTGAACTGGATCGACGGCTTGGGGTCGGGCCTCGCGTTTGGTCGTAGTCGAGCGAATAGCCGGAGTCGGCGCAGAGCCATCACTGCACTGCGCATTGGAGTGTGCCCGGCCTATCTCATTACGCATCCTCGGCTATCATAGCGGCGGCCTTCTCGCCGATCATAATCGTTGGTGCGTGGGTGCAGGCATTCAGCGCAGCCGGCATGATCGAAGCGTCGGCAACGCGCAGCCCCTGCAGC
>Ga0306920_100014321_pt1 | contig 10830 bp, 6 predicted proteins | sample flu12Cox44000170_FD_204666 | JGI IMG/M metagenome (GOLD analysis project Ga0306920, IMG submission 204666) | Lab enrichment of tropical soil microbial communities from Luquillo Experimental Forest, Puerto Rico - flux4day.12C.oxic.44.000.170 (v2)... | ecosystem: Environmental > Terrestrial >... | reverse complement strand
ATTCCGCAACTCAGGCGGCTAATGTCTTCGCATTTGGCCTGGGCGATTCTCAGGGTGCCGCGGCTACTCCAGCACTTCGGAGTCGAAACACTGGTAGATTTCGCGCTGGTGGGCCGGGTCACGATCGCGTAATGTCCAAAAAATCTAAATCAAGTGGATATCGGAGGTCCGGAACGTAGGTCTTGTTTGGAAACTCGGCTTAGCTCCCCGGTTTACCCGGCAACGCACCCTCCGCTTCCCAGGACAAGCCGTGCAGGGATTGGCGGACCGCACGTTTCTGACCTGCGGCTGTACCCACCGGTGGTCTCGATAGGTTCGAATGAGACTTGCGTTTAGGCCGCCTGCCGGTAATAGTAGTTCAGCATTCCACCCAACCGAGAACGACGCTGGATGGCTGCAGCGCTATCAGCGACAAGCTGGTCCGGGATGATGAGCCGATTGTCCAGACCTTGGTGGTTGCGCTCGTGATGGTAGTGCAACACAAACTCGTGGATGGCCCTCCGCACGGAGCCTTCGCCGAACAGAATCATTCGTTCCAGGCACGACTCCTTGATGGTTCTCACAAAGCGCTCCGCGTGGGCATTGAGATTCGGCGAGCGTGGCGGCAGCTTAACCGATTGCACTCCGGTGGCTTCCAAGATCTCCAGGAATTCCGCAGTGAACAGCGGATCCCGGTCATGAATCAAATATCTCTTACCGATCAGGAAGCCTTCCGCAGCGTCACTGAGGTTCCGAGCGACCTGGCTCATCCAGAGCCCATTCGCCTCCCGGGCCACTCCGGCGATCTCCACTTTCCGACTCGACAGATCGATGAAGAAGAGCACGAGGAACCTGGTCAAGCCCTTGCGCGTCCAGGCTTCGATGGTGAAGAAATCCGCCGCCACCATCAGATCCCGGTGTCGGGACAAGAATTCCTTCCACGTGGTCTTCCCCTCACGCTCTGGTGACGGTTCCAGGCCGTGCTCTTTCAGAATCTGGGCGATGGTGCCGTGAGCAACTTCATGGCCCAGGTTGGCGAGTGCTCCTTGGATTCGCCGGTAACCCCCATCCCGGTTCTCGGTGGCCATGCGGACCACCAGCCGCTGGATCTCGTCCCGGGTGCGCGGACGGCCCGGGCCTGGCTGCTGGTTGCCGTCATATTTCCGGGCGATCAGCCGGCGATGCCAAGCCAGCAGGGTTGCCGCCGTCACGATGGGGGTCAATTCCTGCAGCATACGCCAGCCCAATTTCTTGGCTCTGACCGCCAAGCGCAGGCACTGGTCGTCGCTAAAACGCAGCCGCTTGCCCCCGAGTTGCTGGCGCAACGCGCGATTCTCTTCCTGAAGATAGTCGATGACATCTTGCTGCCGTTGGTTTAACCAGCCAGCGAGGGAAATCAGTAAGAGCCGAAAAGGATCAAGGCCCAGCGCAGGAGGACCGTGCCAGTCTCGCCCATACAGAGTCAAGAGTTGCTCGCGGAGGTTAGGGTGTGGCGAATTCCAAGCGGGTTGCCCTTGCATTTATCGTGCATGTCGTCGCAGACGTTCGGCGTGATGAAGTTGTAGCTTGCGACGCTGTTCGCCATGAGGTCCGAAGCCAGTTCGGTGTAAGGCCGAACGTGCGAGATGCAGTACGCCGAGTTCGGATTGAGGTTGTCGGTGTCGTCATCGAAGTAGACGAACGGGTCGTGCCGGACCGCATAGGGGTAGCTGTCCGTGAGCGGGCAAACCGTGCCGCTGATGTTCTCTTGGTAAGCCTTCCACGTGATGCCGGCGTTGTTCAGAAGTGCCACCAGGTGTTGTGTCGTGCTCTGGTGGTCGATGCTCGGAGGATTGTCATCCAGGATTCCGAAGTTTGTCCCGGCCTCAAGCCACAGGTAGTTGGGCAGGCTGGGATGGATGCCCGGAGGATTGAAGTATTGCTCCGCGTGCGAAGCCATCGGAAGCAGCGTCTTGTTAATGTAAGGAGCGTATTTCTTTCCTTTGATGTTGGCGTTACGCGCCCTGCCCGTCCAGTTGTGGTTCTCCATCAGAATGATGAAGAGCGTCTGGATCTTGTGCTGTTGCGGCTTGGCCGCAGCGGTACTCTCAAGCGAAAGCCTGTTGACGACGCGCCGGCCCCTTGTGGTGCTCGGCACACCGGGGCTCAGCGCAAACAGGACCGCAAGGGCCCCGACCGTTAGAACAAGACCGAGTATCGATCGCAAGTATCGTCGCTGATGTCGTATTCTCCTGGTTGAACAACTCCTGGAACACCTCCGTTCTCGTGCGCCGGAAGGCCCACAGCCTAAACGCCTTTCCGGCTGCGATTCAATTTCAGGCCCACCGATCTTTAATCTTTTGTAGCAAGAAAAAGGCTCGCCCTCCTATTCATTCCTTGGCAGACCCTACGGGAAGACACCGAACAAATCGCTCAGGTCCGTCTCGTTGGCGGCGTCACCCAGCAGCGGAGTCACGCCGAAAATCTCCTGGAAGGTGCGCAGCGTGGACCCGTGCGTGTAATGAATCGAGTTCTCGTAACCGTCGCCCTTGGCAAACGGTGAGAGCACAAACAGGCCAACGGGTCCATCGCTGAAGCTGCCGCTGTCTTCGGCTTCATCCCAGATGATGAACAAGGCGCCACCGTGCTGGTACGCTTTTGAATTGAGAATCTTGAGCACTTCCGTTGAAAGCCAAGTATCTCCTCTCTCCGTGTTATCCGTACTTTCGCTTGGATCACAAGGAGAAACACCCTCGTGCATGTCATGACACAGGTTTGGCGTAATGAAGTTGTACTGGGCCACGGTACCGGCGGCAAGATCGACGGCCAACTGGTCATAGGGCTTGACGTGTGCGATACACTCGGGTGACGACGAACGGAAGCCGTCAGTGATATCCGAGAAGTAGACAAAGGGCAGATGGTTCACGTCGAGTTCGCTGAAGTCCAGCGGGCAGTCGGTGAAATCGGGGTTACCAAAGTCGGGCTCAGCATAAGCCTTCCAAGTAATGCCCGCATTCTCCAGAAGCTTGACGAAGTGCTGATCCGTGCGCAGGTGGGCCTGTTTAGGCAGGATGTCTTTCAGAATTCCGAAGTTGGTCCCTGCTTCGAGCCACAGGTAATTCGGCAGGCTGGGATGGTTCCCAGGGGGGTTGAAATACTGCTCCGCGTGCGACGAGGCCTGCAGAAGGGGCCCATTGATATACGGGGCTAAGGGGTTGCCTTTGATATCTGGGTCACCGAATGCGGCACCGGCATTGTTTCCGGTCCAGTTGTGGTTCTCCATCAGGATGACGAAGACCGTCTTGATGTGAGTTTTCGAGCCACGTCCCTGCGCGAGCAACGGATGCGCTTGGAGAGCGCAGGCGATTCCGAGAGCGTAAACGACTGCCCGTGCTCTGTTCCTTTGATTCATCATTTCCTCCTTGAGATTGTTTTCTTCCGCGGATTGTCAGCCCCGTCCCTCCATTCAACCTGAACCCGAAGTTGGTAGCGCAGACCTGAAGTCCAAGGTCCCACCCTTTCGCGGCCGCACGCACAAAAAGCAAGTCTGCGTTACGCCTGCTCAACAGGGTGTAACTAGGCTTCGCCTCAGACCGATGGGGCCTGCCCGGATTCAAATGCGAAATGCCAGATTCCAAATGCCTTGTGACCGTTTGCCAAAACTTGACTCAAAAACTCAACTTCCAGGCCTGCAGCCTGGTAGCCCTCCTACCAGTAAAACTTCAAACCGAACTCCATGGCGCGCGGATCGGTCTGGACGTTGGTGATCCGGCCAAACTGGCAGCCCGCTTGGTGTACCAAGTCGACGGTTCCATCCGGTGAGGGCGGAAGGCAGAAAACGTTGTTGGGCCGACCTAGGTTCTGATGGTTCAGAACGTTGAACACATCCCACCTGAACTGGAAGTACTTGCTTTCCGTAATATGGAAGTCTTTGCCTAGAGACGCATCTAGATTCCAAAAGCCCGGAGCACGGAAATTGGGCAGCAACGGACCTGATTGTGCGAACAGCCAGGCGCGGGGGTCAGTGGGACTGTAGTTGGCCCAAAAGCTCTGATCGTTCCCGAAGACGGGTTCAAAAGCAGCCGGGTTGATCCAATCCGCAATCCTCTGCGCTTTAGAGCGTGAGCCGCTGAAGCCCGGGTTTCCGACAACATTGACGCGGCAGCCGTCATCGGCCTCCCAAATCTGCAGATCGTCGCAGGGCCCGGTGATGGCCAAAGGTGTGCCACTCTGCGCATTGAAGTTGCCGTTCAACATCCAGCCTCCGAGCACGGCGTTCCAAAACCCTTTGCGGTTCACGAGGGGCTTGCCAGCGCCCAACGGCAGTTCATAGGTCCACGCGATGTTCAGCATCTGCGGAATGTCCTGCGCCGAGATGGACCGGTCAACCTTAAGATTGTCTCGGTCCTGATAGGTGACTCCGTAGCCGCCGTTACCGCTGAAGGCAATCTCCCCAGCTCGGCCGCCAATATTTCCACTCTTCGTATAATGGAAAGGGTCCACGGTTTGGCGGGACGGTTGACCGACCCATGGGCTGCTTATGAGCTTAGAGACCGTATATGCAACAATAAACTGGAGACCATGGGAAGTGTGCTGTTGCACTCTCAGGTTCATCCCATTGTAGCTGCTATTCCCTTGAAAACTCGAAAAGGAGTACAGTCCACTATTCCCCAGAGCGTCGTAAAAGGGGTAAGGTCTCAGCAAAGTGCTCAAAGGCAGTTGGGATTGCCCGTACACGTTCTCGAGCTCGACGGCGGTTTGCCCCGAATACACGCTGGTAATGGGCACATTCGAGGTGAGAAGGTTTTTATACTGGAGGATATCGGTCGTGTGGAGGTAGTTGTAAATCAGATCGCTTCCCAGTAAATGGGTGCCGTGATTGCCCACGTACCCGATCGTCAGGGCGAGATTGTTCGACAACTGGCGCTGGATTTCAAAGTTCCACATTTGCACCATCGGGTCGTGGGAAGGTGGAACGAACGGATCGATGCCGGTCAGCCCGAGAAGGGAGGCCCGGTTCTGGGCAGGCAAAACGCGCGTGTACGTCGGCGTGGTCAAGGTGCCCTTATTGCTGGTCGTATCGCTCAGTGGAAAGGCGACGCACTGACCAGAAAATTGCGCACACTGGTTGGGATAGAAGCTCCCCACCCAGGGGTAGCCCACGGACCAGCCCGGTTCATTCGCGGCGCCCTGGCCCGGCGCGTTGATGCCCGCGAAGGCGTTGCTATAGAAAATATCGTAGCCGCCCCGGATGACGGTTTTCTGATCACGGAAGGGCGACCAGGAAAAGTTAATGCGTGGCGCAAAGTTGTTATAGTTGGGGGGAGCAATGTCCTGCCCGCCCCCGGGCCATTGCGGATCTCCGACGTAAATAACCTTGCCCGGCAGCCCGGTGATGGAATTGGAACAACTCAGGCAAAAATTGGAACCGGGGTATTGTCGAAGCCGGAAGAGTCCAAAGATGTCGTAGCGAAGGCCCAGGTTCAAGGTAAGGTTTGGCCTGACTTTGAAATCATCCTGCCCGTAGAATCCCCAGTAGCGAAATCGCTCATAAGGCGCGGAGGTTACACCTGTGGTGGAGTTGCCGTCGTTCGCGACCGCACCCAGCATAAACTGAGTCAGGCCACTGGCACCGAGACCTGTTGTGGGGTCCTGAGTGAGGCCCCCGCTGAAGTAGAAGATGGTGGGAAAACCGCTCTCGTACGCGGTATGCTCCAGGCGATAGACAAATCCGGTCTTCAGTGTGTGTCTCCCCATGACCTTGGTGACGTTGTCCAGGATGGTGTAAGCCTCCGCCATCGTGGTCATGTTGACCCACGCCGTCGGCCCGAAAGGAATATAGCCGCCGCCAGGCGTGGAAGCAATTTGCCAGTTGGGTGTGGGGAAAAAATGGTCTTCGGGGATGCCGATCGGCGCCAATTGCTGCTGAACGGAGGATTGGCCGCTAATGCTATTCGGGTAAGGCTGCTCCGGGTGGGTGGTAAGGAACTGGCGAGTGAAACTGGCTCGGAACTCGTTGATCAGCGTCGGACGGATCACGTAGTTGTTCCCCAACCCGATATTTTGGTTGGCGAAATCGACCGGATAGTTTGAATTGAAACCCACGAGGTCCATGGGGAAGGTAGGCCCCGTCCAGGGCACGCGGTAGTTGTTGTATTTGCCGGGACTGTAGAGCCATTCGAAGAAGTATTGGCTCTTGCTGCTCCACGCGTGATCGATCTTAATCGAAAAATTGTTCACGTCCTGGCTGCTCGCGACAGTCCCCAGGAAATTGTTACAGATACTAACGCCTCCACCCGCCGCGAGGGGGCAACCGCCGGTCGTATCAATATGGTTGGGGAGGGGAAAAGTTTGCATGAAGAACGTGGCAGTCGGATCGAGCCGGTTAGCGGGAATCTGGGTTGCAAAATTACAAGTCTGAACTCCCTGAACTGCCCCAGCTTCCACCGAAGTGTTCAGGCAGCCATTGGCGCCGAATGGGTTTCCGGGGACCGGCGTGCCGAAAGCTGTCCGCTGGAAAAGCCCGTTCGAGTCTGGACCGACGGTGCTATTGGGATCCCACATGCCGTATTGGACCAGGTTCGGGTCTTCGCTGAAATTTCCCTGGTGCATGAGCGCAGTGGGAACTGTGTACACGTTGTTGCCTTGCAAATGCAGGATGCTGGTGTCGGAGGAGAAAAAGAAAAACGTCCGGTTCTTGCCGTTGTAAAGATGGGGGATAATCACCGGACCGCCGATGGTGCCTCCAAAATCGTTATAATGGAGGACATTCTGGGGAATAATGTTCCCCGAAGCGTCGATGGAAGTGAAAGGGTTTCGAGCGTTGGTGGCGCTGTTGCGCAGGAACTCGTAAATGTTGCCGTGGAACACGTTCGTCCCCGACTTGAGGACGACGTTGAACACCGCACCTCCGGTGCGGCCGTATTCCGCCGAGAAGGCGTTGGTTATGGCCTGAAATTCTCCCACGGCGTCCGGGGAGGGGTTGACGGCAACGTTCTCAGCGAAACCCACGAGGTTCAGATTGCCATCCAGATACCAGGCGTTGGTTCCCCCCTGGCCCCCGTTCACCGACACATCGGAGCCAAAAACGTGGGTGGGGTCAGGAAAAGTGCCAAATTCGCTGTTGAATCCGAAATTACTTCCGGGCGGGCCGGTCAGCACATTGACTCCCGGCACCAGGAAGACGAGCTGCTGCAGGTCGTGGCCCTGTAGCGGGAGATTCTGGATGACGCTCGATTGAAGAGTTGTACTGGAGTTAGCGGCCGCGGTTTCGAGCACTTGAGCTGCCGCCGTCACTTCAACCTTCTGGCTCGTTGCCCCGATTTTCAACTGTGCATCCTCACGGATGACTTCACCCGCGAGCACTTGGATGGCTTGCACGTCCAGCGGTGAAAACCCCCTGGCCACAAAGTGAGCGCGATATTTCCCAGGCACCAGGTTCGGGACGTGATAGTAGCCTGCGCCGTTGGTCATCGTGGGCGCTGAGATGTTGGTTTCCACATTCGTGATCGTGACCTCGACGCCGGGCATGACCGCGCCCTGGGGGTCTGTCACGAGGCCCTCAATAACCCCTCGATTGAGCTGTGCCCGCAGCGACGCGGCCCAGCACAAAAGCAAACAGGTCTCGACAGGCCAGATCCAATAACGCTTGCGAAACATGCTTCCTCCTTAAGACGCGCTTCCAAAGCATAGGGGGATCCGACCGCAATCCTACCTTGCGCCATCGTCGATACGTCCATATGCGTGGACATCCCCCAGGGACCCAACCCGCTTGGCTAGGCAGTCTAGAGAACCCGGCGCTGCAAAGTCAAGAACTAAAGCGGGCCGTCCATAGCGTTGGACATCCAGAACATTGGACAGCCCATTCGAAAAAGGGGTGAGGAAGGCTATTCCGATCTACAGGGTAGAACTCTGACGGGGAGCCTCAATCATCATGGCCAAAACCCAGTTCGTGTGAAATGCGAGAAGCCGTCTGCTGAACCTGCTCGGCGATTAAGCGTCTATTCTGGGGATGGATCTGTCGCACGGTGCCGGCAACACTTACACTGGCCACAACTTTGCCGACCTGTTCAAAAACCGGAGCTCCTATGCACCGTAGTCCGATTTCATCCTCCTCGTCATCGAACGCGTAGCCCAGCCTGCGAACCTTGGCTAATTCTTCTTTTAACCTCCTGCTCGAAGTAATGGTCTTTTCATTGTGACGCGGGAGTCCGTGTTCGCGGATCAGGTAATCGAGTTCCTCCCCCGGCAGAAAGGCGATGAGCGCCTTTCCCACCCCCGTGCAATGGACGTCCATTCGCCTGCCGATCCAGCTCGCCAACCGCAGCAGACCCGGTGGCTCGACCTTAGCAATCAGCACCGCCTCGTATTGCTCGAGAGTTGCCATATGGACGGTCAGATGTGTTTTCTCCATCAGGTTGCGAAGTAAGGGGAGCGCGCGGTCCCGAAGCTCGGTGACGTTCAGAGCTGCATTGGCCAAGTCGAAGAGTTTGAGCGCAAACATGTAACGGCCAGTTCGGGTGTTCCGCGTCAGGTAACCGTGGCGCTCGAGGGTCACCAACAAGCAGTGTGTCGAGCTACGTGGCAACTGCAATGCTTGAGACAGTTCCCGAAGCGTTAGGCCTCCATTGGACTTGGCCACGAGTTCCAGCACGGCCAAGCCTCGTTCCAAGGCGGGTACAGACCGCGTCTTAAGCTGAGCGATCATCGGGAGCGCTTCTATTGCAATGAGTGTCGTTTCGCGAAGCCTTTACCTGGCGGTCCGGCGTTTCACGAAGCTGCGACACGGGCGGCCTGGTCTGGGTCTTCGGCACACTGGCAAAGTTCATACGCCATGATCACTTCTTGCAACCGCTGCGGCGGGCACGGTAAAAGGGGAAGGCGCAGTTCATCGGAACGAAACATCCCGAGATACTTAAACAGTGCCTTGGTATTTGGCACTTCGTCGCCCAGCCCAAAGAGGTGAATAAAGGGCAGAATACGCTGGGAGAAGAATCGCAAAGCCTCTTTCGCTTCACCCTCCCGCAGCAGCTTGATCACTCGCTGATAGGAGGCGGGGAACACTGCCGGCACGATGATCATGCTGCCATCGACTCCGAGCAGAAGGCTGCGAAAGGCCACGACGTCATCCCCCGAGAAGACTAACACTTCTCTTCGGCTCTTCAATGCCGTGATCTTGTCCAGGTCGTGGTCGGTCATCTTCACGGCTTTCACGTGTCTGCAGGTTTCGAGAAGTCCACAGAGTTCGTCGACACGCAGGTAAGTCTTGGTGTAGACGGGATTATCGTAGATGACCAGCTTAAGATTGGTCGCCCGGTCGAGGGCGCGGAAAAAACTCAAAACCATCGGAAAGGAATTAGGGAAGTAATAAGGGCAAGGGACCAACCCTGCGTGGATGCCCAGGTCTTCAGCAATGCGCGCCAGCCGTATCACCTCGTCGAGACTGGTATGGGTCAACCCCGCGACAATCGTTTTTTCCGAGGGCGTATTCCGAGCGGCGAACTTCATCAGTTCCACCCGCTCCTCAAAGGAAAGAGACACGGATTCCCCAGTGCTCCCGCAGATCGTGTAGCCTTCGAGTTCGGGGAATAAATGGTCAAACAACCTCAGCAGGCTGTCGAAGTCGATCTTCCCTTGGTAGAAAGGGGTGGGAATCACGGGTAACGAGCCACAAAATTTCGCTCCCGTACCTGCCGGTTCGGAACTACGGGATGTGAGGTGCGAGTTCTCCATCAAATTCTCCGATTGTAGGGCCGACCCTTGGGTCGGCCCTACATAGCGTATCAGGGCCGATTCCGGTGGTTCACAGCGCATAACCCAGACGGCTCCAGGCCTTGTTGAAAAAGCGGACCCAATTGGCGTGCATCACGGCCTCCACATCCGGTTCGGCGTAGGCGCGCTTGCGAAGGAGGTTTGCGACTTTTTGAAGATCGGCGATGGTCTCGAGGTCGGAAGGCGATTGTTCTTTGCCGAATCCGCCGTCGAGGTCGCTACCGATAGCGGCGTGGCGGGCGTTGCCGGCGAGCTGGCAGACGTGGTCGACGTGGTCGACGACAGTTTCGAGCGTAATCTGAGAATTGGAAGTCTCTCCGGGGACGTAGCCGGGAAGGAGCATCCAGCAATCGAAGGCGGCGCCGATCACCGCGTCCCGGTCAATGAGGCGTCGGATTTGCTCGTCGGAGAGTTGCCGCTGCCCAGGAACCAGAGCGCGGCAGTTGTGATGGCTGGCGAGCACGGGCATGGTGAAGTGCTCCAGGACATCGTCGAATGCTTCGTCGGCCAGGTGGGTGACGTCCAAAATCATGCCGACTTCGCCCATGGCTTTCAGGAGGTCGATGCCGCGAGGAGTCAATCCGCCGGTCGTCCCGGTACCGTGGGCGTAGGCGCTGACGCCGTAGTGCGCCAGGTTGACGATGCGCAGGCCGTCCTCCCACCAGCGGAACAAGTCCCGCGGGGAGAGGATGGGGTCGGCGCCCTCCATGCTAAGGATGTAGCCGAGCGGAGCGGAATCGCGGCTGCCCGCGCGCCACTCGCCAAGGTGAGCCTCGACGTCCTGCCACTTTCTCAGCATTCGCAACTGGCCCACCTCTTCCATGATTCGGTAATACGCCAGTTGACCCCTGGCCATGGCGGAAGCGATTTGTTGATTGGGGTAGTCCAGCAGGGGCTCCTTGAGGCCACTCGAGCGCGCCATGAGCGTCGCCAGGCACATGGCAACCTCGCCCTTGCGCATTTCAGGGAAGCACACGGTGTTGGCCCCGCGGTGCTGCTCTCTCATTCCGGCTTCGGCCCGCCGTATCTCCTCCACCGGCAACGTCAAATCGCGACACCAATTGAGCGCGTTCCAAGAAAGGTCCAGATGGCCATCAATGA
>Ga0306920_100014318_pt1 | contig 10832 bp, 9 predicted proteins | sample flu12Cox44000170_FD_204666 | JGI IMG/M metagenome (GOLD analysis project Ga0306920, IMG submission 204666) | Lab enrichment of tropical soil microbial communities from Luquillo Experimental Forest, Puerto Rico - flux4day.12C.oxic.44.000.170 (v2)... | ecosystem: Environmental > Terrestrial >... | reverse complement strand
GCTCAAATCTGGCCCCGGTCAGCGGATTTGAGCTCAGCAATCCGCGCTGGGCCAAGCCGCGGCAGCTGCCGGCGATCCATGTCAGCGACCAGGAGTGCGACGTTGAGCTACCCGGCGATGCCGCGGCGGCGAAAACCTGGCCGGCGGGGTTCTACCAACTGCGCGCCGTCACAGACCGGCCTAACGTGCCGCGCGTGGTCAGCAACGGCGTGCCGATGGGTCTGGGCCCAACGATCGAGGTGACCTCGCCCACGGCGCCTGTCAATGCGGGGGAGGTAACGGTGACCGTGAAATGCCGGCCGCGCATCGCACCCGGACAGCAGGTTCGGATGCTGCTGGGCTCCGCGTCGGCCGCACCGACCGATATCAGCACACCCGCCGACCCGAACGACTACTCGACCGTCACCGCCAAATTCATCGTTGTGGATGCGGGCACCTACACCGTGCGGCTGCGGGTAGACCGGGTGGACAGCGATCCCGTTCGCTACGCGGGCACCCCGCCCGCGCCGGAATTCGATCCCGCCGCGCAGGTGGTGGTGCAATGACCGCATCGTGGGCCCAAGCCAACGACGACTACCTGAGCCTGTCGCTGACCCGGATGCGGCTGCTGCTGCAGCGCAGCGCCGACCGCCGCGCCGACCGGCACGAGCCGCCGGTGCCACCCGCGGCCGGCACCGACCGTCGCCGCTCCTGGTGGCGCAGTCACAGCGGCCCGAGCGCGGCGCCCGCGTCGGCCCCCAGCCCCAAACCGCGGTCCCGCCGCCACGTCGACGACGACATCTCCGCCGACCAGCAGCGCATCGCCGCGGCCGCCGGCGACATGTCACCGGCACCGGCTCTGGAGCAGATGCGGCGCGTTTTCGGCCTCACCGAGTTCGAGCGGGACGTGCTGCTTTTGTGCGCTGCACCCGAACTCGACACCGGGGTCACCGCGCTGCTGCAGGCCGCCTACGGCCAGGCCCGGCCCAGCTTCGCCGCGGCCATGGACCTCTTACCGGACGCGTCCTGGGATGTCCGCTCCCCGGAACGCCCGCTGAGGTACTGGGGGCTGATCACCGCGACCGATGAGGCGATATCCAACACGGCCGCGCTGCGGGCAGATGAGCGAATCCTGCACGCGATCAAGGGACTAGATCACCTCGACAACCGGCTGGCGACACTGATCGAACCGGTCGCGCCCCCAGGCGAGCCGCTGCCGGCCAGCCAGCAGCAGGTCGCCGACGAGGCGGTGGATCTGATCAGCCGCGCCGCGGCATCCGGCGACATCCCGCTGCTGCAGCTGGTGGGAACGCATGCGGCGGACCGCACCGCGGTGGCGGCGGTGATCGCTCACGCGCTCGGACTGCAGCTGTACGGGCTGCGCGCCTCAAGCCTGGCCGCCATGCCATCGGCCGAAATCGGTGCCGTGGCCAAGCTCTGGTATCGCGAAACACTGCTGGCTCCGGTGGCTCTGCTGCTCGACGACGACGGCGGGGACGACACCATCGCCACACGCGGTGCCCGCAACGCGTTCTTGCGCCGCACCGGCGGCCTGCTGCTGGCCAGCGCCTCCGACCTGATCCCGGATTTGCCGACGCCAACCCTGAGCCTCGAGGTCGCCCGCCCCACGGCCGCCGAACAGCGCCACTTGTGGATCCGTGCGCTGGGTTCGGCCGGGCGCGCCGACGTTGGGCTGCTGGCCGAGCAGTTCCGGCTGGACAGCCCGGAGATCCGAAGGATTGTCGCCTGCACCGCCGTGCCCGACGACCCGCAGGAGGCGACCCGCGCACTGCAGGCCGCGGCCCGGCGTGCCTTGCGCCCCCGCCTGCAGAAGTTGGCCTCCTGGGTGCGTCCCGTCGCCAATTGGGAAACCCTCGTGCTGCCCGACACCGAGCTGGCGCAGCTGCACGAGATCGCCGATCAGGTCACCCACCGCTCGCGCGTGTACTCCGACTGGGGGTTCGGTGAGCGAATGAACCGAGGGCTGGGCATCAACGCGCTGTTCGCCGGCCAGAGCGGCACCGGCAAGACGATGGCCGCGGAGGTACTGGCCAACGACTTGGGGCTGTATCGCATCGACCTGTCCGGGGTGGTCGACAAGTACGTCGGCGAGACACCCAAGCACGTGCGCACCATTTTCGACTGGGGCGAAGCGGGCGAAGCGATCCTGCTGTTCGACGAATGCGACGCCATCTTCGGCAAGCGCAGCGAGGTCAAGGACGCACACGACCGATACGCCAACATCGAGATCGACTACCTGCTGCAGCGGATGGAAACCTATCGGGGCGTGGCCATTCTGGCCACCAACATGCGCGACGCCATCGACCGCGCGTTTCTGCGCAGGCTGCGGTTCGTGGTGAACTTCCCGTTTCCCTCGGCCGCGGACCGCGAACGCATGTGGCGCATCGCCTTTCCCGCCGACACCCCGCTGGCCGGGTTGGACTACCCCCGGCTGGCCGGGATCGCGTTGACCGGTGCAGGCATCGCCGACGCGGCGCTGGCCGCCGCCTTCCGCGCGGCGGCCGCCGACCGCGCCGTCGGCATGACCGATGTGCTCGACGCCACCCGCGCGGTGCTGCGCAAACAGAACCGCCCCGTCAACGAAGCGGACTTCCGCACAGACAATCAGGCGCTGCCGGCATGACCATCCGCGTCGATGTTGAACGACTGGTGCTGCACAATGTCGCGCTCGCCCACGCCGACCGGCGACGGCTGCTGGTGGCCGTCGAGCAGGCCATCGCCAAGCAGGCGACCGCCACGGCGGCGGGGTGGGACCTCACCGATACGGCCGTCCCCGCCCTGCACGCTGGCACCATCACCCTGCCAGCCGCCAAACCCGCAGGCACCCAGGTTGATTCGCTGGCCGCCGGAATCGCCGGCGCCGCCACCGCCGTGGTGGCGCAGCTGCGCGGAGGCAGGCCATGACGGTGTCACCGCGCGTGATCCGCGGCGGGGTCGTGGTGATCCCGGCGTCGGGCCCGATGCAGACATTCCCGCTGCAATACAACCCCGACTCCATCACCCGCACCCTGCAACCCCAGGGCACCGGCGCCACCGGACAGGACCGGTCCGAAGCCCTGCGGCTCAAGGGCCCGGTCACCGAAACCTTCAGCGTGGAAGCCGAATTCGACCTCACCGACGCGATGGAGAACGCGGCACGCGCGCCGGCGGCCGTGCGTGACGGCCTGCATCCACAGCTGGCATTCCTGACCGGCCTGATCAATCCCACCGCGGCGGACCTGCAGAACAACGACGCGCTGTCGCGGGCCGGCAAGCTGGAAATCATTCCGGTGCAGGCACCGCTGACGCTGTTCGTGTGGAGCAGCCACCGCATCGTGCCGGTGCGCATCACCCAGCTGACCATCGCCGAGGAGGCCTTCGACACCGCACTGAACCCGATCCGGGCCAAGGTGACCCTCGCGCTGCGGGTGCTCACCGTCAACGACCTGCCCTTCGACCACCCCGGGTCGACGATCTTTCTGAACTATCTGCGCGCCACCGAGCGCCTAGCAGCGGGCGCCGGTTCGGCCGCACTGAGCCAGCTCGGCATCACCTCGGTGGGATAGGGACATTCAGCCATGACACTCGCCCCGTTCCCCCCGACCAGCCGCTACGCGACCGTAGAGGTCACGACCTACACCGAGCCCGGCGGGCGGGAAATCGCCTATCTGCGCCGCCGGTTCTGCCCGGACCCCGATCAGCTTGTCCAGATCAGCAGTTACACCGTCGCCCAAGACGATCGGCTGGACCGCATCGCTGCCGCGACCATCGGCGATCCCCTGCAGTTCTGGCAGGTGGCCGACGCCAACCGCGCGCTGCGCCCGGCCGAGTTGACCGAGCAGATCGGCAGGCGGCTGCGCATCACGCTGCCAATCGCATTCGGAGGTGGCGCGGGTGCTTGACCGGGTGCATCTGTCGTTGATGATCGGCCCCGTCGTGCCGATCCCGGCCTCCAAGGACGTGATGGAGGCGTTGACCTCCGTGGAGGTGACCACCTCGGAGCGAGGGACCGCATTCCAGCTGACCTTCTCGCTGGCCAATCGCTCACCGCTGCAAACGCTTTTCCTCATTGCCGGCAGCGGCCCCGTCCTTTTCCTGCGGGTCATCGTGGCGGTGACCCTCAACGGCGGCTCCACCGTGCTGGCGGACGGTGTCATCACCGACCACCAGGTCGCCGGCGGCGCCGACGACACCCACTCAAGCCTGGTGATCACCGGCGAGGACGTCAGCGCGGTGATGAACCAGCAAGACTTCAGCGGGTTTCCGTTCCCCGCTATGCCGGCCGAGGCCCGGGTGGCGCTGCTGTGCGCCAAGTACGCGGTGTTCGGTCTGGTGCCGCTGATCGTGCCCAGCGTGTTCGTGTATGTGCCGCTGCCCACCGACAACATTCCCGGTCAGCGCGGCACCGACCTGGCCTACATTCGGTCACTGGCCGACAAGGTCGGCTACGTGTTCTACATCGACCCCGGACCGGTGCCCGGCGCGAACGTCGCCTACTGGGGCCCGCGGATCAAAGTCGGTGTGCCGCAACCGGCCTTGAACGTCGACATGGACGCCTACACCAACGTCCAGAGCCTGTCCTTCCGGTTCGACAGCCAGAAGAACAAGATCCCCACCGTCTACCTGTACAACGAGCTGACCAAAGTGGTTATCCCGGTGCCGATCCCGCCGATCACCCCGCTAAGTCCGCCGCTGGGGTTGATCCCGCCGCTGCCGACTAGCCTGGCCGATCTGGCCCCGGTGGCCGACAACCTGTCGAAACTTTCTCCGGTGCAGGCCATCCTGATCGGAATGGCCAAGGCCGCCGAGTACGCCGAGGCGGTCACCGGGCAAGGCACTCTCGACGTGGTGCGCTACGGGCGGGTGCTGCAGGCCCGCAAGCTTGTCGGGGTGCGGGGGGTGGGGCCGGCGTTCGACGGGCTGCACTACGTCACCCAGGTCAAGCACATGATCAAGCCGGGCAGCTACACCCAGTCGTTCACCCTCAGCCGCAACGGGCTGGTCTCGACCGTTCCGGAGGTGGTTCCGTGACAATCGCACAGGACGACAAGACGGCGACGCGCTACTACGGGAAATACCGCGGCACCGTGATCAACAACATCGACCCCCAGCAGCGCGGCAGGATCATGGCGCAGGTGCCGGACGTACTCGGGTTGACACCATCCAGCTGGGCCATGCCGTGTGTGCCGATGGCCGGAAAATTTCAAGGCACCTTCATGGTTCCGCAGATCGGAGCCGGCGTGTGGATCGAATTCGAGCAGGGCGACCCCGACTATCCGATCTGGGTCGGCGGGTTTTGGGGCAGCGCCGCCGAGGTCCCCCCGCAGGCGCTGGTGCCGCCCGCGGTCCCGCCCGGCCAAAACGTGGCCATCCAGACCACCGGGCAGAACACCTTGCTGCTCAGCGACGCCCCACCCACCCCGGTGTCGGGCGGCATCGTGCTGCGCAGCCCCCTCGGCGCCCTCCTCGTCATCAACGACTCCGGCATCTACCTCAGCAACGGCAAGGGCGCCACACTGACGATGCTTGGCCCCACGGTCGCCATCAACACCACCGCCCTGGTGGTGACCTGATGCCCGGGCCGCTGTTGCATCTGGGCGCGCAGGTCAAATGCCTGCACGGCGGCACCGCCACGCCCGCGTCGCCCAACCCGAGGGTGCTGGTATCGGGGCAACCGACCACGCTCACCACCGTGCCGTATCTGATCGCCGGGTGCGCGCTGCCCCCACCGCCCGCCGCCAACGGCCCATGCGTCAGCGGGCAGTGGATCACCGGCACCGTGCGGGTGACCTCCAACGGCCAGCCGTTGGCGATCCTCACCGGCACCTCGGTGTGCGCGCCGTCGGGCACGCCGATGCTGCCCATCTCCGCACAAACCCGGGTGGTGGCGACATGAGCGCCGCGGCCCGCGTCGACATCGCCTGGCCGTTCGGGTTCGACACCCGCGGGCGCACCGCCACCGCCGACTATCCGTCGCACGTGCGGCAGATGATCGAGCAGCTGCTGCTGACCAATCCCGGTGAACGGGTCAACCGGCCCGACTTCGGGGCCGGGCTGCAGCAGCACGTGTTCGCGCCGAACAGCCCGGAACTGGCGGCCGCGGTCGAGCTGACGCTGCAGACGTCGCTGGCGCGCTGGCTCGGCGATGTCGTCGAGGTGCACTCGCTGCAGGTCGATAGCGACGACGCGCGGCTGAACGTGCACCTGGAGTACCTGCTGCCCGACACGGGGGAGGAACGCAGCGCCGACATCACGGTGAGCACACAATGAGTGGCCCCACGCTGCGTTGCCGCGGCGGCGAACGGCGCGGTCTCATCCGCCGCGACAAGAACGTCAACGGTCTTGACTACCTCGAGGTTTCGCCGGATCAGCGCACCCTCACCGCGTACTTCCTCGACAAGGCTCCCGACGATCTGCAGCTGGGCAACCTGCGCATCGTCGGGGGACGGCGCATCACCGGCATCCAGGTGACCGGGTTCTCGGTTTGCACCAACCAGGATCCCGAACGCGACGATTGCCTGCAGGTGCACCTCGACCGGCCCGGCGACCACTCCTGCTATCGCCTCGAAATCGTGGCCGCCGATCAGTACGGGCAGCCCACCGATGTCCGCCGCCCCGACTTCGACCCCCGCTACTACGGATTGGAGTTCAGCTTCAAGGTCGACTGCCCCACCGGGCTCGACTGCCTGCCGGCCCCCTGCCCGCCGCCGATATGGCCGCGACCCGAAATCCGCTATCTTGCGAAAGACTTCCAGAGCTTCACCGACCTGCTGCTCGACCGCATGGCGCTGCTCGTCCCCGGCTGGCGCGAGCGCAGCTTGCCCGACCTGTATCTCACCCTGCTCGAGGTGCTGGCGTATGTCGGTGATCACCTCAGCTACCAGCAGGACGCGATCGCCACCGAGGCCTATCTGACGACCGCGCGGCTGCGGACCTCGGTGCGCAGGCATGCGCGGCTGGTCGACTACCGCATCCACGAGGGCTGCAGCGCCCGCGTGTGGGTAGTCATCCAATCCGATACGGATCTACCGCTCGGCGCAACGCCGATCGCGTTCATCACCGATGTCACCGCGCTGCTGCCCCGCGCCGAATCCATCATCAAACCCGCTGAGCTGCAACGGCTTCCCACCGACAGCTACCTGTGGTATGAGCCGGTGGCGCGCGGCCCGGTGCTGATCCGGGCCGCGCGCAGCGAAATCCACTTCTACACCTGGGGTGACACCCAATGCTGCTTGCCCGCCGGCGCGACCAGCGCGACGCTGGCCGACAAGCTCACCGAAGGCGGGGATAGTGCCCTGGCACTGGCCGCCGCCGACGTGCTGATCTTCGAGGAGATCCTGGGGCCGGGCACCGGTGTCGAGGGTGACGCCGACCCCGCTCACCGGCACGCCGTCCGGCTCACCGATGTGCAGCGCTGCACCGATCCGCTCACCGGCACCCCGGTCATCGACATCGCCTGGGACAACGCCGACGCGCTGCCGTTTCCGCTGTGCCTGTCGGTGATCGGCCCGCCCCCCGACTGCGCCCTGCTCGATCCGGTCAGCGTTGCGCGCGGCAATGTCATCCTCGCCGACCACGGGCGCTGCTGCAGCGACGACCCCCGCACGGTCGGTACCGTCTCCAGCATCCCGCCGTGCGCCGACGGCTGCCCAGATCCGCCGGCGCGGCGGCCCGCCACCTTCCGCCCCGTTCTCTCACGCAAACCCCTGACGTTTCAAGCACCTTACGACCTCGGCGGACCGGCCGCGGCTGTCGCGAACGTCGATCCCCGCGAGGCCCTCCCGCAGCTGACGCTCACCAGCCTCACCGGCGCTGCGCCGGCAGCGGAATGGCAGCCGCGCCCGGATCTGCTTGACAGCGGTCCCGGCGACCGGCATGTCGTCGTCGAAATCGACGACGAGGCAACGGCGCATCTCAGATTCGGCGACGACACTCTGGGCCGCGCACCGACGGCGGGGGAGACCTTCACCGCGCACTACCGCGTCGGTGGCGGGCCCACCGGCAACGTCGGACCCGAAAGCCTCCACCACCTCGTGTGCGACACGGTGGTCAGCGGCGCCGGGGTCGTGGTGCGCAATCCGCTGCCCGCGGTCGGCGGCATCGCGCCCGAACCGGTCAGCCAGGTCAAAAGATTCGCACCGCACGCGATACACCGCGACCGCCAGCGCGCCATCACCCCGGCCGACTACGCGGATCTGACCATGCGCGACTTCGCCGCCGCCGTGCAGCGGGCGGCCGCCGAATTTCGCTGGACCGGAAGCTGGTACGAGGCCCGCGTCGGCGTCGACTCGTTCGGCACGTTCGACCCGTCCGCCGGCTTGCTCGCGGCGATCGGCGAGCGGCTGCAGCGGTACCGGCGCATCGGCCACGACGTGGCGGTGGTGCCCGCCACAACGGTCGGGCTCGACATCGCCATGCAGATCTGCGTCGCCGACGGCTACCGCCGTTCCGACGTGACGCGCACGCTGCTCGCCCGCCTCGGCAACAGCAGGCTCGCCGACGGCTCGCTGGGAATGTTTCATCCCGACGCCGTCACCTTCGGCGCGGTCGTGGCGGTCAGTGCGCTGGTCGCTGCGGCGACCGCGGCACCGGGCGTGACCAGCGCGCGGGTGACGCGGCTGCGCCGCTACACTGAAATCAGCCCGCCGCCCGGAACCGAAGACGTGCCCAGCGGCGGCCTGCTCACCTTCGCGGCCGGCGAGATCCCACGGCTGGACAACGATCCCGCCGCCCCAGAGCACGGCATATTGTCTCTGGATCTGCGAGGTGGGCGATGAGCACCGACTGCTGTTCGGCGTGCGGCTCGTGCAACGATTGCCGATGCGACGGCTGCTGCGCGGGAATCAGCGTGGCCACACCGGTTTCGGTGGCCAACCCACCCGGGCTGCCGCAACTCACCTACCGCGTCGGCATCCATCCGCAATTCCTGGCCACGATGCACGCACGCCTGGCCAGCACCGAGTTCCCCGCACTCGCCGCGCTGAGCACGCGTGACGCCGCAGATTTCTCGGTGGCGCTACTTGACGGTTGGGCCACGATCGCCGACGTGTTGACCTTCTACACCGAGCGAATCGCCAACGAAGGATTCCTGCGCACCGCAACCGAGGAGTTCTCGGTGCGCCGCCTCGCCGAACTCGTCGGCTACCAGCCCCGCCCCGGGCTCTCGGCCAGCGCCTATCTGGCATTCACCGTCACCGCCGGGCAGACCGTACCCATCCCGATCGGCACCAAGGCCCAGCAGGTTCCGCCACCCGCACCGCTGCCGGCCACCCTCGAAACCGGCGAACCCCCGACCGCCACCAAGGCACAGCCGCCACCCGCTCCGCTGCCTGCCACCTTCGAAACCGCCGAATCCCTCATAGCACTTGGCCATTTGAGCACCCTGGCGATCCGGCGCAGCCAGCCGCCGCTGCTGACCGCACAAACCCTGCTAGACACCACTCGGCTGGTGTTCACCGGCAACCTCACCGACATGCGCAGCGGCGACCGGATCCTGGTGCAGCTGTTCGACAATGGGCCGTCAGCGTGGGCGATCTACGAGGTGACCGCCGTCGAGGTCGATGCGCCCGCGAACCAAACCACCGTCACCGTCGCGCTGCGGGAAACCAGCCTGCCCGCCCCCCAGACCCAGCCCGTCCGGATTGCTCACGCCGAGCTTTCCACCCAGCCGGTTGCCACCCGCCTGGAACTGCTGGTCGACGCGCTGCGCAAACCCGCCTCGCAGCCGCCCCGCTACCCGGCCCTCCTCGGCCGCGATCTGCGCGATCTGCTCAGTACGGACAAAGCGGGCGTCACCGCGCTGCTCGGCAACATCGTGCCCGAGGTCGCCGGTGTCCTCGACACGGCCCTCGCGAACAGCTCGGCCGCCAACCCCCACCCTCCGGCGGTCACTCGGATGCGGCAGTCCGCCATGCTGTTCGGCGCCACCGCACCGAAGTTCCCGACATATACGGACGGAAAAGTGACCGGCTACGTCGACCCCAAGGTCACACCGCTGGACACCGACGGCCAGAAACCCTCCACGATCCAGCCCCCGCACTACTTGTCGGACGACAAACTGTACCTGGACGGCGTATACCCAGGCATCACTCCGGACACCGAGGTGATACTGGTCAGCCCGAAACTGCCTGAATTCGATAACAACTCGTTCAAGAGCCCTGTGTTCTTCCGCACGGTCAAAGGTGCGACAACGGTCACGGTCAGCGTCCTGGGACTCTCGATCAAGATCACGAGGCTCACCCTGGACAAGAAGTGGCCCTACGAGAGCGGTAGCAGCGGCAACGGCGAGCCGGACCTGCACGACGTGCTCGACTACACCGTGGTGCTCGCCCAGCCCGAAAACCTCACCCTGGCCGGTGAATCGCTCGACGACATCGACATCGGCTGCCTGCCAAGCGATCCGAGCTCCAAACGGTCGGCGACGCTAGTACTCGACGCCGGCGCATCAAGCTCAGCCTGTGGCGACACCCTCGAATTGGACGGCCTATACCCGGAACTGGCGCCCGGCCGGTGGCTGATCGTGTCCGGGGAACGCACCGACGCCGCGATCAAGGCCGCGCAGGACCCCGGCCACAGCGGGCCCGGACCCACCGGTGTGCACGGCGGCGAACTGGTGATGGTCGCCGCGGTCGAACACCGCGCAACCCAAATCCCATCGCCGGACGGCGCAGCCGCAGGCGCGGGGGAGAAGCTGGTCGACCTGTCCGGCGACACCGTGCACACCTTCGTGCGGCTGGCTACCCCGCTGGCATTCACCTACCGGCGCCCCAGCGTGGTGGTCTACGGCAACGTGGCACGCGCCACCCACGGCGAAACCCGCCGCGAGGTCCTCGGCTCCGGCGACCCGAGCAAGC